>Ga0137374_10005469_pt1 | contig 15094 bp, 16 predicted proteins | sample SagtaG_20_FD_104811 | JGI IMG/M metagenome (GOLD analysis project Ga0137374, IMG submission 104811) | Vadose zone soil microbial communities from Sagehorn Ranch, Mendocino, California, USA - Sage1_R_100_16 metaG | ecosystem: Environmental > Terrestrial > Soil > Vadose zone | place: USA...
CGGCTGCTGCCGGTGCACGCCGACACGGTCCTGCGGGCCGGCGACCAGATCCTCACTCTCGCCGACTCCCACGCACCCGACCTGGCACACGTCTTCACCCCATGACACCGCGGCCTGCACGGAAGGTGCGGGACGCCGCCCGCCGATGGCGTACCGCCGACCGGTTACCCCCAAGGCGGCGGCGGTGGCCCGGCTGACTGCCCTACGGTCGCCACGCAAGCTTGAGTCACACGACTTCCACACAGGCGTTCGTACCGTGTCCAGCCGGGCCCACCAAACGTGCATCGCACGAACTCACGTCCCGCAGCCCATCTCTCAGGCCTCAAGCCGCTGTCACCATGCGTGACGACGGAATCCCGTCCCGTCGTACCTTTCCGTGCGCCGATGGCACGGTTGTGTCCGGTCCCGCAATCACCGTTCGCAGGTTCGCACAATCACAAGTTGGGTGTGGCAGCCGAACGAAACACCATGCGAACCGCCCTGCTGGTACAGGGTGAGCCCATCCCGATCGAAATGCCGAAGGCCCGGCGGACGGGCGGTGCCCGGTGACCCGCCCGATCTCGCGTGCGAGCCGCGTGGAGAACGTGGCACAGACCGTGATCATGCTGGCCATCGGCTGCGCGGCTGGCGCTGCGAGCTTCACCCACGAACACAACCCGCTGAGCAGCACGGCGAGACCGGGTGGCGGGCACACGCGTTCCCGCTCTCCGTTGATGGCATCGAGATCGTCGCCTCACTGGTGCTGCTCGCCGACCGGCGCGCCGGGCGCCGCTCGGGATGGCCGCCCTGGGCCGCGTTAGCGGCAGGCACCTTAGCCAGCGTCGCGGCCAACGTCGCCGTCGGTGGCAGCGACCTCATCGGCCGCACAGTCGCCGGCTGGCCAGCGTTCGCGCTGCTGGTCGCGATCAAACTCCTGTCCGGGCTCCTCGAACCTCGCCTCCACGCCGCCGCCGTCCCCGACCATCGATCCCCCGATGATCCGTACGGCGCGAACCCTGGTCCGGCCATTGACAGTCACCACCGGCCCCCCGGTACGCCCGGTAGCGCGAGGCGACGGGCACACCGCATGGATGGTCGAGCCGCACGGATCTAGCCGATGAGCGGATGTTGCGGCCGGCCTCCGGAACCGGGACCCGGCGTCGCGATAGGACATCAAGCAACCCCGCGATGACGCTCGGCATAGCCGCCCGCGTCCGCCGCCCGACCACAACGACGGACGACATCTGTCCCGGTCAGCCTTTCGGGTTGACCAACGAGCCGGCCAACGCGAGGAGAATGATCGTGGCCGCCGTGGCGATCAGCGTCACGGAGAATCGCCCGATCTTGCCGACCCGCTCGCGCCCCGGAAGGAAGGCGGCCAGTAGACCGGCTACGAGGCCAGCCGCCGCCACCGGCAGGAGGACCACTGCGTTCGATGTGTTGATCGGAAGCACCGGTGTGGCGCCGTAGAGCGCGATGATCAGCGCCGGCATGCCGATCAGCACACCACCGACGGTAGCGACCAGGGTGAACGTCTCCTGCGCCTGCGCATCTCTTGCTACAGACACACTGGCGGCGGCGTCGAGCAGTTGGTGCAGTAGCGTCGACTCGTCGGTCAACAGCTCATCCATCGTCTTGCACTGACGAACTCCTGCGTCAAGGATCGCGAACGACGGCCGGCGGCGGGCCCGGCGCGCTCCGGCACGGCGCGGCAGCGTCGGATCCTGAAGCCGCCGCTGCGCGTGGTACGCCGCGGGGTCGCTGCGCCAGCTGCTGAGTCCGCCACGCCAGGCCTCGGTGGCCTCGTCGCGGGCGCGGCTGACGGCGACGGTGAGCTCGACCACGTCGGCGAGGACGAATTCCAGTTCCTGGGTCCGCAACCGGCGCAGATTGGCGCCGATCACACGTTCGAGCTCGTAGCGCAGCGTACGCAGCGTGTACACCTCGTTGCGGGACGACTCGGCGATCGCCTTGGCGATCACCGTCGCGCGCCCCTCCGGGTCGGCGGGTATCGCGTGCGGGTTGTTGCGAAACCACGAGACCAGCAAGTCCCGCAGCCGGTCGAAGCCGGGGACCATCCGCCAGTTGCGGTCTGTAGGGCTGAAACGGTGGGCGCTGCGACCCGGGCGACGACGTGGCCGGCGCGGGGTGTCGGCGCTGCGCGAGGCCAGCCACAATCCCTGCGTCAGCACGCGGATGGCAGGGGCGCGATGTGGCTCAACCGTCACCTGGCAATGGCCGATCACCATGAGCCGGCCCACACCGGTATCGAGGATCGCCAAGAGCGGTGCGGTCCGGAAGGCCGTGCCCCGAGACAGCGGCGCGGCGGTTGCCGGTTCGGTCAGCACGGCATCCGGCGGAACAACCTCGAGGCGGACGGCTATCCCCGCCGGGCGTTCGAACGGATCGCTTCCGTCGGCTCCACAGAGGATTCTCACCAGACCCGCCCCGCGCACAGTCACGCCGCGACCCTAATGGATGGGGTGACCCGGTCGCGCAGCCGTGACCGCCCGGGTTCCCGTCGCGGCCCAGAGGCCGGAGTCGCGGAGAGGAGCGAATGCGCGTCTGGTCACATTTATTCGTCCCGCGCAGCGTGCGTCCATCCGCACTCGACAACGTCCCCTTCTGCCGCGATGACGCGACGTGTTGAGAGAAGCGGCGGCGGCACCGGCTGTCACGCTGCGTTGAGGCTGGGCTGGCTGCTTGACGCACGCTCTCTTGCCGAGATGAGTGCGTGGCTGCTGTGGAACCTCGACGCCGATGAGTAACTGCGTTAACGCGTGCCGCGGCTTGCCGCTCTGTATCTGGAATAGGTGCCTTAGCTGCCGCGGTCAGCCGCATCGGTCGTGGCGGTCGTGGCGGTCGGACGTCGGGGTCATCCGAGCCACCGGTCGAACCAGGCGCGGGTGCGGCGGAGCACGTCGAGTTGGTGGTTGCGTTCGCGGATCGAGTGGTTCTCTCGGGGATATACGACGTACTTGTGCTCGACTCCGAACCTGCGTAGCGCGCGGTGGAAGAACTCCGCCTGTGATACCGGAACGTTCGTGTCGTTCTCGCCGTGCAGGATCAGCACCGGTGTGCGGATTTTGGAGGCGTACGAGATCGGGCTGAGCTGGTCGTGGCGGTGTGGACCTGTTCCTTCCCAGCCGCTGCTGCCGCCGAGGGTGGACTCGAACGGCCCCTCTTCTCCGGTTGCGGCGAGCATTCCCCAGTCGCTGATGCCGGCTCCCATCACGGCGGCCTTGAACCGGTCGGTCTGCCCGACCGCCCATGCGGCCATGAACCCGCCGTGGCTCCAGCCGCCGATGCCCAGCCGGTCGGGGTTGGCGACGCCGTCGGCGATGAGCAGGTCGATGCCGGCGCAGATGTCGGTCCACTCATCGAGGCCGACCGCACCGGCGACGCGCACCGCGAAGTCGTGGCCGTGCCCTTGGCCGCCGCGCGGGTTCGGCAGAAACACGGCGTAGCCCGCGGTCGCCAGCCACTGGCCGGACGGGTGCCAGCCGAGCATGAGCCGGTCGGCGTGCCGGTCGTACGGGCCGCCGTGGACCAGTGTCACCAGTGGAAAGGGCCCGTCCTTGTGGGACCGCCCGGCGGGCAGGATCAGCAGGCCGTCGAGGGCCAGCCCGTCGGATGCCTCGTATGACAAGCGCTCCTGGACACCCCACCGGATGTCGCGGAGTTCGGGCCTGAGGTCGGTCAGCCTCGTCAGTGGCCCGCAAGTGGGGCCGGCGTGGACGTTCCGGGCTCGTCGGACGTGCTGACCACCGCCGCGACGGCGTCACCGTGCCGGTTCGTGGTCAACGACGTCGCGAAGCCGTCGACTCGGGGCACCTCGACGAGGTTGGGCCCGACCGGATCGAGCCGGTGGATCGCGGTATCGAGCCCGTCGGCGACCAGCGCCAGCGGCGGACCGGTGTCGACCTGGACCAGGTTGCTCGGGCAGCTGGTCGTGCCGGCGGTCAGGTTACGGTGCTCGCCCACCGGCCCGCTCACCGCTACGGCGACATCGAGAACCGCGTGTCCGCCCACCAGAGCTGGCGGGGTCTTCGCGACATACGCCAGGTGCCAGCCGTCGTCGGCGGACCACCAGACGAGCGACGACGCTCCCGCCGCGGCCGGACCGAGGTCCCGCATCATGCCGCTGTCCGGGTCGAGCAGGTGGAGACCGGGCTTGACCAGGCCCGGGTCCACGTCGGGGGTCGACCAGGCGAGGACCGCCAGCGTTCCATCGTCGGGCCGCTGGGCCACCTCGACGACATGGCGATCGCCGAACGCATCCGGTGTCCGGACCTCCCGGCTCCGCACGTCGAGCAGCCGCAGCCGGTCCGGGCGTACGCGTTCGCCCCACACCCGAGCGTCGTCGCGCTCCCTGTCCCGACGTTCGTCCTCAGCGGACGGTTCATCGGCTGCGATCACGACGACCAGGTCGGGATCGGCCAGCGGGAGGTGACCTGACACCCCACTGGACCAGGACGTGACCGCCTCCACGACACCGTCGACCAGCCCGACCCGGTGTAGTTGCGCCGTGCCACGCTCGGCCCGGTCGGAGAGAAAGTAGACCAGCAGCGAATCCGCGGCCCACCGCGGCGCCGAATCGTGCGCCTCACCCGAAGTGAATCGTCGCGGCGACCCGGTCCCGTCGGTGGCGGCGACCCAGAGTTCGCTAACGGGGTGATCACCAGCCCGTCCGACCGGGGCGACCACGTAGGCGACCCACTTGCCGTCCGGCGACAGCGCCAATGCGTGCGGAACACGACCGTCAACCACCAACTCGGCGGTGAGCTGTGTACGGGCCACCGAGGCACAGTATCGATCAACCACCACGGCGGCCAACCGCTGCCGCAACGCCTCCGCAGCATGGCTGCGGCGCCCCCTGCCAGGGGCTGTCCCGATCTCGACAACAACGCCAGGAGGAGACGATCTGGCTGCTTGATCGGGTTCGCACATCTGCCGCTGTGGGCTCGCTTGCAGGAGGAAGCTCCTGCCATTCGTTGACCGGCACGCCACACTCGCCGTCTTGCGGGCGCACTTGAAGGTCCAAGGTGGTGTCCCCTGCTCAATTCCGGGGCTTCCTCCGAGCCACGTGCAAGACTGCTCCCCAATGTCGGCGCAGCTGGCGATCAGGGCGGTTCGCCAGCCGGGACCGAATCGTGTCGAACAGATGGTCCCGCTGTTGTCGGGTCATGGCGATGTGCCCTGAGAAGGTGCTCGATGTAGGAGTCAGCGTTGTAGCGCACTTCCCAGTCGTAATCGCGGACCCCCACCTCATCGAACAGGCCCGAGGCCTCGATCTCAGTCGTTGCCTCTGGAAGCTCCCCCGGCCTGGGCCGGGTGGCGTCAGCCGGCAGTCCGTGCCCGATCCCGTCGTAAATGGGCTGAATCTCGCGAAAGAACGGGTCACCGTGGTCAGGGAAGACGTGGGTGGCACTCCAGAACGCCAGATGTCCTCCCGGTTTGAGCAACTCCGAGGGCTCGTCGGTATTCCTATCTGGGTCCAGCCAGTGCCATGCCGTCGCGGCGAACACCAGGTCGAAGTCTCCGTGCTCGTGCCGCCAATCATCGAACGAGGCGTGGACAACGATCACATTGGCCAGACCAGCCAGGTTCCGGGACGCCTGCTCGGCCAGGTGCTGCCCCAGCTCCAAAGCGACAATGTGGTGACCCGGCGGGCCAGCGGCAAGGTCGCCTTGCCCGTGCCGCACCCGAGCTCCAACAAGCGGCTGCCCGACGACAGACCAGCCAGCCGCTCCAAGTCGTCGAACACGCGTTCCGGATAGCTCGGCCGCGCCGGTGGTACCGCTCAGCCGCCTCATCGAACGTGCGCCGCAGCCGCTCCCGCTCCCGCTCGCTCTCCCACCCGGTCCACCGTATGTCAGATCGGACCAGCGCCGAACGTCCGCATCTGCTGCGTTCAGTCTGGGCAACCTGGTTTAGTATTCGCTGCGCTTACCTGCGGATCGGCCGTCGGGCGTGGGAGATGTCGTCCGGCGGCGACCAGGTCGGCCTTCTCCTGACGTTGTACGTGCCCGGCGACGAGGTCGCCTTCTGCCTGTTCGCGGCGGACTCGGTCGATTCGGTCGCCCAGGTGTGCCGCCGCGCGGAGCTTGCGTACGACCGGATCGCGGAAGCGACGCAGGTACGCGAACCAGTCCCGGACAGCGGCCCGAGGAGCGATCGTGACAAGTAGCAAGCATATGAACGTCATCGTGCCCCGGAGCGGGACGGACGTACCCGACACCCACGACATGGTGGTCATCCACCGGATCTTCCGCCGCGAGTTCCACCTGCTCGCCGAGGTGGTCGGGCGTACCGCCGCCGGTGACATCCGGCGCGTCGTACCGGTCGCGGAGCATCTGGAGTTCTGCCTCGCCGCCCTGTGCTATCACCACAGCACCGAGGACGAGTACCTGTGGCCCCTGTTGGTGAAACGGAGCCAACCGTAGGCCGGCATCGTCCGCCACATGGCGGACCAGCACCGGGTCGTCGCCACGTGCGTCGCGCGAACACGGGGACTGCTGCGGTGGTGGCGTGATGATCCGTCCGACGCGTCGAGCAGCGAACTGGTCGCGACGCTCGACCTGCTGTCCGACGCGCTGGCCGAGCACCTGGACGAGGAGGAGGAGTACGTCCTCCCGCTGGTCCGACGCCACCTCACGGTGTCCGAATGGGAGGAGCTGGGGCAACGGTCCCTCGAGAAGTTCCCGCGCGGCGCCCTGCCGGTCCTGCTCGGCCAACTCCTGGACGTGACCAGCCCGCTGGAACGCGCCCAGTTCTTCGGCAAGCTGCCGATCCCCGTCCGCCTGACGTGGCGGCTGGCCGGCCGCCGCCGGTACGCCCGCTACATCCGGCGTGTGCGCGGCACCGGCCCGGAGCCCCGCGCGGCCACCACTTCAGCCCGGCAACACCACAACCGTGATCGAGAGGGGATGACGTTATGAAACCACGTACCGGGTCCTGGCCTACCTCATCGCAGCCGAGGTCGTCATCCAGGCGATGGCGATCGCCTACGCGATCGCCGGCCTCGGCAAGTGGGTCGAAGGCGGCGGCGTGCTCGACAAGGCCGAGATAGAGAGCGAGCAGATGGCGTTTCCGGAGCTCGTCGGGCTCATCGTCCACGGCCTGAACGGGGAGACGGTGCTCCCGCTGCTCGCGCTGGCGCTGCTCGTCGTGTCCTTCTTCACCAAGCTTCCGGGCGCGGTGAAGTGGGCAGGACTCGTACTGCTGCTCGTGATCGCGCAGGTCATGCTGGGCTTCCTGCTGCACGAGCTCCCAGCGCTGGGCGCGCTGCACGGCCTCAACGCGCTGCTGCTGTCACCGCCGCCCTCTACACCGCCCGCCGCGCCCGGCGCGTCGCCGCGATCCCGGCGGCCGAGAACGAATCACGCATCGCGACTCCGGTCTGAGGGAGGACAGGATGGTTCGGGTACGGCCGGGGCGAGTCCGTCTCGTCGCCGCGTCCGCGGCCACCGCCCTCACGCTGGGTTCGCTGGGCTGGCTGTGGCAGGCCAGTCTGCTGCCGGAGGCGTACTCCGTCATGGACATGGGGTACGCCAACGGCGGCGGCCACCACGACCATCCTGGGCGGTCCAGCCGGCAACCAACCGGAGCGAGCGGCTACTCGTCGACCGGCTGCAGGACGGCCACCGGGATCGTCCGGCCCGCGCGTCGGGCGTACTTCGCGACCTCGGGTGCCTGCGCGAGTACGACGTCGTTCCACATCGCGTCACGCTCGTCACCGACCAGCTCGCGGGCCTGGACCCGCAGATGCCCGGACCGCAGCTGTACCTCGGCCAGTTCCGCCGCGCGCAGGTTGCGGAACCAGTCCGGGTCGCGCCGGGATCCAGAGCCGGTACCCCAGACCACGAGACCGTCCGCCGACTCGAGGTAGCGCACACACGTTGCGCGCGGGAGACCGGTTCGTCGGCCAGGTGTCGTGATCATCAAGACGTGGACGCGCTTGCTCCCGCTGGACAGCCGCGCGTCCAAGGTGCGGTACATCCACACACCGACTCGGTTACCCATCCGAGTCAACTGGTGCTTCAGGTTGCTCATCGGACGCGCCTCCCTCTTATCGCCAGTACGGCAGGTTCTCCGATGGCTCGACCTCCTCGACCTCGAGGCCCATCTGCTGAAGAGTCTCCGCGCGCACTATAGGCTGCAGCTAGCCGCTCCGGGAGGTCGGACATGGGTCCTGTTGATCTGACAACGGACGTGCCGCACCCGGCACGCATCTACGACTATCTGCTCGGCGGCAAGGACAACTTCCTCGCTGACCGTGAGGCCGCCGCGAGGATTGTCGAAAACCTTCCAAACCTGCCGACCTCGATGCGGGCAAACCGGAACTTCATGGTCCGCGTGGCTCACTACCTGGCCGCCCAACAGGGCATCCGTCAGTTCCTGGACGTCGGCACCGGCCTACCGACCTCGCCGAACCTGCACGAGGTGGTCCAGCGAGTCGCTCCCGAGTCGAGGGTGGTCTACGTCGACAACGACCCGATCGTGTTGGTGCACGCTCGCGCTCTGCTCACCAGCGCGCCAGAGGGAAAGACCGCTTATATCGACGCGGACCTGCACGATCCAGACGCCATTCTCGACGCTCCCGAGTTCCGGGACACCCTCGACCTGAATGAGCCGGTGGCGGTGACCTTGATCGCGATCCTGCAGTACGTCGCCGAGGAGCAGGAAGCGCGTCGCATCATCGATCGGCTGATGCGGCCGATGGCGCCGGGAAGCGCCTTGGCTGTGTCCACCGTCACGGCCGACAGCGCGCCCGAGCAGGTGGAGCGCGGCAGCGTAGCCTACAGGGCCAGCGGCATCCCCGTCACGGCGCGCAGCAAGGCCGAGGTGCAACGGCTCTTCGACGGGCTGGACCTGATCGACCCAGGCGTGGCGCTGGTAAACAATTGGCACCCGGACGACAAGGCAGGATCGGTCGACGACAGTCACGTCTACATGTACGGCGGGGTCGCCCTCAAGCCCTGACCGGCGGGCTCGGCCGCGCCGCGGACCAGCCTCGCCGACCACTTAGCTGATCGGCTGCGGGCGGGCATCCGAGGCCAGTGCAGCGGTAATGGTTCGGGTTCCATGGTGCCGGTGGGCAGCGTCGGCGCCCGGCGTGGCTGACTGGAACTGAGTGCCCAGAGCGCGCGCTCTGCCGGGTCCTGCAGCCCGACTGCGTTGAGGTCGCGTGGCGGCTGGACAGCCTCCTCGCCGTCCCGGTCGGGGCCTCTTCTTGTACCTCGACGAGCTGTCTGATGAGGACAGCAATCCCGTCTTGGCGTGGTCTACGGCATCGAGGATTCGTGTCATCTGATCTGCATGGTCGCGGACGCACCCGCTTGCGACAGCCATGATTCCGTTGCGTGCGGCGGTGGCGTGGCCGGCGGGACGGGTTGGCGCCACATTGGCCACATGGGGGCGCTGCTGGGCAGGGTGAGGGGCTCGCCGCACAGTTGATAGCCGTGCCGTTGGGACAGGTCGCGGGCGCGCTGGCTGCATGCCTGCAGGTAGGCGGGAATGCCATGTTCGTCGAGGTGAGCGTGGTGGTGGCGGAGCAACGCGCTGGCCCGCCCCTGGCCCTGGCGGTCGGGACGGACGGCCAGCAGGGCGAGGTAGTGGTGCGGCCAGGGCGGGTGGCGTGAGGTGAGGAACGCCTCGAGGGCGCGGAACCGGTCGGCCCATTGGCCGCACGCCAACGCGAGTCGGGTGGGGTAGCTGGCCGGTTCCGGTAGCGGTCGGTCGTGGTGGAACCAGACGGCGACGGCGGATCGGTCCGCGGTGAGGTGGACCTCGCCGAACGTCATGGCGTGCTCGAGGTGGATGCGCAGGTAGGCGGGCAGGATGAGGGCCCGTTGGGTGGGGTTGAGGACCAGCCATCGGGCAGGGGCCAGGGAGTGGCACGCCTCGCCGAGCAGGTCGGCGAGGACGCGGGTGTCGCTGCTGCCCGCGCGCCCGATCTGCACCGTGGTCATCGGTGGACCGCCCCACTCGTGGCCGCCAGGCCTGCCGGGGTGATTCGTGCGGCGCTCCAGGGAGTCTGTGCGGCGTGGTCTTCCACCCTGGTCAGCTCTCGCAGCGCCCGTGAGACGAGCCGGACGTGGTCGTACACGAACCCGGTGGACAGGTCGCGGCCGTGCAGCGCCTCGGCCAACGCGCGTCCGGTTGGCGTGCTGGCCAGCCGCCCGGAACGCAGCGCCGCTCGCAGCCGCACCAGGCCTGGCAGGTGTGCCTCAACGAAACCGCTTCGGGCCGGATGGCGTCCGATCCAGCGCCGGGCCTCCTGGTGGGGGAGGATCTCCCACACCAGTTCGTCAACCAGGTCAGGGGTGGCGAGGGTTACCAGGTGGGCCACTCGCACCCACCCCTTTGGTGGCGTGGGGCGGCCAGCGGCGGTGATGAACGCGTCGCCCCGGTCGCGCCGCTCACGCCGCACCCTCGCTAGGTGGGCGGCGAACACCGCGGCCAGACCCACCCGCGCGGGGTCGGCCCCCGCAGGCGCCAAGCTCACCGCAGTCACGCGCGGCCAGGACGCAGCCGCCGCGGCCTCCAGTTCTGGTTCCCGTGCGGCGAACCACCGTGTCCGGGCATCGACGATGACGACAACCCCGCTTCGATCTGCCGGCCAGGACGGCTCTAGGCGGGCATCGGCCGCGGTGAAGACCGGCCCCGCAGCGGCTTGCTTCCCGGTCATGGGGCGCCCTTACCGTTCCACCGGGGCCAACAAGGAACTCGCCGCCTGCGCGAGGTGCGGCCCGATGGGCGGATGCGGTGCTGCACCTGGCCACACGGATGGGGGTCGACCTCGACTCCTGCGGGCCGACGGGCAGGCACATGGCCCGGCAGCGCGACGCGGGTCTGCGGATCTACGGCTCGATGTGCACTCAAGATCCCATCCCCGACCACGGAAGCGATTTCGAAAGGGGGTGAACAGATGCACCTCTATCGTGAGGCTCGTACCGTGCAGGCGCAAGAGTCAAATGCACGTGCAGCAGCCGATGCAGCGACATGTATGTCCCGCACTCGCCCACGTGTCAGGGGCGCTCCTTCCCAATGCGTCATGCCCACACGGGGTGTCGTGCTTGCCAGGGTGTGGCCCGGGCATCGCCGGTGGACGCGTCCGCGGGTCGGGGGTCCGGGGAGGGATCGGACGAGGCAGATGCCGAACGGCACGTCGAGTTGGCGGCAGGCGGTCACCCCGGCACAAGGGCGGCGAAGCCTGATCGAGAACGGCCGAGGTCGCCAGCTGCCAGCTGCGCCGGGGATCGCGCTCAGGAACTTCCGCGACCCCTGGCTGCTTCTCGGATCTACGCCGAGGACGTCGCCGCTCGTGCCTGGCCTTGACTGAGGGTTCGACCCCGTCCGCGTGTAGCGTCCCGCCGGTGCCGCGACCCCCGGCTCGTGAAAGGACGCGGCTCGGCCTTCCGGTCAGTCCACCTCACCCTTCGGCTATGGCATGCTTACCCGCAGAGAGCGGCCACCCCCGGCCGGGCCTAGTTCTCGGAGGCCAGCACGTGATGACGGCTCCACACGACGGCGGGTTGACCGCTGGTCCGACGGTGCGCCGCATGCTGCTGGGTGTCCAGCTTCGCCGGTTGCGGGAAGCCAAAGGTGTCAGCCGCGAGAAGGCCGGATGGGAGATCCGCGCCTCCGAATCCAAAATCAGCCGCATGGAGCTGGGGCGGGTCGGCTTCAAGGAACGCGACGTGGCCGACCTGCTCACCCTGTACGGGGTTGTCGACGACGATCAACGCGCCGCGCTGCTGAGCCTGGCTCGGCAGGCCAACACGCCGGGGTGGTGGCATGTCTACGGCGATTTGCTGGCGACCTGGTTCCAGTCCTACCTCGATCTGGAAGCAGCCGCGGCGCTGATCCGAACCTACGAGGTGCAGTTCATCCCCGGCCTGCTGCAGACCCGCGACTATGCCCGCGCTGTGATCCTGCTTGGGCACGAACACGCGCCCGCGGATGAGATCGACCGCAGGGTCGAGTTGCGCATGGCCCGTCAGCAACTGCTCACGCGGCCCGAGGCTCCGCCACTGTGGGCGGTGATCGACGAGGCGGCATTACGGCGACCCATCGGCGGCCCGGAAGTGATGCGCGCCCAGATCGCATCCCTAGTCGATGCCGCCAGCCTACCCAGCGTCAGGCTCCAGATCGTTCCGTTCCACGTCGGCGGGCACGCCGGCGCCGGCGGGGCGTTCACCATCCTGCGCTTCGGCGACCGCGACCTGCCGGACGTGATCTACATCGAGCAGCTCACCACCGCGCTATACCTCGACAAACGAGACGACGTGGACCAGTACGCCGCGGCGATGGAACGGCTCTGCGTCCAGGCCGAACCGCCGAGTCGGACGCCTGAGATCCTCGGCGGGATCCTCCAAGGCCTCGGGGCGCCACCGAGCTGACCACGCTCGTGCGGGCTCTGGCATGAAGCGCGGGCCGGCGGGCGTAATCCGCCGAACGCCCAACCCGCCGAACTCAGCCGAGCGACGTGTCTGGCAGGCACAGGTCTGCATGGATCAGCCTGCTACGGCGGTTGCCAGCCATGGATCGCACCGACGTGCGCCACCGTGACCGGGTCCACGTCGACGTGGAGCACTGAGCATGAGCGGGTCGGGGTACCGCACGCTGGGCGCCTCGAACAGCTGCCGACGGACGGCTGCCCAGGTCGAGGAACGGGCGGACGTCGGCGTCGATCAACAAGCACCGTCCTGTGGAGGGACGGGTTCTCCTCTGCCCTCAGCGTCTTGTCGGGCGCGACGGCGAGGAGCACCATTTCGTTGATCCGCTCGGGTGTGGCGAGTGTGAGCAGGTGCGGCAGCCGCACTCACCCTTCGGGAGACGTCAGGCCGTTGAGCGGCGATGAAGACCTCCAGGTGGGCGTCCCTGCGCCGCACGGCTGGGAGACCAGACCTACCTTGGTGGCCCGTCGCCAGGACGCCGCCCTTAGCTCCGATGTTCACACGGCAATCCACCGCGGTGCCGTCGACCCATCGCGACGCCACCTGGTTCGTCGGCCAGTTCAGCCCGGACTCGGTCTGCGGCGGTAAAGGGGAGGGCTCCACAGCGCCTCGCCGGTAACGCTATGCATTCAGCGCATAGCCGATCAAGCATGGACCGACACGCGTGAGCGCGCATATGATGTGTGGCGTACTGTGCAAAAGCCAGTGCGAATGCACGTGCAGATGACCGTGAAAGAGTGATGCGGGTGAGGATAACCCGAACCGCGCACCAGGCATGGGGCGGACGTAACCACTGGTCAGACGGGGTCGGACGGTTCGTCGCCCGGCCTCGGCTCGCTGCGATAGCACCGAGCACAGGGTGCCAAGCATCGCCGAGGTGATCAGCTCCTCCGTAACCCCGGCGAGACTTTCTGAGAGAGGCGCAGATGCACCAGACATACAACGGCATGCCTGCCGGACAATTACCGAACGTTACCTGGCAGAAGAGCCACCGTAGCAACCCGAGCGGGAACTGCGTCGAGTTCGCCGAGTTGTCGGGCGGAGAGATCGCGGTCAGGAACTCGCGAGACCCCGACGGTCCGGCGCTGATCTACACGTCGGCCGAGATCGCCGCGTTCATTCTGGGGGCGAGGGACGGCGACTTCGACAACCTCATCACATAGCCACCGGGACGCCGAGGACGCCGCTGACTCATGACAAGTGAGTGGAGGGTAAGGCGGTCGTCTGCACGTGCATCCCGCCCTTGCGCGCACGGTAAGGCGTGGGCCCGTCTCCCCTTGAGTCCATCTCCCTATCGGGCAAGTAGAACAGTGCCCGCACACCGACCCGCGTGAGGTGCGCGGCCAGCAAATCGTGGTCAGGAGACGCTTGGTGAGCGACGTGAAGGCGGGACTGCCCCCGGGTCGCCACCGCGTCCTTCGGATACCTGGCAAAGGCGACAAGACCACGCTCGTACCACTGCCGCCGGCGGTCAGCCGCGTCGTCGACACCGCGATCGGCGAACGCATGGCCGGGCCGATCCTGCTCAACCGGGCGGTTTGATCTGATGCCGCATCAGGCACATCTGCTGGGAGGGTGTCGGGTGTAGACGTGGCCTGGTCTTGGAGCGGGGTCCATGGGGCACGTTGTCGATCTTTGTCCTGACCGTTGACTGGTCGTCGCGTCCCGGGCTGTGGTCGACGATCATGCCGCCCTCCGCCAGTGTGGGAAGCGCACCTTCTCCTCGTCGACCAGCTCCGGTGGGGCGCGGAGAGGAGCATCCGCGGTCGCTGGCCGGGTCCGGCGCACGCCGGGATCGCGTCGTGGCGTCGATGGCGGCGGTCGAGGCGTACGAACAGCAGCTGGTCCGGGTGATGCTCGACGGGCTCGCGGCGATGCCTCACGTGACCCTGTACGGCAAACCCCGCCCGGCGGACCCACGGCGTACTTCACGGTCGCCGGCCGCTCGCGGCGGACCGTGGCGGAGCACCTGGCGCAACGAAAGATCAACGTCTGGAACGGTCACAACACGGCGGCGCCGGCATCACCACGCCAGACTTCCACACCTTGTGGCCCCCCAGGGCCATTGCTACCGGACTTCAGTCGGAGACCTGCCGCGTCGTTGTTGATTGTCCGGCATGTCAGGGCTGCCCAGGGCTGTCCGACAATCGGACTGTTGCCTGTCAGGCTCGCATACTCGGTTCGGCTAGGCTGCCGGCGAATATTCGTTGATCAAACCACGCAGAGTCGGGCGCCGTCGGGCCTTGGCAGCGGTCGGGTCGGCGACGTCTGAGGGTGGATCGGGCGGGCTGTTGACCCAGCGAGCGATGCGGCCGATGTTGGTTGTGGTGACGGGCGTATTCGGTGAGCACGGTGCTCAGGTGCCGCTCACCGACGGTGAGTATCCGGTCGGTGCACTCCCGGCGTGCGGTGCCTACCCAGCGTTCGGCGAATGAGTTCGCTCGAGGTGCCCGCGGCGGAGTCTTGATCACGTCGATGCCGGCGCCGGTGAAGACCGCGTCGAAGGCGGCGGTGAATTTGGTGTCGCGGTCGCGGAGCAGGAGCTGCAGCCCGGCAGCGCGCTGGTCGAGGTCCATCGGTAGGTTTCTGGCCTGCTGGGCGACCCACGCGCCGGTCGGATGGGTGCTCACCCCGGCCAGGTGGACCTCACG
>Ga0137374_10005476_pt1 | contig 15080 bp, 20 predicted proteins | sample SagtaG_20_FD_104811 | JGI IMG/M metagenome (GOLD analysis project Ga0137374, IMG submission 104811) | Vadose zone soil microbial communities from Sagehorn Ranch, Mendocino, California, USA - Sage1_R_100_16 metaG | ecosystem: Environmental > Terrestrial > Soil > Vadose zone | place: USA...
CCGCGGTCGCGAGGTCCGCGCCGCCGGCGAACACCTCGTCCACCTCGGCGCGCAGCCGCTCGCTGGGCGTTATCCTCTTCGACACGGGCGTGGCTCCTTCTCGTTGACTTGGCGGTCTCGAGAGGAACCTACGTCCGTCTTCGTTTACACCGGAGCTGTGACGCGACCTCGACAAAAGCTCAGGCTGTCACTCCTGCTGGCTACATTGGGCTCATGCCATATGAGGACTGGCGACAGGCGGTGGAGCTGCTTGACCTACGCTGGGTGCCTCCGAGCGAGGGCCAACTTGACCTGGCCGTGCAGCACGGCATGCTGCTGACCGGTGATGAGACCTTCGCCGTAGTCGCTGCCATGCTCCAGGACTGGTTGTGCCCTGTGATTCATGGGAGGAGACCACGATCAGCGACTGGCGAGCAGATCGAGCTGCTGCGGGAGTTGGCGGGCTCAGCCCTTGGAGCCCGTGTGGAGCGCCTGACCATCAACATCGCATCAGCGTGGATCGGCTGCTGGATCGCCCGTCGCCGCGCAGCCGAGCTTCGGCGGCTCCAGGTGCACCGCGGCGACTTGGTCGAGTTGCGTCGAGTCTTCCCCAATACTGGTGAGGTCATCATCAGCAGGCACGTTGTCACGTCGATCGGGCGGGACGGGCTGGTGTACGTGCACGGGCAGAACCCGCCATGCGCCCGACCAGATGAGCTTGAGGTCGTCGCCAAGCTCGTGCCGTAAGCACGCGCAGGCGGTCATACTATCATGAGCGTAACAAGCACCTCGCTGGTGAGCATGGATGCGATCGGTGCCTCTTGGTCGTCCAGTATGATTCTGCCGAGCGGGCACTCTGACAAACGCCTCAGCATCAGGGTCCGGCTCCTCGCCGACTACAGTAAGGATCGTCCTGGTGGCGTCGAAACGATCCAACGACGGGGGCCATCGTTCGCCACGGCCCACCGTCTACCGGGGAATCGAGATGCGATCTCGACTCGAGGCTCTTGTTGCCGGCTACCTCGACGAACATGGCTTCAAGTGGGATTACGAGCCTGTCTGCTTCGCTGGACGCATGGGCCAGTACTTGCCGGATTTCCGCATCCAGCAATCTGGCCAGCCAAACGTCTTCGTGGAGGTCAAACCAAAGCCACGAAACCTCACGGAGCTGATGCGTGAGCAGGTTCCCCGGATGAGTGTGATCTGGGAATCTGAGCCCGGCGCACGGCTGATCATCGCTTTGTGCACTGGATACCCCACGCCGCATATCCTTCCCGTCACCGGCGACCCGGCCAGTCAGGTGTTCCGATGGAACCTGGACGACCTCGAGGAGGCCATCCGCGGCGAGTGGTGGACAGAGGATCCGGCGACTGCGTCAGACGGTGGTTGAAGGGCAGGAGTGAGCCCACATGCTTGTGCGAAGCGACACTGACACCAATCTTGGCGTCGACGAACATCACGACCCCTCGGCGCACCACGAGCATCCTGCCGTGCCGGTGGAGGCGGTGGCATACGGACCAAGACGTCGAGGAAACCCAGGTCGGTGGCGACGAAGGCCGGCTCTACCTCGGATCGCCAATCAGAGGAGCTGACATGAGCAACAATGAAGACCCGGTCGAGCGGTTCGTTGCTTTCGTAGAAGGACAGGCTCAGCGCTTCGTTGATCCGGATCGGAGACGTCTAGACGACGCCGTCATGCGGGTCCACGACTGGCTGACGGGCTCTCAACTGGACCCACATGACCAGACCGTGGTCCGTACGTTCCATTCGGTCATGCAACTGCTGGCTGATCAGGCCGGCCGGCAGGTCGCTGCCCGACATCTTCCGCCAAACGACGCTCTCCTGCGTGCCGCCGCCGAGCTTTGGGAGGCGGCCCAGGACATGTGGGAGACTCAGCAGATCGTTGGCGGTGCCGAAGCCATGACGAGCGGGGAACGCTGACGAGGCGTAGGCAGGGTTCTTGACATATCCCTTCACCATGACCCCCGCCGGGCTACGCCGGCTCCAAGACCTGCGTCGCGAACTGCTCGTCCCACCCACCCCACTGCGACACACACCGACCCGTCCACGGCCGAGCAGCCCGCCGCTGTCGGGGACGTCGCATAGACTCATCCCAACGAGAGGATCTCTACGTCCGGGCGTTTACACCGCTCGTGAGACGCGACCTTTGTCGATCTGCAATGTCAGAGGCACGATGGACCAAGCGGCTGGCCGGAATCGCCGCTGAGTATCTCCACCGCCCTGTGATGGTCCACGCTACAAGTCAAGCTTTCAGCCGAGCCCATCTTCCACCCTCGGCCGCTGATCCTGGTCGAGATCACCAGCCTGTTCACCATCGCGTCCCTGCTGGCGCAGTTCCCATCTGTGGCTCCAGACAGCTGACACCACGCCACGCGGGTCATCGCGATTGGTTCATGCCTGCTACTCGAACTCCAGCTCCAGTCCCAGGCCGTCGCCAAGCTCGCGCCCGTCAGCCGGCTCCGGTGGCAACACAGGGGTTCCCAGCGCGGCCAATTCCTGGGCCAGTGCACGCATGCGCGCCGCTTCCTCCGGTGTGCGCAGCGGCAGGTGCGCACCGTCGTCGAGGTCCGCACGCTCATGGGGCTGCGCGGTGCACAGCGGCTCCCATCTGCGGTGCAGCGGGTCGGCCCGACGCGCCGCATCACCGACCGGGGCGTGCTCCTGGTCGTGCTCCAGGTCCGCAAGCCGCTCGGTGGCCGCGAGCTTGCGCGCGTCGCGTGTCCAGCGCTGCGCCAGCGCCGCCAGCGGCTCGTGGTGTGCGTACTCCCCGGTGCACTGGCTGTCGCGGTCGACGAACACGTGCAGCTCCTCAACGCAGCGAGTCGCCATCGAGTAAGCCGACTGCCGCGAGGTCTGCCAACTCCCCGGTAACACGAGCACGACCTGCGCCTGGCCGCCTTGCAGCCGCAGCGCATGCCCGGCATAGCCGAGCCGCAATGGCTGCGCCCACTCCCGCCCCGCCAGGTCCACTGGCACCTGGCGGCCGTCGTCACAGCCGATGGTGACGCGCCGGAGGCCAAGGTCGATGTGGGCGACGGTTCCGGCGGTGCCGTTGGCGACCCGCTCGCCGTCCTCGGCCCGGTAGGGGCGTACGAAGCGCACCCGGTCGCCGACGTAGACCTGCTCACGGCGGCCCACTTCGCGGTCGACCAGCTCCACGTTAGGCCATGACAGCTCTCCGGCCCGATGGCGCCGTGCTTGGCACAGGCTGTTGAGGGTGTCGATGGTCGCGTTGGAGGTGTCGGTGACGATCTTCACCCCGTCCAGGCCACGCTGGTGACGGTGGCGGTCCCAGGCGTACACGACCTCCTTGACCGCTGAGGAGGCGTGCGGGGACAGATGCACCCGGCCGCGGGCGTTGAGGTTGGCCAGCGCCGCAGGCGCGTTGCCCTGGCGGAGCAGCCGGCATACCTCCCGGTCGGCGGGGTTCTTCTGGCGGACCACGGTGGTCAGCTCGGCGTGCCCACCCATGGCCTTGTCGACCTGGGCGTGCCAGCCGGCCGCGCCGACCGCCTGCGCCTGCTCGGGATCTCCAAGGGTGCGGATGATCGCCGGCCCTGCCGCTTGCAGGAGCCGGTGCATGCGGTGGGTGTCGACCATGCACGCCTCCTCCACGATCACCACCATCCGGGCGTCCGCCCGCAGCCGGCCCTGCTCGACGGCCAGGCAGAACGCCTCGACGGTGTAGCCCTGGTCAAGGTCGAGCTCGCGGGCTGTGCGCTGGGCGGTGTCGGCGGCGGTGCTCACCACCACGGCCGCCTGGCAGTTGCGCTGGTAGGCGCCGACCACGGTGCGCACGGCGGTGGTCTTGCCGGTGCCGGCCCAGCCCTCAAGCGACGCCCACCCGACCGGTGCGCACAGGCGCGCCACCACCTGGTGCTGCTCGGCGGACAGCTCGTAGCCGGCCTGGCGGGCGACATCGGCCGCGACCCGCTCGACCATCGCCCGAGTGGGCGCCGGCACAACGCTGCTGGCCTTGGCCTTGGCCGCCTGGACGATCGCGTGCTCCTGGGCCAACAGCGCCGCGGTCGTCAGCCGCGGTTGGCCGTTGACTACCACCGGAGCGAGGTCCGGTCCAGTGAGGAACCGCTCCAGGAACCCGGAGGCTTCGTCGGCGGTGAGCAGTCCCGTGGCAGCCTCGAAGACCAGCTTGGTGACCGTGGTCTCGTCGAAGGTCGCGTCCTGGTGGGTGAGCCCGTCCGGGCCGAGCAGCCGTGCCCGCACCGTTGCCTCCCGCTCGCCAAGCGGTGCAGCGGCGTGCATCAGCATGCGCTCAGGACACGGTGGCGCCAGGCGGTGTCGGTCGAGGACCTGGCGGTAGGCAGGCCAGTGCGGCGCCCGGCACCCTGGCGTCTTGGCCAGCCGGCCGTGCTGGGCGAGGCGGCGGCGTTCCAGCTTGGTCGGCGGGCGGCCCTTGTCGGCCTGGAATCTGGCAGCGAGGTGGTCGATGTGGCGGTGGCGGCTGGAGAACAGGTCCAGCACCCGCTGGTCGACCCCGGCCAGCTCCCACACTCTGGCCTTGCGTGTCTGGTGCCAGTCGAGCCGGTAGCCGAGGTGTTGGAGCTGGGCGGCCAGCTCACAGGAGTAGATCGCCTCGGCGGTGGCGCCGAACTGGAAGATCGGCCGCGAGTCGATCGCCAGGAACCGCCCACTGCCGGGTGTGGGTTCGCACCAGGCCAGGTTGAACACGAACACGTGCGAGTGCAGCTGTGGATCGGGCGGGCGGTTGGCTTCGCTGGCGACCTCGGGGCTTGGCCGGCTGGTGTGGTGGATGAAGGTGGCCATGGCAAGCTCGCCGGGCGTGTGGATCTGCTCGCCGTCGATGGTGGGCCGGCAGGCGGCCACCCGCCGCTCCAGCTCCCTGACCGTCACGCGCACTGCGGCCAGGTGCGCGGCCTCGAGGTCTGCGCGGTCGGCGGCGGAGGTGACCGGCAGCACGGCGGAGACGGACTTCGGCGGTGAGAGGTTGCAGTCGATGCCGGGCACGTGCGCCCCGCCCCGCGTCACCAGCTCGCCCGTGGTGCGGTCGCGGCGCGGCGCGTGGGAAGTCTTGATCAACCGCTGGCCCGTCAGCGGATGGCAGCCGGCCGCCAGCCGGTCGAACGCCTGCCGATCGAGGTGGGTGAGGCCGAGGCGGGCGAACAGCTTGCCGTGCAGCTCCACTGCCGCCTTGGTGGGGGTGCCGTCGCGGGCGAGGTAGTAGTCGGCGTACTCGTGGCCGCCTTGCAGGTAACCCCACAGCCGACCTGGCCCGCCCACCGCGACCGGGTCGAATTTGCGTGGCGTGAACACCCTCGACCGTCCCCCGACTATGGCAAGCCCAGCCCGTCGCCACGGTCCAGGCCGTGGTGGGGCAGCTCGACGACATTGCCGGCCTGCTCAAGCGCCACCAGGGCGTCGAGCCCGAAGGTGACCAGCGCGCGGCCCAACAGCACCTCGGGCATGGGCGGCGCCGGCACCGTCCGGCGATCCTGCTGCCAGGCCCGCTCGGCAGTAGCCAGGCCCTCGCGGTAGTCGCGCAGCGCTCGGCGCAGCAGCACCCCGGCAAGCGCCTGCTCCTCTGACGTTCGGGCGCGCTGCGGAAACTCGGTGCACTCCAGGGTCTCTCGCCACGCCTCCTCGGCGCGCAGGTCGGCAAGCTGCGGGACCTGGCCGCTGTCGCGCACGTGGCGGACCAGGCTCACCGCCCAGGCCGTCAGCGTCAGCGAGCGCTCATACCGCACCAAGTCGCTGTGCAGTAGCTCGCCGATGGCCGGGCCGGCCGGGACCTGGCGGGCGGCGAGGTGCATCCGCTCAACGGTGGGGCCGTCGTCCCAGGCGATCTCCCAGCCCTGCCGGTAGCCGCCCCGGAACCAGCCGTCGGTCCACCGCACCTCGACCGCGCCCGGCCCGAGGTCCCAGTAGGTCCACAGGTTCTTGGCGAGCGCGAAGGCTTCTCGACTGCGCCTGGACATCACCATCACCACCGCTCGGCCCCGGCAACCGGCCACGGCCGAGGCTTCGCCCAGCAAACCTCCTGGCACTCACCGCGAAGCTGACAGGCCAGCCCACCTCAGCAGTACCAGCACCAACGAGGAGCAAGAATCAGCAGCACCAGCAAGACAGGAAGAAGAGACCAACGAACCCAAGCCACCAGCACCACCGACAGCAACAAGCACCAGCAACCCAAGCAAAAACGAAGACCCGATCGACAGACGCGGTACGCTGTCCGGCTTCGCCGGGACAGCTCACAGGGCGGGAACGGCCTCGCCTTGGGCGCCGCGGCCGGGACCCTGCACCCGTCCGCGGACCGGCCGACGCCGCCGCCAGGCGGCCGATACCGCGGCGGCGCCGTCCGCGTCAAGGGCGCTTCGCGGTCCTTCGGACCGGCCTTCGGCCGCCCTTGACCCGGCCGACGCCGCCGCGGGCCGTGCCCACACGCCGCCCTCGGGTGGGGCGACAGCCCGCCGCCCGGCCGCGACCTTCGCCGTGATTCCGCTGCGATGAAATATTCCGCAGGAATCAGAAAGCACTGGCGCGGCTCTTCGGGGAGTAACCACGGCACGGCGGCCACTGCGGGGTCGGTCCCACCTTCGGGCCGTGGCGGGTCAGCGTAACCGAAGCCGGGCCTGGTCTTGCCAATGACGCATCGCCTGCTCCTGTCCAGAGCACCGACAGGAGCTGACAGCATGCTTGCTGCCCTGCTCACAGATGCTGGTCAGCCGCTCGATGCCGCTGGTCCTCGGCCACGCTGACCGCGATGTCGACAATGCGGCCCGGGTCGACATCATGCCCTCGCTCATCCGACGCTTCCGAGCCTATTGACGGCTACCTTAAGGAAAACGAAGGTAAAACGACGCTAAGCGAGGCGAACGAAGCACATCGAGATGGCCAGCTTCACCGGGAGACGGGCACACAGGAGCACTGCAGACGGTGGGATCAAGCCGAAAGAGGTCAGCGGCGGGACGCGCAGCTTACTGCGGCGTCGACTCCACCTCACACAGGCGTTCAGTGAGCCTCCCGTATAGCTCCCCGGCGTCAACTGATGGGCGAGCAGCCAGCACGCGAGGAGCTGATCGCCGGTGCCTGAGCAGAGCGTCTACGACGCACCCCGCCAACTGGCGGGGCGGGCGGGTCGGCTCGACCAGGCCGGGGCGCTGGAGGCCACAGACTCCAGGAGAGCGGAGCGAGCAAGGGACCGAGAGCCGTTGCCTGAGCCAACAGGCCAGACGGCCCAGAGCCGAACGCCGACGATCGATGTGGCGGTCGACAAGGACATCAAACGCCTGATAGAGCGCTCGCGGGCGGCGCAAGGGTTGCCGCCTCGCATCACCGACCCAGTAGTCCTTGCCCGGGTCGCAGCGCTTGTCCAAGCTGCCCTCGGCAGGAAGGCAGCTCGACGTCAACCGGCCTCTTACCATTTCTAGTGGGCGGCGCGAGCGCGAACTGCGTAGCAGTCTCGCGCAGCCTTCCAGGCGACCGGCTAACGATCCCTCGCCCCGCCAGGCTGATCCATCTCCTCGGCCATCCGGTCGAGTAGGGCACGGGCTTCGTCGCCGAAGATGGCGACTGAGCGGAGGCGGTCGAACTCCCGCAGGTACAGGGCCACGCTGTCCGGTTCACTGATCGCGACCTCTTCTGGGACCATCTCGACGAGTACCAACGTGTCGGCATCGTCAGCTCGGTCTGCGTAGACCTGGAACCCCTCTGGGTAGATCACGTGCGCCTGGCCGCGCAACGGCAGAATGCCGATGCTGACGTTGGGCAGGTGCATCATGGCGGTGATCCGCTGGAGCTGATGGACCTGCAACTCGACCGACCCTGGCCGCCAGCGCAGAGCGGCCTCAGTCATGAGGATCGTGAACTGCTTCGACTGGTCAAGCAGGACACCCTGGCGACGCATCCGGCCCTCCACCTTGCCGGCGATGTCTCCCGTACCCACGTCGGCCATCTCGAAGACGAGGCGGGCGTACTCCCGAACCTGCAGAAGACCACAGACCACCGCGTGGTCGTAGTAGAGGATCGTGCCTGCACTGGCCTCCAGTTCAGCAGTTTCCTGTTGCGCCTCGTCGATGCCTTGGTGGAGCCGGGACCGCCACGGGGTGATCTGAGTTCGTGCAGCCTCGGCGAGCGCCGTCAGTTCCTCGCGGATCGCTGCTGATGCGCCAGTCGCGCGTACCCACGTGGCAATCTCTGCCAGTGTGACGATGCGGTCGCCGCTCTCCATGCGGGAGACGGTCGCCGGGCTGAGGTTGAGTGCTTCGGCGAGGTCCTCGTTCCGCAGCCCGGCGAGTTCGCGCAGGACCTTGAGTCTGGCTCCGAGACGTTGACGCCGGGTAATGGCGGGTCGACCGGGAGTTCGACTTGTCATCACGCCATTACCCGAGCCTCAACATCCATTCATGCCTCCAGCGCGGCGGTGAAGTCGTAGAGCGGCACGGAGAAGGCGAGGGCCAAGTCGCGCTCCCGCCGGCACCGCTCGATGATCAGTGGATCGTCGGTTGTCTCGAAGTCGATGAGCTGTGCGGCGGCGTTGTAGTGCAGCAGCATAGCGAACGCCTGGGGAGTCTCCGCGTCGAACAGCCAGAACTCGCGCCGGAGTTGGGTTAGCTCCGGATGCGCGTCTTGATCAGCGAGGCGAACGTCCTCGCCGGCCGCGACGTTGTCTTCGTAGCCGACCAGCTCGAATCGGAGGTAGTCGGTGAGCGGATGGCCTACGACGTGAACGCGCTGCCAGCGTTTGCCGGCGGCAGTGGTGTCGGCTACTCGCTTCAGCCATGGATCGGTCCGCGTCGAGCGCTCGGGCAGCGGCTTGCCCGCCAGGAAGAGCGCGAGCTCGGCGTCCTCTTGCTCGTCGGAGTACCGAGGCAGCGTCTCCAAGCGGAACGCGGTCGCGCGGAACGCATCGAAGACGGCGTCGAACTCCTCTGGGTTCATCGTGCCCGAATCTTGTCAGCGTAGGCGAGGAGCAGCGACTCCTGGACCGCGAGGACGCCCTCACCGGGGTCGAAGGTGATCTGGGCCACGGTGGCGGGGTCGTCGAGTTGGTAGCCCTGCAGCAGGACCATCCCTGAGGAGATCGTCTCCCCAGTGCTGAGCGTGATGTCGCCGTCGACGGCGTGGACGGCTGGGCATCCGCCGTTGCGGGACTGCTCGACGACTGTGGTGAGCTTGGCCATGTGGGCGACCTCCTTGGCCGAGGTATTCAGTCACTTTCAGGTTCTATCAGACGCTTACAGCAGTCAAGAATACTTCATCCGTCCTGCTCGCCGAAGCGAGGCAAGACTCAGGTGCTCAGTGCGGAGGTCTTGACTCTTTCAGATTCTTCCTGAAATATATTGAAAGAGCGCCTATGCAGAGGGGCTGGTGGACCGCTACGTCATGGCTGGACAGGTGCTTCGACAGCTTGTCGGGGGAGAGGCGACCGTCCTGGACGGCAACGCCGGTCCTCTGCGTCTGTTCTCCGCAGTGCCGCCAGCGTGCAACCAGCTCGACGAAGTACCGGCAGCCCACTTTGGTGCTTCGGCGGGCTGCCGAAGGGGTGACTGCGCATGACCGAGAACGATCCGAGCAGCGGTCACGTGCTGGCCTCGGTCGATGTCGATCCGAAGGTGGCGGCGGCGTTCGCCGCGTGGGCGACCGAGCTGGCTGGGCGAGCCGTCTGGATTAGCGGTCGGACCACGACACCCGAGTGGGTCGGGACCGCCGCCGAGCTGCTGTACGACTGGGCCGCGGGGCTGCCCTGGGCCAACGGGCAGGTGGGGACTGCGGGGCAGGCCGGAGCCATCCAATCCACGGGCGTGGAAGGGACGCACGGTGCGTTCCTCGGGGACATGCTCGCGGGGATGGGATTGCCGGCCGCCCCGCCGTCCCCACCCGCAGTGCCTGATGGGCCGCCGATGACCGGGCGGTCCCTACTGGAGCAATTGCGTGCCTCGCGGCTGGCGGTGGTCGTGGCCGATGGGCTTGCTGCCGCGTTGCGGGCTGGTGACGCCGAGCAGGCGGCCAAGCACCTGACGGCGTTCGAGCAGGCAAGCAACACCTACCACGCCACAGCCGGGGAGGACCCTGGCGACGACCATGACGAGGGAGCAGGGTCGTGAGCGGCGCGGTTACCGCCCCCGACGTGGATGCTCAGGCGGCTGCGGCGACTGCGGCGTGGGCGGTGGAGCTGGCCATCCAGGCGACCCGGACCAGCGGTGAGCAGGTGCCAGGCTGGGCCGGGACGGTCGCCGAGTTGCGGCGCGACTGGTCCCAGCAGCTCGGGCCGGATGGGCGTGCAGCGGGGCAGGCCGGTACGGCGAGGACGCCAGGCGTGTTCACGGCGCCTCCGAGGTTGGGCGTCCTCGTTGGGAGCTGCGTACCGGCCGCCCCGCTGCCCGCCCATCCACTGCTGACATGGGCGCGGCTGCGCTTCGGGGTCCGCCGCTGCCTTGCCTGTGGCCGGCTCGGTAACCGCAGCCTTCAGCCGGCCCACCCACTGGTGTCGCCCGCCAGGGCGCGGACATGGAGTTGCGCGGACCGGCTCGCCTGCCGCCAGCGCCGAGTGCGCCGTGAGCCTGACCGTGTGGAGGTGGCCGCGTGAGGGAGCGGACCTTGCTGGAGGCTGCGCTGGCCCGTCTGGACGACGCGGCGCTGATGGTGATGCGCAGCGCAGCCACCGAGGACGAGCAGCACGAGATCCTCGGGTCCCTGGTCGGCGCGCACAGTCTGCTCTCGGCGCTGGTCCGCCTTGATCCGGTTGCGGTCGACGAGTTGCTCGCCCGCGCGATCCGGCTCGGAAGGCGCGTCAGTCAGTCCAAGACCGCCACGGCACGTGAAGGGGTTGCGGGGACGTCGGCAGGCCGGCTGCAAGAAGTCGGGCCGGCGTCCCCCACGACCAACCTGGCCGCAGTCGAGGTCGAGGTCGACGTCGAGGTGCGGCATGCGGTCGGCGTCTGAGCTTGGGCGTGGCGGCGCCGTGCGGCGCCGTGGCGTCGCCCTGCTGGCGTTCGCCTGCTATCTGCTGATGACGCTGGGCTGCGCGGCCGGGATCGTCGTCGGCGTCTGGCACGGCCTGGTCACCCTCTCCCTGCTGGGCTGCGCGCTTGGCGTGTACTACGCCAGCGAGCTTCGCGTCCTGCTGGCCTGGCTGCGCCAGCCCGACCCGAGTTCTCCCCCGATGGCGCCGGCCTGGCACGTGCTGGCCTGCGCGACAGCCTTCGCGCTGCTGGCGGTCGGCGCAGCGTGGACGTGGGGCTCGCCATGAGCCGCCCACGCGAAGTGAGCCGGCGGGAGCTGCGCGGCGTGCAGCTCGACCCGTCGCTGTCGCTGGCCGCCAAGGGCCTGCTGCATGAGCTGCTGCTACGCCCGCCCGGCGTGGTGCTCTCCCGCGCCGAGCTGTTCGAGACCAACCGCGACGCCATGACGGCCATCGACTCCGCCGTCGAGGAGCTGGTCCGCGCCGGCCTGGTGATGAAGGTCCCCACCCCGCAAGCGCAGCCAGAGCCGCCGCAGCGGCGGCATCAAGCTGCCGGCCCCTGCCGTCGGCCAGCCGCAGCCCGAGCCCGACCTGGATGGGGCGCCGGTTATCGGTGCACGGCCGGCACCGCCCTGGTGGGAGTGGCAGGGCTGGCCGGTGCCGCCAAACGAGGTGGCCGTCCTTCGGCCGTTCAGAGGTCGGATGGTCGAGCGTGAGGGGAGGGGGTGAGGCCAGGAGAGGGCCATCGTTGCGGGTCGGGCGCGTGATTCCCACAGAGCCTACGTCCAGGCTCGTACGCCACGCGCCCGACCACCCTCTCACGAATCGACGAGGCCCGAAACGCCGGCCTGCATGGGGCTAGAGAACTCCCCCAGGACGTAGCTGATCCGCTACCGGCGCCCGCCCGTGGGGAGAGCGGCCGAGAACGACGGGCACGAAAAGAACCCGAACCTACTGCTGCTGGACCTGCACGGGATGGAGCCCATCCCAGGTGTTGGCACCCGGAGCACGAGCGGCACGGCGACCCTTAATGCGAGTACCCCAGGCGCGAGAAGTACCACCCGGAAGCGCCCGGGGGAAGGGGAAGCGTAAGGGCAGCACGGCCGCTTGCGCACCGGACGCCCCGAGGGCCGGGGAAGCCCTCGATCCCGTCCCTCGGGGCACCAACACAGCGCTCACCGGAGCACACACAGGTCACAGCAGCGCTAACAGCGCTGCTCACCGCAGCCACTACCGACGCAGATGGAGACGTTGATGCACAGCATGTTGTCCAGCTTCGGCATGGCCATCGTGACGCTGCTCGGCATCGCCGCGGTGCTCGGCCTGGTCCTGCTGGTCGCCGTCGAGATCCGCTACCTGCTGCGGATCAACCGCCAGCTCGGCACCCCCAACGACGAGCCAAGGTTCTTCAGCGATGTCGGATCGCACTTTGACGATGTCGGATCACACCTTGACCGGTATCGGTAGCGCCGCGCCGGCAGAGGGCAGGGCCGCGGCTACCACACCAGGAGGCCCCACCCCCCGCCGGCCAGACCCCAGGAAGAGCAGAGGTCCACGTTCATGATGCCCCACCCCGGCCCGCGCGGCGGCCGGGTGGCTGCTGGCGCTGGCCGCCGGCTGCGCCTGGTTGCTGGCGGGTCAGCATCTCGCCGGCCAGGCCGGCGCCAACCAAGCCAGCCGTCCGCAGGTGGCCACCCTCGCGCCGCCCGGCACCGCCGTCCAGCCCTGCCCGCCCGCGCCGTCGCCCCCCGATGTGGCGCAGCACCGGCCGACCTCACTGCCATCCTCAACACGATCCTCAACGGGAATCTCAACGCCGCCGCCGCACTCAACGGCAACCTCAACACGATCCTCACCGCCGTCATCAACGGGAAGCTCACCGCAGCAGCACTCAACAGGAACGTCACCGCTGACCTCACAGGCGGCGGCGCGGGCGGTCGCGTTCGCGCTCGCCCAGCAGGGCAAGCCCTACCAGTGGGGCGCCGAAGGCCCCGGCGCCTACGACTGCTCCGGGCTGGTATGGCGGGCCTGGCAACACGCCGGCCTCTACTGGCCTCGGATGAGCGCCGCCGCCCAGCGGCAATAGCTGCACCAGCACGGGCACGACGTGCCCGCTACGCAGGTGGGTCCTGGGGATCTGCTGTTCTACGCCGACAACCCACAGAACCCCGCCTCCGATTCACCACGTCGCCATGGCGATCGGCCACGGCCGCATGGTCGAGGCCCTACAGCCCGGTGTGCCTGTCCGGGTCCGGCCCCTGCGATTCAGCGATCTGTATGCCCCGCCCGGCCGCCCTGACCGCGCCTGCCACCTCCTCAACGCCCATCGACAGCAACCCGATCGACCGCTGCCAAGGAGGCACTCGTGCACGACACCACCACGCCGGCCGCGTCGGCCGCGCCCGTCAGGGTGCGCACCATCATCGCCTACACCCGCGCCCGCAACGACATCAGCCATGGCCAGCGGTGGGTGCAGCGCCAGCGCACCGCCATCCAGGCCGAGGCCGACTTCCAGGGCTGGACGGTCGCGGCCTGGACCTGCGATCTCGGCCAGCGCGGCACCACCCTGGACCGGCCCGGCCTACGGCAGGCCCTGGTGATGCTGTCGGAAGGCCGGGCCGACGCGCTGGTGGCCTACGACGACAACCGCCTGACCCGGCTCCTTTCGCACCAGCGCCAACTCGCCCGCGTCGCCCAGCGGCAGGGCTGGCGGCTGCTGACCATCCAGGCGCTACGAGCCCTCACCCCTGCGTAGCCGTTGCGTCCATCAGGACAGGAGGACATCCCCATGACCAACAATGCTCCCACGCCCGAGCCCAACCAGGGTGAGCCCACCGCCGCACGACGCCCCGCTCACTACGGGTGTGTCTTCGTCGAGGACCCGACCAACGCCGCCACGCGCACCGTCATCGCCTACACCCGCACCGCCGACCGCACCAACCAGCGCAGCATTCAGGCCCAGCGCGACGACCTGGACGCCGAGGTCGCCTTCCGCGGCTGGACGGTAGCCGAGTGGATCGACGATCTCGGCGAGCCCGGCACCACCCTGGAGCGGCCCGGCCTCACCCGCGCCCTGGAGTTGCTCGCCCATCACCAGGCCGACGCGCTCATCGCCTGTGACGCGACCCGTCTGGCCCGCTCGGCGGCGGTGACGCGTCAGCTCGCCGCCCACGCCGACACGTATGGCTGGCAGCTCATCGTCGCCCAGGACGAGCGGCAACTCCCGCTGTTCCCGACCGAGCCCCAGGGGGCGTAGCCAGCTCACGTCGGCTTGATCCGGGAGCCCACGGTCGAGTTGACGGTACTTGGCCGGCTTGTGGCTCTCGTGGCGGCGCCCCCGGCCTCACTTCGGGCCGGGGGCGCCGCACACCCGCCACGGAGGCCGTCACTCTTGGAGGCTCAACATGACCGCCGCACCGTCCAATCCCTTCCAGGACAAGCCATTCGGCTCCCGCATCCATCCGTCACAGGCGCTCGCCGACAGCCTCACCACGGAGAGAATCGAGCAGCAGGCAGACGACGCCCGCTCCGCTACAGCTTCCGTGCGCACAGTGGTCTGCTACACCCGGACCGCCAACGCTGGCACTGGCGGCCTGCGGCTGCTGGAGCGGCAGCACGCCAAGCTGCATGCCGCAGTCGTCGCGCACGGCTGGACCGCCCTCACCTGGGTCGAGGATCTCCACCAGTCGGGTACCACCCTGGCGCGCCCCGGTCTGCAACACGCGCTGACGCTGCTCGCCGACCACCAAGCAGACGCCTTGCTGGCAACCGACGTGAGCCGCTTGGCCGTCGACCCCAAGGTAGCCGCCGAGCTTGCGACGCTCGCCGACCGGCACGGCTGGGAGATCGTCACCGTCGCACCGGCATGTGAGAACGGTCGAGTTGGCACCGATACGCCCATCGTGGGGGACCCATGTCGTTGAGACCCTGCGTCCACGATGGCCGGCAGCGCCCGGCCGATATCACATGCTCAGAGCGGTGCGAGCACTTCCCGACGTGTATGCCACCAAGGTCAGCAGACACGGCCCCGCCGCGTTCGCTGATGGGCTGTGTTTGCGCTGATGACGGCTGTTGCTGGCTGTTGGTGTGCTGACGGTTCTGGTAGACCCGTGTGTCGGATGGATGGTGTGGCCGCGGGTCG
>Ga0137374_10005481_pt1 | contig 15072 bp, 11 predicted proteins | sample SagtaG_20_FD_104811 | JGI IMG/M metagenome (GOLD analysis project Ga0137374, IMG submission 104811) | Vadose zone soil microbial communities from Sagehorn Ranch, Mendocino, California, USA - Sage1_R_100_16 metaG | ecosystem: Environmental > Terrestrial > Soil > Vadose zone | place: USA...
TCGTGCGTGCCGAGCTCGATCACCCGGCCGTGCTCGAGCACGCAGATCCGATCGGCGTGGCGCACGGTCGAGAAGCGATGCGAGATCAGAATCGTCGTGCAGTTCCGGGTAGCGGCCAGGATGCGGTCGAAGATCTCGGCCTCGCCGCGCACGTCGAGCTGCGCGGTGGGCTCGTCGAGGAGTATGAGCCCCGCGCCGAGGCGCACCGCGCAGAGCGCGCGCGCGAGGGCGATGCGCTGCCACTGGCCGCCCGACAGGTCCGTGCCGCCCACATAGCCACGGGCCAGGATTGTGTCGAGGCTCGCCAGCTCGGCCGCGCCCGCTTCCTGGAGCGCAGCGAGGACCGCATCGTCGGGCGCACCGGCGGGCGCCACGTTGTCGCGCAACGGCAGCTCGAACCGGATGAAGTCCTGGAATACCGCGGTGACGCGAGATCGCCATGAGTCGAGGTCGAGGTCGCGCAGATCCATGCCGTCGAGCTCGATAGCGCCGCCCTGTGGGTCGTACAGCCGGCACAGCAGCTTGGCGAGCGTCGTCTTGCCCGCGCCGTTCTGGCCGACGATCGCGAGCGACGACCCGGCCGGGATCGTCAGATCGAACCTTTCGAGCACGGGCGCGGTGGATGTGTCGTAGGCAAAGGTGACATCGCGAAACCTGATCTCGCGCGCCGGTATCCCATCGGCGGCGCGATCGCCCGACACCAGTTCGCCCGCCGGCCCCATCGCGGGCTCAAGGCGCAGCACCGCGGCCACGGGCGCCGCCGAGCCGTCGAGCGCCCAGTTGAGCCCACCGAAGGCGATCATGCTTGTGCCGACCGCGACCTGTGCATAGACGACCACTTGGTCGAGACCGAGGCTGCCGTTGGCGGCGGCGTTGCCGAGCGACCAGAACACGATCACATTCGCACTGACGACGAGCAGCAAGCTCCATAGCACCGGCTTCTCACGCAGTCGCGTGGCGTGGTATTGGAGCTCGAACATACGCGTGCGCCGGGCGACGAACCGCTCGATTGTCCACCCGACCAGCCCGAACAACCGCAACTCCTTCGCGGCCGGTGGGTCGACCGCGAGGCGGTACATGTACTCGGAGTCGCGCTGCGCGCCGCGCACCTCGTCGGTGTTGCGATCGCGCCAGACCGCGCTCTCGCGCAGCAACCAGTGGGTCGCCAGCCACGCGCCCGCGAGCAGCAGCGCCGCCCACCATGCATATGTCGCCAGCACGATCGCCGACGCGAGGCCCGCGATCAGCTCGACCAAACCTGACGCGATGAAGTCCATGCTGAGCGATAGCGGAGGGCCCATGATCCCGAGGTCGAAGTCGCGGGCCATCGTGAGATCGCCTGTGAGCTTTGGATCCTCGAGGTGGCCCATGCCCTGTGGTCGCACGCACGCCTCGGTGAGCCGGTCGTTCAGCCACGCCGCAGTGCGGTCGCCGAGGTTGGCGCTGATCGCGGTATGGATGGGCGTAAGCACCTGGAGCAGCACGAAGACTGTGCCGGCGAGAGCAAGCGGCGCTGCGAGGCCGTCGCCGCGCTGGACCGCGCCGACGAGCACACCCATCGTGATCGCGAAGAGCGCCGGCAGCACGCCTCGCAGGATGAGCACGACCCACCACGCGACCGCGAGGGCGCGATCGGCCCGCGGGACGACGCCGAAGAATTTCCACTCCTGCCGTTCGCGTAACTGTCTCATTCCACCCCCCTGGTTCACGGCTTGGCGAACCCTTGGCACGGCCGGCAGCCCACCAATAAGTCGAACGCTCTAGGCTTCAACTCCAAATCGCACACCATCTGTTTTTAGCATGTTTGTTCTCCGTTGTCAAGGAGGCACAGTGGTGGTCTCATTGCCACGCTGAGTTGTGATGTCTTATCTTTTGGACAGCATGACACGCCATATCATGGCCATTGTGCATAGACCGTCGCCATAGATTCAGTCGCTTCGCAGCTGCCCTTTAGCGATTGCATAGACGTAGGAGGACAGTTTGATAATGAGACCACGATTTCATGTGGGCGATCGGGTGCGTACCATCCACCCCATCAATGTATTCAGCGCTAACCGCTGCGGAACCATTCTGCGGGTGTTTTTCGGATCTGATATCTATGATGTGCTCTTTGATGGGGAAACGGAGCCGCGCATTGTTGCGTATGAGAATCTCATCTTGGAGTCGTCGAGGCTAGCGCACGAAGCGCTTGTGAGTCTCTGCTGGCGTGTCAGAAGCACGGCAGGGGCGCTGCTACCTGAAGGCGTTACGAAATGCGTTAGCGAGCCGCATCAGTAGCCAAGCCATGGTAGACTGCGTTACACATCCTTGGAATCGTGACCCACGAGGGTGGCCTCCCACCGCATTCGCGCCGCCCGATCTGGTGCTCATGATAATCCTGGCCCAGAATAAACACTGCCCTCGTCAATCCTGTCGGTTGCATACCGCGAGAGCCGATCTTGGGGCATACGTATTGCTGCCTCAGATTCGCCCGCCTGTGTGGCATGACTCAGTGGAGGGAGTGTGTATGGACCCATCGCAGCAATTTCAGGTCGGCGACCGTGTGTGCATCACTCGCCCACTTGGCGATTTGCCGACAGGCGTCAGTGGGACGATTCAGCGATGTTTTTCCATAAGCCAGCTGTACGATGTGCGCTTTGATGGCTACCAAGCGCTCCGCGTGATCCATCGGGATAATCTCGAATTGGAAACCCCGGTGAGGCAGGTGGTTGCCTAGAACGCAGGCTTGGGCCTGCGGCGTGCAAAACTACCTTCTGCGGTGCTGGAGCAGGCGCTCGATCGCTGCCGAGAGGGTCGGCTCGGTGCCGATCGAGCGCAGATCGATCCCCAGACTCACTAGGCTTTGCGCAATCTCCGGTCGCACGCCCACAAGAGTGACATGGGCGCCGAGCAGCATCGCCGCGCGCGTCACCTGAATCAGCGCGCCCGCCACTTGCGTGTCCACCAGCGGCACGCCCGTCAGGTCCAGCAGCACCTCGGTGGCCCGATAGCTATTAATCCCGTGCAGCGCCGTTTCGATCAGTTGCTGCGCGCGCCCGGTGTCGATCGTGCCGATCAGCGGGATCAGCAGCACCTCTGGCAATAGCGGGATCAGCGGCGCACCGATCTCGCGGATGGTGGCCGCCAGAATGCGCTCGCGGTCGTAGGCCTCCTGCAGCGAGGACTGCTGCCCGACCAGCGACTGCAGCAGCTCCGTCCGCTCCAGCGCGATTGTCAGCAGCGCCGTGGCCTGGCTGAACATCGACCGCCCACTCTCGAGCGCGGCTTCGATCGGGCCGACCACCGCCAGCACCCCCCAATCGCGGTGTGGCGTGCGCACCGGAAACAGCATCAACATGTCGTTGTCAGCAGCTTGCGCGGGCGGCGCTAGCCGTTCAGGCGGGGGAAAGCGCTGCGGTGGGTGCATACGCCCTAGCTCCGGCGCTGCGCCAGCGCGTTGGAATACCCCGGCGATCGCGACGTGGGTCTGTGCGCTGTCCCACGGTCCCAGGCAGCCTTGCGCCGCGGGAGTGTACCGCAGCCACGTCAGGTCGCGGGCGTCGTACCCCTCGCTGGCCAGGATCGCAGTAGTGATATCATTGTTGTTGCGGATGGTCTTCTCGAAGTGCGTGCTGCGGGCAATCTCTGCCCGCAGCCGCGCGTGCAGCATATCCGACAGCGCTGTGTTCAGGAATTGATCGAGCCGTACGTGCGCCGTGGCGTCGGCGGGCGCCAGTTGCGGCTGCCCCTGATCGTTGAGGCGGGTGATCATGGCGCGCAGCGCGCGCAGGTCGGTGGTCAGCGCGATCGCCTGCTGCCAGGCGTCGGCCAGTTGTTGCTCGGCCGGGCCGGGCGCGCCCGTCATTGCCGCCGCGACCGCCTGGATGAGGGTTGTCACACCTGGCCAGCTCTCCTCCGGCGCCATGTCGGGCGCGAGCGGCAGGGGCGACAGCGCCAGCCGCGCTAGCTCCGCCGCCAGCCGCTCCTGCCAGCGTTCGGTGCTGAGGGCATCGCTGGCAGGGGGCACGGGCGTGGGGGTTGCGATGCAGCCACACGAGCGGCGCAACACGAGCGTACAGGGAATGCGGTGGGGGCCGGGGGCGACGTCGGCCCCGCTGAGTTGGGCCAGCAGCAGCTCGCCGGCGGCGTGGCCGAGCGTATCGAAGCGCTGGCGGACCGTCGTCAAGGCCGGTATGGCGTATTGGGCCGAGTCGACATCGTCAAAACCCACGACGGCCACATCCTCAGGAACGCGCACCCCTGCGCCCTGCAAGGTCGCAATCAGCGCGAGCGCGTTCAGATCGGTACCGGTCACGATCGCCGTGCAGGGCATACCGGCCGCGAGGAGGCGCTCGGCGCCGCCGCGGCCGCCAATAGCCTGGTTGTCGACGGCGTCAATGCAGAGATCGGGGTCGGGCGTGAGGCCGTGTTCGACCAGCGCCGCATGGTAGCCGTCGTAGCGCTCGCGGATATCGGTGTGCTCGCGGAACCCCACGAAGGCGATCCGGGTGTGGCCGTGTTCGAACAGGTGGCGCATGGCCTGCTGGACGCCGCCGTGGTTGTCGGGTAGGACGATCGGCACGGCCAGATCGGGCGTGTGCCAGCTCAACGCGACGATAGGCTTGCCGGTCTGCTGGAGCGCGCGCAGATAAGCGGGGCTGACCGCGTCGGTGATGACGATCCAGCCATCGACATGCTCCCAAGCCAGCGGATAGTCGAAGGCGCGCGCTCGGCCGTACTCGGCGTGCAGCGCCCAGGCATCGCGGGTTTGGATCGCGATGGCGGTAGCGCCGCGCTGCGAGGCGGCCTGCTGGACGCCGCGCAGCAACTGGCCGAAGTAGAAGTTGCCGAGCAGTGGGGAGAGAATGCCGAGCGTAAGTGGGGCGGGCATAGGCTGTTCCTGACAAAGCGAGCGGCAACCATCTGTAGCAGCGGCGAGGCGGGCGGCCCTGCGCTGCGGCCCGCTCAATATAGGGAAGTTATAGTACCATGCCAGCACAGGCACTGCCACTTTTGTTCGATCCTGACCGAGTATAGTTTCTCTCGACCAGAAAGCGTTTTTCTTTGCGTCGCCCAGGGCACCCGGCGGCTTTGCGTGATCGAATCCGGGATACTTGACCGGCGCTCTAGCCACGCTCCAGGAGATCGACTTCGATCACCGGCACATTCGGGTCGCGCGGGATGCGGAATGTCTTAATCTCGCACGGTCGAAAGTTCGCCCAAATAGTGCGGCCCCAGCGCGGCAGGCGAATCTGCGCGCTGGTCGCCGTGCGCGTGCTCTCATAACAGCGCAAAATAAGATCCTCGCCATCCTCGGCCTGCTTGAGCACTGTCACGACAATGTTGGTCTGATCCACAGCGGCGAACGAGTCGACCTGGGGCAGCTGGCCATCGGGATGGTAGGTGCCGATCAGAGCAATCGGGCGCTGGTTGAGCTCGGCGGCCAGCTGCACTGTGCCGGCATCCTCCCAGCTTTGCTCATGTGGATAGATGGCATAATGGAAGCGCTGGATGCCCTGGTCGATGAATGAGTAGAGCTCGTTGGAATTCGGCACGGCCGGATCGTGATGCGCGTAGATCGGGCTGCGTAGTACCGTGAGGCCAATATCGCGCACATAGATATCGTAGCTGTACTTGCCGTCGTTGATGATGCTTACGCCATAGGGCGCGCCGGTTTTGCGCGATGTTCCCGAGATGTCAACCCAGCTTTGGCCCGGCTCTTCCTCGCCATTGGCGAAGCGCTCGATCGAGCCGTAGGGAATCTCGGAGGTGGCGTGCTGGAACTGGACGTTAATCGGAAAGCGCAGCTTGAGCGCCTGGAACTGCTCGCGCCAATCCACCACCACGGCCACTTCGATATAGTCCAGGTCGGCGTAGAGCATGAAATCCTGGATCAGCCGCGAACGACCGTATTCGCTGACGACCCGCACGATCGACTTGACCGGCCCGTGAGCCACGAGCCGGATGCTAGTGGCGACGAAACGGCCGACCTCATTGCGGAAACTGAAGATATTGTGGCTCCAGGTGTCGCTGTGGTCGTCGACTACCACGGGCACCGCCCCGGCTCCTAGCAGCACCTCTTTTTCGGCCCGCTTATCGTACAGGCTGCGGATATAGCCGGTCTGCGGGTCGAAGACGATGCGGAACCGTTGATTCTCCAGGGTGTAGTCATCGGCCCCCCATCCCCCGGCGCCTTTCCCCACGCCGGGGGGAAGGGGAGTATCTTCTTCCCCGTTCCCCGGCGTGGTGGGTACGAACTTCTGTTCTGCCCCTCTCTCCGGCGTGGGAGAGGCCTGCCCTGAGCGTAGTCGAAGGGGGGTCGGGGGGTGAGAGATCACTCGGTAGACCCGATACCCCAATGGGGGGAGGTCGGCGATGAAGCTGAGCCGGTTGCGCCCGTTGGCGCTGGCCTCGGACTGCACGAGCTGCACAGGAATGGGCCGGCCTTGATCGTCGACCAGGCCGTGCTCCTCGGTGAAGCGTCCGAACTCGACCTCGACATTCGTCGTGCTATGCCAGCCGTGCGGGTTGAACACGACGATCGGCGTCATGCCCACCTCGGGCGCGATGCGCACGTTCCAGGCAATCGACTGAATGGCGGCGTTGAGCGCTCGGTCGGCAATCGTCAGCGCCTCGCCGTACAAGTTGCGGGCGTCTTCATAGGCCGACTCGATGCTGGTGCCGGCCAGGATATCGTGGAATTGGTTGAACAGTACCGCCTGCCAGGCGCGGGCCAACTCCTGCGACGGGTAGGGCAGCCCGGTGGTCATTGCGGCGATCGTGGCGAACTTCTCGGTAGTCATCAGCGCCCACTCGGCCTTGCGATTCCACTGCTTGATGCCGGAGTGCGCGGCGTAGCAGCCGCTGGCATGGCGCTGGATGTCGTCGTGGACTACCGGCAGCGCCAGCTGTTTGTCCTCGATTGCGTCGAAGAAGCGGTTCGGCGAGCTAAAGATCAGCTGGGGCGTATCCGGCGCCGCGGCGAGGTGGCGGATGCTCTTGAGGTTCTCGATCGTCGGGCCGCCGCCGTGGTTGCCGACGCCGTAAAAACACATGAGCTCGTCGTACGGGGCGCGCAGCGCGCCGGCCACACGCTGGATATGCTTATCAAGCTCTTTGCCCCAGCTGTTGTACTCGAACAGGATGCGGAAGGCCAGCACGCGCGTGCCGTCGTCGGATTCCCACCAGAACAGGCGGCTCGGTAGTCCCTTCTCCTGCGGGCTCGGGCGCGTGAACACATAGTAATCCATGCCACTCTGCTTAAGAATCTGCGGCAGCATAGCATGGTGGCCGAAGCTGTCGACATTATAGCCGACGCGGGCCATAACGCCGAACTTTTCAAGGAAATAGCGCTGGCCGTACAGCCCCTGCCGCACGAACGACTCGCCGCCGGGAATGTTACAGTCCGGCTGGATCCACCAGCCGCCGACGATCTCCCAGCGGCCCTCACGCACGCGCTGCCGTATCTCTTCAAACATCGCCGGGTTGATCTGCTCGACCCAGGCGTAGAAGGCGGCTGAGCTGGAAATGAAGATAAATTCGGGGTCTTCGTTTATGCGATCGAGCGCCGAGCGGAACGATGCCAGTACTTCGTGGCAGCCCTCCTGCCAGCGCCAGAGCCATACTGGGTCGATATGCGCGTTGCCGATCATGTGCAGCTTTTTGTTCTTTTTGATTTCAGTCGTCATCGAATGCGCTCTTCTGGTTGTCAAATAACACGGATTTTCTTCTTTGTACCGAACGTTTTTTGTTCGTAGAACGAAAAAACGTTCGGTACGAGAGACTTTGAATCTATGGCCGCCAGCCGTCGGCGGCGCCGAACGCGCGTACCCGGCCATGCCGGACTGCATCGTAGGCGAACAGATACATTGCGGTGGACCAGGATTGATGGGCATAGCCCATCGGCCGGCCCGACAGCCCATGGAACCACTCGTTGAACTCCCACGCCTCGCGCCGGCCCTGCCGGTTCATCTCGGCCAGCCGGCCAAGCTGCTGCCGGGCTTCGTCGTGACGGCCGGCCTGCACCAGCGCGGCGACATAGAACCCGCCGATGAACGGCCAGGCCCCGCCGTTGTGATAGTGATGCGGCAGATTCAGATTACGTACGCGGTAGTAATCGCGCCAGTCGGGCTCGCCCGCATGGATCGGCGGATAAAGCGCCTGCACCGGGTAAGGCTCATTCAGTCCACAGCCATGGATGTAGTCGAGGATCTTGTCGGCCTTGGTTTGGTCGGCCAGGCCGAAGAGGATCGCCAACAGATTGCCGAGCGTATCGAAGCGGTCGGCGTAGTCGCGGAACGCCATATACGGCAAGTAGAAGGGCCGCTCGACCAGCTCGGTCTCGACACGTTTGCGGACATAGAGCCACTCTTTGCGCTCGCGACTGATCCATGCCAGATCGTTCGGCTGCTCGGGGCCGACCCACAGCAGCGCGTTGACTTTGCGGTGTGTATCCGCCGCGACCGAGAAATACGGCTGCGCGTCGAGACCGAGCGCGCCGGCCATCAGGCCCATACAGCGCCACGCCGCGACATACAACACATTGTCGAACAGGACGTTATAGCGGTTGGCGAACAGGTCGGCCCAATCCATCGCCTCGTGCACCTCGAGCAAGCCGCACTCGTTCGAGTCCTGGTAGCGCAGCCAGAGCAGCGCGCGCTCCAGGCTGGGCCAAGCTTGCCGGAGGATATCGAGGTCGGCAGTGAGCGTGTAATTATAATAGTGGCCGATGATGTACCAGAGATTTCCATCCACACAGCCGGCGTGGATCGTATCCTGGACCGCCGCGCCGTGCTGGCCCTCCGCCGCGAGCTTGCCGCCGTAAGCGACCAGCGCCGGATCATAGATATTGGGAAAGCCAACATTATGCGGGATCTTGCCGAGCGGCGACTGGTAATGCTGGAGCGTTGCCAGCGAGCGCTGGTGGATAGCGGCGCCCTCCGGCTCATCACAGAGCAACAGCCCCAGGCCGCAGATCATGCTGTCGCGCGCCCACACCTGGCGGTACGCCTGGCTCGATCCAACCAGACCAATCTCGCTGCCGTTGGCGAGCAGCCGCTGCTGCGCATGCGCACGTGCTTCGTCGATCAATGAGTCTTGCATAGCCAGCTATCGACTCGAATGCAGCGCCCATACTGGTGCGTCGGCTTTGCCAGCGCTGCCAAGATAGTTGCTGATCTTGTCGTGCACACAGGCGGCGACGGCGTCGCGCGCCCGCTGGCGCAGCGCTTCTGGGAGCGCGTTCATTTCGGCGTTGGTCAGCCGCTCGGTGCGGCCGAGCGCCGCCAGGGCCGCCTGTTCCAGATCGGTCGCGATGTTGACTTTGCTGGCACCGCCGCCGGGCAGTCGGACCGCCTGCCGCACCATTTCGGCCGGCACGCCGGAGCCGCCATGCAGCACGAGGTGAACGGCAGTGCGGGCGCGGATGGCCTGCAGCCGCTCGAAGTCGATCTTCGGCTGACGCACCAGATAGACGCCGTGGGCCGTGCCGACCGACACCGCCAGCGCATCCACATCGGTCGCCGCGACAAAGGCCGCGGCCTCGTCGGGGTCGGTATACAGCTCCACGTCGTCATCGGTCTCGATCTGGTCAGTGGTGCCGATCCGCCCTAACTCGGCTTCGACGGAGACTCCGCGGCCATGGGCGTACGCCGCCACCTCGCGCGAGCGGGCGATATTCGCGGCCAGCGGCAGCTCCGAAGCGTCGATCATCACCGAGGTGAAGCCGGCGTCGATCGCGGCGCCAATCGTGGCCGTGTCTTTGGTATGATCCAGGTGCAGCACCACCGGGACGCTGACCTGGAGCGCGCGCAGTTGCTCGAAAAACTCGCCGGCAAACTCGCCCGGCGTCACGCCGTAGCGGCGGAACTCGTTCGACGAGATCTGCACAATCAGCGGCGAGGCTGCCCGCTCGGCGGCCAGCAGCACCGGCTGAATCAGCGCGGTATAGCGTGGCGAAAACGAGCCGAGTGCGAAGCCGCCCTGCTCGGCGATTGGCAGCACCTCCCGCAACGTCAGCAGGTTGGTGGGGCGTTCAAGATAGCTCATGCGGACCTCCTCATTAGAACAAGCGGTGATCATGATATCGCGCCTTGTACCATAAGTCAACACAAAAGTGTTCAAAATAAACAAAATGATCGTTCATTGTTGACAACCCGGTCGATTCCCTGGTAAAGTGGATGTGTTATATCATCGTTGTGAACAAGCATACCAAACAAGGGCGGCTTGAAGGATACACGGAGAAATGCATGATGCTCAAACCACTCGACCGCCGACAGCAGATTCTGAAAGATATTGATCTGCTCGACGACAACATGATACCAACGCTGAGCCAGAAGTACGGTGTGTCAGAGATGACAATCCGGCGCGACCTTCAGGCGCTCGAGGAGACCGGGGTCATTCGGCGGACATACGGCGGGGCGGTACGTTGGCCGCAGCCAATTGGCGAGCCGATGGTGGTTGCCCGCGAAAAACGCCAGTTGATGGCCACAGCGCAGAAGGGGGCGATTGCCCGCTACGCGGCGAGCGAGCTTGTAAGCGACGGCGACAGCATCATATTGGAGGGCAGCACAACCGTCACTGGGATGGTGTCACACCTCACAGATCGACACGATCTCACGGTGATGACCAACAGCCTGTACACTGCCGAAGAACTGCGTCGCCGAATGCCTCGCAGCGCGACGCTGCTGTGCGCTGGTGGCATTATCCGCCCTGAGTCTTCAACCTTTGTCGGCCCGGTGGCCGAGCGATTCTTCCGCGCGCTGCATGTCAAACGGCTGTTTCTATCGGCAACTGGGCTTGCTTTGCATGGCGGCATTACCGACCCGCAGATGTTGGAGACACAGGTCAAGCGCGCGATGATCGAGTCGGCCGGCGAGGTGATCGTGATGATCGACAGCACCAAGTTTGGCATGCGGTCGCTCACGCCGGTGATCGACTTTTCGGAGATCACCCTGCTGATCACCGACGAAGGTGCACCCGACGAGATTCTGCGCGGCCTGCGCGACCGGGGTGTATCGGTTGTCGTGGTACCGTTCAAGCTGTAGGATAAGCGTAACTGTTGACTCTAGGGGTAATGGGACGCGGACGAACGCGGACGAACGCAAATGAACTAATGTCCGCGTTTGTCTGCGGCCATCTGCGTCCAATCCGGTGGGAAAGGTGAACAGTTACCGATGAGCGAATTACGACCATGAAGATATCTCAAGTCGACGGCGCGCTGAGCGTACACGCCGATAACTACACGCTGACTTTCGCACACGACCGGCCGTTCGTCTACCTCGACGATGCCACCGGATCGCGCGTGGCCGAGCTATTCGCGCTCTCAAGCGTCCACCCGCTGCACGATCGAGACGATACGACCAAGATCGGCGCTTGGGCAGTGGCCGAGACGGCCGATGAGCTGGTGGTTTCGCTGCGCGCCGAAAGCTCGGCCTGGCGTGGCAAGACCTATCGGTTTCGCTGCCGGCCGCGCCGCTTCGTCTATGAAATCGAGGTCGAGGGCGCGGGCCATTTAGCCGAGGCTGAGTACTTCGGCGGTTACTGCTCGGCATGGCCGCGCTGGGGCTCGGGCTTCTTCTGGTCGGGCCAGTACTTCACGCAGGGCTTCACCCCCGAGCCGAACGCCGAGGAGCAGCACTACTTCCCGCCCCACAGCAGTATGGCGATCGACCTCACCGGCGTGCCGCTGCCGGGTCGCGGCGATTGGTTCCTCACCCCGCCGCCGTTCTGCTTCGCGTTTCAGGCGCCCGGCGGCTGGATGAGCAAAGGTGTCGAAGCCGCACCAGGCGCGCACCGCTTCGCCGAGTACCGCTATCACAGCGGCCGCGGCTTTCATCTCTCGCTCGCCTACGAAGGCCATACCGCCGTGAACGGTGCTTATCGTCTGCCATCGAAGGGGTTCAGCTCTCGGGTAGTTTGAAGGGTTAAGTATAGGACTTCATCTGTTCGATCTGAGTTTCCTAGCAGTAGCATAGCAGGCAGTATACCAACGGAGCGGCTGACCTCGCCTACAAGCGGGTTCTAGGAGGCTTGGGCGGGCGCGTCAGCGATGGTCTGCGGTGGCTGACCGCCCGTTGAGCCCGAAGATCTGCCGGATGCGGCGCACCAGGGTCGGCCGGCTAATCTCTTCCTCCGGCGCGTCGAGCGCTCGCCGGCTGGCCAGCGCGGCCTGGTTCATTTCGATCCGGCGCGAGAGTACCGTGCCTAAGCGCTCGGGCAGCTGGGGATTGGCTTTGAGCAAGGGCGCGATCGCCGCCTGCGCGACGACCAACGCCTCGGTATCTTCCTCGGCCGTCACTGTGGCGCCGCGCGGCGCGCCGGTCAGCAAGCTCATCTCGCCAAAGAAATCGCCCGGCCCGAGTCGGTTGACCGTCACCGCCGCCAGATCGTCGTCGAGAATGTCGTCCACGTCGATGCGCACCCGGCCGGAGCGAATAATGAAAAAAGTGGCCCCGGCTTCGCCCTGGCGCGCCAGCCGTTCGCCTTTGCCGTAGAGCTGCAGGCTGACGTGCTCGGCCAACTCGTGCAACTCGGCGCTGTCGAGCGCCTCGAACAGCTCGACACGCCGCAGTGTGCCGATCAAACTCTCGATATGCACATGGTGCTGATCCGCCTCGGTCAGCGGATCGACCTGATGCATGTAGACTTCCCGAATTGGGAAAGGCAGCTTGATTCCGGCGCGATGCAGATGATACCAAGCGTTGGTCATCACCGTATCGCGTTTTTCGGGATAGTTATCGTAGTTGTATTATGCTCAGGTGTTTGAGTCTCTATAAGCTCCTGTTGGTACGCCGCACCTTTTGGCTTCTCAATCAGGTAAAGCCGCCGCCTCACCTTTTTAAAGACAATAAATTCCACGAATCTGTGGTCATCTTCGCGGCCTAAGATGGCCGTGATATCCAAGTCATCCACCAGTCCGCGCCAGAAGGTGAAGTCCTGTGAGCTCTCCAGGACTTCGCGGTATTCCTGTCCCATCGTCAGAAAGTCAGTGATGACCTCCTCATGCACCGCGGCGCGATTCCGCTTTTCTAGGAGCTGTTCTCCCTGCTCCCGGTACTCGGTCAAAAGCTGCTTCAGGCTATCCCGCTGGCTGCTGTAGTAGGCAACCTCATCGGCGTCCAGGTTGTCCGTCAGCCGATCAAGCGTCCGGTGGTACTTCTCGGTGGTCGCCTTCACTTTCTCCTCGACGGCTGCTATCTCCCGCGCAACCTGCTGGCGGGCTTCCTCGGTTGCGCTGTTTTGCTCCTGCCACCACTGGAAAAGGCGCCGGGGGTTTAATAGGAGCTCCCGGATAAACTCGTGTGTCTTGGCATCAACGAGCTTTGCCGCTATCGGCCGCTCATGACAGATATAAGAGGCGCGTTTGCTATTCCCCGAACAGCGGTAGTACAAATAGCCTTCTTGACTATAACTCACATCAATCGTGCGTTTACAGTGTTCACACCGCAAGCGCCGCGCCAGTAAAAATTCATACTTGGTTTCACGCCTGCGCTCAACACGGGTACGAGTGACCGCACGCATCTTGCGCACTTCCTCGGCCTGCTCTTCGGTAATAATTGCCGGAACAGCAACGGTAAAGGATTCACCGGCGACGGTGAAGGTGAACTTGCCCGCGTACATATCGACCTGGGACACGAGCCGGTAGAGGCTCCCTAGGCTCCATGTACCATTCCCCAAGAAGCGCTTGGCGGTGACTATTTTCTGCTCATACGCTTCATCCGTCAAGCGCCCTGATGCACGGCGCTCATCATAAAGGCTCGTCAGCCGCTTGTATTCAACCACACCAGGGGATGGATGCCCGGCTACTTCCAGATGGCCGAGAATATCAACCGGCCTGATATGGTAGACGCCAAACATGAGGAGAATTTCGCGGGCAATTCGGGCGTGTTCTGTTGTTTCAAAATTGTCCTTGGTGCTATTGAGCCTATAGCCATACGCGGCGTGATTATTCCCAACCACAAACCCTTGACTGGCCTTCTTCTTTTTCCCCCGCGTCGTGCGCTCGACAATCTTATCGCGTTCAAACCCCGAGAAGGTCGTTTCGAAATTGAAGCGAAGCCTATCTTCAGGCACATCACGGACAAACATCCCCCACGAGACGTTATGCAACTGCACAGCATAGGAAAACAGCTCGTCAAGGAGGATTTCCCCCACACTGACGCGACGTGCCAATCGGTCTGTCGCGTAGATGATGACTGCCTGGACTTTCCCTGCTCGCACCAAGCCCCGGAGCTTGGTAAGGTCAGGGCGGTCAATGATGCGTCCAGTGAAATCCTCGCGAAAGATGAATTCGGGAGGCACCGTTAAGCCATGCGTTTGCGCATACAGCAGACCAGCATCAATTTGGGACGAAATAGAAAAAGCATCATCGTTTTCTTTGGAGGTACGAGGGTAGATTGCAGCAATCATGGGGTTCTCCTTAAGCTACAACCTCAAGTTCCGATCAGCAGATGATAGCATGGATGTTTGCCAAAGTCCATGATAATGATAAGATTCACAAAGTACTGGCGGTCCTCCACGTCGCCTCCCTTGCGCTGGTTTTCCGCGCTTCCGCTTGACGCTAGCAGATGGGTCCCCCTCCACGTCAAGGGTCAGAGATGCCGCTCAGAACCCCACGAACCCTACGGGCTACCCCTGCGGGGTTTTCGCGGCACGGCTACGCCGCCCTCTGAGCGTAGAGAATCCCCATCTGCTGTGTCGCGTTCGCGGCGGAAAAACTGTATGCGCGGCGGTCGGCTGCGCGTTGCTACTATTCGCGCTAGGAGGAACACGATGGAACCGGAAGCACAGGACATCGCCGAACACCCCAATCATCAGCGACTGCTGAAAGCGTACCTGCGATTAGCGGCAGAGAGTAAGAAAATCAAGGAGAGCCCGGGTGTGACCGCAATCTACGGGGAAGCACCCACACTAAAAAAGAAGGGCAAGCAGCCAAAGGCGCAGCCACCCGAGCAGTTGCGGCTATTCTAAAGAGGCTGTATAAATAAACTGTTGGACCGCCAAAGGGTCAGTAAGGCTCAAATATCAGAACGCACGTTTCGATCGCTGATGAAAACTGCGGCTTACGCGAACGATTTCATCCATACGTAGCAA
>Ga0137374_10005487_pt1 | contig 15064 bp, 11 predicted proteins | sample SagtaG_20_FD_104811 | JGI IMG/M metagenome (GOLD analysis project Ga0137374, IMG submission 104811) | Vadose zone soil microbial communities from Sagehorn Ranch, Mendocino, California, USA - Sage1_R_100_16 metaG | ecosystem: Environmental > Terrestrial > Soil > Vadose zone | place: USA...
CCTCGGGCCGCGCGCCCGTCCATGCCGACGACGCCTCGACTGTCATCGCGCCGTCCCCGTCGGCGATCGCGTCGGACGGGACGCGTCCGGTCTTGCCCTCGCCCGGCAGGTACACGCGTCCGCCGCGCAAGACGATGTTGACCTGCGTCGGCAGCCCGGTGCCGCAGATGCACACGAGCCGCTTGGGTGCCGACGCGCTGTCCAGCAGTTGCCAGGTCGCGCGCGCGGCCGCCAGGCGCTTCGACACCACGTCGACCCACGCCGGGTCGCCGCCCGCGTCGCGGAACACCGACATGCGGAGCCGCCGCCAGGTCTCGACGTCGTAGAGGTCGAGCCCGTCGTTGGCCGCGCCGCGCCCGGCCTCGGGCATGAACTTCGCCCACCCCGGCGCGGGGATCGATTCGAGCGCGCCCGGGCACGACATGAACTGGGCGGGCGAGACCGTGCGGCCGAGCGGCGCGAACTGGAATCCTCGGTCGAGGCAGGCGACGGTCTCGAGCGTGCCGGCGTTGGGTGCGCCCGACGTGACCACGCGATCGACGGGCAGCGACGTGTCGGCGGCGTACGCCGATCGGATCACCAACCCACCGTTCGAGAGGCCAAGCAGATCGATCGCGCCGCCGTCGGTGCGGGTGGCGAGCCGCCGGATCTCGGTGGCGAGCGCCGGCCCGAGGTCCGCGACGCCGAGCCGCCAGTCATAGGTGAAGAAGTGCAACGACTCGCCGGTGCGGTACCCCGCGCCCTGCAGCGACCGCTCGAGCGCGCCCATGAGGTCGTAGACGAGGCCGGCGATGAGCGGAATCTCGCGAACGAACTTGCCCGGTCGCCCGCGCAGACCCTGCAGCGTCCCGATCGGCGGCCCACCGTAGAGACAACGAAAGGTGCCCCACAGATGGCCGAGCTCTTCGTCGACGATCTCGGTGGAGAACAGTCCCGGGACCACGAGTAGGGGGCGCAAGAGGCGAGGCTCCTTTGCGATGTTACAGGCGAGCGCTTACTCATTGAAACATCGACTTTGTAAGCCGGATTCTTGACCCGGGCGGGGCGGGATCGCAGCATGCCGCCATGGCGAATCGGCGGCGGGGCGCGGGCTTGGGCCGCAAATGCGGCGCGGCAGGCGCGCGCGGCGGGGTTCTGACCGCGGTCGCCGTCGTCGCCGCCGTGGCCGGTTTCGCGCCCGAGGCCCACGCCAACCGCCCCCAGATCACCGTCGCGCCAGTCACCGGCGAGGCGGCCAGCGAGCAACTGCGGCAGCGCATGGGCCAGGCGCTGACAGAGGGCCTGATCGCGTCGGGCGCCGAGGTGCCGCCCGCGACGGTCGAAGCGCAGTACGTGCTGCGCGCCAAGCTGGAGGTAGACGGTCGCAGCTACGCCTTGCGGCTGGAGATGCTCGACCGTAACAGCGGCACCGTGGTCGCGAGCCGCGAGGATCGCTGCGAGATCTGCACCGAGGCGGAGGCGTTCGAGACCGCGAACACCGCGGCGTCCACCTTGAAGGCGCTCGTGTTCAAGAAGCCGGGCGCCGGCTCAGGCGCCACCGCCTCCACGACCACGTCGGTCGACCTCCGCCCGGGCGCGACCCCGAGCGGCCCACCCAGCGCCGTGGTCGAGACCGGTCCTCCGGCGTCCAAGGGTCACCACGGCCTCGGCTGGGCCGCGATCATCGGCGGCGTCGCGAGCGCCGGCGCCGGGACGTTCTTGCTGGGAATCGACGGCAAGGGCACCTGCGACATCGTCGGCCCGGCGAACTGCCCGCACGAGTACGAGACCCGCCTGCCAGGTATCGGCCTCATCGGCCTGGGCGCGGTCCTCATCGGCCTCGGCGTATGGGCCGTCGTCAGCAGCCGCTGACCCCTCGGCGTAAACCGGAAATCACCAGAGGGCGTCTTGCGTTCGGCTCTCGAAGACGGACAATGCGGCGCATGTCGAGACTCGCTTTTCGGAGCGATCGGCTTCTCGTCGGTGCGATGCTGGCCATCTTGTTGTCGGCGTGTGCCATGGGGTGCGACGGGGACTCGCCGTCCAAGTCCGACGGCGGCGCGGGTCGCGGTGGCACCGGTGGTCGAGCGGGCAACGGCGGTCGCGGTGGCGGGGGGGGGCGCGGGGGGACCGGCGGCGGCGCGGCTGGCGCCGCGGGTGACACGGGCGTCGCGGGTGACACGGGCGTCGCGGGCGTCGGTGGCGACACGGGCAGCGCCGGCGCCGGTGGCACGACGGGTGCTGGCGGTGTCGCGGGCGCGGCCGGCGGGACGACCGGCGTCGCGGGCGCCGGAGGTACGACCGGTACCGGCGGCACGGCTGGCGGCGCGGCGGGCGCGAACGGCGGTCGCGGCGGGGCGGCCGGCGGCGTGGCCGGTGCGTCGGGTACGACGGGCGCCGCGGGCACGACCGGCGTAGCCGGTGCGGCCGGCGGCAGCGCGGGCGCGAACGGCGGTCGCGGCGGGGCGGCAGGCGGCGTGGCCGGTGCTTCGGGTACGACGGGCGCCGCGGGCGCAGCGGGTACGACCGGCGTAGCGGGCGCGGCTGGCGGCAGCGCGGGCGCAAACGGCGGGCGTGGCGGTGCGGCCGGCGCAGCAGGTGCGGCGGGTACCGGGGGCATGGCCGGTGCGGCTGGCGCGGCGGGCACGACCGGCGTCGCGGGTGCCGCGGGCGGCAGCGCCGGCGCGAGCGGCGCGGCGGGTACGGCAGGCGCCTCAGGTTCCGGTGGCACCACCGCGGCTTGCACGGGCGCGTGCGAGACGGAGTCGAACAACACGCCCGCGACGGCCGACAATTTCGCGAGCATCGCGGTGGATGGTCGCCTCGGTGGGACCATCAGCGGGGCGAACGACGTCGACTACTTCACGTTGACCGTCCCCCAGGGATCGAACATGGCGCTTTCGATCACGACGTTCTCGAGCGGCGTGGACACGCTTTGTGATGCCGCGGATACCGGCCTCACGCTGAGAGCTAGCGATGGTACGACGTTGTTGCTCGCCAACGGGAACATGGGGTCGTTGTCGTTGCCCACCAGTGGTGACGTCATCCAGCACTGCTCACACATTTCTTACCTGGCCACGCCCGGCACCTACTACGTGCAGGTCGAGGCCGCCGGGGGCGCAGCCGTTCCATTCAACTACGTCCTGTCGATTCGCAGCGAGCTCGTTCCGGTTGCCACCGCCGAGACCGAGCCTAACGACGATGGGACGCCGTTGCCCGGCAACGGCCAAGGGAACGCCCAGGGCAACGATTTCTCGAGCGCCGCCGCCAACGGTCCTTACATGGTCGACATGCGGATCTCGGGCGCGATAACGCCCGCAGGCGACGAGGACGCGTTTGCGATCTCCAACCCCGGTGCGACCCCGCTTCAGGTCCACCTGGAGACGTTCGGTGGCACCTACGCGGCGTGCACGGGCATCGACACCCAGATCCGCATTCGCAATGCCGCCGGGACCGTTCTGGCGTTCGACGATGATAGCTCCACCGCCAACTGTTCGTTCCTGGCCTACGTCATCCCAGCCAACACGACCGTCTATGCGCAGGTCACCGGGTGGGGCGACAACATGGTCATCGCGGCCTACTCGCTGCTGATCAGTTTCCCGTAGACGAACCCGGTCGAAGGCGGGCCTTCCCAGGGATCAACCTGGGAGGGATCGCCGGCGAATAGTCCTGCCGTCCTGAACGGCGGCGATCGGCGTACCGGGCACGCGCTGCCTAGCGCCGTGGCACGCTTGCCGCGCACTACGGGCGTCGCGGTACCGGATCCAGTGCGCGATCTTTGGACCGGCGGTTTCTTTACGTTCTTTTGCTGACCGCGGTCCTGGATCGAAAACGCCGGCAGGCTGTCGTCGACATCCTGGCCCAGCTCCTTCTCGAAGCCGCTAACGACGGAACACGAAGAGAGGAGGTGCGCGATGACCCGCCTGAGTTGCCTCCCGCTGTAATTAGTCGGCGCGCCTCGCCTAGGTTCGCCAGTCGACCGGCATGCAGGTGATCCAGAACCTCGAGAGCCAGCGCAGGCAGTACGAGCTCACCGACCTTACGCGACAGTATGGATTTCGGCTCAGGATTAGCGAAGGGGCCCGGAACCGATCCTCATTCCTTGCAAGCGGGTCAGCAGCCGGTTTGCGACGAGACCATTGGCGAAGGCGTTGGGATGTCCATCGTGCGGTATCGTGAGCGAATCCTCCCTGCCGGAGATCAAATCGGAAAGATCGATCAGGCGCAAACCGGCGTTCATTAACGCTTGGTACATGGCGCGATCGTCGGGCGTGTCCCTCAACCAGGCAACCACCACGAAGGGTGCGTGGTAGCGCGCCTCGAAGATCTCTGAGACGCGTTTGAGAATGGCGGTATAGAGATCGAGATTGTGCCTGGCCCGCGCGTCCAGCAGTGCATTCGAAAGGAAGGAATCCTGCTGTATGCCCGCGTCGATCAGAACGTCCAGAAAAGCGACCTTCCTGAGGTTGTAGAGCGCTCTTTCTCGAAGGCCCCACATTCCGGGTCGGTAATCGAGCGAACGAGTGATGACCCCGTCTCGGACTGGGAGCCCGTTACGGAGCACGTAACGAGGGTATCCTTTGGTCCAGAATCGTCCACCCAGAATTCGGCGGGGATGATCCCACATGGTCACGTAGACACCGGCCGCTACATTGAGCCCTTCGGTGCTGGGACGTTCTTTTTCCTCCTCGAACATCATTAGAGCATTGTTCGGGGCATGGCCGGCCATTGCGAAATTCATGGCTGAGAGTTGACGGCCGCTATGCAACACCAACAGATTTGGTAACGTGTCGTCGTCATTTAGTCCCCGGCCGAAGGCGAAAGAGCAGCCGAGGAATACTACCGTCGGTTTCGTTGGATCCGCCGCCGGCGTATTGCGGAAGCCGTGTTGGTTTGAAGTATACGTCGCGTCGTAGCGGACCACGCCTTTCTGGAGGCGCACCGATCTCGCCTTCGCGTTTGGTTTGAGCTGAAGGAACCCGTTTTCGGTCGCTTCGAGTACGTCCGGATACCAGTACACCCCCCCGTCATCCAGTTCGGGCAGGCGAATCCACGAATCGTCCGGCTTCCATGCTTCGTTCGGGGAAGGAACGTCCAGCGTCGAGACATCCTTCATTGGTCGAGCCCCGGCTTGCTGTTCCTGGACCCGACGGGGAGCCGCCGCCACCTTGGGATCGCCGCGGTGTCCGCCATTGAGGAAGATGCGGCAACAGAGCTCTGCCAGGAGCAGCACGGCCGAGAGCCCGCCGAGGTTGATCCACAGAGCTCGGCGATTCGGGACCATCACGCAAGCGCGCCACGAGACGACGCATGCGCCACCAAACAGAGCAACGCCCGGAAGAAGAGACACCTTCAGACAAACTGCTACCAGGGCCAACCAGACGATGACCGTCAGGCCGAACCGGACGACTCCTGCGCGCCCTCCAGTCATGGTGGATTTGTCACGTTCATGGAACAGAGGCTAGAACAGCGTGTAGATGAACGGAGCGGCAGAGCTGACGCCCACGCCGATGATCAGCCCCAGGACCAGCAGCAGCGCAATGACGGGGATTAGCCAGTACTTCTTGCGAAGTTTCAGAAAGCCCCACAATTCGCCCACCAGCGACTGGCTCGCCATGACAACGTCCTTCCATCAATACCGTTTGAAGAATTGTTCTTTGGGTTGGGCAGCCACTGGCCTCGTCAGCCAATAGGAATCAAGATCTCTGTCCGGGCCGGATGGCAGAGAACGCCCCCGGGATAGCCTCATCAGAAGGGCATAAGGCGTGAAGAGCAGGTAGAAAGACAAGGCTAGCATGATGGTGCTGAGCACCTTAACCACCGTGCCCCCGATGAACATCCAGCCGCGGTACAGCGGCGTCATAGGGCCTGGCATCAGGAGGCAGAGCAACCCAAAGATCGCGATGATGCCAAACAGGTGCGGACGCACGTGGTGCGTAAAAAGGCACCTGGCCAGAAAGACGGTCCCGAAGAGCGGGAAGGCGACGGCCCCGAACCTGCGGACTTGAGACCGGCTAATCGAGTTGCTGGCGCCACGCATCGCTGCTTTCCTTCCAAGGTGGCTGCTCATGCTTGAGCAAGAAGAAGTCCTCCAGTACCAGAACGTCGATGTCGCTGCGCATGAAACATCGATACGCGTCTTCAGGTGAGCACACGATGGGTTCGCCCCGGACATTGAAGCTGGTGTTGACGATCACGGCACACCCGGTGAGGTCTTCGAAGGCCTCGAGCACTCGGTGGTAGTCAGGTTTGTCGTCCTTGTTCACGGTTTGAAGGCGGGCAGAATAGTCGAGGTGCGTGATAGCGGGAAGATCGCTGCGCTTAACCTTCAGCCGTTCCATCAGGCTCCGCCCGTCCGGCGGTGGCTGAGGTAGCCGCCTCTCCTTCCGGACGTCTGCCACCAACATCATGTACGGACTGGGCGTATCGATCTCGAAGTACTCGGATGCCTTCTCTTCCAGCACGGAAGGGGCGAAGGGACGAAAGGACTCCCGGAACTTGATCTTCAGGTTCATCACGGTCTGCGTGTCGTCTCGACGGGCATCCCCCAGAATGCTGCGCGCCCCAAGCGCCCTGGGGCCGAACTCCATACGCCCCGACAGGTATCCGACGATTTTCCCCTCCGCGAGAAAACCCGCGATGGTCTTCGCTCGGGATTCGCAGGCCATCAGGTGAGGGGGATAGCCATTGCCTTCCAGAAAGGTTTTGACCTCTTCGTTGGTGTACGCAGGCCCAAGGTAAGCGCCCTTCATCGAGTCCTTACCTTGGGGATTCGGCCGAGGTTTGCCGTGGAAACGGTGCCACGCAGAGAGGGCGGCCCCCAGGGCGCCTCCCGCATCGCCTGCGGCGGGTTGGATCCAGAGACGCTCGAAGGGTCCTTCTCGAAGCAATTTCCCATTCGAGACACAATTGAGGGCCACTCCGCCGGCAAGGCACAGATTCTTCTGACCTGTTTCCTTGTGAACGTGGCGCGCCATGCGCCTGACGGCTTCATCCGTGACGGACTGGATCGAAGCAGCGATGTCCATCTCTCGCTGGGTCAACGGCGATTCCGCTGCGCGCGGCGGACCTCCGAACAGGCGGTCGAATGCCGGACTGGTCATCTTCAGTCCGCTCAAGAAATCGAAATAGGCCATGTTGAGTCGGAGGGAGCCGTCGGGCTTTAGGTCCACGATGTCCAAAATGCGATCCCGGTAGATCGGCTGGCCGTATGGTGCCAGGCCCATCAGCTTGTACTCGCCCGAGTTGACACGAAACCCCGTGAAATAGGTGAAGGCGGAATAGAGCAGCCCCAGCGAATGAGGGAAATGCATCTCCTTCAAGAACGTGAGCTCATGATCGCGACCAAAGCCATAGGAGGCAGTGGCCCATTCGCCGACGCCATCGAGGGTCAGGATCGCAGCCTCCCGGAAAGGGGAAGGATAGAAGGCCGATGCGGCATGTGCCTCGTGATGCTCCGTGAAGAGGACATCGCCCTCGAACCCAGTCGCCCTGCGGATCAATCGAGGAACGAATAGCTTCTCGGTCATCCAAATCGGTATGGCCTTGAGGAAGCTGCGCAGGCCCCGGGGCGCCGTATCCATGTACGTGGTCAGCAAACGATCAAAGGTCGCGATCGGCTTGTCGTAGTACACGATGTTGTCCAGATCCCGGACCGCGATGCCGGCCTCCTTCAGACAGTAATCCACGGCGCCCGACGGAAAACGCGCATCGTGCTTGACGCGGGAGAAACGCTCTTCCTGCGCGGCTGCGACGATCTCGCCATCCCGCACCAAGCAGGCGGCACTGTCGTGATAGAAGCACGACACGCCAAGGATATACATCTGCAAGTCCGACTATGACGAAGTAGAAGATGTCATGTCGTGAGCGCCCCTGGAATCAGAGTGCAGGATATCAGCTGGACCTCCGAGACTCGTCCGCTGGCACATCTATGCATGCTTGAACGGCCTTTTAGCAGCAAGTGGAGCCTCGGGCCACAGCCTCGTGGGCGGTACCACGTACGACAACCGGGTGGCGAACGCGGCCCTCGGACGACGAGCTCCGCGCGCTGGGTCTGCTCCTTCCCGGCTACGTGCCCGACAACTACCTGAGCGACGACGGCCTCTTTTACTTCCCGGTCGAGCGCGCGGGGACGCGTCCCTGAACAACCGGTCCCCGTCGCGCCACCGGCCCCGCTTCAGTTCACATCGCGAACCCTTGGTCCTGGATTTGCTCTTGGCCGATGCCGCCCGAAGAATTCACGACGATCCACAGATGGCCGTTGAAGCCTTTGAGCGCGATCTGGTAGCCCGAGGTCAAAATCGGCGTGATTTTCGGAGTGGCGGTATTCTGCATGCCGAGGTTGATCTGCGAATCCGATTCCGCGCCGTTCTCGTTCCTCCATACGTGCAAGACGCCGTTGGCCGCTGACTGGTATGCCACGAACGTCCTGGTGCCGTCGGCGGCGACAGCGAGGGTAGGGCTAGTTCCCGTCTTTATGGCAATGCTGCTCTTATCGAACTGCGACTGCCCGCCCCCCCCGAACCATAGATGCCCGTTACTGCCCTGGAACGCGACCCCGAAAAGGTTGTTCGGGCCACCCACCCCGACACTGGGGCTGGTTCCTGTCGCCACCCCGTGAGTCGAGTCGACACCACTGGTTATACCGTTCAAGCCAACCCACAGGTGCCCGTTGACGCCCATGAACCCGAACTGGACGACACCGCTCGACGTCATCGCGAAGCTCGGGCTGGTTCCAGCCGCCAGGAACGCAGCCGTAGGGTTGCCGTTGTTCGCGTTGCCGCCCGTACCAAACCACAGCCTCCCATCGGTCCCCTGGAACCCAAACGCCCACAGCGAACAGCCTGCGCAGAGCGCTAGGCCGGGGCTGGTCCCTCCGCGGATTAGCCCGTTCGTAATCGTAAATGAGTGGGAGTTGTTGGGCGTAAACTGGTCGACGACCCAATGCCCGTCGTTCCGCTGAAATCCGGCCACCACCGCGCCACCCGAAAGTTTCACTTGGCTCGGAACGGTCCCCGTCGCGACAAAAGCGCCGCTGTTGCTCGAGAAAACTCCTCCTGATGTTTCGAACATGAGCGCATGGTCGTTCCTCTGGAAGGCGGTCCACTCTTGGTCCTGGAGTGCCGAGGTGACCGTTTGGTCCCCGGAGTCGTCCATTTCGCCACAGCCCATTGCAAACACGCCGAGTGTCAGCAAAGAGATCGTACTGATCGCGAGTGTCCGGTGTTTGGTCATTGTTTCTATCCTTTCACGTCTGGTTGTCCCCGTTGACATACTCTCTCTGGCGTTTGTCCGCCGCCAGGTGGCAGATTCGTTTACCATCGCCACCCGAATGCCAATCGTTAAGATTGCGTTAAGTTGGTACTGCGTTTCGCGCGGGACCTTATCGGGCCGGCGCGGGATCAAGGTCGAGGCGATACCCTCGGCCTCTCACGGTCCTCAGTAGGTCGCCACGAGGAGTAAGCGCGCGTCTCAGGTTATGGATGTGGACGCGCACCAGAAGTGATGTGTCACCGACGCACGTGCCGAACACGTGTCGGGCGATGTCGACGTGGGTTGCCAGGCGATCTTGGCTGCCAAAGAGGAAGACGAGCAGGTCGAATTCCTTTGCAGTCAGAGTAATGACCTTACCGTCGACCCACGCACGGCGGATGTCTCGGTCTAGAGATATGTGGCCCGACTTAGGCGCCTGATCCAAATTAGTCTTTCAACTCACGAGGTCGCAGTTCGTAGTTCCACTGGCCGTGGAACTCGTGAAGGCGCAACGCCAGAACGACTCGGAGCCGCGCCGCGCTTGGGCCGAGGGCCAAGTCGTACGCAATCAAGCCACCTGCGGCTTGGTTTCGAAGGCAACGTAGTCTTCCGTCGCGCTCGCAATCGGCCGTTGAAGGACGTCCGCGCCGGATGCGGCGAGCGCATTCCTGTAGACGACGTAGCCCGCGGTGACCTCGCCAACCGCCGGAAGCGCGCCCCGCAACACGACGTCGACGGCGACGCCGCTCGAGGCGTCTTCGAGGTGCAAGGTGTCCGTCGCTTTTAGCGGCAGGAGCACTTTCGCCGGCTTCGGCTCCGCGACAGCTACATCGAAATCGGGCTTGAGCCCGCCCGCGACGACATCGACGGACTTCGCGACGCCCACGCCGAGCGGTGAGCCCGGACGCGCCTTCAATGTCGCAAGCAGGGCCGCTGTTTCGACCGTCGCTTTCACCGCGCTCGCCTTCCGTTCAACGGCCGGCGGCGCGCCACCGGAGCAAGCTCCCACAGCGGTGAGAGCGCCCACGGTCAACCAACCGATGCTACCCAACCTCACAACAAGCGATTTCACGTAGGACCTCCTTGGCGATCGGCTTACGAGACAGTCGGAGAGTTGAACGCGGTCGAGCCGAGCAAGCGCCGTGCCGCAAAGAGGCAGATGGGGAATGTTCGTGGGCTCACACGAGCTGCTGCCTCCATACGGAGGACGCGCGCCGGAACCCGCGCACACGCGGAACTTTCATGGGCCGGTGAGTTTCGGGCCGGTCTGTGATCTCGTGCCGCCGGCGGTTGCGATGTGAGAGTGATATCTCACTCGAGGCGCTTGGAATGGTCGCGCGGCTGTTGTATGCGAGGAGGGTGGACGGTCGAGGGGACGCGCCCAGCACGGTGACCGAGCCCGCCTCGGGACCGACGCGGTCGCTGAAGTCACCGATGTTGCTGGTTACCAGCGCATCTGGGACGAGCGCGGCGATCGCGCTCGGTGATCGGGTGCTCGTCGGTCGCGGGGATCCGGGGAGCAGGGGCGAGGCCGAGATTCGGCTGCCCGACAAGCTGCTCTCGCGCCAGCACCTGACCATCACCGCCGCCCGCGGCGGGCATGTCATCCAAGACGCCGGTAGTCGGAACGGGACGTTCCTCGACGGGCGGCGCGTGGAATCGGAATGCCGTCTCAGCGAAGGCGCAATCCTCTCTTTCGGCGCGCACTTGGCCGTGTTTCGACGGGTTACGGCGGCCGAGCGGGTGGCTCTCGATGAGGAGGCCGTGAAGCCGTTCGGGCCGGTGGCCACAATCTCACCGGGACTCTCACTCGCACTCGGCAAGCTACGGCGGCTGTCCGCCATCGACGCGCCGCTGCTGCTGGTGGGCGAGACGGGCGTCGGCAAGGAGGTCTACGCGCGCGCCGTGCATCGCGCGTCCGGGCGGCGCGGACAGCTGGTCGCCATCAACTGCGCGGCGCTGCCCGCGAACCTGGTCGAGAGCGAGCTTTTCGGCTACGCGCGCGGCGCCCACTCGACCGCGACGCAGCCCCAGCGCGGCCTCATCGAGGCCGCCGATGGTGGGACCTTGCTGCTGGACGAGATCGGCGACATGCCGGCCGCCGCGCAAACCAAATTGCTGCGCTTCCTGCAGGAACGGCAGATCACGCCGCTCGGGGCGGCGGAGCCGCGCCGGGTCGACGTTCGCGTCGTCGCAGCCACCAACCGGCCGCTCACCGGCGAGGTCTCGGGCGGCCTGCGCGCCGACCTGCTCGCCCGCCTGGGACCGGATCCCATCGCCATCCCGCCGCTGCGCGAGCGCATCGAGGACCTGGGCGGCCTCATCCGCCACTTCGGCGATAGCTCGCTGCGGTGGCTGGATCCTACCGCGCTACGGGCGCTGTCGTTGTACGGGTGGCCGATGAACGTGCGAGAGCTCGAGAGCTGCATCCAGCGCGCCATCACGCTATCCGACGACGGCCACGTGCTGGTCGATCATTTGCCTGAGGCGATCGCGGCGACGCTGACCCGCGGCGCCCCCATCAGCCAGCGCCGCCGCGCCCGCGCCGCGCCGGCGCGGGGCGAGCTCGAACGACTGATGCGCGAGCACAACGGCAACGTCGCGGGCATCGCGCGCTCGCTCGACCGGCACTGGAACACGGTGTGGCGCTGGCTGACGCGGCACGAGCTCGAGCCGGAGCGATTCCGTAAGCCGTAGTTCGCGTCCGGTTCCCGGTCACCCGTCCGTAAACCAGCCGACCGGGTTTCGTCACACGGAAGCTGTACACTCCGGCCGTGGGGGAAGACGGCGATCGGGCACCGCCGGCGGACGACAGCCTGACCGAGGTCGCGCCCGGCCGGGTGGCGACCGCGGTCGCGCTGCTCGAGGCGGCGCCGCTCGTGCCTGGGATGTTGCTCGCCGGGCGCTACAAGGTGGAGAAGCTCATCGGGCGCGGCGGGATGGGCCTGGTCGTGCGCGCTTTCGACCGGACGTTGGGAACGGCGGTCGCGATCAAGATCCTGCGCGCCGAATACGCGGGCGAGCGCCAGTGGGCCGAGCGCCTGGCGCGGGAGGTCCGGCTCGCGCGCCAGATCCACCACCCCAACGTGTGCCGCGTATTCGACTTCGAGCAGGCGGACGGGCGCGTCTTCCTGGTGATGGAGCTCGCCACGGAGGCGACGCTGCGGACCGAGATCGCGTTGGGCGCGGTGAAGGCACGCCCGCTCGGCGACCGCCTCGCCGACGCACGCGCGATCGCGTCCGGCCTCGCCGCGATTCACGCCGCCGGCATCATCCACCGCGACGTCTCGCCTCAGAACGTCCTCCGCATGCTCGACGGCCGCTTGGTGCTGTCCGACTTCGGGTTGGCTATCGACTCCTTCGAGAGCACGACGAGCATCCGGGGCGGGACGATCGCGTACATGGCGCCCGAGGTGGTGAGCGGCACGAGCGTGAGCTTCGCTGCCGACGTCTGGTCGCTGGGCGCCGTCATGCACGAAGCTGTCTTCGGCGATCGCCCTCGTTGGCGAGACGCCTCTCGCACAGAGATCACGGACCCCGCCGTCGGACGCCGGCTCATGGAAGCCGAGCGCGTGGTACTGGAAGTATGCCGCGCGTGCACCGCAGCGGAACCAGCGAAGCGCCCGGGTAGGGCGGCGGCGGTCGTTCCGCTGCTATCCGCGCGTCGAGCGGCGTGGACCAAGATGCTGGGCACTCGCCGCCGACGCATCGCCGCGACAGCGGTCGCGTGCACCGCCGTCGCGATGGCGGTCGGGAGCACGATGCTTCGGCGACGCCGGGCGACTGGCGCACCAACCACAGCTGATGCGTCACTCGCCCTCAAAGCGACGGGCGAACCGGAAGATTGGACCGAGAAATCACAAGTTCTTGCCGAACTGTCAGGGCCGTTCGAGTGCATGGTGAGTCTTCCCGATCGCCAGACGATCAGGCTTGTTTGGGGGAAGCCGCGGCGCGCCGAGGATCTCGACGTATCCTCAGGACGCCGCACTCCCTCTCCCGTCGTTCCGGAAGCCTACGCAGAGGGATGTCCGGACCTGTCCCCGGACGGCAAGCGTTTGGTGTTTCAGGGACGTGGCCCGGAAGATCGGCCCTACGCGTTCGTCTCAAATTCATCGGACGGACGAGACGCAAAGCCGGTCGTCCCAATCGGCGATCCATCGCTCAACTCGCACCCCATTTGGCTCGCCGGTGGCGAGAGCTTCCTTTACGACGTGGATCTCAAATACGTCGGAGTGTTTTCTACGACGCTCAACAGAACAACGGTGTTGGCGCCCCCTTCGATTGTTGCCCATCCGAGCGTGTGGCACTGGGGCAGTCGGGACTGGGCGATCATTTCGGCGTTCGACTCCGGTGTCAACAAGACGGAGGTCGTTGGATACCGTTGGCCTTCGCTCACAGAGGCGTATCGGGTCCAGGTCGGTTCCGTCGGGCTAGACTTCAGAGCCCGCGGCTCCGATCGCGTTCTGTTCACCGCCGGTCTGGGGAACTCGGTTGAGGTGCTTGAGGTCGACCATCGCCTGCGTATGGTTCGACGCTTGGGCTTTGTACGAGACCAATTCATTCGCGGCTTGCACATCCTCGAACATGGTCTTGTGTTCGTGAGCGTTGACGAGGTGCAGACACTCGAGGCCCGCGATACCGGCGGCACGTTTCGCCGAGTCTTGCGGAGCCGTATGGTCTTTGAGGGCGAGCGCTGTGGCGACGGGCTGGTCACGTCGGAGCGTACGGCGGACAAGGGCGTTGTCAGCAGACGGGATTCGGGGGGCCGAACGATCGCGATTACGGATGGCCCAGAGGATTTTGGCGCGACCTGTTCGTCGACCGGGGAGGTCATGTACTACGCGGCCCGGCAGCCCCAGGGGCGAATTGTTCGTTGTTCGGATTCCGGCTGCGCGACGATCGCGTTCCGGGAGGCGCTCTCGCTGTCCTCATCTCCTGACGGCCAGAGGGTTGCCTTCGTGGAATCGGCAAATCGCGGGCTGGTGCTCAGGTGGGCGTGGGCGCGGGACGGCGTCGCGCATGACGTCACGGCTATCGAGAGCATGTGTCCGCCGACATGGTCATCGAACCGGACGCTTTGGATTGTGCGGCAACGACACAACCAATCTGTCTGGATCGAGATCGAAGTCGATTCCGGGCGCGAGACGGGCAGGACCGAACCGACCGAGGCTACCTGTGTGGACGGTCGTTCGAGCTACCCGACCGCAGTGGAAAGGGACACCAGGGTCGTCTCGACTCGTGTGTCTCAGGTGCGACTCATTCCCGAGAGCGAGCTTCCGATCTGGTAGACGGGCGTACGGATGAGCGGCTCTGAGTTCGACGATGGCGACCCGACCGATTTCGCGCCGGCGGATGACAGTCGGACCGACCTTGCGCCTGGGCGCGCGCGGACGGTAGTCGCGCTCGAGGCGGCGCCGCTCCTGCCGGGGATTGTGCTCGCCGGCCGCTACGAGGTCGAGAAGCTCATCGGGCGCGGCGGAATGGGCCTGGTCGTGCGCGCGTTCGACCGGACGCTGGGGACGGCGGTCGCGATCAAGATCCTCCGAGCCGAATACGCGGGCGAGCGCCACTGGGCCGAGCGCCTGGCGCGGGAGGTGCGGCTCGCGCGCCAGATCCACCACCCCAACGTCTGCCGCGTATTCGACTTCGAGCAGGCGGACGGCCGCGTCTTCCTGGTGATGGAGCTCGCCACGGAGGCGACGCTGCGGACCGAGATCGCGTCGGGCGCCGTCAAGGCGCGCCCGCTCGCCGCCCGCCTCGCCGACGCGCGCGCGATCGCGTCCGGCCTCGCCGCGATTCACGCCGCCGGCATCATCCACCGCGACGTCTCGCC
>Ga0137374_10005510_pt1 | contig 15034 bp, 10 predicted proteins | sample SagtaG_20_FD_104811 | JGI IMG/M metagenome (GOLD analysis project Ga0137374, IMG submission 104811) | Vadose zone soil microbial communities from Sagehorn Ranch, Mendocino, California, USA - Sage1_R_100_16 metaG | ecosystem: Environmental > Terrestrial > Soil > Vadose zone | place: USA...
ATTCCCGCGTGATGCCCCAGGCCTTGCCGAGCAGGGCCGCCTCACGCATCGCGTCGGTGTTGCCGGTCAGCATGTGCTGCCGCAGCATGATGTACGGCGCCACCTGCTTGGGTAACGTCCGGAAGATGACCTCCCAGCGCGCGCGATGCCACTTGAAAGACTCAGGATGGAACTCGAGCGCGAACTGGACCGACTTCGGCATATAGCCGATAGTCGCTTCATACCAGCCCTCGATCCCGCGCCGATCCGCGTCCGTGAGCGAACGGACCGAGAGATCGAGCCCGGCTTTGAAGGCGTCCGGGTCGGGTGCCCAGCCACGCGGGAAACATGCGGTTTCACCCGGATCGGGAAGATCGACGAGCAGCCGTGAAGCGCCGTTGTAGACGAGCTGGAGCCCGCGCATACCCGCGTGCAGCTGCGCGAAGAGCACCAGCTCCAGCAACTGCTCTTTGCTCAGCCCGCGGTAGCGCAGGTGGCGGATCTCGTTATAGATGCCCGTTTCCCAGCCGTACAGCACGTACATCGGCAGGTGCTGCAGGCTCTCGGCGATGATCTCCGCGTTGTCGGTCGAGTCCTCGCCCGTCTCGCGGAGGCGATTGCGGAACGCCGGAATGGTGTCGTACATCTCTTTGGCGTAGTCGACGCGATGCTCGAGCATGACCAGGTCCGCGGTGAGCTGATAGAAGTGGCCGCGGTGCCGCCCACGACGCACATCAGCCTGGATGCGCGTCTGAAACCAGTCGTCGAGGCGATCGCGGTCGTCGAGCGACACGGTGGCAATGCTCGACAGATCTGGGTGGTTGAACATGTCGGCGATCGTACACAGCAGACACCGATGAGAATCGGCGCCAGCCGTGACCGCCTGAGCGGGTCGTCCGGAGGCGACGACGGCATCGCGAACCCGGCCGCGTCGATCCGCCGCGGCAGACTCGGCGAGAGGCCGCGGGTCGCCGTCTGGCCGGCCTTGCGACGATGATCGGCGACGGCAGCGACATGCCGAGGAACTCGGCACGCGTGTCGATGGTTGTGACACCCGCCAGTCCATCATTGCTAGTATCCAGCAGCGTAATCGACCAGGTTGGCGAGTGGTTCGCCAGCTCGGAATCGCTGCAAGTTGTCCAGGAATAGGCGTGCGTAGCGGGTCCCGCGAGCGCTCGCTTCGGCCCGCCGAGTGGCCTGTGATCACGACGTTGGGCACCAGCGCGCGTGTGCCGTCAAGCTCAGAGGCTGGGACACGTTCGGCCGGCCACTCGCCGCGCTGGCTGGCAGCCACCAGGCTCGGCAGGCCCTTGGCGGCGCTGAGCACGCACAGCACGACGAACTCCGCGATGGGCTCGGCGTTGATGCCGGCGCCTTTGGTGAGCGGCACTCCGCGCTGCCGCAAGTACTCGAGCGGGTAGTGGTCGATGCCAGCAGCGTGGGTCGAGACCCAGCGCGCGCTGGGCGCGGCCTCGATCGCGGCGCGGATCTCGTCGGCGTCGATGAAGCCAATGACCAGCACGTCGGCGGCGCGCGCGGCATCGGTGACATCGTGCACATCCCGGTACCACGCGACTTCGAGATCTTCTGGCAGCTGTGCCTCAAGCTCGCGCCGGAACAGCTCGGGCAGCGCGACCTTCAGCTTGCTTCCCAATTGTTCAGAATGTCGTTGACGGCGTCGTAGGCAACGTACAGACCGCGCAGGCCAGTGAAGTAGTGCATCGTCTGCGTGATGCCTCGGACGATCCAGTCCGGCGTGAGGCCCCACGCCTTGCCGAGCAGTGCCGCTTCGCGCAGCGCCTCCCGCTCGCCGCTGAGCGTCGCGTCGCGCAACATCAGATAGGGCGCAACCTGTTTGGGTAGCGTTTTGATGGCGCGCTCCCACAGGGCGCGGTGCAGCTTGAAGATCTGCGGATCCCAGCGCATGCCGAACTGGACCGACGTGGGCACGTAGCCGAGCGTTCGCTCGTACCACCCCTCGATGTTCGTGCGATCCGCTTTGGTGAGCTGGCGCTCCGACAGGTCGAGACCGGCTTTGAAGGCATCCGGGTCCGATTCCCAGCCAGCCGGGAAGGTCGGGTTGCCGTGGCCATCGGCATAATCGGGCAGCATGTCGCCAACGGCGTGGTACACATGCCCCAGTCCGCGCATGCCGGCCACCAGGCGCCCGAACATGACGATCTCCATGATCTGGGCACGAGTGAACCCTAACCGCCGCAGCACGCGGAACTGGTTGCGGATACCAGTTTCCCAGCCGAGCACCATGTAGCTGTGGAGCTGCTGGATGGAGTTGGGCGTCGCGTACGACGGGTCGTACGTGTTTGGGTCAGACGGCAATGTCCGGAAACACTCCGCGCCGAGCCAGTGCAGCTTGGCGAAGTCGGGCGCGTAATCGAGCATCAGGCTCATCGCGTACTGGTCATAGAGCGGCCCGCGGCCCTTCCAGCGTGTCGTCAGGTAGGCGTCGATCTCTGCCTGTGTCGTCTCGTCGAGATTGGCCAGATTGAGTCCGTGGCCGTTGACGCCGTCACTGATGCCGACCATGTGCCCTCCCGTGTGATCGTACGGTACCGTTTGGCGCGGAGCCTTTTCGACATGAATACGCTTACGCAGCTCTACGGCGTCCGCAACGGCCTCGACGTCGACAACCTCGACGTCACTACTGACGAGGAGATCGATACGTTCCTGACTCAGGCACGCAAAGGTCGCGGGCCGCTGGACCCGGGCCCGCAGTACGACCTGCGCGCCAACAGCGCCTGGCTGTACACGCGGCCGGACTTCGCCAAGCTGCACATGCGCGTGCTGGACGGCTGGCGCACCATCGGAGTCGACCCGATCATCGCCGCGTCGTCGTTTGCCAACTTGCACACGTATATCAATCAGGCCTGGGAGGTCGGCATCGAGAACTGCACGCGCGGTCTGCAGCTGCGCGGTGTAACCAGAGCGCAGCTCCTGGAATGCATCATGCACGCCCAGATGAGCGGGGGCATGCGCGGGCTGGAGTGCGTCTTTCGCGCGCTCGGCGTCGTGCTGACGCAGTGGGTCGATCGCCCCGAACCGGCCGAATGGCCGGACGGCTGGGCGCCAGACATGGCGCCGTTTTACTGCGGCCTCGATCCCACTACGAAGGAGCTGACCGACCAGGACAAGCGCAACATCGTGGAGTGGTACGAGCGCACCATCAACTGGATTCCGCCGCGCGTCGAGTTCCTGGCCAAGCACGAGCCTCGCTCGCTGAAATCCACACGTGCCCGATGGGAGGGCTGTTTCCGCGGCGCGCTGCCGAAGCAGATGATGCCGTACTTCATGCTGCGCCATAACACCGTCACCGGGAACCCTGGCGGGCTGCGAGAGGCGGTCCTGCTGGCGAAGGCGTGGGGCATCACCCACAACTACATCGTCAACACCATCGTCCAGGGCGCGTACTACTTCACCGGCATGGAGCGCCTGGACATGGTCGCTGAAGCCGTCGGCGACGTTCTCTAAACTGTTACCGCCTGAGGTTCGCGCGCTGGCCATCGCATTACGTGCCGCGCGCTTTTCCCTAGCAGCCACTGCTTCTCGGTCTCGGAGAGCTGGTCCGAGCTGAGCAAGTAGTACAGCGTGTGCGCCCACGAGAACCCCATCTCCAGGCGGCTCACCGTGTAATCGCTGGCCCACATTACGCGCTCCGGACCAAAGGCATCCAGCACCCGTCGTAGCGCCGGGAACATGTCTCGATGCGGGTACGGCTCCGCCGACAGGAACCCGGGCGCGTGGCACCACTTCAGCGCGAGGTTCGGATACTGCGCCAGGTCGATGACGCGTTCGAGTTGTGCCAGTCGCTCCGCGAGTGTCGGCGCCACCGATGTCTGCAGAGTGGGCGGCAACTCCCAGCCTGTGAGAGGCGGCGCAACACCGACACCGCAATGGTCAAGGATGAGCTGGAGCGTCGGATACTTGCGCAGGTACGGCACCAGTAGATGCGACCGCCCGGGCATCCAGCAGAACACCGGCACCTGGTGCTCGGCGGCGGCCGCCAGCAGCGGCTCGAACTCGCCCCGCTCGAATGCCTCCACCTCACCGATATTCGGCACCGGCACGATGCGCATGCACAGCGCGCCGGGCTTTGCGCGCACCTCGCCCACCAGTCGTCCGAGCTCCGGATCTTTGGCATCGATTCGGACTAGATACGCGAAGCGCTCCGGGTGCAGCGCGACCGCCCGCTCCGAAAAGGGGAACTCCGCGCGGATGGCGCCGTTAGGCAGCTCTGCGCCGAGCGCCGGCCGCATCTTCGAATCAAAGCCGCGGCTCTCGGCGATCAGCGCCGCGTCGATGCCGACCGCGTCCATGGCGACGATCGCCGCCTCGATGACCCGATCGGGCTCCGCAGTACGCCAGTCCGGTATCAGCTGGTTGAGGTGGACCTGTGCGTCGACGATGTGCATGCCAGCCGCCTCAGGTGCGCGATGGCGACTACGACCAGAGTCGCTTGGAGGCGATCGCCGCCCCTTCGGACATCGCCTTCAGCTTGGCCCAGACGACTTCTTCGTGGCCGACGCGGGAGCCCATCCCGCAATCGGTTCCGGCCTGCACGTTCTCTCGCCCAACCAGCTTCGCATAGTTCACCAGCCGCTCGGCGACCAGCTCCGGATGCTCCACCAGGTCCGTCGCGTGCGAGATCACGCCGGGCATAAGCATCTTGCCCGCGGGCAACTTGACGGTCTCGAACACGTGATACTCGTGCGCGTGCCGCACGTTGCCCGCCTCGATCCCAAACTGCATGGCGTTGATTTGCAGCATCAGGTCGATGACATGCTTCAGCTCGATGTCCGTGACATGCGGTCGATGACCACTACCCCAGCAGCTATGGAACCGGATCTGCTCCTGGGGTAATCCACGCAGTGCGTGGTTGAGCACCTCAACTGCGTGCGCCAGGTACTTGCGCAAATCGTCGATCGACCAGTCCGGATAGAACGAGTACGTGGTCAGGAATTCAGGCTCGTCCACCTGGACAATCAGGCCCGCATCGGTGATGGCTTTGTACTCCTCGCGGCAGGCATCGGCGACCGCGAACATGTATTCCTGTTCGCTGTTGTAGTAGTTGTTGTGGATGCCAGCGCCCAGGCTGAGTGGTCCGAGAGCGGCGACGTAGCCCTCGACATCCTTGCCGTGAATGGCGGCTTTCAGGTTCTTGATGTCTTCGGCGACCGCCGCCTGGCCAATGTACGCCATGGGCGCGGTACACGCGCGACCTTCACGATTGCCAACCTGCCGTACTTCGCCGGGCGTCGCGAAGCCCGGCCGGATCGGACCGCCCGAACCAGAGAACCACAACCCGGAGGCGTAGAAGCCCGGGAACAACCGCCGATCGCGTTCCGCCGTGGCGGCTCGCTTGGGTGGTCGCTTCGGATCGATCGGCACGTTGTCGAATCCGCTCACCCGCTCCTGCATATAGCCGCCGTAGCTGCCAGCCTTGGCGTACTCGCCGTCGTTGACGATATCGATGCCGTGCTCGATCTGACGGTCGACGATCCCGACGACTGCTTGTGGCAGTCGCGCGTGATACTCCTGGCGATTCGCGCCTTCGCGCGCCTTGCCACCGTCGATCAATTCGTCGATCGACCTCGGGCGCGGGAGATTGCCCGCGTGCGAAACAAGAATCCGGTCGCTGCTGCGCCTCATTCTGCTCTCCATGCTGGAGGTAGATCGTTCACCTGGAGCACCCACGCCTGCTCGAGTTTTCTCATTTCGTCTGCCATGCCGATTTCTTCGAGAATGCCTGGAGCATCGGAGCCTGGGCGACGCGGTGGTTCGCCGATGCGCATCGGCGTGCGCGACAACGTCACGGGCACACCGGGTGCAGTCGTTTCGCCAACGCCGTCCACGACCTGGCACACGCTCAGGCCGCGCTCGCGCACGTACGGGTCGGTCATCAGCTCGGCGACGGGGACTCGCACGTGCGCCGCAACGCCGCGTGCGCGCAATCGGTCAACCCACACCTGTGCGGCGCACTCAGCGAACTGTGCCTCGAGTGCGTGTTCGAGCGCCGACGGGTCTGCGGCGTCGATCGAGAGTCCCTCGACCTCACGCAACTGCGCTGCGTCGCCGTCGGGTAGGGCGAGGAAGAACCAACCGTCGGCTGCCTTGTAGAAGCGATTTAACGGGCCAGTGCCCAGGGTCATGTACCCGCGTGGTTCGGTCGACATGTGGCCGCGATAGTCCAGCACGAACGGCGTCTGCTGGTACGTCGCCGTCTGGCACAGCGATGCTTGCACGTGCTGGCCCTGACCTGTCCGCACGCGGTGGTACAGGCCGAGCGCGGTCGCGAAGGTGGCCAGGGTGCCGGTGCCGATATCGATCAGGTTGTAGGGACCGAGCACCGCCGGCGGATCCTGACGCTCCATGATGCCGGCCACCGCCTGGCCCTGCCGCTCCCAACCACGCCCGTTCTTCCACGGACCGAACTGGCCGTAGCTGCTGACCGAGCAATACACGACGTCCGGCTTGCGCGCCTTGACGTCGCGATAGCCAATGCCGAGCCGATCGGCAGTGCCGGGCGAGAAGTTCTCGACGACCACGTCCGCGGACTGGACCAATCGCCAGAACACCTGCTGCGCTTCGAACGACTCCAGATCGAGCAACAGGGAACGCTTGCCGCGATTCAAGTACCCGCCGACGCCGGCCTTGGGCGCGTTGATCTTGATCACGTCGGCGCCGAACTCGAGCAACAGGCGCCCGCACGTGGGTCCGGCCAGCGCGACACACAGGTCGAGCACGTGCATCCCCTGCAGCGGATGCCGTAGGTCCGTCTCGGAGCCTGCAGCTGCCGCCGCCGGTTGAAGTGCCTCGAGCTCCTGGAGGATCGCGGCGTGGTCCGCATCGGGCAGCCTACGCGGACCTTTGACCGTGCCTGGCGTAGCAGTGAGGTGAACCGGCAAACCGGCCATCCACGTGGGACCGAGATCCGGATCCTCGACTTGCACCACCGCCCCGATCTCCCGCGCATGCGCGGTGGCGATCCACTCGTCGGTCGTCCGCGCCCAGCCGATCGCGGCGCCGGCCCGGTTGCCGAGCTCCTCCCACTCGGCGGCCGAGCGGGTCAGGAACAGTTCGCGCAGCCGCGCGTGCAGCCGCTTGTTCGCCGTTTCGTCACGCAGGCCCATGATGTCCAGGAGTTCGGGACCCCAATCGGTGATGCCGGCCGCCTGCGCGAACCAGACCAGGTGGCGCGCGCTCGAGCTATCGAACTGGACGTACTTGCCATCCTGGCAGCGAAAGGCGCCGGCGCCGCGCCCGTGGATTCCACGCGGTGGGTGCATGCCGCTCTTGCTGACGTACGCGCCGGCGTGCCCGATGAGCGTGAACATCGCCGCGAACATGGGCACCTCGACGCGCTGACCGAAGCCACTGCGCTGGCGCGCGATCAAGGCCATGACAATCCCGGTGGCGCCGAAGAACGCACCGAAATTGCTGGCCAGCGGCGGCGCCGAGAAGAACGGGCGTGACCAGTCCCACCCGGGCGGCTCCTCGCCAGCGCGTGGGATGCAGTTGTCGGTGGCGGCGTTGAGGATGCCTTCCCACGCCCGCAGCTCGGCGCGCGGGTCATCCGCCGCGAAGCCCGGGATCGAACAGTAGATCAGCCGCGGGTTGCGTTCGGTCGCCCACGCCGCGCCCAGCCCCAGACGGTCCATCACGCCGGGTCTGAAGTTCTCGATGACGACGTCCGCGCTGTCAATGAGCCGTCGGGCAGTCTCCTGACCAGAGGGCGTTTTGAGATCGAACGCGATGCGCCGCTTGCCGCGCTGCAGGAAGGCGTCGGCGTCCGACTTCCAGCGCGGTCCCGTCGGCGGATCGACGTGGATCACGTCGGCGCCCTGGTCGGCCAGCATGACTGCCGCGAGCGGCCCGGCGATGTACTGGCCGAAATCGATGACCCGGATCCCATGCAGCGCGCCGGTCATGGCATCCGATGGTACGGGGCTGCGCCTCAGCGGGGCACAGGGCATCTCCGGAGGACCTCGTCATCGGTACCCTCGCACCTGCAGGAACCTCGGCTTGGTGTATAAGAGTGAAGACGGCGGTGAGACCTGGCGCCAGCTCAACGACAAATTGACGAGATGCGCGCCATGGTCCTGCGTCCGCTGGAGGACTGATTGAGCTCGGCCGTTCTCGTGACCGGGTGCAGCAGCGGCTTTGGCGACCTGATCGCCAGGACGCTCGCCCGCGACGGGCATCACGTGTTTGCCACGATGCGAGACCTCCACGCGCGCAATGCGGAACCCGCCTCCGCGCTGCGCGCATGGGCACGCGAATGTGGCGCGCGGCTAGACGTGCTCGAGCTCGATGTGACATCCGACCCGTCGGTACAAGGTGCCGTCGACGAGATGCTTCGGCAGGCTGGCCGAATCGACGTCGTAATCAACAATGCTGGCGTAGCAGCCTCAGGACCGCTGGAGGCATTTTCACTCCAGCAAGTGGAGGCGCTGTTCGGATTGAACGCGTTTGGTCCGTTGCGGGTAAGCGATGCCGTGCTGCCGACGATGCGAGCCCAACGAATGGGGTTGATCGTGTTCGTAACCAGCACGCTCGGGCGCGTACTGCCACTGCGCGGTGGGCTATACGCATCCACGAAGTGGGCGCTCGAGGGGCTCGCGGAGTCACTCCATTACGAGGTCGCACGTTTCGGGATCGACGTGGCGATCGTGGAGCCGGGCTCCTTCCCCACTCCCGCGACCTCGAAAGCAATCCGCGCCGAACGCGCCGACATCGTGGCCGCGTACACCCACTCCGCACCGCAGCCCCACCGCGTGGCGGATCCTGCTCGCAAGCTGCCAGACCCGCAGGAGGTCGCCGATGCAATCAAGTTGCTGGTCGATCTCCCACCCGGTCAGCGTTCGCTACGCACCGTCGCGGGCCCTGTCTTTACTGAAGGTGTGGCCGAGTACAACACCGAGTACGAGCGCACCCGCGATCACCTGGCAGCAGTGCTGCAGCGGCCGGACCAGGCGATCACGTGGAGGCCAGCACAAGCCGCAGGCGAGCGCGTTATTCCGGTGCCTGGCGGCACGCCTTCGTGAGCTGAAGAAGTACAACTGGTCCGTTTCCTGGATGGGACCCCCACCGGCAGCGATATGTGCCACGGCGGTGGATCGCCGATCCGCGTCCAACCATGTCCACGATCGCACCCAGATTCCTTGCCCTGCGGTAAATTGCCTTCTAGCTCGTGAGCACGAAGATGCCGTAGCTTTCGCCGCCCGCCGACCGCGGAGGCCGATGCCGTGCGGCCCGCGGCGCCGACGTCGCTAATCGCGCCATCAGTAAGGTCGGCAGGTCCGCATCCAAAAAATGAAAGTCTGGGTTGCAGGCCGTTCCTGGCTGGTGTACCGTCCGCGCTTTGGACCAGACGCCGTGACCCGACCAGGGCGGACATTGTAGGAGTTGCTAATGAGACGCACGAGGTTCTTTGGGGTTCTGTTCTCGGCCGCCGTACTAGCTTCGTCGCTGCTGGCGAGCGCGCCGGTGAGCGCGGCCACCACGTTTGTGGAGGCGCAGGCCAACAATCCACAGGTTCAGGGGGACCCGACGTCCAACACGACGGCCGTGTTTCCGACCAACAAGCAGAACGAGCCGACCATTGCGGTGAACCCGGTCGCCCCTAGCTTCCTGATCGCCGGGTCAAACGACGAACAGCGCCAACCACCGTGCGGCCCGGGCCCCGTGCGCGGCGATGTCCCGGCCAGCGACTGCGGGTTCTTCCCGGGCGTTGGCACCTCAGGGATCTACACGTCGTCCGACGGCGGCAAGACCTGGACCAATCGCGGGCTGCTAGACGATCAGCCGAGCTGGATTGCGAGCGACCTCGTCTCCGACGGCGATCCGGTCATGGTCTACGGACCCAAGCCAGGGGCGGGCGGCGGGTTCTCGTACGCTAACGGCGTCCGCGCCTATTACGCGACGCTTGCGTCGTACAAGCCTGGGCACAGTCCGTTCCCACCCAACAAGGCGCCGGAGTTGTTGGCCGTCTCTTACTCCGACGACAACGGTCTGATCTGGAGCGCCCCGGTCATCGCCACCGTGAAGCGCAACCCAAATGACTTTAACGATAAGGAGTCGCTGTGGGTTGACAACCTGCCGGGTAGCCCGTTCTTCGGTCGCCTCTATCTGAGCTGGACTGAGTTCCGCTCCTTCGTGTGTTGCCCATCCGAGCCCGTGGCCGTGGCTGTCTCGACCGACGGCGGCGGCACGTTCTCCGCACCCAAGCAGCTCTCACCGTCCGGAAACAACGGGACGGGCAACGGCCGCCAAGGCTCGGCCGTTCGATCGGGCCCGGACGGAAGCGTTTACGTGGCCTGGGAGCAAGGATCGTCCCAGGTCGTCGCGATTTCGCGCGACGGTGGCGGGAGCTGGTCGCAACCGGTCACGATTGGTCCCGTAGCCGACATCGACGACCCGATCCCAGGCTCAAACTTCCGCACCGACAGCTTCCTGAGCATCGCCGCCGATCCCCGCGTCGGAAGCAGCACGCTGTACGCTGCGTGGGTCAACCGGACTGGGGCCGGCGGGCGGGTCGTGCTGAGCACCTCGACCAACAAGGGGCTTACCTGGAGCCCCCTGCAGACCGTGAGCACCGCGGCCGAGGGGTACGCGTTGTTCCAGGGGCTAAACGTTGCGCCCAACGGTCGGGTTGACCTCGGCTACCAGGCGCAGACGGCTATCAACCCCAACACCTTCGGCACGGGTAACGCGGCCATCAACAGCTGGTACGTCAGCAAGCCGGTCGGCGGCGCCCTATCCGCGCCCGTGAAGGTGACGAGCATTTCGTCGGACCCCGCCGCGAGCGCCCAGAACAATCTGGCTCGCCAGTTCTGGGGTGACTACAACACCCTGGTGTCGACTAACGACACTGCGTGGTTCATCTACACCGATAGCCGCCACGGCGTTGGCTGCCCAGCGGTTGACCAGTACCAGCGCATAATCGCTGGCACCGAAACGGTGCGCGGGGACATGGCGGACCGTATCGCGACACGCCTCGGCCAGAATCCCTACTCGCACGAACCAGGCGCCAAGCCAGCCCCGCCGGAGCATTGCGCCAGCCAGTTCGGCAACACCGATGCCGTAGTGAGCGTCATCGCGCCGTAGTTCTGACGGCACGGTGTGCCGGGGCGACTGCCCCGGCACACCGTGCCCGAGGCTGTCGGGTGGCAAGCGGCGCACGCGCTACATCAGCGATGCAGGGGACGCGCTTGAAGTCCTCTGCCTCCTGTTCACGAGTGTCATCAAGCGGCTTGGCCCGCGCGAGGATCTCGTGCTCGAGAACGCGAAACCGAAGGCTGCCTTTCACTCATTACTCGCCTCACCCAGGCATACCTCGACTCGATCGAACTCAGATCCCCTTGCCAAGCACCCACCGCGTCTGCTGACCAGTGGCAAGACGCGACTCGCTGTCGCTCTCGACCGAAGGCTTCGCGGATCGTTCCACGATGGCGTGGTGTTTGTCGATCTCAGCCCGGTGCATGATGCTCGCTTCTCCTCCTTCCCGTCGCCGCTGCGCTCGGTCTTAAAGAGGCGGGCAGAACCGCCATCCGCGATCTTCTGATTGATTACTTGTGTGGGATCGACAGGCGGTCCTTCTGCTTGTGGACAACTTCGAGCACGTGCTGGCGGCTGCCCCCAGCCTGGCGCAGCTGTTGAGCGACTGTCCCGGCGTCAAGGTGCTAACTACGAGTCGCGCCCCACTGCACCTGCGCTTGGAAAAACAGCGGTTCGTTCCCCCATTGGACGTGCCACCTCGTCCGCGCGAGACGTGGAAGAAATCAGCCCAGTAGATGAGATAAAGCCGTACACCACGGCAATGGCCGCGCTTCTGGTTGGCGATACAAGCTCTGCCAGGACTGCTCCACGCCAAGCATCGCTGACGTGCCGCGTAACTTGAGCCAGGGTGAGGCGCCCGCAACAACCTCTTGACAACTCGGCAACCGGCCAGGGTGCGGGTGTGCGCCAGAGTTCCAGGCGGAGGAGCATGAATGCAATCTCGACTCTTCAAGAGCGCACGGCTTCGAGCGCTACTTGGCATTTTGGTAGCGCTGATGCCGCTCACCGCGTTCGCCGACTTCCTCAACGTGTCTGGCGATGGCGTGACGGTGGTCAGCCTGCAACCTGGTGCCGAGACTTTTTCCGTTGACCTGGGCTCGGTGTGTGCTGGCTCGAGTGCCCAGAAGACCATCAAGCTGGCCATTACGGCCCGCAGCCATGCTGAGGCGGACGCTATCTTCATCTTCGCCAACGGCTCGACCGTGTCGCTTGCGGTGGCGAGCAGCACGGACCCGGCGCTGACTTCGACAATCGCGCCGCCGGCGAGCATCGCTTTGCCGGCGAACTGGAGCACATTGCCGGACGGCACGCTCAGTAGTTCAGTCGATTCAACGATCAGCCTGAACACCAGCAGCGCCGGAGCCTTCGCGGGCACGCTCGTCTACAGCGCGTCCGGTGTGCAACTCGCCAATCCGGCCGTAGCGCTCACCAAGTGGTCGAGCGTGAATGTCAAAGCCACGATTGTCGACTGCGGGGCTGACGTGAAGGTAGTTAAGACGGCCGCGAGTCCAAGCGTCAATGTCGGGTCAACGGCGAGCTTCTCAATCGTCGTGAGCAGCCTCGGGCCGAATACGGCCTCGAACGTCGTGCTGTCGGACGTGCTGCCGAGCGGCGCCACCTGGACGGTGAGCGGGGCCGATGCGACCGCCGCGGGCTGCGCCGGGGCGATCCCCGGTGGCAATACCCTGACCTGCTCCTTCGGCGACCTGGCGGCCGGCGCCAGTCGAACTGTGAACGTCAGTGCTACCACGGTCGCAGCCCACTGCCCGAGTATCTCCAATACGGCCAACGTCAGTGCGACAAATGACACCAACGCCAGTAACAACTCGTCATCGGCGAGCATCGACGTTGTGTGCAAGCCGGATATCAAGGTGCTCAAGACCGCGGACGATTCGACCATCAACCGTGGGGACACGGCGGCGTTCACGATTGTGGTGAGCAACATTGGCACCGCGCCGGCTGTGGGCGTGACGCTTAGCGATGTCCTGCCCGGCGGCATCACCTGGAACGAGGACAGCACGTACTGCTCGATCAGTGCGGGAACGCTGAGCTGCAGCTTCGGCGATCTGGCGGCGGGCGCGAGCAAGACGATTCATGTCACTGGCTCGACCGCCGGCATCCAGTGCGGCACGCTCAACAACACGGCGACGGTGTCGGCTACGAACGAGCCTTCGGACAAGGTCGGCAACAACAGCTCGTCGGCCAGCATCAGCATCGCTTGTGGTGAGATCGGCACGCCTGGCTTCTGGCGCAACTGGCGCAACCACTACACGGATAGCCAGATGCAAACGCTGATCAACTATCTGAAGGTCAATAATGCCGGGGTTTACAACAAGGATGGCAAGAACGGCTCCGCGGACGACCTGACGATCGCGAAAGTCGACGCCATTTACGACTTCAAGGACGGCGATTCGGGCGTATCGCGCGCGCAGATGATCCTGGCGCAATTGACGGCACTCAAGCTAAATCTGGCCGTGACTCAGCTCGAGGGCGTGAACGGTATCGACCGCTTGCTGCCGAAAGTGTGCAGTGCGGGTGTTGTGAATGTCTCGAGCATCACTGGCGCCACGGCGTTCTTTGGCACCGCGACGCCCACGATTGGCACCGAGTACGCCCGAGTCGAGGCCAGGTGGACGGGCAAGTTGACGACGAACTCGGAGGATTGGTCGTTCAACGTGACGCAGACCGAGGCGGGCGCCACGGTTATTCCGACGCTGACCGAGACGAACCGGGGCACCATCCTGGTGAGCAACGGCTGCTAGTTAGAGAAGGCCGTTATGCGAGAGGGCGATGCGCTCACGCGCATTGCCCTCGTCGCGTGTCTACGGAGTCACGCTCCTGACGTCAGCGCTTGGATGCTGTCAGCAGAACCGGAGGTGCCGTTCATCACTTCACCACGACGACCTCGAATTGCGAGGCTGTTGGCGGAAGCCGGTGTCGAATTTCGCACGTACCACTGCGAGACGGCCACCGTGGCGTGCAAGTGTCGTAGGGAAGCGCAACTCAGGGCTGGTGATGACAGGATCCACTCGGTTCCAGGCCCACGCCACGACGAGCTGCTGAGGGACCCACTCCACGATCCGGCAGACCGACGGCGGATGTTGCGCATCATCGCGTGACGGCGCGCGAAGATCGCCGCCGTAGCAACGTATTTGAGACCTCGCATTGGCCGCCGCCGCTCTTTCAGAAACCCATGGTCGCGCTCGATGCCGTTGGTTCGATACCGCCAGGTCCGATGCAAACCATACGACGACTTCTGGAGTCGCGACTGTTGCGATAGGAGGCGAGGCAGCTCTGAACGACGACAGGTTAACGCTCCGCTCGCCGGCTGGCCGTCAGATCAGGGGCAGTGCGTCGCCCCCTGTGGATCCTGACCCACCTGATCGTCGAGCGCTGCTAGCACCACCGCCGTATCTCCGGGCCGAGGCCCACTGGTCAGCCCGAGCTCGAAGAAATCGTGCGCTAGATTTCCAACGCCCGCGCGCGGTTCGCTCTGGCTGGCTGAGTGCGTGCCGATGTCTCCGTAGGTCGTGGCGCGCTGCGACACCACCGTGCCCCAACAGTTCGCGTTTGTGGACGCGGTTGAATCGGCCAGCACGCTCGTGCTGCCGGCCAGCAGAGCAACAACGACTGCTGGTCCAATCAGGAAGCGCCGCATGGGAACTCGTCCTCCACGGAAAAGGTCCAGAAAGCATACTCCCGACGGCCTAGCCGACGGGGTTGAATCTCGGTCGAGAATCGGCTCTATGGACGTACCTACCGTCTGGGCGCCTTGCCGCGTTCGGCGGCCTGCTGCAGACCGCGGGCAATCTTCTCGGTCAAGGCCTGTGCATCCTTTGTATTGAGGAGGGTGCGCCACAGTACACGCTCGCGTGCGCAAGTCGCCGCGCACCCATGAGCGCGTGGTGCTCAACGCCACGGATCCACTCAATCTGCTCGAAGTGATCGTGCCAGGCGAGAGACTCCCGCCGTGCACACCAAG
>Ga0137374_10005537_pt1 | contig 15000 bp, 14 predicted proteins | sample SagtaG_20_FD_104811 | JGI IMG/M metagenome (GOLD analysis project Ga0137374, IMG submission 104811) | Vadose zone soil microbial communities from Sagehorn Ranch, Mendocino, California, USA - Sage1_R_100_16 metaG | ecosystem: Environmental > Terrestrial > Soil > Vadose zone | place: USA...
GAAAAATCAGGGATGCCTTTCCCTTCGCCTGCGCGCTGGAATGCATCCACACTTACTCGCTGGTGCACGATGATCTCCCAAGCATGGATGACGATGATTTCCGCCGGGGGCGTCCTACTTGTCACAAAGTCTTCGGCGACGGCATCGCGGTGCTGGCCGGAGACGCCCTGTTGACAATCGCGTTTGAAATTGTTTCGACCGCGAAGCCGCCGCCACGCTACGACATGTCGATTTTATTGCGCGAGATCGCAATCGCGGCGGGAAGTCAAAAGTTGATTGCCGGCCAGGTTGCAGACCTCGAAGCCGAAGGCAGGCCCGTCAAACGAGACCAGTTGCGTTATATCCATGAAAACAAAACGGCTGCGATATTGAGCACTTCGGTGCGACTGGGCGCAATGAGCGCGAACGCGGACGCCAGGAAGCTCCGGGCCGTCACTCGCTTTGGGCACGGACTCGGTCTCGCCTTCCAGGTGATCGACGATATTCTCGATGTAACGCAGACCTCGGAGATACTGGGGAAAAGTGCCGGCAAAGATATCGCAGCGAAGAAAGCGACTTATCCCTCAGTAATTGGTCTTGAGAAATCACGCGCCGAAGCCAGGCGGCTTACCCGCCAGGCGCACAACGTATTGTCCGTGTTCCGCTGCGGCGAAGCTGAGCCGCTGCATTGTCTCGCAAATTATCTCCTCGAACGCGAATACTGAATTTCCCATTTCTGGGGAGCGCAGACCGCTGACCTGCAGTCGTTCGGCAGCCTGCCGACGACACTTTGCGTGTCGCAACACGAAAAATTTAAGCGCTACCAAAAGACTTTTCGGCAAGCTGCCGAAAAGAACAGGCTGGCAGCGCTGGCAGCCTGTGCTCCCTGGAATTTGCAGACTCACGCGAGCGCGAGGTTGGGATCGATCTCTTCTGTCAGTTTCGATTCAAATCCGGCTTGCAGCCGCAGCCATCCGGCAAATGCGATCATCGCCGCATTATCGGTGCACAACCAGGGCTCGGCGCTTTTGAATTCGAATCGTTCGCGCGCACATGCCTCGGCCAATTGTCGCCGAAGTTCACGGTTACAACTCACTCCCCCGCTTATCGTCACAAGATCAACCTTGCATTTCTGAGCCGCTGCAATTGTTTTGCGCACCAGCACTTCGACAACAGCCTGTTGAAATGATGCGCAAAGATCATGTATCACGCGGTCATCCCGAGCGGATGCGAGGAACCCCTCACCGCGTGATTGGTCACCCTTTTGCTCTCGGTAATCCAAGCTTCGATTGCGAGGTCTCTCGCCGTCTGCGCGACTCGGGATGACCCCAATTTTCGGCAACAAATATCGGACCGCTGTTTTTAAGCCGCTGAAGCTGAAGTTCTCCGAGTCAAGCATACTGCGGGGCAGTTGAAATCGATTCGAATCACCCTCGCGCGCACATTTTTCAATTTCCGGGCCGCCGGGGTAACCGAGTCCGAGCATCTTGGCAACCTTATCAAATGCCTCGCCGGCAGCGTCATCGACCGTGCGCCCGATCAACTGGTAATCAGCAAGGCCTCCTACTTGCACCAACATCGTGTGCCCGCCGCTAACGATCAGTGAAACGTTCGGCTTTACCTCGCTGTCGCCAAAGAAAGGCGAAAGCAGGTGCCCTTCGAGGTGATTGATTGCGAGATACGGCTTGCCGAAGCCAATTGCCAAGCCTTTGGCAATTGAGGCGCCGATCATGAGCGAACTCGCCAGACCGGGCCCGCTGGTTGCCGCAAATGCATCCACCTCCGAGGTGTCGATCTTTGCATCGCGTGTCGCCTGTTCGAGAAGTTGCGGCGCGTGCACGAGATGATTACGCGAAGCGATCTCGGGCACTATTCCACCGTACTTTTCATGCTCGGCGATCTGTGAGGCGACTTCGCTGGCCAGCAGCTCCGAGCCAGCGTGGCCGTTGCCTCCGCGCAAAATCGCGACCGCGGTTTCATCGCAAGAGGTTTCGATTGCCAGAATCGTCACGCGATAATTCTAAGGCAGGCGGCCCGCCTGCCAAACTGGGCAACCGATGCGGTCGCCCTACAGTTATTTCTTTACCGCTTCGGCTTTCGGTGCGCTTTGCTGCGCGTAGATCATGAGCCCCTTCAGCGCGTCAATTGCGCGCAGCAACTGCGGATCTTTCGTCTTGATGATGTTTTTTTCGTCCTCGGGTTTCACATTCTCCGCGTTGCGCAGGGCGAAGAGCGCGCGCTCTTGCTCGGCGGTCACAGCAACGCGAATATTTGGAGCGACACCATTTCCCTGAATCACCTGCCTGCTCGGCGTATAATATTTAGCGGTCGTAAAACGCACGGCGGAGCCGTCTGGCAATTGCATGACGTTCTGCACAGAACCTTTTCCAAAAGTAGTTTCGCCGACGAGAATGGCACGATGCAGATCCTTGAGCGCGCCGGCAACGATCTCGGCGCCACTCGCGCTGCCCTCATTAATCAAGAGAGCCATTGGAAAGTTTGGGCGATCCTTTTTTGCTCCGGAAGTTGAGTAATCATGCTGTTGGGAGGCCATTCTGCCCTGCGTTGAGACTACCTTTGATCTAGGCGGCAAAAATTGAGCGCACACATCCACCGCGCTATTCAATAATCCGCCCGGATTGTTTCGCAGATCGAGAATAAGCGCCTGCATCCCTGCCTTTTGCAATTCGTCGAGCGCCTTTGATAATTCCTCCGCCGTGGGTTCATTGAACTGAATCAACCGGACATAACCGATCCTAAATGGGCCGGTGAGCTCCTCGTCCAGCAGTCTCGCTCCTTTGACGCTGCGCACCTTGATCTCCGCGCGATCCAGCGTGTAATCTTTGATTTCCTTGGTCGATGGGCGAAGAAGGGTGAGTGTCACTCTGCGCCCAGCTGGTCCGCGTAAAATATTAATGGCATCCTGGAGGTCCATTCTTTCTGTTGATGCCCCGTTTATCTTCAAAATCTGATCGCCCGAAAGAATGCCCGCTCTGGCCGCAGGCGTGTCCTCCATCGCAGTAACCACTGTAGGTAAACCGTTTTTCATCGAGACCTCTATGCCGAGACCGTTAAAACGGCTGCGCGTGTCCTCTTGCATGTCGCGGAAATCATCCGGATCCATGAACTGGCTATGCGGATCAAGCGACGAGAGCATGCCTTTCATCGCTGCCGTGATGAGGTCGTGATAGCTCGTCTTGCTGCCGTCGACGTAATCCTGTCGAATCAATTCAATGGTTTTTGCGAAAATGGAAATTTGCGAGTAACCGTTATCCTCTTCATTCTTTCCTTGCTGCGCCTCTTGCGCGCGGAGGCCGGAAAGAACGCCGAGCAGTAGGCAAGCTAACGACAGCATGACAACCAGGCGTCTCATATTTCGAACCAATATTAAAAAGGACTGCACCATCGCTCATCCGGGATTTTTGGCAACGCGCAATACCCTGTAGCTGCGCCTAGCATGAAGATTTTCCTCCGCCTGTTCGTCATCGCTCTTTTCTTGCCTGCGGCCAACAGCTTCGCCGCGCAAACTGCCGATGCCGATTACGAACCGGTGGCCGAGGAATATATCAAAGGTTACTTCGCCGCTCGCCCGCTTCAAGGCACCGCTCTCGTGCTTCACGAATATGACGGCAAAATCACCGATTACAGCCGCCTCGCCTTGGACGCCGAGCTTTCCCGGCTACGGCGGTTTGACGATCGATTGAACAAATTCGACCCAACCAAATTAAGTCCGCGCCAATCGATCGATCTGCGAATTCTGCAAGCGGCCGTTAAGAAGGAACTCTTTCAGATGCAGGACCTATCGGTTTTCGAGCGAAATCCCATGGTTTACGCGCGCGCGGCGGACCTGAATATTTATGTGCAGAGGAACTTTGCGCCGCTTGAAGATCGCGTTCGCAGTATCATCGCGATCGAATCCGAGGTCCCAAATATTCTGATCGCGGCCAGAACGAACCTGAATGAAGTCCTTCCCAAACCGTTTGTGGAACTCGCCATTCAGATCGCGAGAGGGTCCTCGGATTTCCTAAAGAAAGACCTCCCTGCCGCGATTGCTGGATTAAAAGACGAACACCTTCGCGCCGCCTTTCAGGATTCCAATCGCAAAGCAGCCCACGCACTCGTCGATTATGCAGCGTGGCTGGAGCGCGAGAAGCTTCCGAAAGCCTCGCTCGATTTCGCCCTCGGTGAGGAAAAATTCAGACGCCTGCTGGCCCAAACCGAGCTTGTCGATCTTCCGCCGCAAAAAATTCTCGAGATCGGCCTGGAACAACTGAAAGCCGAACAGGAAGCGTTCGCCAAAGCCGCGAAAATAATCGATCCAGACAAATCGCCGATCGAAGTTTTCAGGCAAATCCAGAGCGAGCATCCGGCGCCCGAAAATCTGATTCCTGACGTAGCAAAGGACCTGGAAAAAGTTCGAAAATACGTATCGAGTCACAATTTGGTGACGATCCCCTCAGACGTTCGCGCCAAGGTTAAAGAAACCCCGCAATATCGCCGCGCCACGTCTTTTGCATCGATGGACGCGCCCGGCCCCTTCGAGAAGCGGGCGACTGAAGCCTACTACTATGTGACGCCCACGGAGAACGACTGGCCGGATAAACAAAAGGCAGAATGGCTTACCGCCTTCAATTATTACACTTCGGACATCGTCTCGATTCACGAAGCTTATCCTGGCCATTATGTGCAGTTTCTGCGCTTGAACGCATCGTCCGCCAGTAAAGTGGAAAAGATTTTCGGCAGTTACGCCTTCACAGAAGGCTGGGCGCATTACTGCGAGAAAATGATGATCGACGAGGGATTCGGTAGCCCGACCAGCTCGAGTCCCAGCGAAGAGGACGTCAAACGCGCGGCCAAATATCGCATGGCGCAAGCCGACGAAGCGCTACTCCGCCTATGCCGCTTATGTGCGTCGATCAAAATGCATACCCAGAACATGTCCATCGAGGAGGCAACGAAATTTTTTCAGGACAATTGTTACTACGAGGAAAAACCGGCGCGCCAGGAAGCGATGCGAGGCACCTTTGATCCCGGCTACCTCAACTACACTCTGGGCAAATTGCAGATCCTGAAATTGCGCGACGATTACAAAGCGCAGCAGGGCGATGAGTTCTCACTGCAAAAATTCCATAACGAACTGCTCAACCACGGCATGCCACCGATTCGGCTCCTTCGCGAGATCATGCTCAAAGATCAGAGCAAGTGGGATGAAGTGCTGTAACACAGGCATCCTGCCTGTCTCGGTCTAGCGGGCTTCCAGCCCGCATTGTGGTCGTCCGGGCAGGAAACAGCCAGGATCGGCTGTGTTACTCCGCTTCTGAATTACCCAATAGATCTTTGAGCATCGGCTGCGGATTTGACGGCAATTCTTCCACCTCGCGCAATTGTTTTGTAATCGCACGCGAGCGAACATCGACATCTTCCATTTTTCGCGCCGCCTGATCGAGCTTCTCCTTCACTCCCGACAAGGCTTCGCCGAATTTTCCGAACTCAGTTTTTACCGTCGTCAGCAAAGTCCAAACTTTGCTCGATTGTTTCTGAATGGCGAGTGTCTGGAATCCCATCTGCAAACTGTTGAGCAAAGCCGCCAAGGTGGTCGGTCCGACAAAAGTGACGCGGCAATCGCGCTGCACGTTTTGAACCAAACCGATTCGACGAATCGCTTCCGCGTAAAGCCCTTCGCTCGGCAAGAATAAGAGCGCAAAATTGGTCGTCCTCGGCGGATTGATATACTTCTCGCAAATATCTTTAGCACATCGTTTTAATTGAACCTCTAGGGTTTTCGTCGACGCTTCTACTGCCGTGACATCGCCCTTTTCCTGCGCCGCTGCCAAACGCTCATAGTGTTCCATTGGAAATTTCGCATCTATTGGCAGCCATACTGGCACGTCGTTGTCTTGGTTGCCGGGTAGTTTGATTGCGAACTCGACGCGCTCTTCGGTGTCATCGCGCATTTTCATGTTTTTCGCGAACTGCCCCGACGGCAGCATCTCCTCCAGTAAGCCGCCCAGTTGCCATTCACTCCAGCCACCCCGGGTTTTCACGTTAGTTAGAACGCGCTGCAACCCGCCGACGTCGCTGGCGAGCTGCTGCATCGCGCCCAGCCCCTGGTGCACCTGCTCAAGCCGGTCGCTCACCAACTTGAACGATTCGCCCAAGCGTCTCTCCAGTGTGCCTTGCAATTTCTCATCAACCGTCGCGCGCATCTTGTCGATCTGCTTCGAGTTGTCTTCCTGCAATTGCTTCAGCCGAAGATCGACAATCGAGCGTACGCTCTCGAGGGATTTGCCCAGCTCTTCGCGTTGCGCTTTCGCAACATTCGCGTTCTCCTCACGCCCGCGCGACATCTCTTCGCGAATGATCCTCTCGGCTCGTTCCTGCGCTCGGTCGAGGACCTCGAGCCGCTTCATCAGATCGGACTCGATGCCGGTGGTTTTCGGTCGAAGCAGCAGGAAAACGATCGAAGCCAAGACGCCGCCCGAAATCAAACCAGCAATGATATAAACCAGCGGACTCATTCTTTTGTCATGTCGAGCGAAGCCGAGACATCTCTGACCATTAACAATAGGAGATTCCTCGACTTCGCGCGGAATGACAAGGGCGACTAGAATCGCACCTTTACGCCTGCGTAAGCCGCGCGGCCGAGCCCGGGGAAACCGAAAACTCCGCGTAATGTTCGTTCGTGAGATTATCGATTCGGCCGAAGACCGACATGTGCGCGTTCACTGGTATTCGGCTACGATGTTGACGAAACTGTAATCTTCGATGTCGAAGTTTGGCCCGCCGAAATTCAGTTTCTCGCGAGCATTCACGAACTTTGCTTCGATCGTCGTGTGATGAACAGCCGCGCTTTTTCTGTTGCGGCCCGCGCCTACTTTTCAAACAGCAGTTCGCCGGCGCGGCTGGTCGCTTTGACGACGGCCTTGATGAGCGTAACGCGGAGTTTCCCTTCTTCGAGCTCGAGGATGCCGTCAATAGTGCAACCAGCCGGGGTGGTGACAGCGTCCTTCAGCAGCGCGGGATGCTCACCGGTTTCCAGAACAACACTCGCCGAACCCTTCATCGTCTGGGCCGCGAGAAGAGTGGCTACACCGCGCGGCAAACCAACTTTCACGCCGGCTTCGGCAAGCGATTCCAGAATGATGTATGCGAATGCAGGACCACTCGCTGAAAGACCCGTCACGGCGTCCATATTCTTTTCATCGACCACAACGGTACGCCCCACAGCGTCAAACATCGTCCGAGCAATTTCGAGATGGCCCGGTCCCGCATGAGTACCGCGACAAATCGCCGTCATGCCGCAGCCGATAGCGGCGGGGGTGTTTGGCATCGCTCGAACCACCGCCACTTTGTTACCCTTGCCGCCGCTTGCCGCAGCGAGTTGCTGCTCCAGATAGCTCGTCGGCACGGAAGCCGCAACGGAAACTACCAGCATTTTGGGACCAATTTCAGGAGCGATCTCCTTCAACAACTCCGTCACGGCTTGGGGCTTTACGCTCACCAGAATGATGTCGGCGCCTTTCACGGCTTTGCGATTGTCGGTGGTTACGGCGACGCCTAGCTCTTTTGCGAGAGCGGCTGCTTTCTCCGCATGCTTTACCGTCGCGGTGACGCGGCTGGACACAAAGAGTCCTTGCTTCAGATAGGCACGCAGCAGAATGCCGCCCAGTTTGCCCGCGCCGAGCACGGCCAGTTTCTTATCAGAAAGTTTGAGGAATGTGGTCAATGGGCGAAGCGGCTCACTTATTGTTTCCGAGGCTGGCTGTGGCGTCAATAAGCAGGGCCCGCAATTGGGAAATTCGGCGATGAGGCTTTAATCAAACTCCCTCGCTCTACTTGCAGCGACGACTTTTCAACGCTAAAACGGTCCTTCAATGGCATGGCTCTATTTTGCTCTGGCTTTTACTTTTACAGTCAAGCCTTGCACCGCTGCGATCTTTGCCAGGTCCCCTTTTTCGATGGGCGTGTCGCTGACCGCGTTCCAATACTCGCCCTCAACAAAAATCCAGCCGCCGCGCGAGTCGATTGGCGTCAACGCGGTCACCGTTTTTCCAATCAACGTTTGCGCTCCCACTTTCACCGGCAAGAGTTGCGCGCGCAGCCCTTTCCCGATGACGAAAACAAAGAACGCCGCGGTAACGAGTGTTGCCGGAATAATGTAGTTGAGCGACAAACGGAAGAGTGGATCGGCGCGATTGAAAAGCATGAGCGAGCCGATCAGAAACGCGATGATTCCGCCGACCGTTAAGACGCCGTGCGTGGTCGCGTAGACATCGAAGATGAAGAGCATGAGCGCAAGCGCGATTAAGACAAGTCCCGTCACGTTAACTGGCAGGATCGCGGCCAGATAAAGGGCAAGGATCAACGCGATCGCGCCCACGACGCCGGGAAGAATCGCGCCGGGCGTGGTCAGCTCGCCGATGATTCCATAAATCGCGATGAGCATGAGAATGAACATGACCTCCGGTCGCCAGAGTTTTTGAAAAATACGTTCGGAGGGCGACATCCTGACTTCCGCCACGTCGGCGCCTGCGGTCTTGAGCGTTTTGCCATCCACTACACGCCCGTTCAATTTTTGTAACAGGTCTGGGAGATCAGGGGCAATCAGGTCGATGACCTTTAATTCAAGCGCCTTCTCCGCGCTGATCGACGCGCTTTCTTTTACGGCGGATTTTGCCCATTCAACGTTGCGTTGCCGTTTGCCTGCGATCGCCTCCATGTAACTGACGGAAAAATTTTCCAGCTTTTGCTTCATCGTTTCGTCGGTCTTTTCTTCCCCGCCGCTGGGGAAACCGCCTATCGATACCGGGTGCGCCGCCCCAATAGTGGTGGCCGGCGCCATGGCGGCGACGCTTGCCGCCATCGTGATGAAACAACCTGCGCTGGTCGCGGTCGCGCCTGTGGGGGCGACATAAACCACCACCGGCACAGTGGAACCCAAAAAGCTTTGCACGATTGTCTGCGTCGAATCGAGCAGCCCACCCGGTGTGTTGAGTTGAATGATCAGGCACTGCGCATTTTGCGTCCGCGCTTCTTCGATGCCTCGTGAAATGTAAGTTGCTGTCGCCGGACCGATCGCTCCGTCGATTTTGCTAAAGGAAACCTTTTCCGCCCCAAAAACGTTCGGAGCCGTTATGCAAAGCAGCCAGAGAGCCAGGCCTGTCCACGCAGTCTTCATCCCGATTTCATCGGCTGAATCTTGACAGCCAAATCTCCGACTTTTGGCTTCACGATTTTCTCATAATCCCGATAACTCATTTTGATAGCGTCGGTGTGCGTGCCTGCTTCGAATACGATGTAGTCTTGCTCCGCGATATTCTTGTCCACATATGTTGGCAGCCCATAAAGATTTCCAAAAGGCGGCATCGCTCCAATGGCGCAGTCGGGGAATAGCGACTTGAATTCTTCTTCGCTATCGAGCTGCGCGGTTTTGCCAATTACTTTCTCGACCTTTTCGAGGTCGATTTGGTGGTCTGCGGGAAGCACCGCTATTAAGTGCTGCTCTCCAGATTTGATCATCACAACCTTGGCGTGGTGCCGACCTTTCACATGCTCGGCCTGGGCGATCCGCTGTGCCGTCACGGCTTCCGGATGATGCAGAATCTCGTAACTGGCCTTGTTGCCATTCAAACAATCGATGAGCTGTTTTGGTATTTTCATCAGCGACTCCGCTGCAAACTATCACTTTCCGGTCGCATCTCTACTTTCCATCAACCGAACACCGCCGCAAAGACGGCGGCGCGCGAACAGTTTGTGTATGGCTACATGCGAAGTTTGCGAAAATGAATATGACAAGGCGTTTGAGGTGATCGTCGCCGGCAAGCATCACACCTTTGACAGCTTCGAGTGCGCGATCCATGCGCTGGCACCAGTTTGCCCGCACTGCCACTGCCGGATCATTGGGCACGGCGTGGAGCAGGGAGGCAAAATCTTTTGTTGCGTCAACTGCGCACGCAGCGCGGGACAAACGCAGCTCAAAGACCGCATCTGACCTGCGCGCACGTTCGCAGAAAACTTAGCCGGAGTCGCGGCTGGCTCTCCTGGAAATTATTTCCGATGCCAGGCGAGCGTCACGTTTTTGATCCGCTCCTTGCAGCCATCCTTAACCAACGTGAACGCCAGGGTGTTTTGGCCGGTCCGGCTAAACTTGTAAACGCCGGGGGCGTGACAGCCTTTCGCGGCATTGCCGCCGGTTTCCTTGAACGTGACAGTATCGTGAGCGGCTACTGTATAGTTGCCCCAGATGTGGCGCTTCGCACCGACGACATCGAACGTGCCGTCGGGCTTATATGTCACGACAGTGCCCAGAGAGTTCGTCCACGTGCCGACAAGCGGCCCTTGCGGGGTGGGCGCAGTCGTCGCGCACGCATTCAAGAGCAGGAGAAAAACGCCCGTCAAAAGAATTCGGAAATAAGATTGTGTTTTCATGCCGTCCATCCTGTCTCGTGTGACCGATAGAGATCAAGCTCGAAATCAAATCGAGGAGATTGGTTGCAACGAGCTTCGTGATTGAGGTAGAAAAGCTCCGTGGAGCAGAATCCGCCGCCTCTTCATTCGAGGCCACGGTCTAACTGGTGGACACGCAATTGGAAATGGTTTGTACCGACAGGCTGCCTGACAATTTTAATTCTCGTTGTTGCCTTCGTAGGTTCAATTGTGATGATCGTTTTCAGCGCGATCAAGTCGACCGATCCTTACAAAGATGCCTTCGCCAGAGCTAAAATGCATCCGGCGGTTATTGAGGCCCTCGGTTCGCCGATCAAGGAGGGATTTTTCGTTTCTGGAAATACGAACGTTAACGGCGCGGCTGGCGAAGCAAATCTCGCCATTCCGATCTCCGGCCCGAAAGGCAAGGGCACAATTTACGTAAAGGCAGCGAAGTCGCTCGGGCGCTGGAGCTACTCAGATCTGGTCGTGGAAATCCAGCCGACGCGGAACAGAATCGATTTACTCAAAGGCGCGGCGCCGCCGAATGAATTCTGACCACCAATTGCAAGCAACAACAAAAAAAATTCCAGTCGGCACCATTCTTTTTGGTATTCTCGCGGGTATAGTTGGTGGACTGCACATCACGGCGTCTATTCGTCTTGAAAGTTCCTGGCCACGAAGACCGAATCTTCCAGCTTCATTTACCGGCCAATCCAATGAAGGCGAAATATCGTGCATGGTCCGATTGGCAGAAATCGGATTACATCGCTAAAGGCGGCGAGCAACCGTCCCGGGCATCCAGCGGAAGCGACTATCAAATTCGCTATAAGCTGGACTATCAGGATCGATAACGGCAACGCTGCGGTTTACGTCCGACAAGCCGCGGGTAAGTTTATCCATGTCGATCTCAGAGGAACAGGCGATAAACGCGCTGAAGTCAGTGAAATATCCCGGCTTCACTCGCGACATCGTTTCGTTTGGCCTGGTCAAGTCGGTCAATATCGACAATGGCGAAGTCAAAGTGCAACTCGCCCTGGCGACGAACGATCCGAATGTTCCAGCGACGATTAAAAACGATGCGGAAAAGGTATTGCGGGCCATTGACGGTGTTCGGAGCGCGAAAGTTTTGATCGACATCCAGGCGCCACCCGGCGGCGCAGGGGCCGGCATGGGCGCGACACGGATCCCAGGAATCAGGCATGTCATTGCGGTGGCAAGCGGCAAGGGCGGTGTCGGCAAATCAACGATCGCGGCGAATCTCGCGGTGGCCCTTCAGCAAACCGGCGCGCGCGTCGGTCTGTGCGATTGCGACATATACGGGCCTAGCATTTCACTCATGTTCGGCACGCGCGAGCGGCCGACGGCAACAGAAGAAAACAAGATTGTCCCGATTGAGCAATACGGATTGCGTCTCATGTCGATGGGATTTCTGCTCGACGATACTTCTCCGGCCATTTTGCGCGGACCGATGGTCACGCGCTACACGCAACAGTTTCTGCGGCAGGTCGAATGGGGCGAGCTCGACTATCTCGTTCTCGATCTTCCGCCCGGCACCGGCGACATCCAGCTTACCATCGTACAAACGGTCGCGCTTTCCGGAGCGATCATCGTAACCACGCCTCAGGAAGTCGCGCTAATTGATGCCCGCAAGGCCGCTACCATGTTTGACAAAGTCAACGTGCCAGTCCTCGGGCTCGTTGAGAACATGAGTTACTTCGTCTCTCCCTCCGACGCCCAACGCTACGATATCTTCGGAAGCGGCGGCGGTGAACGCGAGGCGAAGCGGTTACGCGTGCCGTTGCTTGGCCAAATCCCAATCGACGTCGCGACCCGCGAAGCAGGCGACCGCGGCATGCCAATAGTGGGCGAGGACCAGCGATCGCCCGTTACCGCCGAGTTCAAAAAGGTCGCCGAAAGTCTTCGTAAGATCTTGCCTTAGTGAGACATCCGCGGTCTTGTGCTCAAACGAGACTAAATAAATAGCGGGGCTTCTCCGTCGAACTCCAGTGATTCGATTTTGTTGACCGGAACAGTTGGGGTTGACTGATCCCAAATTTTATGAAAGAAAAGCGAGAGATGCCGTCTTTGGAAGAGGGTCAATCTCAATTCGTCAAGAATTCTGTTCTCTACAAGGAGTTCCTTGCCGAGCGCGCTGAGATTTTGAAGCACAAGTGGATTGAGAGCGAAAAAGCCGGCAAAGACATCGGCTTCGAAAAAGCATTGCTTGATTGGATTGTGAAACACCGCTCCAGTTGGCGAGAGCGACGAAGGAAGGAGGCGCGCACCGAACCCCGATAGCTATCGGGGCTAATTTTTTGTTCCTTTAAAGCGATCCCGCGAGGTCGCAAAGGAAACGCATGAACCAAAAAAAACAGAATTCATCTGGCACGGTCCCGATCATGGACGGGGAAGCGATTCATCGGGCGCTTCGGCGGATCGCGCACGAAATCATCGAGCGCAACCCGCAGCTTGAAAAGATCGTAATCGCGGGAATTCCATCACGCGGGGTGGAGATTGCGCGACGCATCGCCGCGTTTATCCACGAAATCGAAAAGATCGACATCGAGACTGGCGTCATCGACGTAGCAATGCATCGCGACGACGTAGGAACGCGCCCGGATCTGCCGGTCGTGCGCGCTTCCAAACTTCCGCTCCCACTGGAAGGACGCACGGTCGTCATCGTGGATGATGTTCTCTTTACCGGGCGCACCATCCGCGCGGCCATGGACGCGATCAATTCATTTGGACGAGCCGCCCGGATCCAACTGGCCGTCTTGGTCGATCGCGGCCATCGCGAGCTGCCAATTCGCCCTGATTACGTCGGAAAGAACTTGCCCACCGCAGCAGCCGAGAAAATCCGAGTGCAACTCGAACAAACGGACGGCGAGCCTGACGCGGTGTACCTGGAAAAAGAATGAGCGCGCACACGGACTTTTCTTTGAATTTCGCAACCCGGAACGTGACCATGCCGAAGGAAAGCCTGTTTCGACGGGACGTCGAAACCAACACGCGAGACGCGTGCGCTACCCGGAGTTCTGCGCTCCAGTCACTAGACGAGGTCGAAAATTCATGACCACGCGCTGGACACGAAAGGATTTGCTCGGCCTGCGCGAACTTTCGGCTGACGAAATCAATTTCATTCTGGAAACTGCCGACGCGTTTAAGCAAGTCGGAACCCGTGAGATCAAGAAGGTCCCGGCGCTGCGCGGAAAGACGTTGGTAAACTTTTTCGTCGAACCGAGCACCCGGACTCGTACATCCTTTGAGCTGGCCGCGTTGCGCTTGAGTGCGGATGTGATCAATATCTCGGCAACTAGTTCCAGTCTGACCAAAGGCGAAACCCTCAAAGACACCGCGCGCAATCTCGAGGCACTGCATGCCGATATCCTTGTGCTCCGTCACAGCTCGGCTGGCGCTCCGCAGTTTTTGGCAAATCGGCTCAGAGCAAGCGTGATCAATGCCGGCGACGGGGCGCACGAGCATCCGACTCAGGCGCTTCTCGATCTTTACACGATTCGCGAGAAGAGGAAAAAAATTGCCGGATTACACGTCGCGATCATCGGCGACATTCTATTTAGTCGCGTCGCGCGCTCGAACATTTTCGGCCTGCTCAAACTCGGCGGGCGTGTGACGCTAGTTGGACCCAGCACGCTCGTGCCGTGCGAGTTTGAAAAACTCGGGGTCGAGGTTTCTCACAAGATTGAAAATGTGCTTCCGAGCGCTGATGTGGTGAATCTCCTGCGAATCCAGCACGAACGTCAGCGCCGGGAATATTTTCCTGGAATCGGCGAATACATTCGGTTGTTTGGCCTGACGAAAGAGCGGGCGAAACTTTTGAAGCCGGATTGCCTGATCATGCATCCCGGCCCGATCAACCGCGGTGTCGAGATTGACAGCGACGTCGCCGACGGCGTGCAAAGTGTGATTCTCGACCAGGTCACTAACGGTCTCGCCGTCCGCATGGCCGTTCTTTATCTCTGCGGAGGAATCGCCACATGAGCGCGACGATCCTTCGAAACGGCCGCGTGATTGACCCGGCAAACAAGCGGGATGAGGTGGCTGATCTCTTGATTGTCGATGGAAAAATTGCAGAGAAGTCAGAAGTCAGCGGTCAGAAATCAGAAATCGAAGAAATCGATGTAGAGGGCTTAATTGTGGCCCCCGGTTTGATCGACATGCACGTGCATCTGCGCGAGCCGGGATTCAGTCATAAGGAAACGATCGAGTCCGGCGCGCGCGCCGCGGCAGCTGGTGGGTTTACAACCGTTGTTTGCATGCCGAATACTTCGCCAGCAGCGGATAATCCCAGCACGATCGCGTGGATCAACGATCGTGCCGCTGAGGCGGCTTGCGTGCATGTTTTGCCTACCGGCGCGATTTCAAAAAATCTGGCGGGCGAAGAACTCTCGTCGATCGGTTCCCTCGCGCAGGCCGGCATTGTTGCGATCACGGACGACGGTCATTGTGTTCAGAACCATGAGGTGATGCGGCGTGCGGTCGAGTATGCGCGCATGGTTGGCTTGCCGGTGCTCGATCACTGCCAGGACTACAACCTGGTCGGCAATGGGGTGGTGCACGAAGGTTATTGGAGCA
>Ga0137374_10005542_pt1 | contig 14995 bp, 15 predicted proteins | sample SagtaG_20_FD_104811 | JGI IMG/M metagenome (GOLD analysis project Ga0137374, IMG submission 104811) | Vadose zone soil microbial communities from Sagehorn Ranch, Mendocino, California, USA - Sage1_R_100_16 metaG | ecosystem: Environmental > Terrestrial > Soil > Vadose zone | place: USA...
AATGAGATTGCCCCTTTTCATCATCGGCATTACCCTGGTATCAGGCGTAGGCGATTCGCAGGGTTTTATTCACGCCGCGAAGATGTGGCGCAGAGGCGACCTGATTTTGAGCGAGCTTGGCAAATCGGCTTTGGGATTTAGTGTCGGCATCGGCTCATATTGGATTGCGGCGAAATATCTGACTGAGTTCGGAGTTCTCGCGCCTGAAACGCAAACGCTCATCTGGTTTGGAGCGACGATGGTCGGCACAGCTTTTATCAGCGGCAGGTTTCTTCAATGGCAAACAATAGATCAGATAGTAGCCGTCGTCGTTCTTCTCGGCATAGCCTGGCTATTGTTCCGCGCGGGCTAAGGCAGGTTTGTAATCAGGATGGCATCGCCGTGTTGTTTGCCGCTTGAGATGACAAGATTTTTCCGATCGTGCGACCAGGCGAAGTTGAAAATGCGGTCAGGAAAATCGCACAGTTTTTGCGGTTCGCTGCCGTCGAGCGGTTGCCGCCACACGCTGGAAGAATTGGGGATTCCAGTAATGTAATAAAAAGCGTCGGAATCGGCCGACCATTGAATGATCGGGCGACGCGCCGTCAGGTCGAACAGTTTCGGCTCGGCGGCGCCGTCCGCCGGCAGCACTCCGATTTGCATTGTGGAGTCTTCGCTTCCGAATTCTGGCTGAACTGATACATAACGAAAGGCGAGCCACTTTCCATCAGGCGAGATCGACAAGTTCCCTTCGGTAGTAGCGTTGGTCAGACGCGAAACTGGTACGGCGGGTCCGCCTTCGATGGAAACCTTCCAGATCGCCGCCGGGCCGGCCCCGAATTTGATGAAGAACACATGCGCGCCACCCGGTGATAAAGCTGCGTACTGCGCGCTCTCTTTTTGTTCTTCGCCGAAAGTCAATTGTTTTTGATTGCGCCCGTCAATGTCCATTCGCCAGATCTGCGGCGCGCCGGTGCGATTCGAGGTGAAAACAATATGGCGTCCGTCCGCAGAGACTATTGGGTCGGTGTTGTCTTGTCCGGCGTTAGCGGTCAATTGGACGCGGTTACTGCCGTCCGGGTTCATTGAGTAAAGGTCTGTGTTGTGTCCCGCGAAACTGGTGAAAACAATCCTGCCGTCCGGCGTCCACTCGAGTCCGCCGTAGCCGTCGAAAATGCGTTCGCCGAAGGTCAACTGCCTGGCTTTCTTCACGTCGCCATTCGGCGCCAGCCACAAGTGCAAAATAAATTTCTGTTGCCTCATGACCAACATCCGCCCGTCAGCAGAAAGACTGAGCCAGAAATAACCTTCGAGGTCGTTGGTCAGGCGATGAGCTTTACCATCAGGATAAGTAATCATCCACAGTTGCGGATATGGCTCGTCGGTTGCGCGCGCCGAGACGTATAAATGCTTGCCGTTCGGCGCCCACAGGGCGCGCGTCCAGCCGCGCCAGATCTGAGTCTTCAACTCTGTTTCCTGCCCAGTAGCAACGTCAACCGTCAGGAGCCTTGTAGGAACTTGCTGTTGTAATCCGCCGGCAACAACAAGTTTTGTGGCGTCAGGCGACCATGCGGGAGCGCTCCCCCTATAATCCAGCGGCGCGTTCCGCGCGCTCAACTCGCGTTCGCCGCCGCCGCCGATGTTTGACAGAATCAGCAAGTGAGCGTTTTTGCGTCCTGCGTCGCGTCGAATGAAAGCGAATTGCTTGCCGTCGGGTGAGACGCTGAAATCGCTCCAAACATTCTCTGCGACTTTTTTCGGCGCGCCGCCTAAAAGCGATGTTTGATAGATCGCTCCTGGGTCTGATTCTTCGCGGAAGAATACATATTTACTGTCGGGCGAGAAAGCTAACGACCGATAGCCCTTGCGCGAGGGCGGCAAAGTTTGAACGGAACTGCCCGTCGCAATCTGTTTGATCCATACACTCCCTCCCTGTTTTTCGAGCCGCACATAAGCCAATAGTTCGCCGTCGGGCGAGATCGTCGGATGAATGACGTCACCGCTGTCCGTCAATCTTTGAAATCGGACCTGTTCGAAATGCACGAAATCTACAACCTGCGGTTGCCTGCCGATCTCGTTGTGCTGAGCGCCTGTCAGACGGCGCTCGGCAAGGAGATCAAAGGCGAGGGGCTGGTCGGATTGACGCGCGGGTTTATGTACGCCGGCGCCGAGCGCGTCGTGGCGAGTCTGTGGCAAGTGGACGATCTCGCGACCGCCGAATTGATGAAGCGTTTTTACCAGGGAATGCTGAAAGACCGCCTGCGCCCGGCGGAGGCGTTGCGCGCGGCGCAGATCGAGATGTCAACGCAGAAGCGATGGTCGGCGCCTTATTACTGGGCTGGATTCGTGATCCAGGGCGAGTGGCGTTAACCAGGTGTTCCGCTTATTCCGATGTTTCAGAGCGTTTATGAAATACCATTTGTTGATCGTTTGTCTTTGTTCTCTGCCGATCGGGCTATCAACTCAATTGACGCGCCCCACCGCTGCGACGGTTCGGGATCCTCGGGAAATGTACCGTAGGTTGTCCAACCTGCGGAGGCTTGATTATGGAGCCGCTCAGTTGTCATCAAGCGGCTTGGTTATGAAGCCTCCGCAGGTTGGACAACCTACGGTACTTGCGCCCGGCGCGCCGGTCGAACGCGAGATGTCGGGCGCTCGGCGGCATCTTTATCAAATTACGCTGGAAGCCGGCCAATGTTTGAAGATCATCGCCGAGCAGCGCGGCGCGGATATTTCATTGACACTCAATGACCATGACGGCAAACAACTCGCCAGTGTTGAAAACAACCGCGGCGGAGTGGGAAGCGAATGGGCGATGATCAGAAAGCGGCTGCGCTGCTGGACGAGACTTTGTCTCTGAGCCGCAAAATTAGCGCTCCAGAAGGCGAAGCCGCGGCGCTGACGCGATTGGCTCGACTGGCTCGAAAGAAGGGGGATTTCAATCAGGCGCGCCAATTTTTTGAAGCCTCGCTTCGCGTTTCGGAAGAGAGGCGTTTCAGAGTCGGGCCTCATCCTTTGAAAGATTCCTTTAGAGCCGGCCTGCAAAGCGATTACGAAGAGTTCACCGAATTGCTCATGCAATTGCACGAAGCGAATCCACAGGCGGGCGATGACAGGCTCGCTTTCGAAACCAGCGAGCGCGCGCGGGCGCGCGGGTTGCTGGACTTGCTTGCGGAATCGCGGGCCGAGATACGTCAAGGGGTAGATCCGGCGCTGCTCGAAAAACGCCGCGCGCTGCAACAACGGCTCAACGCCAAGGATATGGCCTGGCGACAGTCTCTCAACAATCGGAACGCCGCCGATCAGACCGAGGCCCTGGCGAAAGAGATCGATTCCCTGACCGCCGATCTGCAGTTGGCCGAGTTGCAAATTCGCGAGGCCAGCCCTCGATACGCCGCGCTCGCCCGGCCTAAGCCGCTCTCCGCCACGGAAGTTCAACAGACGCTCGACGAAAACACCGTGCTGCTCGAATACGCGCTCGGCGATAAGCAGAGCTGGCTCTGGGCCGTCACACGAGATTCGATCAACAGCCACAAGCTTCCACCGCGGACCGAAATCAATGCGGCGGCGCGAAACTTCTACGAACTACTGACCGCGCGTCAAACGAAGAAAGACCCGACCGAAGAAGGGCGACTGAAGCGGATCGCCGAGGCCGACGCCAAACTCCAGGCCGGCGCCGCGACGCTCAGCCGGATGCTGCTCGGCCCAATCCACGCGCAATTGCAACAGGAGTGGAAAGGCAAGCGATTGGCCATCGTCGCATCAGGCGCGCTGGAATACCTGCCGTTTGCCGCGTTGCCCTTGCCTGAGAGCGGGAGAGCGGGAGAGCGGGAGAGCGGGAGACAAGGGGACAAGGGGACAAGGGGACAAGGGGGCGAGGTAAATCCGCAATCCGCAATCCGCAATCCGGAATCCCCACTCCCCTGATCGTGGACCACGAGATCGTCAATCTTCCGTCAGCCTCGGCGCTCGCCCTCATCCGCAAAGAAGGCTCCGGACGGCAAATGGCGACGAAGACGCTCGCCGCGCTAGCCGATCCGGTTTTCGAAGCCGACGATCCGCGTTTGGCGGCTACAAGGAAAAAAGCTTCTTCAAACGGTTTGATCGCCAGTGTCCGATCGGCGGGATCGGCGCCCTCCCCTTCCCCGCTGCCATCCGAGCTTGAGCGTTCGGCTCGGAGCTTTCATCGCGACGGCTTCAGCCGCCTCATTTTTTCCAACGAGGAGGCCGAATTCATCACGGGGCTTGCGCCAAAAGGTTCGACGCTCAAAGCCACAGGCTTCGAAGCTAACCATCAGCTTGCCGCAAGTGGAGAGTTGGGCAAATACCGCATCGTCCATTTCGCCACTCACGGCTTGATCAACAGCGAACATCCGGAACTCTCGGGTCTAGTGCTTTCGCTCGTGGATGAAAATGGAAAACCGCAGGACGGCTTTCTGCGAATTAGCGAAATCTTCAACCTGGAAATGCCCGCGGACCTCGTGGTCTTGAGCGCCTGCCAAACCGCTCTGGGCAAAGAGGTCAAAGGCGAGGGACTTGTCGGATTGACTCGCGGGTTTATGCGCGCCGGAGCGCAGCGCGTCGTGGCGAGCCTGTGGCAGGTAGATGATCTGGCGACCGCCGAATTGATGAAGCATTTTTATCGCGGGATGTTGAAAGAAAACTTGCGCCCGGCGGCGGCGTTGCGCGCCGCGCAGATCGAGATGTCGAGAAGCTCACACTGGTCGTCGCCTTATTACTGGGCGGGGTTCATCATCCAGGGGGAATGGAAGTAGAGCTTATTGAAAAGGTTTATCGAGGATGCCGATTTCTTACCTGACGATCGATCGAGCTGACTACGAAGATACCAGAGCCAGGGGACTTTCCACCGCAGTGGATGTCTACGGCTGCGACCCGGGCGCCATCCGAAGCCCGTGGCATTGTTGCGGAAGTTACCTGCCTCTTCATCAGCAGTAACTGAATGCTATTTCTCGGTTCTGCCATCTGCCTACCGACTCACTACCTACACAATCTGAACTTAATTGAAGCGTGCGCATAAATCGGATCGGCGGAGCCTTTGGGGCGCCGCTGCTCGGGACCGCTTTGGTAGTCATCTGCCGATTCTACAGACTTCCGGAACAGGAGATGCAGTGGACTTTGTTTCCATCATTGCCGGAGTATCGAAGCAGACTACCAAAGCGGTCCCGAGCGATACTGCTGGCAAACCCCTATAGCGCCGGAGGCGCGAGGGATATTAGCCGGTGGCGGAGCGAAGCGTAGGCGCCGGAAACGCCACGATAGGACCACGCGACCTGAAAGGGCGCCGGACCGGGATCGGTCCTGTTGCGAATTTCGGTCCGGCGTCCCGGCAGGGACGCGAACAATCTTCTTCGACTTGTCCCGGTGGTTGCGCTTCGCTCCACCACCGGCTAATTTCCGTCGCCTCTCCGGGGCGGAAAATAACTTCACGGAATATGCCAGCAGTATCCCGAGCGCCGGCGCCCAAAAGGCTGGCGCCGTTTCATGCAGTCGGCCGTATTCAACTTTTATTCGCACACGCTTCACTTAATTTCCAAGCGAGGTCGACATGTTTTCGCGCGCGGCGCCAGTAGTAGTCGAAGAGATAAAGAATGCCGAGTCCCTCTTCGGCGATAACACTCGACAACATAACCCGGCCACAGCGCAGGAAAACGGGGGCTGTAACTATCGTGATACCCGTTCCCCGTGTCGCCTGCGTCTTGGCCCACAAAAAGGAGAATACTCATGTTACGCAAAAGCCTTTTGTTCCTTTCGTTCGCTTCAATCGCCGCGCTGATCGCCTGGGGATTCGTTAAGGGCAGCGCGAAGACCGCCAGCGCTTCGACGGCGTCAGCGCCGAATCAGTGCGACTTACAACTCACAGTCAACAGCCCGACATTGCAAGGCACGCCAGCCCAGCCGACGGGCGCCACTGTCTCCTGGACCATTACCAACAAGCCGACCTGCTACAGGATCGACGGTAGCCAGGTTACTTTCAACTTCAACCTGAATGACGGCGCCAACGTACAGAGGGTCGTGAACGTCGCTGGGAACGTCACAAATGCTCAAGTCAATCTGGCGGGCAATCCATTGCCCCCGAATAAAAGAGTCAACGCGATTACCGCCAACGTCATAGTTAAGGCCATAGCTGATCCCGTGCAAAAGAGAGCGGATAGCGGGGTCGTGGCGCTCTAAACGAACCGATAGGCATTTCGGTTGAAAACTCCATCCACGAAGTTACTCAGGTCGCCAAGAGGCTCCCCCTATTTCTTCTCCGCGCTCCTGGCGCAACTTCGTGGATGATTTTTCCAGAGAGCAGTGTCGAAAAGGAGAATCGCAATGAAACAGTTCAACCAGAGAATAACGGCAGCCGCTGGCGCGATATTGATCGCATTGACGCTGGTCGGGCTTAACACCGATCAGGCCATCGCTCAGGGCAAGGAGCGAAAAGGAGCAAAGGTTCGCGCGGGCAGCAATGCGAAGGGGCGCATGTCCACTCTGCAAAACTCCGAAAACGTCAGATCACAAGCGGAGCGCCAGAATGCCGCCGGAACAGAAGCTTTTTCAATAGATATCGGAACCTCCGAAAGCATTAGATCACAAACTGAGAGAGCGCGTCGGATGAAGACTTATGAGAGTGTCTCTGACGCCGACATCGCCGCCGCGATTCGTGCGAGATCACGTAAACGCGCAAGAGAGTAAAACCAACCGGGGCTTACTGATCGTCAAGCGATAAGTGAGATCCGATTCAAACAAATTCGAGCAGGAGGTAATTTATGCGAATCATCATCCCCAAATATAAATCTTGGCTGGCGACTGCCGCGCTCGCACTGGTTCTCACAGCGTTTTTCGCCAACGGGCCGTTGGCCGCGCCAATGACAAAGGCAGAGCCGGAGGTTATTCAACAGCAGACTCCGGCGCCTGGGACGCTGTCGATCATTGCCATCCTGATTGGCCTGGTCGAGCGCCAAGTCGCCATCTATGTGCCGAGCGGTTATCGGGCAGGAACAGCCGTTCCGCTGGTCTTCGCGCTGCACGGCGGCGGTGGCGACGCATCAAAGATGTACGCCCCGGACAAGCGCATCGTCGGATACGCCGAATCCGAGGGCTTCATCGCCGTCTTCCCGAATGGGTTGCCCGCGCCGGGCGCTCCTGCCGGCAGCGACAAATACTACTGGATCGACCCGGTCAACATAGGCTTCATGAATCATCTGATCGATTTGATGACGGCCCGATTCACGATTAATTCGCGCCGGGTTTATTTCATCGGTTTTTCCGGCGGCGCGAAGCTCTGCTACCGACTGGCCGCCGACCCGGCCATCTCAGCGCGCATTGCGGCCATCGCCACAGTGGCTGGCGATATGGGCAGCAAGCCAACCGACCCGCCGACCTCGCCGTGGGAGATCATTGACCCTGCCGCTTCGGGCGGCGCGCCGATGTCGGCGCTGCTGCTGCAAGGCGGAGAAGACACGGGGCTGCCCGCGATGGGCGGGTTCCCGGATGATTTCTCTTCAATCAGGAGTTCGTTCCAGACGAAGGTGGACAGTTGGCGGCTCTTCGTGGGCGCCATAGTCTGCGCGGTTCTGCTGATTGCGACGCTCACGCTCGGCCAATGGCGTTCTTCCGCAAAAAATCTCGCGCAGGACATCAATCAACCGCAACGGCCCGCCACGCCTCGTGATAGAACGCGCATTGAAGCCGAGAGAGCCGAATCGGAAGCGGCGCAGACGAGCAATTCCGCAACGCTCGAACAACGCCGCCGGGCAATTGCTAATTACGAGAGGGCGCTGGCGCTTTGGCGCGAGTTGGGCGAACGCCGGGAGGAACTCAGGATTTTGCAGATTCTCGGCAATCAATACTCACAACTCGGCGCCCTGAAAATCGCGTTGAACTATAGAAGCCAGGCGATTCAGATCGCACGGGTCCATTGGCGACCGCGACCAGGAGGCGAATCTGCTCGTGGGACTCGGCAGCCTCCATAAAGACAGCGGAAATTTCCAGAAGGCTCTCGACAACTATTCCCAGGCAAGACAGATTTTCGCCAGCTTGTCGTCCAGGTTCGGTGAGGCGCTGGCGATTGAATCTACCGGAGTAATCTATCTACTGTTGGGAGACCCGCAACGCGCAATCGATAATTTTACTCAGTCGGCGCCGATATTCTCATCAATGGGAATCAAATCCAGAGAGTGCACGGAAGAAGATCGTTCCAACCGTCCCTCCACATACACGGCGCCCGGATGGTCGACCCCCGCGAAATAGCCGAGCTCCCGATAATCATCGCAATCGTGAATCACGAAATCGGCCCGCTTGCCTGATTCCAGCGATCCGATCTCGGCGCCCAGGCCCAGGCTATACGCCGCATTGATCGTCGCGGCGATGATGGCTTCCGCCGGCGCCATCTTCATTTGCGTCGAGGCCAGAGTCAGGACCAACAGCATCGAAGGCGTGGGCGACGATCCGGGATTGAAGTCGGTGGCCAGAACGACGGCCAATCCCGCGTCAATCATCGCGCGCGCGTTCGGGTAATGATGCGATCCGATCATCAGTACCGACGCGGGTAAAAGGACGGGCTGCACATTGGCTGATTTGAGGGCGGAGATTTCAGAGGCGCCCGCGCATTCCAGATGATCGGCGGTCATTGCGCCGAGTTCGGAGGCGAGTCTCGATCCGCCGCTCGGCGAGAACTGTTCCGCGTGGACTCGCAATCCCATCCCGCAAGCCTGCGCCGCCCGCAGAATCCTCCTCGATTCATCAACGTCGAAAGCGCCGCCCTCGCAAAACACGTCGCAGAATTGCGCCAGCCCCTCGCGCGCGACCTGCGGGATCATTTCGTCCACGACCAGATCGACATAGGCCGAGCGGTTGTTTTTGTATTCATCAGGTACGGCGTGTGCGCCGAGGAATGTAGGGACGTAGCGCAACGGCGTCTCTTCGTCCAACCGCCGAATAACGCGCAGCATTTTCAATTCGTCTTCGGGCGTCAATCCGTAACCCGATTTTGCCTCGACCGTGGTCGCGCCTCCGCGCAGAAACCATTCGGAGTAGCGCCTGGAAGCCACGAACAATTCGTCTTCACTCGCCGCGCGTGTTTTGAGGACTGTTGAGCGGATGCCGCCGCCAGACGCCGCGATCTCCTGATAACTCTTCCCAGCCGCGCGCATCTCGAATTCATCGGCGCGGTTACCCGCAAAGACCGGATGCGTATGCGCGTCAACGAAGCCGGGCATGACGACTCGCCCGCCCGCGTCAACGACATCGCAATCGGCGTCAATCAACGGCTCGATCTCATTTCGCGCGCCGGTTCGAACGATATGCCCGCCGCAAATGAGCATCCCGCCGTCGTTGATGATCCCCAGTTCACGCATTCCGGAGCCGACGCGCGGGCGTTTCGGTCCGGCCAGAGTGACAAGCTGGGAAGCCCCGATGATGGCATATGATTTGTCCATTAGCTCCTCGCCAACAACCCGGAAGCGAAAGAAAGCAAGCACGAAGCCGTCGCCATCACTGTCGCGTCGGCCACATCCTGCGTCGGGTCGACTTCGACCAGATCAATCGCGCGGACCAGCGGGTGCGCCCCGCACAGCCAGGCCACGCGGCGCAATTCGTAGGGCGTCAATCCGCCAGGGCGCGACCCCGGGGTCGCGGGCGCGAAGACCCGGTCGAGCGAGTCGATGTCCAGATCGACGTAGATGTGTTCGACGCGCTCCGACAGGTCGTCGAGCGATTCGGTCAACAAGCGCTCGACGCCGTGCGCTCGAATCTGGCTCATCGTAACGACGGTGATCCCGGCGTCGTTGGCCACCTGGGCGTAGGCTTGCGAGTTGGCGAAGGGCTGAATGCCCATCTGGACGATGTGTTGGCCGGGCAACCCGTCGGCCAGCAGCGCCCGCACTGGATTCCCGTTCGTCAATCCCTTCGACAGATCGCGCAGATCGAAATGGGCGTCGAGCGTGATCAGGCCGCAGTTTTCAAGAGAATTGGGTGGCGAATCCGCGACGCCGTGAACGCCGGGGCGAGTTACGGCGTTGTCGCCGCCGATCACGACGACCGCGTCGGCGCCGGCGAGCGCGTTGCGAACCGCGTCTCTCAACGGCTCGAACGCGTCTTCCGGCTTCAGATCGGCGAGCGGCAGATCGCCCAGGTCGCGCGCGGCAAGCCGCCGCAGATCAACGTCCGTTTCGATGTCATAGCAACTGAACTTGCGCAGGATCGAGCGGACGGCGGCCGGGGTGAGGTCGCAGCGGCCCGGCGTGATCGAACCCAATCGCAACGGCGCGCCGATGACCGCCAGGCCGCCGGACGACGACGACGCAAATTCGCCAGCCAGCCAGGCGGTCGCTCGCGGCCAGAAAATATCATCTCTTCCAGGTAGATCATTCGAGTCCATTTTGCTTCCCCGGCTTTTACTATCGATTTGCCAGTGAATTCAATCTCACTGGTTAGATCGGTTTGCGATTGTGTGCATGGGAAAGTGGCGCGATCTCCGGTACGGTACACGCATTTGCAAACCGCCGTAATCAACAGTTTGGCTTACCGCGGATTGATCGGCAACCTGCCCATTCCTTTTCGTACTCACTTTTTACCTCAGAGGGGCAGGTTGATTGCGACCTTCCCCTCTGTCTTTTAATGGTTGTACCTGCCTGTGAGGCCGGTACAGTACCGCGCGCGTAAAGCGGCTGACCTAGGGGACTGCCGCGCAGCCGCTCGCGCGCGATACTGTACCGGCCTCCCTACACAGCAAAGGAGAAAATCAGCCGACGCGCTTGCTTTTTTTCCTGAAACCACATCTTCGCAAAAAAAACTCTTGCCTTCTCCTGAGCCTGCGCCTATCATTCGCGCCGCAGCTACTACCACGCAGCAAACACCGACAGCAAAAACTAGCTTCCCACTAACAGCTAGTTCTTCCTCAGGAGGTGAACTATGATTCCTCTCACACTTGTCGTGTGCGCGCTGTGCGCTTCGTCGTATGTTTCAGCCGGTCCGATCAAATCAGTTGACGATCTGGATCACGTCAATTTCGAAGGCGTCGTTGTCGATCCGAACGGCAACGTGATCGCCGATGCCCGCGTCTTCGTCCGGCGGACGGGCGTCGGAGCCGAACGTTCGACCAGGACCAACGGGGAAGGTCGATACCGATTCACCACTCTGTCGCCTGGCGATTACGAGCTGCGCGCCGAGGCCGCCGGGTTTCAGACCGCGCGCCACGAAAAGATCAGCGCCGTCGCCGGCGCGACTATCCGCCGCGATATCAAACTCAGCCCCGCCGCCGTCGAGGCGCAAATAACGATCGACGCGGCGGCGAACCCGACGCTCGTCGACACCGCGCGAACGGTGGTCGGCGGCACGGTGACGAAAGAACAGATCGACAAACTGCCGACAGAGTCGCGCAACCCGCTCGACTTGATCTTCACGCTGCCCGGCGTCGCGCAGCCAGCGCTGAGCGTACGCGATCTGGCCGAGGGCGACGCGCAAGACGACTTCAGCTCGACGCCCGAAGAGGCCGGAGTTTTTTCGCTGACCGGCGGCGCGCCGTTTTCCAACAACATCACCATCGAAGGCCTGGACAACAACGACGACCGCGGCGCGCGCGAAAGGATCAACCTTTCGGCACACGCCGTCGAAGAGGTCCAGGTCATCACCAATCAGTTCGCGGCCGAATACGGAAGGGCTTCCGGCGGTCGCGTCAACCTGCGTCTGCGCGGCGGCTCGAATGAGTTTCATGGGCAAGCTTTCTACTACTTCCGCGACGAAAGCCTCAACGCCAATTCTTACAGGCGTAACGCCGACCCGACTCGCGGCTTCCGCATCCCGTTTCAGAATCACAATCCGGGCGCGAGCGTCGGCGGCCCGCTGATCAAGAACAAGGTTTTTCTCTTCGGAGCTTACGAGTACGACAACGTTTATGACCGCGCGGAGATCGCCGCGCTCACGCCCGTTGAGGCCAACCCGGCGTTCCCATTGCCGAAGCCGAACGGCGCCGATCTGGGCGTCACCAGGCGCAACAGAAACGGCCAGACTACGATCGTCAACGGCGGAGCGCCGGTCGGGCTATTTGATGAGACGGTCACGACGCCCCGCGTCGCGCACACACTTCAATCGCGCGTCGATTTCAGGCTCGGCGAAAAGAGCGAGGCGTTCGCGCTCTTCACGCTGGCGCGCAACCGCGATGAACGAGGCTTTCCGGGCGGGCGGCGCACGCTCGACACGCTTCTCAGCTCCGGGCGCAACAGCCAGTCTTACGCCTTCTCCGACAATCTCATACTCTCGTCGCGGACGGTCAACACGGCGCGCTTCCAATTCTCGCGGCTCACGCCAGTCTTCGTACCCCCGGCCGACAACCCGGTCGTCATCATTAATATCGCCGACCCGCGCGACATAACCGGCGATCCGAACGCCAACCCACTCACACGCTCCGGAAACCTGACGGCGGGGGCGAGCACGCTCTTCGGCGTCGATCGCCGCGAGGATCGCTACCAGATTCAAGACACGTTGAATTACGCGCGCGGCGCGCACACGGCGCGAATCGGCGTTGACGCGCAAACCATCCGCTCGCGCTTCGTCGATCTGGAAGATACGACCGGGACGTTCAATTTTGCCACCGCGGCTGATTTTCTAGCCGACCAACCATCGCGCTATCAGCATCGCTTCAACACCGATTCCGAACTGCGCAACACTTACGCCGGCGTCTTCGTCCAGGACGAATGGAAGCCGAAACAGAACCTGACGCTCTCATTCGGACTGCGCTGGGAAAACGAGACGGTCATCGAGGACCGAAACAACTTCGGCCCGCGTCTGTCGCTGGCCTGGGACCCGTTCAAAACCGGCAAGACGGTCGTGCGAGCGGGCTATGGAATCTTCTACAACCGCACGTTGCTGAGAACGCTCGATGATTTCATTCTGACCTCGAACGCGCTGCAGATCGACACCAACAACCCGGCGGCTGGACGGCTACTGACGGAATTGCGATTCCCGGCTGTGTTGGCCGCGGACGATCCGCGGGTCGCTGAACTCGGCGTGCGCGAATCGGGCTTCCTGCGGCGGATCGGCGACGACTTCCGCATCCCCGAGAGCTACCAGGCGTCGCTAGGCATTGAACGCGAAGTCGCCAGGGGCTTCAAGGTCGAGGTCAACTACGTCTTCAATCGCGGGCTTCATCTCTGGCGCGAGATCAACGCCAACGCCCCGCGACTCCCCGCAGACTTCAACAATTTCACTGAGTACCTGCTCTCGCGCGATTTCGACAACTCCATCAACCCCGCTACTGGAGAGCGTCCAATCGTTAGGTCCAAAAACGCCCCTGACGTAGCGCGCTTCGACCTGAGCCAGACGCCGAGCCGGACAATCACCCAAGGCGGCAGAAGAATTGTCGTAATCGGCCTGGATAATCCCTCGACCTCAAATCTCTCGATCGGTCACACGGGAGCGTTGGCCGCGCTACGCAACCTTCGCCCTGACCCGTCAGTCACTCAAGTCGAAGAGTTGCAATCGCGCGGGAACAGTTACTATCACGGCGTGAGTTTCGAAGCGCATCGGCGGCTTACCGAGCGCGCCTTCCTGCGCGCCTCTTACACGCTGAGCAAGTTGATCGACGACGGCGTCGTGAATACCTCGTCGCCGCTCGTGGTGGGAGATTTCCGGCGTGAACGCGCCTTGAGTCTGCAAGACGCGCGACATCGCGTGGCGATAAGTGGCAATTACCTCTTCCCTGCCTGGTTTGGCCGTCTGAATCTTTCCGGCACGCTCAATTACAGCTCATCGTCTCCATTCAACATCAGCGTCGGCGGCGCCGACCGAAACCTCGACGACGTGAACAACGACAGGCCGAACTTCACCGGCGACCTTAACCGAATCGTCTGGCGTCGCCCGGGCGAACCGCTCGACCCAGGCCTAGCCGCCGCATTCTCGCTCCCGACCATCGGCTCATCTGGCAATCTGCCGCGCAACGCCGGGCGGGGACCAAGCGCCTACACGCTCAACCTGAGGCTGGCGCGCGAGTTCGCATTCGGCGAGAGGAGCAGGGCCCAGCTTCAGGTCGAGGCGTTCAACCCGTTCAACGCGACAGTCTTCAGCTTCGGCTCGGAGTTCATTAATTTCGGCGCAACGGGCCTGGGCGATTTCCTCACGCCTCGACGAACGGTCAAACCGCGGACGATGCGGTTAGGATTGGAGTTCGATTTTTGAGAACACGGCGCAATACGGAGAGCGTAAGCGACCTGAGCTCCGGACAGCAGGCGGGTCCCGGGAGACAGATGGCGGTTTGTAAATGCGTATACGGGACGGCAGCGGTACGGTACGGGGAGCGTCAGCGACCTGAGCATTGATAGAGAGACCTTTTGATCGAGGCTCAGGTCGCTAACGCTCCCCGTACCGTACTATGGTCATATAAAACAGAAGGAATACAATGGGCCACCGTGAATTCCACGAGGATCATATCCCACAAGCCTACCTGATCACGTTTCGATGTTATGGAACTTGGCTTCACGGCGATGAGCGGGGATCGGTTGATCGGTATCACAATGTTTATGACACCCCATTTCTCTCAAGCGAGGAAAAGATAGAGGAAGAGGAGCGGCGGCGGCTCAAACAAGCTCCTGTTGAACTCAGCGCCGCGCAGCGTGAAGCTGTTGATAAAGCCATCCGCGAAGTTTGCGAGCACAGAGGTTGGCTGTTGCGAGCGATCAATGTTCGCACTAATCACGTTCACGTTGTGGTCTCGGCACACTGTAAATCCCCAAAAGCACTCAACGATTTCAAAGCATATGCGACACGTGGTATGCGCAAAGCGGGCGTGTGGGAGAGCGATATATCCCCCTGGGCCGCACACGGCAGCAGGCGATATCTTTGGACTCTGAGACAGGCTGATCGAGCATGCGATTACGTCATCAATCATCAAGGCGATGATCTGACACCTGACTTTGAAGATAACGATAATGATTGATGATGTGACGCCGGAACCGTGAGCGACCTGAGGCCCTCATGTCACGCGCTCTGCACAGGCGCCAAATCGTTTACGCTCCCC
>Ga0137374_10005546_pt1 | contig 14991 bp, 12 predicted proteins | sample SagtaG_20_FD_104811 | JGI IMG/M metagenome (GOLD analysis project Ga0137374, IMG submission 104811) | Vadose zone soil microbial communities from Sagehorn Ranch, Mendocino, California, USA - Sage1_R_100_16 metaG | ecosystem: Environmental > Terrestrial > Soil > Vadose zone | place: USA...
CGAGCCCGCCATCCCCGACCTGCCCGCCGTCGCTGATGAGGCCCAACAGCACCGCGGGCTCGGCCGCCGCGTCCACCAGCACCTGGTCGCCGGTCGCGCGGCAGCGGAGGAGGTAGCAGTTGTTGGACGTCTGGGGGTCGACCGCGACCTTGGTGATCGTGAGGTTGGCCAGCTCGCGGACGTCGGGCGAGCCGCCCGGGGTCACCGCGCCGGTGTACGTCGTACCCATGGGCCCAGGGTAGGCACCTCGCCGGACAGGCCGTCGCCGTGGCCCCGACCGACCAGCCACCAGGCCAGGTCGGCCGCCGTGCCGGAGATCGCCGTACCCGTCCCCGCGCCGACCGCGACCTCGCCGTCAGGGGTGCGCAGCACCAGGTCGTGCTCGGTGCCGCGGTCCCAGGCGGCGAGCGGGAGCAGGTGGTCGGCGAAGTCGGCCGACCAGTCGGCGGGGGAGTACCCGGCGTCCAGGTCCGCGTGGTGGATCTCCACCTCGCGCCAGCGCATGTCCACCAGGTCCCGGGCCGGGAATGTCGGGCCACCCGGGGTGCGCTCGACCATGGTGTCGAGTCGCTCGGGGGTGAGCTCGGCCACGGCGCCGGTGAAGCCGCGGCAGCCGGTCGCCAACCGCTCCCGCAGCTCGGTCGGCGAGCCAGTCGCGAGCTTGTCGATGTCCTCGTCGCGGGACTCGTTGGAGTCGTACATGGGGACCCGACCGCCACTTGTCACTCCGCCGGCCGCGCGGGCGAGCCCCTCGGCGTTGAGGGCGAGGTGGGCGACGACGTGCGCCCGAGTCCAGCCGGGCAGCAGGGACGGCTCGGACCACCGACTGTCGGTGAGGCCGTCTACGGTGTTGAGGAGTCTGGCGGTCGCGTCGTTGAGGAGGCCAAGGTGTGCGGTCACGCCGTCCATTCAACCGCATCCGACCAGCGCGTCGGCTTGCTCGATGACATAAGATGTGCGAACACTTGTTCGAACCCTCGACCCCGTTTTGCAAGGCTCTCTCATACAAGACGGCTCTCTCATACAAGGAAGTGCAGTGGCTGATCAGCTGGTCATTCGGGGCGCGCGCGAGCACAACCTCAAGGACGTCTCCCTCGACCTGCCGCGCGACTCCCTGATCGTCTTCACCGGCCTCTCCGGGTCGGGCAAGTCGTCGCTGGCGTTCGACACGATCTTCGCCGAGGGGCAGCGCCGGTACGTCGAGTCGCTGTCGGCGTACGCGCGGCAGTTCCTGGGGCAGATGGACAAGCCCGACGTCGACTTCATCGAGGGGCTCTCACCAGCGGTCTCGATCGACCAGAAGTCGACCTCGAAGAACCCGCGCTCCACGGTCGGCACGATCACCGAGGTCTACGACTACCTGCGCCTGCTCTACGCGCGGATCGGACGGCCGCACTGCCCGGTGTGCGGTTCGCCGATCGAGCGACAGACGCCGCAGCAGATCGTCGACCGCGTGCTCGCCCTCGAGGAGGGCCGCCGCTTCCAGGTGCTGGCGCCGGTGATCCGGGCCCGCAAGGGCGAGTACGTCGAGCTGTTCCGCTCACTGCAGTCGCAAGGCTTCTCGCGCGCCCGGATCGACGGCGACATCCACAGCCTCGACCAGCCACCCACGCTCAACAAGCAGCAGAAGCACACCATCGAGGTGGTCGTCGACCGGCTCGCGGTCAAGGAGTCCTCGAAGCGCCGGCTGACCGACTCGGTCGAGACCGCGCTCAACCTGGCCAGCGGCCTGGTCGTGCTCGACTTCGTCGACCTGCCCGACGACGACCCGGGCCGCGAGCTGCGGTTCTCGGAGAAGATGTCGTGCCCCAACGAGCACGCGATCGACACCGACGAGCTCGAGCCGCGGTCGTTCTCGTTCAACTCGCCGTTCGGCGCCTGCCCGGAGTGTCACGGGCTCGGGACCCGGATGGAGGTCGACCCCGAGCTGGTCATCACCGACCCCGCGGCGACGCTGGGCGAGGGCGTCGTACAACCGTGGAACGCGGCGCACGTGAAGGACTTCTTCATCCGGCTGCTCGGCGCGCTCGGCGACGAGCTCGACTTCGACCTCAACACGCCGTGGCAGGATCTGTCGCCGAAGGCGAAGAAGTCGATCCTGGACGGCCACCCGACCAAGGTGCACGTGCGGCACACCAACCGGTACGGCCGCGAGCGGTCCTACTACTCGGCGTTCGAAGGCGTCCGGCCCTACATCGAGCGGCGGCACCGCGAGGCGGAGTCCGACACCAGCAGGGAGCGCTTCGAGGGCTACATGCGCGAGGTGCCGTGTCCCGCCTGTCAGGGGAGCCGGCTCAAGCCGGTGTCGATGAGCGTGACCATCGGTGACCGCAACATCGCCGACGTCTGTGCCCTGCCGATCAACGAGACCGCCGACTTCCTGCGCTCCCTCGACCTGACCCCGCGCGAGCGGCAGATCGGCGAGCGGGTGCTCAAGGAGATCCAGGAGCGGCTGAACTTCCTGCTCGACGTGGGGCTCGACTATCTCTCGCTCGACCGGCCGTCCGGGTCGTTGAGCGGTGGCGAGGCGCAGCGGATCCGGCTGGCCACCCAGATCGGCGCGGGCCTGGTCGGGGTGCTCTACGTCCTCGACGAGCCGTCGATCGGGCTCCACCAGCGCGACAACCACCGGCTCATCGAGACGCTGGTGCGGCTCAAGGACCTCGGCAACACCCTCATCGTCGTCGAGCACGACGAAGACACGATCCGGACCGCCGACTGGGTGGTCGACATCGGGCCCGGCGCCGGCGAGCACGGCGGCCAGATCGTCGTGTCCGGCACGGTGGCCGAGCTGTTGGAGAGCGAGCACTCCGCGACGGGCGCGTACCTGTCGGGTCGCAGGCAGATCCCGGTCCCGGAGATCCGCCGGCCGCGCACCAAGGGCCGCGAGCTGACCGTGCACGGGGCCAAGGCGAACAACCTCCGAGACATCGACGTGTCGTTCCCGCTCGGGATGTTCGTGGCGGTCACCGGCGTGTCCGGGTCGGGCAAGTCGACCCTGGTCAACGACATCCTCTACACCTCGCTGGCCAAGCAGATCTACAACGCCCGGACCGTGCCCGGCCGACACCGCAAGATCACCGGCGTGGAGCACGTCGACAAGGTGATCCATGTCGACCAGTCGCCGATCGGTCGTACGCCGCGGTCCAACCCGGCGACGTACACGGGGGTCTTCGACCACATCCGCAAGCTGTTCGCATCTACGCCGGAGGCGAAGATGCGGGGCTACCTGCAGGGCCGGTTCTCGTTCAACGTCAAAGGCGGCCGCTGCGAGGCCTGCTCGGGCGACGGCACGATCAAGATCGAGATGAACTTCCTCCCGGACGTCTACGTCCCGTGCGAGGTGTGCCACGGCGCTCGTTACAACCGGGAGACGCTCGAGGTCCACTACAAGGGCAAGACCATCGCCGAGGTCCTCGACATGCCGATCGAGGAGGCCGCCGAGTTCTTCGCGGCCGTGCCGCCGATCGCCCGGCACATGAAGACGCTCTGCGAAGTGGGCCTGGGGTACGTGCGGCTCGGCCAGCCCGCGACCACGCTGTCGGGGGGCGAGGCTCAGCGGGTCAAGCTGTCCTCCGAGCTCCAGAAGCGCTCGACCGGCCGCACCGTCTACGTGCTCGACGAGCCGACCACCGGCCTGCACTTCGAGGACATCCGCAAGCTGCTGCTGGTGCTCGGTCGGCTCGTCGACCAGGGCAACACCGTGCTGGTCATCGAGCACAACCTCGACGTCATCAAGACGGCCGACTGGATCGTCGACCTGGGGCCCGAGGGCGGGAAGCGCGGTGGCATCGTCGTTGCCGAGGGCACTCCCGAGGAGGTCATGGGCACTCCCGAGTCGCACACCGGGGCATTCCTCAAGCCGCTCCTCGACGGTCGCGAGGCCCGCGCCAGCAAGCTGCGGGCCGACGTGAGCGCCCCCGTTCCGGCTCGGCAGTCGGCCGGCGCCGGCGCCGTACGGGCCGGGGCACGCACCGCCAAACGCTGAGCTCGAAGGCCGGAAGGCGGGCGGAGCCCAAGATGTACGGCAGATGATGTGACGGTGAACACTAGGGGTCCCCAGGGCGTCATTGGGGGGTGCGGTTAGTACCGCAACGCCATGGCCCGATGAGGCGCCGGGCCGGATGCTGTTTGCAACCGACTGGATGTGGGGCACGTCGCGGTAGCTCGTTGAGGGCTGCCGAGGTGCAATCGGTTGTTCTCTTGGGGGAGTCGACTCGCGGCTCGGACGCTGTGTTGCGCGCGTGGCGGGCCCCGTGAGGAGACCCACCATGACCATCGCGAACTCGCAGACGTGGCCGACCACGGGCGATGAACCGCCCGAGAGCTCCCCAGCCCCGCGCAACGGGGTTCCGCCCCGAGTCCACTCTGTGCCCGACCCGGTGCCTGCGCCGACGGTGAGTGTGGTCATCCCGACGCTCAACGAGGCCGGCAACATCGTGCATGTCCTCTCGCAGCTGGCGGCGTTCCCCGACATCGTGATCGTGGACGGCAACTCCACCGACGACACCGTCGCCCTCGCGAGGGAGTACCGGCCCGACGTACGGGTGATCGAGCGGCCGGCCCGCGGAAAGGGGGACGCGCTCCGGGCCGGCTTCGAGGCCGCCACCGGGGACATCGTCGTCATCATGGACGCGGACGGGAGCATGGACCCGCGCGAGGTCGGCGTCTTCACGAGCATGATCGAGATCGGGTTCGACCTGGTGAAGGGATCGCGGTACGCCGTCGGGGGCGGTTCGCATGACCTCACCCGGGTGCGCTCGCTCGGCAACGCCGCCCTCTGCTTCCTGGCGAACTGGCTCTTCCGCACCGAGTGGACCGACCTCTGTTACGGCTACCTGGCGTTGCGTCGGTCGTCGATCCGGCTGCTCGGCCTCACGGCCGACGGGTTCGAGATCGAGTCCCAGATCCTGGGGCACGCCGCGATGGCTGGGCTGCGGATCGCGGAGATTCCCAGCATCGAGCTGCCGCGGGTGACCGGCGAGTCCCACCTGAGCGCGCCGAGGGACGGCCTGCGGATCGTCCGGGCTCTGCTGGCCGCCCGGCTGGCTCCTCGCGCCCAACGGAATGCCCGAGCGCTCAGACCGCTGGCCCCGACGGGTGTGGTCGGTGGGTCGTGAGGCTCCGGATCTTGGCGCTTCTGACGGGGTGCGCAGTCGTACTCGGGCTACTGGCAGGGACCCTCGGGCGTGGCGAGGCCGATGCCGGCGACGCCGGTTTCGTGGGGCCGTCGTACTCCGGCACCACCGCGCCGACCGGCCAGAAGCCGCAGAGCAAGCTGTGGTTCGCGAACGGCCGGTGGTGGGGCGTGCTCTGGGATGTGGTCAGCAAGGACTTCCACGTCTTCGGGTACGACGCGACGGCCAACCAGTGGTACGACACCGGCACGCTCGTCGACACCCGGGCCAACGTCGCGGCCGACGCGCTGTACGACGGCACCCACGTGTACGTCGTCAGCGCCGGGTCGAGCAGCACCAACAGCGCGCACAGCCCGCAGCTGCGCCGCTATCACTTCGACACGACCGCGGACGCCTGGGTGGCCGACCCCGGGTTCCCAGTGACCATCGCGACCGGCGGGGCCGAGGCGTACGTCCTCGACGAGGACTCGACCGGACGGCTGTGGGTGACCTTCACCCAGGGGTCGAAGGTGCTGCTGGCCCACTCGACCACGTCCGACACGGCCTGGACGCCCAAGTACGAGCTGCCCGCCGCCCACGATGCGCAGAACGTCGACGCCGACGACATCAGCTCGGTGGTCGCCTTCGACGGCGACAAGATCGGCGTGCTGTGGAGCAACCAGCGAGCCGGCGAGACCAAGATGTACTGGGCCTGGCACCTCGACGGCACCAGCGACCAGACCTGGTCGACGGCGGTCGCCTACGACATGCCGGAGGGCGCGGACGACCACATCAACCTGAAGTCGCTGGTCGGCGATGACCACGGCCGGGTCTACGCAATGGTCAAGACGTCGATGGACCACCCGACCGACCCGCTGATCAACCTGCTCGTCCTGCACGGGGACGACAGCTGGTCGACGCACGTGTTCGCGACGAAGAGTGAGGACCTCACCCGCGGGATCGTGCTCATCGACCTGGCCCACCGGCTGCTCTACGGTCTGGCCTCGGGCCCGTGCTGCGCCGGCGGGACGGTCTACTACAAGAGCACCAGCCTCGACGCTCCAGACTTCACCACGAGCTCCTGGGTGCCGTTCATCCACTCGGCGGCGCACCCGGAGGCCAACAACGTCACGTCCACCAAGCAGAACCTGACCGCGGCGAGCGGGCTGATGGCGCTGGCGGGTGATGACCAGACTCGCACGTACCTCTACAACCTGGTCCCGCCCGACGTCATCGGGCCGGACACCACCCCGCCCGAGACGGTGATCGAGAGTGGACCGGACCCGGTGACGACCGAGACGTCGGCGACCTTCGGCATCGGTGCGAACGAGCCGTCGACGTTCAGCTGCCAGCTGGACGCGAGTACGGCGGTGCCGTGCGACTCGCCGTACTCGGTGACCGGCGTCGGGGTCGGCGACCACGTCATGCGGGTGACCGCCGTCGACACGGCCGGGAACGCGGACCCGACCCCGGCCGAATCGCACTGGACCGTGCAGTCGGTCGACACGACTGTGCTGGCCTCCGACTTCTCCAGCCTGGCCGGCTGGGAGGTGTTCGTCGGCGGCGGGGGCACGGCCACCATCGAGTCCGACGCCGTGTCGTCCGGGAACCCCGGCCTCCGGCTGACCTCCACCACCGCCGATGGGGCCACAGCCTCGGTGCGTACGACGCTCTCCGAGCCGCTCGCGTCGATGCGGCTCGACGTGTCCAGCCGGGTGGTGCTCGCCCGAAGCAGCCAGGAGATCTCCCTGCTCAAGCTGTACGACGCGTCGGGTGCCCGGCTGCTCAGCCTGACCCGGACCGGCGCGGGTGCGCTCTACGTCCGTGATCGGACGACCGCGAGCGCCCAGGTCGCCGGACCCGCCCTGGGCGCGGTGGCCCGGATCGCGCTGGTGGTCACCGTGCGCGACGGTGCGGACAGCTGGCGGCTCGAGGTGGACGGCGTGCCGGTTGCCTCCAGCGACGCCGCGGACCTGGGTTCGCTGGCCGTCTCCCGGATCCGGCTGGGTGACGACAGTCTCCGCCGCGAGGTCGACCAGCGGTTCGACGACCTGGTGGTGCGCCGATGAGCCGGCCCAGCGTCAGCGTCGTGGTCTGCGCGTGGACCGAGGACCGTTGGCATCAGCTCAACCGCGCCCTCGACTCTGTGCTGCGGCAGGAGCCGGCCGCGGACGAGGTGCTGCTGGTCGTCGACTACAACTCCACGCTCGGGCGGCGGGTGCGCGAGAGCCGGCGGGACATCGTCGTACTCGACAACGCCCGGACCCGCGGTCTTTCCGGCGCTCGCAACACCGGACTGCACGCGGCCGGGGGCGACGTGGTGGTCTTCCTCGACGACGACGCCGAGGCCGGCCCCGGGTGGCTGGCGGCACACCTTGCCCACTACGCCGCTCCTGCCGTGGTCGGCGTCGGCGGCGAGGTGCTGCCGAGGTGGCTAGGGGCTCGTCCTCGGTGGTTCCCGGGCGAGTTCGGCTGGGTGGTGGGCTGCACCTGGACCGGCCTGGCCGCCTCCACGGTGGCCGTGGTCCGCAACCCGATCGGCGCCAACATGTCCTTCCGCCGGCTTGCGGCGCTGGAGTGCGGCGGCTTCGACGAGGGCCTCGGCCGGCGCGGGAACGGCGGTGCCGGCGCCGAGGAGACCGAGCTGGCGATCCGGGCGACCGCCCGCGGGTTCGGGCACGTCGTGCACGACCCGGCAGCGCGGGTAGTGCACGACGTACCGGCCGAACGGGCTCGGTGGGCCTACTTCCGGCGCCGCTGCGTGGCCGAGGGCCGCAGCAAGGCCGCGATGGTCCGGCGCACCGGCCCCGCGCTCGCGAGCGAGAGCAGGTTCGTGCGCCAGACCCTGCCACGCGGCGTACTGCGCGAGACGACCCAAGCCTGGCGGCAGCGGAGTCCGGATCCGCTGCTGCGAGTCGGCGCCATGGTCGCCGGCCTGACGTTCACGACGACCGGGTTCGTAATGGCCCGGCGGAACCGAGGAGACGAAGCATGAGGCAGCACGAGGCCCGCGAGGGCTGGGACTACTACGACGTTCACGGCGTCGCCGGCGTGTGGGTCGAGTCGGATGCGCCCGGGGCGGCCCAGCTGCGGGAGATGCTCGCCTGCTTCCGGGTGTCCGAGGCGCCGAAGCAGGACGTGGTCGTCACCTCCCGCACCGACGACACGTCGCTCGACGCCCGGCTGGAGGACGATCTCCGCTACGGCCCGGACCGGGTCGAGTTCGTCCGCGAAGGCGTCCAGGTGGTCCGCGGCGCCGACGGCTACCGGGTGCAGGGCGACGGTGAGCTGCTCACCGCCGTGGTGCCCGTGCTCGACCGGGTCTGCGTCGAGCGGGGAGCCGCCATGATCCACGCGGCCACGGTCGGCTGGCGCGGCCGAGCCGTGGCGCTCCCCGCGGCGGGCGGCACCGGCAAGACCAGCACGATCGCCAAGCTGACCCGGCGCCCGGGCTTCTCGTTCATGGGCGACGACTGGGCGTTCCTGGGCGCCGACGGCCGGCTCCTGGGTTATGAGAAGCCGATGTTCATCAAGCCTCATCACCGCGACATCTACCCGCACATGTTCAAAGGGGTTCGGAAGCCGATGGTGCCGGTGCGGTGGTCGCGGCCGTTGGGACGGCTGACGACCGTCGTACACCCGATGGTGGTCCGGTACCCGCGGCTCGCCGCGCTCGCGCGGCGCTGGTCGCCCGAGCACCGGACCGTCAGCGCGGCGACGGCGCTGCCCGGCGTCGCGGTGACGGACGACGCGCCGCTGGCCCTGTGCGTGTACGTCGAGCGGCACGGCGGCGGCGAGACCGCGGTCGTGCCGGTCGACGCGGATTGGATGGCCGACCGGATGCTCGGCAACTTCTTCGTCGAGATGGCGTCGTTCTCCCGCGAGATCGTCACCGGGCTCGCGGCGACCTCGGTACTGCCGTGGAAGGAGTACGCCGACGACAAGTTCGCCGTACTCCGTTCCGGGCTCGAGGGCGTGCCGTGCTACCTCCTCCAGGTGCCGGCGGCGTTCACGCCGGACCGGGCCTCCGACCAGGTGGTGGAGGCACTGGAGGCCCTGCTGCCCACACCGGCGGCGACGCCATGACCGCCGGGGCGAGCTCCCGTGCGCCGGCCGGGCGGGTGGCCCCGGACCGGGTGACCGCGGTCGTGCCGGCGCGCAACGCCGAGGCACTGCTCCCGGGGTGCCTGGAGTCGCTGCGCGCCAACGGCGTTCGCAGGATCGTCGTCGTCGACGGCCTGTCGACCGACCGGTCCCGGGAGATCGCCGCGGCCGCCGGGGCCCTGGTGCTCAGCGACGAAGGCGGCGGGCTGCCACTGGCGCGAAGCCTGGGCGTCGCCGCGGCCGACACGTCCGTGGTGCTCCTGGTGGACTCGGATGTGGTCTTCCCCGAGCGGTCGCTCGCCCGGCTGCTCGAGGAGTACGACGAGGGTCGGTACGCCGCCCTCCAGGCCGGTCTCGACAGCGAGTCGGGGCCCGGCTACTGGGGCCGGGCGCTGGCCGATCACCACCGCACCGGACGGAGCCGCTGGTGGTTCGGGCTGGTGGCCACGGTCGCCTCGCGCGAGCTGCTGCTGGAGCACGGCTTCGACGACGCCTTCCGGTCGGGTGAGGACATCGAGCTGCGGTGGCGCCTCCAGCGGCAGGGGCTGCGCGCGGGCGTCTCGCGGCGCGTCGTCGTACGCCATCGGTTCGCGGGTGACGACTTCGACTTCGCACGCGACCAGTTCCTGATGGACGGCACCGGGCTCGGGCTGATGATCCGCAAGTACGGCTGGCGGGGTCTCCGGCTGGCCGCGTTGCCGCTGGCCGCCGCGGTCCGCGGCACTGCCCTGGGCGTGGCGCGGGGGCGGCCGCAGCTGGTCGGGTACTACGCGGCGTACTGCTGGTTCAACTACGTCGGGATCAGGCGGGGTCTGGCGAGATGAGCGTGACGGGGGACCGATCGGTCGAGCAGCGGACTCGGCCGTCCTTGACGCGCGCCTCGGTGTGGCTGGTGCTGTCCAAGGGCGTGCAGCTCACCGCCGGCTTCGGGTTCTGGGTGTTCGCGGCCAGGGTCGCGGAGGTGCGGGACGTCGGGATCGCGGCGGCCTCGGTGTCGGCGGTGCTGGTCTGCACTCAGGTGGCGCTGTTCGGCGCCGGCGCGGCCGTCATCGCCCGGCTCGGCCGGGGCCATCCCGTCGGGCCGGCCCTGGACACCGCGGGGACCCTGGTCTCGGCGACGGGCGTGCTGGCCGGCTTCGGCTATCTGCTGCTGTTCGGTGCGGGGCCGGGTGCCCACGGCGCCGGCTGGCTGGCCGGCTTCTGGGCGCTGTTCCTCTTCTCCGTGGTCACCGGCACGCTCGTGATCGTGCTCGACCAGACGTCGATCGCGCTGGGGCGCAGCCGCGACGTACTGGTGCGCTACGTCCTCGGCGCGCTGGTCTGCCTGGCCCTGCTGGCGCTCGTGGCGGTCGGAGGCGTGCGCCTGGACGCGCGCGCCGTACTCGCGATCTGGAGCCTGACCTCCGGAGTCGCCGCGGGTACGGCGCTCGCGCAGATCGGGCTGCGTGAGCGCTACCGCCCCCGGATCTCCCTGGCCTGGGCCGGTCACCTCGAGCTGCTCCGGGTCGGCGTCCCCAACCAGCTGCTGACCCTCACCGAGCGGATTCCGCCGCTGCTGGTGCCCATCGTGCTGGCCCGGGTGGCCGGGCCCGAGCAGGCGGCGTACTGGTACCCGGCCTGGATGATGGTCTGGGGACTCTTCACGGTGCCGGTCGCGGTCGGGCTGGTGCAGTTCGCCCACGGCGTACGCGAGCCGAGCCAGCTGCGGGCTACCGTGCGCCGGGGCTGGCGCTTCTCGTTGGCCACGGCCGGCCCCGGATGCCTGCTGCTGGCGGTCGTCGCGCCGTTCGCGCTGGGCGCGGTCGGCTCCGAGTACGCCGCCGCCTCGACCGTCGGGCTCCGGGTGCTGCTGCTCGGGCTGCCGGCATACCTGGTGCTGCAGGCCTGGAACGCGGTGTCCCGCGCGACCGGCCGGGTCGGCGAGGCCGTGATCGTCGGCGGGATCTTCACCGTGGTCAGCGCCTGCGTCGTGGTGCTGGCCGGCCCGCACGGCATCACGGTCACGGCCTGGGCCTGGGTCGGCTGTCTCGGGCTGGCGGCCGCCTGGGCCGGCGCCAGGCTGCCCAGATATCTGGCCCGGGTCGAGGGGGAGACACGATGACAGACCTGATGAACCGTCCCGGCAGCGCGGGCTGGCTGCGGTCGCATCCGGCCAGGGTGCCGGCCGCGGCCGTCGTACTGGGGCTCGCACTGACCGTGCTCGCGCTGACCGGTGCGTCGAGCGTCGACCCGCCGGTGGACAGCGACCTGGGCCTGGCGGCGGTGCTGCCGGTGACCTACTGGATCGGCCTGCTCGGCCTCAGCCTGCTGCTGGTGGTGGTCCTGCTCGGGCCACGTCGGCGGCCGCGGGTGGCGGGACCGCTGTTGGCGCTGCTGGTGCTCGTGGCGTACGGCGCTCCGGCGTTCGTCTCGACCCATCCTCGAGGCGAGCCGGCGTGGCGTCACCTCGGCATCGCGCGGACCCTGGTCGACCAGGGCCGGGTCGATCCGGACGTCGACGCCTACTTCGGCTGGCCCGGCTTCTTCGCGGCCCTCGGCACGCTCGCGCGTGAGGCGGGGGTGTCGATGGAGCACCTGGCCCTGGTGGCCCCGGTGCTCAACGGGCTGCTGTGGGCGCTCGCCATACTCGTGATCGCGCGGCGCGTCACCGACGACCCGCGGCACCAGTGGCTCACGGTCTGGGTCTTCGTGCTGGCCAACTGGATCGACCAGGACTATCTCTCCCCGCAGGCCTTCGTGTACTTCCTGTTCCTGGTCGCGGTCGGCCTGTTGCTGGGTCCGCTGGCGGCGCGGCCGCGGCTCGCGCTGCGAGCGGCGGTGGCGGAGCGTGGCCTGCCCGGCGGGGTCCTCGCCTGGTGGGTGTCGCGCGAGCCTGTCGAGCCGCGAGCTGGCCGGCGCGTGGCCGCCCTGGTCGCCGTGGTGGTGCTGGGCTGCGTGATCACGCCGTCGCACCAGCTCACGCCGTTCCTGCTGCTGCTCGCCGTGTGCGCGCTGACCGTGACCGGCCGACTGTGGACCCCGGGGCTGGTGGTGCCCTTGACCGCGTTGGTGGCGCTGTGGCTGCTCCTCGGGGCGTCCGGCTACCTGGTCAACCACCCGGTGCTGCTGCAGGGGTCCGCGGAGGCGAGCGCCGGGGCCAACCTGGCCGACCGGCTGGTGGGCAGCAGCGGGCACCTGGCCGTCGTACTCGCTCGGGTCGCGCTGACCGGACTCGTCCTCGGCCTGGCCGGCCTCGGCGCGCTGCGGCTGCGCAGGGCCGGTCGGCTGGACCCGCGGCTGGTCGTCCTGGCCGGTGCCCCCTTCCTGGCCGTGCCGGTGCAGTCGTACGGCGGCGAGATGCTGATGCGCGCCACCCTGTTCGCGCTCCCGTTCGTGTCGTACCTCGCGGCGGCCATGCTGTTGCCCCGCCCCGACGCGCGAGCCATCGGGCCGGCCGGCCGGCGGGGCGTCTGGGCGCTGGCGGGGGTGCTGGCCGTGCTGCTGGCCGGGCTGCTGGTCGTGGGCCGTTACGGCAATGCGCGTTTCGACGTCTTCACCGAGGACGAGATCGCCGGCACCCAGGCCCTGTACGACGTCGCACCGCCCCATGCGGACCTGGTCGCGGGACCGCACCCCGTGCCCTGGCGGTTCGAGGCGTACACCGATCACCGCTACCTCACCCTGACCGAGGTCTGCGACCTCCAGCTGCCCATCACCGACTGCATCGGGGCGCTCACGGCGCGGGCCTACCGGTCGGAGGGCGGCCTGGTCGTGATGATCACCCGGGCGAGCATCGAGTCGCTGCGCATCCACCGCGCCTCGCTGACGCCCGACCCGCTCGGCTACCTGGACACCTGGCTGGCCGCGGACGCCCACGCCCGGTTGGCCTACGCGAACCCCGACGTCCGGATCTACGTCTACACCCCCGGGAGCACGCCATGACGATCCTGTTGGCCTCCAGGCGGCGCGCGAGCGTCGCAGCCGCGGGCACGTTCGCCGTGATCGCGCCGCCGCTGGTGCTCGCCGACCCGCCGCAGCCCGTGCTCGCCGTCGCCACCCTGGTGCTCCTGGTGTGGGCGCCGGGGCAGGTGTTGGCCGCGCTGCTCGACCCCGACGACGTCGTCGAGGAGGCGGTCCTCGTGGTGGCCGGCGGCCTGAGCGTCAACGTGCTGGCCGCGCTGGTCCTGTTGTACGCCGAGTGGTGGGACCCCGTCCGCGGCGTACTCCTCGTGTCGGTGCTGACCGCTCTGCTCGCCGGAGCCGTGCTGCTGCGGAGCCGGTCGTGACCGCCGAGACGCTCGCCGTCGTCCTGCTCGTGGCGCTCGTCGTCGCCTCGACGATCCGCGAGGTGGCGGTCGCCCGGTCCGGCCGGCGGCTCACGGACCGGCCGGCGGACATCGCCGTACTCGCCCTCGTGCTGCTCGCCGCGCTCTTCGCCCTGCCGCCGCTGTGGAGGCTGCTGACATGACCGGCAAGGAGAGGTGGGTCTTCGTCTCCGACCTGCACCTGGGCTCCGCGGTCGAGCACCCCGACGCGCTCGACGCGCTGGCGGAGCTGGTCTCGACCATGATCGAGTACGCCGGCGAACGGCATCTGGTGCTCCTCGGCGACACGATGGAGCTCGACGGCCTCGACGGCCTCGACGGGCTCGACGGCCTCGACGGGCTCGGTGAGGCCGGCAATCAGGTGGACGACCGGGTGGCGCTGGCCCAGCTGGCGTCGTACCGAACTCACCGGCCGGGGCTCTTCGAGTCGCTGGGTGCGGCCCTGGCGGGCGGCATCGAGCTGCACGTCGTCTGCGGCAACCATGATGTCGCGCTGGCGCGGCCGGCCGTGGCTGCGGCGTTCGCCGACGCGGTGCGCTCCACTGCCGACCTGACCGGTGGGAGCACGGGGCGCCGGCTCAGCGTGCACCCGTGGCTGCTGCGCCGCGCGGAGTGGCTGTACGCCGAGCACGGGCACCTCCACCACGACCTCAACCGGATCCCCGGCCAGCTCGAGCTGACCCGGGACCGGCCGCGGCTCGCGGTCGGACGGTCGCCTCTGGCTGCGTGGTCAGCGGGCTCGGGATCGGGCCTCTCGCGGCTGGTCGACGTACGCCGGGCGATGGTCGCGACCCGGCGCGCCGAGCGGTATGCCGCCGGAGCCGACCACGCCGACCTGATCGCCTCGGTCGGCGACGAGACCGGCCTCGGTGCCGCCCTGGCCGGCGAGCTGTTCCGGGTCTCGGCGTTCCATCCGGCCCAGGCGCTGTCCAAGGCAGCGTGGCGAGTCGCGCGGCGGCGTACCGGAAGGGATGGCCCGGACTATCTGGCGACCGCCGCGCGGCGGGTGCACGAGCTGCTGCTGTCGGCGGGCTATCCCGCCGCGGTGTACGCCTTCGGGCACACCCACCGCCCGGTGGTCGCCCCGGTGGGACGTGGAGGCGGGGTCTACGCCAACACCGGCACCTGGTCGCTGGCGCGGGCCGGGGACGGGGCGGCGTTCCCGTATCTCGACGTCACCGTCTCGGCGATCGGCGTGCCGACGGTCAAGGTACGCGGGGTGGGGGAGTGGGCGGAGAAATCCGCCCTGGTCCCCGGTTCGTAGACAGGGCGAGTGCGCGCTGATCGCACAGGTCGGCCGGGTACCCTCGGCCGCGCCCCGACAGTCTCGAAGGAGCCTCACTGTGACCGATCGAATCTCCCGCCGCAACGCCATCATCGGAACCGCCACAGCGGGGCTGGCGGTTCCCGTCCTGGCCGCCTGTGGTGGCGGCGACTCGACGGCGACGCCCTCGTCCCCGACCTCG
>Ga0137374_10005551_pt1 | contig 14985 bp, 15 predicted proteins | sample SagtaG_20_FD_104811 | JGI IMG/M metagenome (GOLD analysis project Ga0137374, IMG submission 104811) | Vadose zone soil microbial communities from Sagehorn Ranch, Mendocino, California, USA - Sage1_R_100_16 metaG | ecosystem: Environmental > Terrestrial > Soil > Vadose zone | place: USA...
GGCTCGCGAGCAGGTCGCTGGTGCGCGACGTGGCGATGGCGGTGAAGATCGCCAGTCCGAGCGCCCCGCCGACCTGCTGCGAGGCGTTCAGCAGCGCCGCCGCTAGCCCCGACCTCTCGGCATCCACCCCGGCATTCGCCGCGGTGAGGATGGCGACGAAAGCGGCGCCGAGGCCGAGCGATGCGATCACGAGTCCCGGCAGGAGGTCGGAGACGTATGAGCCGTGGACCGGGATCCGAGACAGCCAGTACACGCCTGCCGAGCCGATGAGCGCGCCCACCACGATCACCGGCCGGGTACCGAAGCGCGGTACGAGTTGCGAGCTGACCCCGGCGGAGACGATGACGCCCAAGGTGAGCGGCAGGTAGGCCGCGCCCGCCTGGATGGGCGAGTAGCCGAGCACGTTCTGCATGTAGAGCGTGAGGAAGAAGAACATGGAGAGCAACCCGGCGAAGGCCACCAGTTGCGTAGTGTCGGCGGCCGCGAGACCCTTGACGCGGAATATCGACAGGGGCAGAAGCGGGTTCCCCGTCCGCTGCTCGTTGATGACGAACGCGCCGAGGAGCACCAGCGCTCCGGTGAGCTCGGCGATCGTGCTCGCTGCGCCCCAGCCCTGGTCGGGCGCCTCCACGAGACCGAAGACCAGCAGCAGCATTCCGCCGGTCGCAATGACGGCGCCGCGAAGGTCGAAGTCAGCAAGACGAGCGCTATGCCTCTCGCCGCTGATCAGCATGAAGATCCCGCCGAGCACGAGCAGTGCGGCGAGCGGGTTCACGAACATCACCCAGCGCCAGCCCGGGCCCTCTGTGAGCAGGCCACCAAGGATCACGCCCGCGGCGGAAGCGAGCCCGCCCATGGCGCCCCAGACCGCGAGTGCCGTGGTTCGGTCCGAGCCCTCCTTGAAGGTCGTGGTGAGGATCGAAAGGGCGGCGGGGAGCATCGCCGCAGCGCCGAGGCCCTGTGAAAGACGGGCCGCGACCAGCAGCCCCGAGCTCTGGGCCAGGCCGCCCACAAGCGAGGCAATGCCGATCAGCACGGTGCCGGCGACCAGCACGCGGCGGCGGCCGAGCAGGTCGGCGGCACGGCCGCCCAGCAGCATGAAGCCGCCGTAGGTGAGCAGGTAGCCGCTCGGGACCCATTGCAGGGCCTGTTCCGAGAAATGAAGGTCGCTCCTGATCGAGGGGAGCGCGACGTTGACGATCGAGGCGTCGACGAAGTCGATGAACGCGACGGCGGCGAGCAAGGCCAGGATGAGCTTGCCGCGGGCGGTTGAGAGGATGGACGGTTGAGAGGCGTCTGTGGCCATGGGGCGAATCTCTCCAGGTCTCGCAGATAGTTTGTGGTGCCTATAGTTGATATCACAAACTATTGGCGATTCCAAGTAAGTGTGATAAAGATCACGGAGATGGCCACGGAGCCCTCCCCCAACCCGTCCCCCGAGATCGCGGTCAGCGAGTTCGCCGGACAGCTCTTCTTCCGGCTGTGGCGGGCCTCGCACACGCGCATCGCGGCGGCGCTCGAGTCAGTCGGTCTGACGCCGGCGCGCTTCGGCCTACTCAACCTGCTCGGCGCTCTCGAGGGAGCGAACCAGCAGGAGCTGGGCTCGGCGATGGGCGTCGATCCCAGCACCATGGTCCAGCTGATCGACGAGCTCGAGGCCGCCGGGCTTGCCAAGCGCCGGCCCCATCCCAGCGATCGCCGCGCGCGCCAGGTTCTGCTCACGGCGAAGGGCCGGCGGCTGCGGGAGCGCGGCCGGCAGATGGCGACTCAGGTGGAGGACGAGGTGCTGGGCGGGCTCACCCCGGCCCAGCGTCGCGACTTACTGAAGTTGCTTCGGCTCGCGAACAGCACAGCGCCGCCGCAACCGCTGTGGCGAGCTGAGGAAGGCGACTAGCTGGCTCAACGATGATCGGTGTGTCAAGCGAGATCAAGGCGATCCGGACGGAACGGCTCTCCAAGCCGAGCCAGCAGTGCCCCGACTGTTGGAGAACCAGGCGCCTCACTTGACGTTGCGCTTTGCGCGAGAGGGAGCAGCGTCGAACCGTGGACCCACCTGGCACGCCAGGTCCGAACGGACCTCTAAGGCTCGTGGCCCGCGATAGTGCGGCACCTCGGTCATAGCACGCTCGCGGCGGCCAGCAGGAGAGCTAAGTACAACAGGACGAGGCTCAGCGTGAACCAGGCGCTCTTGCTGTGCATGCGGTAGCGAGCCAAGCTGTTGCGTGCGCGCCAGTGGGCAAGGACCTCCGCATTAACGATTTCGGGAGATGTCTCGACCGTCAGGTCGCCGAGCTTCTTCTCTGAATCTGCTATCGCCTCGCCAAGATCTCGACCGAGCCGGTACATCGTCGGTTCTGCTTTCGTCGCATACCGCTCGAACGTTCTTTGTCTCTCAGTCCGGAGCAACAACGACTTGAGTGGGGGTGGAGCAGGGAGACGTGCCATGCCTCCAGCGACAGCGGCAAGCAAGAGCAGAATTCCCACGGCGATGACCAAACCGGTCTTCGCGCTGGAGAGGATGTCGCCGCCAGCGGCCACGGCGACGAGCGCGAGTGCGGCTGCCGTTATTGCGCTGGCTTGAACGTCCACGCCGCGCGCTATGTCCTCGCGAATCTTTAAGACGTCACGCTCTCGCTCAATCAGCAGACCGGCCGACTCGGTCGCGTTCGTCGGCCGCCCGTCATGTGGCGCAGGGGCGTCGTCTGGCACGCCGGTCCCTCCTCGCTCGCATGTCGCCCACGGCGCGAGGATATGTGCGCGGGGCGGCGCCTGTGCTCCATGCGATCTCCGCTACGGGGCTAGTCAGGCTTCCCGTGTGTACGAGGTGTCGAGAGCCGACTCATGCCTCCCGTGAGCGCTGCTCCCTTGCGCGAGCAGCGATCGTGCCGGTGCTACTCACCGGGTGCGGGCGCGGCGGCCAGCGCGAACGCGCTGCCCTCGGAGTCCCGGCACACGGCCCACCGATCGCCGGGGTGGATGATCGAGCCACCGAGCTCGCGGACGCGCTCGAGTGTCGTGGCCAGGTCGGCGACGGTGAAGTAGGGCAGGGAGGCAGTGTCGCCGGGGCCCGGTCCACGCTCGTGGACTCCGAGGCGCAGGCCGTCGGTGTCGGTCTGCCACCCGGATCCGGCCGCGGCGGGCCGTGGCGCGAGGGTGACGCCGAGGACTCCGTGCCAGAACCGGCGGGCGCGATCGGGATCGTCGGCCGGAAACTCGATAAGTGGCGCGGGCATGGACGGAGTATGGCCGGCGCTCGCGCTTGCTAGGGCCGAGATGATTGCTCGGCGCGTTGGTGGTCGTACGTGCCCGGGGCGGAAGCGGCACTCCATGCCCGCAGAGGTAAGCGGCCCGGCGGGAATACGAGAGCCTCGACGGCTCGTGAGGTAGGTCTCCCAGCGGCCGTCGCCGCAGCGCGCCGGGCTAGCGGACTATGCGAATTTGCAGGTCTTTTCTCAGAGCCGACGGGGGACTCGAACCCCGGACCCCCTCCTTGCCATGCAGCGTACGGGGCTGCTTGCTGCGGCAGCCCGATTCCCGCCTGACAATGCAGGAGCCGAGATTCATGCCGGCCATGCTCCTGGATCTCATCCAACGCAGGCGCGAGCGCAAACCGGGTCGCCTGCGGGCAGGAGCGTAACGGGCGGTCTCGGTGGTCGCGTGATCCGTTCGCGCCGGATGGAGTCGCGAGCGGACTCGCACTCCGGGTTATCGCAACGGCCGAACAGCACGCGCCCGCATTTCGTGCGAGGCATGCGGCGCATCATTCAAGCACTGAGGAGTCGAAGCGTTGATTGGCGAGCGCGAGGAAGGCACGCCCGGCGGGCGAGGTGGCGGTCTCGTTCCAGGCGAGAGCTGTGCGGCGCTGGAGGTGTGGGCGGGTGATCCTGACAACAGCGACGTCGGCCCCATCCGTGGCTGAGCGCGGGACGACGGCGACGCCGAGCCCTTCGGCGGCGAGCTCGACGAGGGACGCGAGCTCCCCCGTCTCAGCGGTGATCCGGGGAGCGAAGCCTGCGTTGTGGCAGGCGTCCTCGAGCACGGTGCGCAGTCCGCTGCCGCGCACGAGGGTGATCATCGGCTGCTCGCGCAGCTGGGAAATCGTGATGGTGCTGCGGCTGCTGAGGGGATCGCCGTGGCGGACCGCGAGGACGAGCGGCTCGGTCGCGACCACGCGCGTAGCGACCCGAGGCGGAACCGGCTGAGCGCCGACGCCGACGATCGCTACGTCGACGTCGCCGTCGGCGACCGCCTCAAGGAGCGGCTCGTTCTGTCGTTGGATGAACGCAACCTCCACCGCGGGATGGGCGCGATGGAAGTCGCCGAGCACCTCGGCGAAGCGATGGTCGACTGGCCCTGCGACGCCGACCTCCAGTCGTCCGTGCAGCACGCCCCGCAGGGAGGCGACCGTGTCGCGGCCCTGGTCGGCCGCGGCGAGAGCCGCACGCGCGTGCGGCAGGAGCGACTCGCCGGCGACGGTAAGCCTGACCGCGCGCTGATGACGATGAAAAAGCGGTTCTCCGAGCTCGGCCTTGAGCTGCCGGATCTGCGCGCTCACGGCCAGCTGGGCCACCGAAACGCGGACAGCGGCGCGCGTGAACTGCCCCTCCTCCGCAACCGCCACGAAGTACGAGAGCTGCCGCAGGTCCATAACGAAGTCTTCTGAGCAGGATAAACAACCCGTCTTTGACTTATGGCGGTGAGGCCCTACGGTTGGCGGCGATGTTTCCTTCCGTTGGCCTCATCGCGACTCCGACGGGCACACGCGCACCGGCGAGGGCGTGAATGAGCGGGCGGCTCAACACTCCGTCCCGCGCGCTCTCCTGGCTGGCTCCGGTGGCGGCGACGCCAACCGCCTGTAGGACCGCAAGGCGATGATCACGGGCGTTCACGCGATCATCTTCACCCGTGACGCGGACGCGGACCGCGCGTTCTTTCGCGACGTGCTCGAGCTGCCCTCGGTCGATGCCGGAGGCGGTTGGCTGATCTTCGCGCTCCCCCCGGCCGAGCTTGCCGCCCACCCCGCCGACGGAGATGCAGTCCACGAGCTCTACCTGATGTGCGACGACCTCGACTCGACGGTCGCGGACCTCAGGAGCAAGGGGGTCGAGTTCACGAACGAGGTCACGGACGAGGGCTTCGGTCTGATGACCGCTCTCAGGCTGCCGGGTGGGAGCGAACTCTCGCTCTATGAGCCTCGGCACCCCAGTCCGCTTTCGTCGAGCCGCTCAGGAAACGGGTAGGCGCGCAGATCGAGCCGCACCTGATCCTCGACGTCGTAAACGAGGGAAACGACGTCCACGACCTCGCGGTCGACGGCGGATCATCCCGCACCCGGATGCTCGACCCCGGCGAATCACAGCGACTCGACCTCGGCCGCGTCAGCGCGGACATCCGAACGCTGGGCACCCTCTCCGGGCACGAGCTCGCCGGGATGAGCCTCGACGTCCAGGTCGACGAACGATGAACCCCGAGAATCTCATGCAACTACCCGCTCGACCCACAGGAGGTCGCGACCGTCGGCGCCGCAAGCACCCGCCTCGCCACCGCGGTGTGGACTCCCGAGCGCGGAGTGCGGCGCTAGACGCGATGACTCGCGACGCCGGAATCGCGGTCGGCCTCACGTCACCCCCACCGATCTCCGCGCCCACGTTGAACTCCTATCCCCTCCGACCGTGCCGGTAGGTCTGTCTCCGCGCCTCGCGGCGATCGTGGACGCCCTCCCCCTCCAGCCTGACTCCCGCGTGCTCGAGATCGGGTGCGGACCGGGGGCGGCGGCCCGAGCTGTAGCAGCCCGACTCGTCACCGGGCACGTGCTGGCCATCGACCGATCCGCCGCTGCCATCGCCCAGGCCAGAGCCGCCGCGGCCGACCAGATCGCCTCGGGCCGCATGGACGTCCGCCAGGTCGCGGCCGAGGACTTCGCCCTGCAAGCCGACGAACCGCCGTACGACCTCGTCTTCGCCGTCCGTGTTGGTGCGCTTGACGGTCGTCACCCACAGACGGGAGAACAGGTCCTGCAGCGCATCGCCCTGGCGACGAGGGCCGGCGCCCGGCTCTTCATCGACGGCGGCAACCCCCTCCGCGAGCTGCCAATCCCCAGACCCTAAACCGGCCCGACCGAGGTCGCTCGGCGACCGCTCGAGCCGCAGGTGGCCAGAGGGACCGCTCCATGCATCCACGAGTGGATGGGAAACGCCGACGCCAAGACCACGGAGGTCTACCGCCACTGCGCGCCGCCTGACCCGGTTGCCAAGCGGCATTGGACTGGTCGGGCCATGATCGGCCGTCTTGCGTATCCGGCGCAGGGTGGTAGGTTCGGCCCGCGAGCGATTCTCGTCGGTATTGGATGGCGCCCAGACTCCTCGGTGATGTAGTCGCGCACGGGTCGCGCTCCGTGGTCCATGCCTATGGCCGCGGCGCGGTCATCAAGGTGCCGAAGCCGGCGACCCCGGCCAGCTGGATCCGGGCCGAGGCGGAGCACGTCGAAGCGGTTGGCGCGGTCGGCGCGCCGGCACCGTCGCTGCTCGGGATCGAGCAGGTCTTCGGCCGCCCGGCCAGCGTCTGGGAGCGGATCGACGGGCCCTCGCTTTGGCAGCAGGTCGTGGATCACCCGCATCGCAGCGCCGAGGTGGGGCGGACGCTGGCGGACGTCCAGCTGGCGCTCTTCGAGCTCGTCCCGCCGGTCACGCTTCCGAACCAGCGCGACCGGCTGGTCAGCAAGATCCGCTGGTCGGCGGCGAACGTGGACGCCTCGCTCGCACAAGCATTCGAGCTGCTGCCGGGGCGGACGGACACACCGCGCCTCTGCCACGGGGACCTGCATCCCAGCAACGTCATCGTGAGCGAGAACGGGCCGGTGCTCGTTGACTGGTTCGACGCCTGTCGCGGCGACCCCGTGGCCGACGTCGCGCGCTCGTCGCTCACGCTGCTCGCCGACGGGGCGACGACTCCGAGCCATCTGCCGGGATCCGATCGCCGCACGCTCGCGATGCTCACGCAGGCGTACCTGTCACGCCTGGAGGAGTCGCTCGACATCGCTCCGAGCTCGCTCGCGCGCTGGCAGGCGATCAACGCGGTCGCCCGTCTGGCCGAAGGCGTGCCGCGCGAGCCGCTCCTCGAGGTCTGGCGGCGGTTCGCGTGGGCGCAGGCGCCCGCTGCCGAAACTCAGGCCGCCGCGGGCTGAACCGCCGCGCGCAGGTCCTCGAACACCGCAGCGCCGGCCGCAATCACCAGGTCGTCGTTCTCAGGACATGGCATCTCGATGCGAGCTCCCGCCTCCTCGGCGATGAGCGCACCGGCAGCGCGGTCCCAAATCTCCGTATCGCGCTGGAAATACCCGTCCACGCGCCCGCATGCGACCCAGCACAGCTCGAGCGCCGTGGACCCGAAGCACCGCAGATCGCGTGCACGGGACAAAAGCCGGTGAGCCACCTCCCCCTGGATCTCGCGCAGCTCGGCGCGATACGAGAAGCCGGTCGTCACAAGGGCCTGCGGAAGCGACGAGCACGAGGAAACCGCGATCGGCCGGCCGCCGCAGCGTGCTCCGCCGCCCCGATGCGCGCCGAAGAGCTCGTCGCGCAGGACGTCCACCACCGCGCCGGCCACGACCTCGCCGTCGACGGCGGCCGCGATGCTCACCGCGAACAGCGGGACGCCGTAGAGGAAGTTGATCGTCCCGTCGAGCGGATCGATCACCCACTGGAGGCGGACGCCCGGCGCCGTCGTGCCGCCCTCCTCTCCCAGAATGCCGGCTCCCGGCGTGGCCGCGAGCAGCACTCGCCTCACACGCTCCTCGGCCCGCAGGTCGGTTTGGGTCACCACGTCGGTCGGGGACGACTTGCGCCCGACGGGCCGAGGCTCGCCGTACGCGGCCGTCACGACCTCGGCCGCCGCGCGAGCGGCGTTCGATGCGACGAGTTCGAGCTCAGCTGGAGCGGGCGGGTCGCGAGCCTCAGACACGATGGACCGCGATGCCGTGTGTCGACAGGGCGGCGGCGGCCTCGGGGTCGCCACGCGTGTCGGTCACGAGCACGTCGATCTCATCGAACGCGGCGAAGCTGAACATCTGAACGTTGCCGAACTTGGATTGGTCCACCATCGCGACCACACGCCTAGCGGATTCGATCATGGCGCGCTTGATGGTGTGCTCCTCTCGATACGGCGTGGTCAGGCCGTGCTGGAACGACAGCCCGTCGCAGCTGACGAACAGGACGTCGATCGCCATGTGCTGAAGCTCCGAACGGGTGGTGTCGTCGACCATCGCGAGCGTGTTCGTGCGCACCGCGCCGCCGAGGACCGTGAGCTGCCGCAGCCCGCGCCGGCTCAGCGTGAGCGCCGTCATGAGCGAGTTGGTCACGACGTGCACGTCGCGGTCGACTGGGAACACCTCGGCGAGCCGCTGCGTCGTCGATCCCGAGTCGATGATGACCGACCCGCGCTCCGGAACCTCCTCGACCGCTTTCGTCGCAATCCGCAGCTTCTCCTCGGCGTTCACGACGTCGCGCGCGGCCAGCATCGGCTCGTGGTTGATCCGCTCGATGGGGACGGCGCCGCCATGGACGCGGCGCAGAAGGTTGCGCGTCTGCATGTCGGACAGGTCGCGCCGAATCGTCTCCGTGCTGACCCCGTAGCGGCGCGCGAGGTCAGCGACGTCGACAGAGCCCTGGCTCAGGGCGAGCATGTAGATCGCGTGCTGGCGATCGTGCTGCAGCCGCGGGAGCCCGGCGCTCTCCTCCATGGCCGTCACGGCCTGCCTCCCGCGGCCTCGGTGGCCGACGCCGCACTCATCGCGGCGACCGGGCCTGCCGCAGTGACCTGCTCGTACCCCGCGACGAAGGCCGACCGGAAGCGCGGAGACGAGCGCACCGGCTCCGGGAAGACGGACTCGTACTCGAGGAACGCGACGGGGTCGGCCGTGGCGTCTGTGGCGTATCGGCGCGCGACGTCGCCGTGAGCGTCGTACGCCTGCTGCTCCGGATCCACGACGCCGAGGTAGCGCGCCCAGCCCGCCAGCGCCGTCGCCGCGCGCTCGATCGGGCCGCCGCTCTCGAGCTGCCGCTCAATCGTCGGGATCAGGAACGTCGGGAACTTCGCGCTGCCATCTATGCATACCCGCGCGATCTGGTCGCGCACGCCCACGTTCGCGAAGCGCTCGAGCACGGAGGCAGCGTATTCCTCCGGAGGGTGTCCGGGGATCTGGACCAGGGTCGGGATGGCCTCCTGGTGAAGGAGGCCCTCGAGGAACGCGCGCAGCGCCGGAACCGCCATCGCCTCGTGCACGTACGTGATGCCGGCCAGAGCCGACAGGTAGGCGATGCACGAGTGCCCCGCATTGAGCAGGCGCAGCTTGTACTGCTCCCAGTCGTGGATTCGATCGGTGAAGAGCGCGCCGGCGTCCTCCCACGGCGGCCGTCCGCCCGCGAAGTCGTCCTCCATGACCCATTGCCTGAACGGCTCCGAGACAACCGGCCAGCTGTCGATGATGCCGGCGCTGTCACGCAACCAGTCGCGATCGTCGGGCGCAGTGGCGGGAGTGATGCGATCGACCATCGAATTCGGAAACGTGCAGTGTTCCTCCACCCAGGCGGGAAGCGTGGCGTCCAGCCGAGCGGCGGCGGACAGCGTGGCGGCCCTCGTCGCGTCTCCGTTCCGTGGCACGTTGTCGCAGCTCAGGATCGTGATCCGGCCGGCGCTCCGCTCGCGCCTGAGCGCGAGCCCGGAGGCGATGCGGTCGAATGTGGTGCGCTCGCCTGCGGCGCGGTCCGCCGCCGAGGGCTCGGTGTAGCCCGACTCCGTGACGGTCAGCGAGAGGATCAGCGTGCCGGGCGCCGCGATCAGCTCCGAGGCCGCGCCGTCGTGGCCGGCCGGTGCGTGCACGTAGCGCGTGATCGACCCGATGACCTGCGCCGTCGGCTCGCCGCCCGCCTTCTCGATCAGCGTGTAGAGGCAGTCCTGCCCGTGGAGCGCCTCCGCCATGACCGCGTCCCCCGTGAGCAGTCCCAGCCCGACGATCCCCCAGTCGCTCCCGTCCGACGCCAGCTCGTGCGCGTAGACCGCGAGGTGCGCGCGATGAAAGCCGCCCACTCCCACGTGAACGATGGCGGGCTCGAGGCGCGCGCGGTCGTACGTGGGCACGGGAATCCCGCTGCGCGCGATCTCGGCGAGACGGGCCTGACCGAGGCGGATTGGTGATGACCGGCCCACGTCGCGACCACTATAAGCAAAGGTGAAGCCAAGCGCCAGTGTTGGTTTTATGTTTGAAGATTGGCCCTAAGCCCTTGACATCCAACATAAACCAACGCTATAAGGAGACCTGCACCGGAGGAGCTTCGGTCGCCTGCGACCTCTAGAAGGAGAGGAAACATGAGAGGTACTGTCCGCGCCACGTTCATCGCAGCGCTGTTTGCCGGGCTGGTGTTCGCGGGCTGTGGGGGCGGCGACAACGGCGGGGGCGGGTCGGGAAGCGGCTCGATCAACGTCGCCATCGTCGACAACCCCCAGATGAAGGACATCGCGAAGCTCACTCCTTCGCTGTTCACCAAGAAGTCGGGCATCAAGGTCAACTACACGGTCCTCGACGAGGGAACGCTTCGCGAGGTCACGACGCGTGACGTGGCAGCCGGTGGGCGCCAGTTCGATGTCGTCATGATCGGCCCGTTCGAGGCGCCGCAGTTCGGCAAGGACGGCTTCGTCACGGACCTGACGAAGTTCGCGACCAGCGACACCTCGTATCAGCTCGACGACATAATCACGCCTGTGCGCAACGCCCTGTCGCTTGACGGGAAGCTCTATGCCGCACCGTTCTACGGCGAGTCGTCGTTCCTGATGTACCGCAAGGACGTCCTCAAGAAGGCGGGCGTCACCATGCCGGCTCAGCCGACCTGGGCCCAGGTTGCGGACATCGCGCGGAAGATCAACACGCCCCAGATGGCGGGCATCTGCCTGCGCGGCAAGCCCGGATGGGGCGACCTCGGTGCGTCGTTCACGACCGTGCTGAACACCATGGGCGGGACCTGGTGGTCCGCGAAGCCGGACGGCTCCGTCGATAAGGCGATGGTCGACCAGCCGGAGTTCAAGAACGCGCTCGAGTTCTACGTCAACCTGATCCACGACGCGGGCGAGAAGGATGCGGCCGGGTCGAGCTTCAACGAGTGCCTCTCCCAATACAAGGACGGCAAGGTGGCCATGTGGTACGACGCCACGGTCGCGGCCAGCAACCTCGAGGCGAGCGACAGCGCGGTGAAGGGCAAGAACGGCTACGCGCCCGCGCCGGTCGACAAGACGCCCGCCTCGGGCTGGCTGTGGTCCTGGGCGCTGGCGATTCCGCAGACGTCCAGCCAGGCGGACAAGGCGTGGAAGTACATCTCGTTCGCGACCGGTCCTCAGTACCTCAAGGAGGCAGGGTCGAAGGTCCCGGGCGGATGGGCCTCGATCCCACCCGGCACACGCAAGTCGACATACGAGATCCCGCAGTACAAGAAGGCCGCCGCCGCGTTCGCCAAGCCGACGCTCGACGCGATCTCTGCGGCGCCGATCGACAACCCGGGCACGACGAAGCGGCCAGGTGTCCCGGGTGTCCAGTACGTCGGCATCCCGGAGTTCCAGGACGTCGGCAACCAGTGCACCCAGCAGTTCTCGGCCGTGATCGCCGGGCGAGCGTCAATCGACTCGGCGTTGAGCAACTGCCAGAGCGTCGCATCCGGGGTGGGTGGGTGACCTGACCCAGGGCAGCGTGGCACCGTCGGCGCCATGAGCACCACCGTCCGGCCCCGGATCAGCCGCATGATCCCGCCGACGGTGGGTCGCAAGTCCCTCCTCAGCGAGTCATGGCGCCGGCGGCTGCCCCTGCTGCCGGCCTTGCTCTTCATGATCCTGCTGACGCAGGTCCCGTTCGTGATGAGCATCTACTACAGCCTCACGGACTGGAAGGTCGTCCCTCCCGGCCCGCGCAAGGTCGTCGGGTTCGACAACTACAACCAGCTGCTCGACGACCACTTCTTCCGCTCGGCGATCTCGGTGAGCCTCCGGCTGGCCGTGTTCCCGGTGATCGCCGCGCTGGTTTTCGGGACCGCGTTCGCAGTGCTGCTCGACCGGAAGTTCCTCGGCCGCGGAATCGTGCGCACGATGCTGATCACCCCGTTCCTGCTCACGCCCGTGGTGATCGGCCTGATCTGGAAGAACCAAATGTTCCACGGCCTGTATGGGGTCATCAACTGGGTGATCGAGAAGCTCGGCGGCACGCCGGTCGAGTTCGTCTCCCAGCACCCGACCTTGTCGATCGCCATCACGCTGGTGTGGCAGTGGACGCCCTTCATGATGCTCATCATGCTCGCCGGCCTTCAGAGCATGCCCCAGGACGTGATCGAGGCCGCGAAGGTCGACGGGGCCGCCCCATTCGGGATCTTCCGCCAGCTCACGCTCAGCCACCTGCGTCCGTACATGGAGCTGGGTGTCCTGCTCGGCTCGATCTACCTGATCCAGCTCTACGACCAGATCGCGGTCATGACGGGCGGCGGCCCGGGCTCGACGAACGTGCCGTACTACGTCTACCAGCGCTCGATCGGAGGCGGTTGGGAGTTCGGCCAGGCGTCCTCCTACAGCATCGTGGTCGTGATCGCGTCGATCGTCATCGCGACCTTCGCGCTGCGCGTCCTGTCCGGGCTTCTGAAAGGTGAGGCCGCCGCATGAGCGCCGAAGCCGGCACCGCGACCGTGGGCGAGCGCGTCTGGGTGAACAGGGCGCTCGGAGGCCTGGCGTGGCTAGTGGGGCTGATCGTCTTCTTCCCCGTCTTCTGGATGGTCCTGAACTCGTTCAAGACCGAGGCGGACGCGAACACGAGCCCCAAGCTCTTCTTCACTCCGACCCTCGACGAATACCGCCACGTCACCGAGAGCGCGGGCGGCCTGCTCTCGTTCAGCGAGGCGTTCACGAACTCTATGGTGATCGTGCTCGTCTCGGTCCTGATCGTGCTGGCACTCGCGATCCCCGCGGCCTACGCGCTGGCCGTCAGGCCGGTCCACAAGTGGCGCGACGTGCTCTTCTTCTTCATCTCGACGAAGTTCCTGCCGGTCGTGGCCGCGATCCTGCCGGTCTGGATACTCGCGCGGAACTTCAACCTGCTGAACACGCGGCTGGTGCTGATCATCCTCTACACCGCGATCAACCTGCCGCTGGCGGTGTGGATGCTGCGCTCGTTCTTCGCCGAGATCCCGAAGGAGCTGATCGAGGCCGCCGAGATCGACGGCGCCTCGCTCAGGGGGCAGCTCACGTCGATCATCCTGCCGATGGCCGCGCCCGGCATCGCCGCGACGGCTCTGCTGTGCGTGATCTTCGCGTGGAACGAGTTCTTCTATGCCGTCCAGCTGAACCCGGTCGACGGCTCAACGATGCCGATCTGGGTCACGACGAACGTCAGCACGCGCGGCGACTTCCTGGCCAAGCTTTCGGCGGCCTCTGTGCTCGCCTGTATTCCAGTTGTGCTGGCCGGGTGGCTCGCGCAGAAGCGAATGATCCGTGGCCTTGCGATGGGCGCGATCAAGTGAGGGAGCTCGTATGACAGGCGTGAGATACGTGGAGGCGACGCGGACCTACGAGGGGACCGACATCCCGGCGGTGGACACCCTCAACCTGGACGTCGGGGACGGAGAGCTGCTCGTGCTCGTCGGGCCGTCTGGGTCGGGCAAGTCGACCGCGCTGCGCATGCTCGCGGGGCTCGAGCCGCTCGACGGGGGCGCGATCCACATCGGCGAGCGCGACGTGAGCAACGTGCGCCCGCGGGACCGCGACATCGCGATGGTCTTCCAGAACTACGCGCTCTACCCGCAGCTCAGCGTGGCGGAGAACATGGGCTTCGCGCTCAAGCAGCACGGTGTGCCCAAGGAGGAGCGCACGACCCGCGTGCGCGAGACCGCCAAGATCCTCGATCTCGAGCCGTTTCTCGACCGCAAGCCGAAGCACCTGTCGGGCGGCCAGCGCCAGCGTGTGGCGATGGGGCGCGCGATCGTCCGGCAGCCTGCCGTGTACCTCATGGATGAGCCGCTCTCGAACCTCGACGCGAAGCTGCGGGTGCAGACGCGCGCCGAGGTCGTCGAGCTCCAGCGCCGCCTCGGCGTGACCACCGTGTATGTGACGCACGACCAGGTCGAGGCGATGACTATGGGCCATCGCGTCGCGGTTCTAAAGGGCGGCGTCCTCCAACAGTGCGACGCCCCGAGGACCCTGTACCACGAGCCGATCAACCTGTTCGTGGCCGGCTTCATCGGCTCGCCCGCGATGAACCTCGTCGAGGTCGGCGAGGACCGCCCGTTGAGGATCGGCGAGGCCGAGCTCGAGCTGGACGGGGCCGGCGTCGCAGCAGCCGGCGACGCCGGCGGGAACATCACGGTGGGCTTCCGGCCGGAGGCGCTGCGGGTCGGCGACGGGCCGCTCTCCGCTCGTATCCGGACCGTGGAGGACCTCGGCTCCGAGATGTTCGTACACGTGGCTGTCGACCACCGCGGCGACAGCGTCCCGCTCATCGCAAAGATGGCGCCGCCATTCCACGGCGAGCCCGACGATCACGTGGGGCTGCAGATCGTGGGGACGACCCACGTGTTCGGGGAGGACGGCTCGCGGATCACGTCGTCCCGGGCGAGCCTGCGCTCGCCGGGGGCCGTAAGCCGCTCCTGACGTGAGGCCGGTCCTCACCGTTATCGGCGAGGCACTCGTCGACCTCGTCCCCGACGGAGCGACCGGCGAATATCGCGAGAACCCCGGCGGCAGCCCGTTCAACGTGGCCGTCGGGCTGGCGCGGCTCGGCAACCGCACCTCGCTCATGGCCCGTTTCGCGGACGACCGCTACGGGCGCCTGCTGCGCAGCGTCGCCGCCGCGGAGGGCATCGACCTGCGCGCGGCGGCGCACGCCGCCGAGGGCGCCACCGTCGCGACCGCCTCCGTCGACGGAGCCGGACAGGTCAGCTACGAGTTCGACATGGACGGGACGGCGGA
>Ga0137374_10005564_pt1 | contig 14968 bp, 19 predicted proteins | sample SagtaG_20_FD_104811 | JGI IMG/M metagenome (GOLD analysis project Ga0137374, IMG submission 104811) | Vadose zone soil microbial communities from Sagehorn Ranch, Mendocino, California, USA - Sage1_R_100_16 metaG | ecosystem: Environmental > Terrestrial > Soil > Vadose zone | place: USA...
AGCGACCGACGAGCACGATGAAGACGGCACGCTCATCAGTGATGAATTCACCAATCCGCAAAAGCGGCGGATGATGGTGGAGAAACGCGCCCGCAAAATGCACGGCATGATCAAGGACATCGCGCCACCGAAACTCGTTGGTCCGGAGCAGGCCGATATCACGCTGGTGGGTTGGGGCTCAACCGCGGGCGTAATCCGGGAAGCGGTGGAAAAACTGGCGGGCGAAGAAGGCATCGTGGCCAATCAGCTCGCCATTAAATGGATTGTGCCACTGCACACGGTGGAAATCGGTGCCATTCTCGGACGCAGCAAGAATGTCATCCTGGTTGAGAACAATCAGAGTGGCCAATTCGCCCGTTATCTCCGGAGCGAAACCGGTTTCGCCGCGCACGGTCACATCCGCAAGTACGACGGCGAGCCGTTCATGCCGCACCACATTGTCGAAGCAGTGAAAGCGCAATTGGCCGGCCAAACCCGCCTTTCTGTTCCTGTCCATGAAGTTAACGCCTAACGAACCATGACCGCACCCGCTGCACCGCCCGCCACCACCGAGCCCGGCCAACTAACGAAGGAGACTTACCGCGGCCGCATTCACCCTGATTGGTGTCCCGGCTGCGGCGATTTCTCCGTGCTCGCCTCGCTTCAAGCGGCTCTGTTCGAGCTCGAGTTGCAGCCGCATCAGGTCTGCGTCATCAGCGGTATCGGCTGTTCATCGAATCTGCCCGGTTACGTTAATACTTACGGGATGCACACGCTCCATGGCCGCGCGCTCGCGGTTGCGACCGGCGTCAGACTTGGCAACCACGAATTGAAAGTGATTTGCGCTGGCGGCGACGGCGACGGTTACGGAATTGGCGGCAACCATTTTGTTCACACCATGCGGCGCAACGTTGACCTCACTTACATCGTGATGGACAACCAGATCTACGGTTTAACCACCGGCCAGTGCTCGCCCACGAGCGTCAAGGGAATGAAAACCAAGAGCACGCCGCACGGAAGCGTTGAGAACCCGATCAATCCGATCCCGATGGCAATCGTTGGCGGTGCCACCTACGTGGCGCGCGCGTTCAGCGGCAAACAGAAGCACATGGTCGAAATGTTCAAGGGCGCCATTCAACACAAGGGCTTCGCGCTGGTGGACGTTTTCAGTCCTTGCGTCACTTACAACAAGGACAACACCTACCAATGGTTTAATCCGCGCGTGAAGGTTCTGGAGGAACAGGGCCACGACCCGACCGATTTCCACAAGGCGATTGAGCGCGGTTATCAATGGGGCGAGGAAATTCCAATTGGATTGTTCTGGCGGCGAACCGACTTGGAAAGCCTGGAAGATCTGGAGCCGGTGTTGCATACATGTGAAGGCCCGCTCGCTTTTCGCAGTCTCGGAATTTCCCCGGAACAAGCTAAGCCTCTGATCCAGGAACTCCTGTAGTGGCGGCCGTGCCGGCCGCTGGCGCTCAACACTCAACTCCGGAAAGGAGCGTGGCTCCCACGGAGCTTTACGCTCTCAACCGGCTGTCCTAGCCTCCTTGATCCAAGGCTTCTTCAGTCCCCAAGTTATCGCGTTCTCCATTCAGTTCACCCTGCGGTGCCGGTGCACCGGAGCGCTGCTCGCCCGGACGCGGCTCTGCCCGCGTAAGCTTTTGTCCCCGACGTGAGAAGCCCGGGGTTTCGACAGCGACGCATATGCAGCCGGTGCCTTCCGCACAACCCTGGCAACAATAGGTTTCGCCATCGTGTGTGTATCCTTCTCCAGGCCAGTCGTTCTTGATCATTCTGCAACCGGGGCATGCCGGTTTCGGAGTCGATTTTCGAAAACGACGGCTTTGCGGTTTTTCAATTGCGATAGTCTCTATGTAGTTCATTTGGTGGGCACCTTTCAAAGACACTATCGGTTCTGCCGGTACATTTGCGCTTGCGACGCGGGGTTCGGAAGCTGAGACTCGCCGCCCGCGCTTCGGCGGCAATCGATGCAATGACAATCGACGAGAGCAAAAGGCCGACTCTTCAACACGTATCGTGTCCCGCCGCAAACGCATCCACCAGTGATCTCCATAAGATTCGTTTAGTGCACTTTAACTACCAATGCACACGAATGAACACGAACCTGAATGCTCTGGGGAGCGCACGCGCCTCGCGTGTTGGTCTCGGCGCCCTCGCCAAAACGCACTTCCATGCAGCAGTTTATCCACAGATTTGAAACTCGGTCGTTTCCCATCTCCCTCGTCGCTTACCCTCGCGACTTTGCCTTCTATGTCGCTGATCCCATCAGCTCCATTCACAGATTTTCACAGATCATAAATAAATCAGGAAACCAGGAAGTCAGGAAAAAATCCATCGCCGGTCCGGCTCATCCCTTCAATCTTCTTAATTTTTACTTCGTACTTCTCTTTGGTATCCACCGCCTGACCCGGCGGACATACGCTTCGTATTCATCACCGAAAGTTCGTCGCAAAGTCGGCTCCTCATACAAGACAACGAACAGATGTGTCGCGAGAAAGAAGACGCCGGCATAAATCAAGATCGACAACGACCCGTAAAAGAGCGCCGCGCCGGCCAGGGTCATTCCGGCGCCGATATACATCGGGTTACGCACGAAACGATACGGCCCGCGAATCACGAGTTTTCTTGGCGGATCGAACGGCGCGGGCGTGCCTTTCCCGATGAACACAAACGTGAACACGCACCAAAGCGCAATCGCCGTGCCGATCGTTACTATGATCGTCCCGGCGACCTGCGGCGCTCCGGTAGTTGCGGGCGCAACAACGCCGGACCACGACAAGAACCGGGCTGGCAGATAAACCAGCACGAACCCAATAAAAAACGCCGCGTAAGTAACTGCACGAACCAAGACAAACATATTCGTGACGCGCGATTGCGAAAACACGCCGCAGACTAATCCTTTTCTCCTTCGAAAAAAGTCTGGTCAATTGTGAAACGCCTGGCCATACTCGGCAACTTTCTGCAGGCAAACAACGGAGGAAAAATTATGATTCACTTAATCTGGTACATTGTTGTGGGGTTGATCGCGGGGGTTATCGCGAAATCAGTGATGCACGTGCACATGACGATTTTCTGGACAATCGTGCTCGGCATCATCGGATCGATCATCGGCGGCGCGGTTACGCACATGTTTTCGCCCCCGACAACCGGACGATTTCATCCCGCCGGCCTCATTTTTTCCACACTTGGCGCAATCCTGGTTCTCTACGTTTGCATCAAGCTGAATATCCATTTTCCCCGCGTTCTTTAATCCAGAGAGGGGAAAAACTGTAGCCGTGGTCGCTGACCGCGGCCTCTGCGAGTGGAGGCGGCCGAGCTTGCCGACCCGTAGCGTCCGTGCGAAGTCGGGCCGCTAGTTCTTCAACACTCAACCACTAACTCTCAACCGCTTCCGTTCGGCAATTCGCCGCTGCTCTGCTCAAGCCCGATAAATCCTGTGCTTCCCAACATCGAGCGTCGTCACCCACGGGCCATCGATCCGGAATATCACTCGCAGATCCCCGTCGATTACAGCCGCATAAATCGTATGTTTCGCTCTTGCCGATAGTTCATGGATTTCGTGTGATCCCAATGACGGATGGAACGGATCGCTTTTGAAGACCTGCCAGGCGCGCCGAATCGATTCCTTTTGCTGCGGCCTAAGTTTGTAAAAGTTCCGCCAGAATTTCTCGACCGCGCGGTAATTGTAATTCACGCGTCCGGCGGCGTTTCATTCAGCGCGGTTTCCATCGACACGAACCGCTGCTGATTGAAATCGTCCAACGCATCGATGAAATCCTGTGGAATATCTGCGGATTCGCGCATGCGCTGCACAAGGCGTTCCCGCTCCGCCCTCGGTAAAGCTTCGATTTCCTTGAATATTTCTTCGGCAGTCATCTCAATTTTGACGTTAGCAGAATTGTTCATCTCTTCCAAGGGGGCACGCTTTTTCCCTCTATTAGGGAGCGCTCACCGTGGCGGTGACGCTTTCCCATTCCGCCGTCAGGCGGGCAAGATCGTGGGACAAAGCGGAGAGATCGCGATTGATCGCAGTGGCATAGCCGCCCGGCGTGTAAGCCGCCGGATTTTCGAGCGCCGCGGCCAGTTCTCTCTGTTGTCCTTCCAACGCCGCGATTTTCGTCTCGAGTTCGTGCACCCGCTTTTCTTTTTCGCGCCGCGCTTTGCCAATCGCATTACGCGAGTCCGCTTCCAAACGCTTCTGCATCTTTTGTTTTCTTAAACCGGGTCCGGTTTGCTTTCTGATCCCCGGCTGGAGTTTGCTCGTCGCGGCGAGACCGTTGCTCTCTGGCGCATCGCGGCCCGCGGTCAAGGCGGTTCGCGCCGACGTGGCTTTTGATTTGTCCAGGTAGTAATCGTAATCGCCGGGATAAAATGTCAGTTTACTACTCGTGCGATTCGCACCTGCAGTGATGTGCAGAACGCTCGTGACGAGCTGCGAAACGGTCAGCATAACGGAAAGCGCGCAGTGTCCCCTTGTTCGATGCCCGGCGCAACTCGTTAACCACGAATCAACACGAATGAACACGAATCATAAGTCGATTTGCGTTCGTTCGGGGAGCATAGGCCGCTGGCCTGTTCGCGCTGGCTACCAGCCGGCGCAAACTTTTGCTGGCTCAGAAACGCGGACCAAGCGAGAACAACAGATTAACCCGTGAGCGCCACCGAGCGGCAGACTAATCCCGGCACTTTCATGAGTGTTTCGTCGTTTGTCCAAAGCTCCACCCCGAATTCAAGGGCCGTGGCACAGACGATGGCGTCCGGTAATTTCAGCCGTTCCGCCTTTCGAAGTTGCACCGCCCGGTTTCGGATTGAGGGAGTCAATTCGTAAACAGTCAGTTGTGCGATGAAATCGCGAACCTTTTCCTCATTCTCGCTTGTCAGTGACGGCCAGGCGAGAAGCTCCATTTCGGTGATTACCGATATCGCGTAGTTCCCAGCCGGCATTGGTTTGGCCAAACGCCCGCCGAGCAGATAAAGCGCGACGTTCGTATCGAGCAACCCGGTCATTCCCACTCGCCGCGCACGCGCCGTTGCCACGCCAGCGGATCTTCCGACAAACGGATCACTCCGGAGAACTGAGTCAGGTCGGTGAGGTCCTTTTCGGTATCAGCGCCATTCACGCGTGAGGCAAGGAACCTGAGTAGTTCCTGTTTTTGTTCCAGGGGCAACGCATCGACTGCCGCCTCGATTTCAGCAAGCGTGCTCATTTGCGAAAGATTAACCGAACCAGAGCGCCGATTCAAACGGCTACTCGAAGGGATCTTGGATTGATCTCACAACGATTCGTATCGATTCGTGTGCATTCGTGGTTATCATTCGCTGCTCCGTGATCACGCTGCCTTACTCGCTCGTTATCGAAGCGACCGAAGATCCAGATTTTTTTGGCTTTTATTCTGCCGACCTGGATGGGTTCACAGGTATCGGTCACTCGATTGAAGATTGTCTGTACAAAGCGCGTTGGGGAACGGCCGACCATATCCAGACGTTGCGCGAGCAAGGCTTGCCCGTCCCAACGCCGAATCCAAATCCGACCATCGTGATTCAGAACGATTCGAAGCTACAACTCGCCTGATTCCGCTCCCGCCAAAACGAACTTCCAAAAGAGGCGAACGATTTTGAAAGTTGCGAAACGGTCAGCATAACGGAAAGCGCGCAGTGTTCCTTCGTTCGGTGCCCAGCGCAACTCGTTAACCACGAATCAACACGAATGAACACGATGGCTCGTCGCTCATTTGCGGTTTGCCGGCAAAGCCGCGGGGCGTTATTCTTTCGCCCATGAAACTTCGGCTGGTAGTTGAACACGATCCCCAAACCAAACGCTGGGCGGCGTTCTTTCCCGAATTGCCAGGATGCGCTTCGGCCGGCGATACCGAGGAGGAGGCTGTGCGAAACGCCAAAGAAGCGTTAGACCTTTGGTTTGAGCCGGCACCTGTGACATTCCCTGCCGGCGCGAAAGTGCTGGAAGTAGCGCTTAGGTGAGCGAGCGCGTTCCGGTTTGCAGTGCCAAAGATGTCATTCGGGTGCTGCGCAGGCACGGCTTTAGGCAGGTAAGCCAGAAGGGAAGTCACCAAAAATGGCGCCACCCCAATGGTCGCCAAGTAATCGTCGCCATGCACGGGACCAAGCCGATTCCAGTGGGTACATTCAAAAGCATTATTGAGGGAAGCGGATTAAGTCAGGACGATTTTCGATGACCGATCTGACTTCTGATCTGCGTCTTCTTGCAAATCTCCTGTACCGCCGTCGGCTTCGACCTCGACAATCCGATCGCCGCGATTGACCTGGAGCGACACGTCGTCGAAGAGCGCCCGGCCGGCGAAAGATTTTGAAAGTTGTGAAATGGTCAGCATCGCGGAAAGCGCGCAGTGTCCCCTTGTTCGGTGCCTGGCGCAACCCCTGTCGCGCCGGAAGTCAAACGAAGACGGATCCGCGCCGGCTTGCTTGCCATGCCGTAATCTGACGAAGGCAGGTCACGTCGTAGTCGAACGAAGACGGAAATGAAGCGAAGGCGGGTCGCGCCGGCTCGTCACGTCGTCAGGTCATGCCGAAGAAAACGTAGGCGGAAGCGAACGGGATTTTGCGATTCAACGCTATCAAACGAAAATCTTGCTCGAATGCAAGGAACCGGGCAAAACTGGCAGTCCATTCGGAGCATTGTCATCCATGAGCCGGAGCTTCTGGGACGAGTTCATTAGCAATAACCTTGAATCAAGACTTGATGTATTGATCACTCTAAAAGCATCAAATAGTCCAGTGCTTGATAAAATTCGCGATGAGTACGTGGATACGTACGGGTTGAGCGCAGCCCGTTACATGATCTCAAATCTCGAAGCGTGGAGAGATCGCACAGTCGAAATGCAAAGGGGCACGATTTACCGCGTCAAACGGATGAATTTCCCAGTGATCTCCGGTTCTGAACAGGATTCCATTGTAAAAGCTCTGTATAATGACTGGCGCGAGAACAATCCGGAGATCCAAAAGGCGAAAGTGATTCTCGGATACAACGAGGACGAATCTGTAACTCGGCTGCGTGACCTAGTGGAGGGATATCGATCAAATCCGTATGAAACAGACGTCGCGCTTTGGTCTTGTTACGAGGGAATACGGTGGATCTGCAGAGAGAATTTCCGTCTCGCAAGAACGCTTCTCAGCCAGCTCGCGAGAGAAGAAGGTAAATCGATTTACCATGAAGCCCGCGAGCAGATAGAGCTCTTCATCAATCAACTTCAACGGGGGGAATGTTCGCCGGGCAAGTATACTATCCCGCTACCGGCCAAAGGCGTGCCTGGATTTCCTTTCGAAGAAAGCTGGTACGTCGTGATCGAGATAACCGTCAGATATCCGAATTTTTTTGACAAAACCAGCCGGCGGATTCGCGGCGCAGCGCTCGCGCTGCGCTCTCGCTGGAGAAAAATCGTCAGGAAGCCAGCGCGAAGTTGAGCCTAATGCAATTGTCCTGTATTAGCGACCGCCGCGATAGTACCAGCCTAGCTAGCGACGAAATGTGATATCTGCGAGCATGCTGACTTTCTTGGTGAGTAGTCGGCAAATTCGTCAAGTGCGCGCTTCGATCTTCGCCCAGAATTCAAGAGAGCCATAAAAATTCATTATCGCCCAGCCAGGAGTGTTCCTGTCTGGCTTCATTATCATATAGCCAAAGATGTCGTGGACCTTGCGCGTCCGCCCGAACTTGGCCAAACCCTGATAAATAATGTCCTCGAGTTCTATATTCATACGCCAACCAAACGTGCCATGGAAGTATGGCAGCCTGAACTCTTCCCAAAGCAATCCTCGGCACATTCGGGTAAGAAATGTATTTATAACCGGAGCACCAAAATCGAAGGCGAGATCATCGCGGAGAATAATTCCACCTGGGGATTTGACCTCTACCGGCCGCATCAGTCGAAGCAATCGAAGTAACTCGGCAGTTCGACGACGAAAAGAACGATCCCGTTTAAATTGGAGGTCATGCTTAACATACGGTGTTGGTTCCGTGTCGGTCGTAGAAACGAATAGGTTTCGTAACATGCTGTCTGCTCGCTGAGATATTGAATGGCATTTTTGGCAGCACGGAACGGTGATTAGACGAGTCCGAAGTGGAAGTTTTGTTGGGAAAAAACTTCTTGGTGGCACGTGGTCGCGTGTCTCAGCGGCGCCTGACGCACAGAACACGCAACGTTCCGCTTTCATCTAGAAGAATTCAGTGACCCGGCTCGGCATTTGGCGACGCAACACAGAATGCGGATCTGCATCCAATCCGAACTCTGAAAGAACACACAATCGGAAAAGAAACTGCAACCGATACGTCATCATCATCAGCTGCGTGCCGGAAAGCACATTGCCTTTCCGGCGAACGTCGGGATCATGATGCGTGTAGTAGTGACGCGAATCCCTTACTGACACTGCGAAGTTATCTATGTTTCCGACGATTGGTGAAATCCGGCCAGATTGCCTATTGCACAATTCCCTTATCCGATTAACGAACTTCGCTTCTTCACTCTCAGATTTTGGTTTGTAGCGTCGTTGATGAAACGCTTCTAAAGCCTGAGTTAAGCAAATCAAATCGATTTCGGGAGGCAAATCGAAATAGACAGTTGTTGTGTAGCACCGGAGAGACTCTCGGTACTCAGCGCAGAAACGGAACCACTGGCCGCACAGCTCCGAAAATCGGCTCTCAATATCATTGAACGTGAACACGAAGTCTTGGAAATGGAGGTCTTTCTCAGCTGGCGGATGAATTCCTGCGGTGAAAAGGTCAAGCGGTTCAGGATACTTAATCTCTCCTACGGCAAAGGTGCGCCTGAAGTCTTCGAACCGAATTGCAGTCGCATGGATTGGTTGCAGGCATGCAAAGTGAAGAAGGTTTTGCAGAGCTTCTAGCCACTTGAACGCACGAGAGAAATCAAAAGCGCGCTTTTTCTCGATCGAGAAAAAGATATCGTAGCGGATCGACCTAACGCGACTAGCGGTGTGACCGCGAGAGCTATGACAGAGCTTTAATGTCGTGCCTGACGAAATCGGGAAACATCGGTCATCGGGACGTCGGTAACTGATTTGCCATCCTTCGTTGTTATATCCTGTGCGATCAAAGCCTTCTTCAGCTAACCAAGCTCCTAAACGCTGGAGCCAAAAATCAACTCTGTTAGCCCGAAATCCTTTGAGCGATTCGACGTGAATTCCTCTAAGAATATGACCCGCGCTGTATTCTCTATCCGATAGAAATCCGGAGCCGGTTCCGCCAGACGATCCCGCTCGAAGCACGGTGATTGGAGCTCCGCCTTCGTCGAGTCCAAGAAAGGCCTCAGCTTCCTTAGGGGGCGGATCTTGGCCGACCGATCGGTACTTTAACTTTAGTCGCGGCGATCTCGCCGGCTTCCAGCTGAGAATTCCGTCCCATTGTTTTTCCGGATCAGATGGAAGCCACCAAACTCCCTCGAATTTTCGATTCACAATCTACCCTTGAGGTCACTTGAGCTTTCTAACATAGTCGACGAGCAACACGGCGAGATTGCTGACGAAAATCTGCAGGAAGTTCGCGACATTTTCAAGATCACCATCGCTTAGAGCGACACCGCTGCTACCGGTATGAGCGATGCGGTTCCGTTGCCGAGCAAACGACGCAAGTTCAGTTTGTATCTGATCCGCGGTCTCTCTGGTCCGCGTTTTGCCAAAGTGTCTTTGCATTGCAGTCACTCGGCCAAGATCATCCCATTTGAGATCAAACCCAATTCGTTTGAGAACATCGCCCAAGTGCGTGGGTGTCACACTTTTCATTGTCGTCGTAAATGCTTCGGCATTGAGAGTGAACTGCTTCGCTCCTGGCTGACAGGTTCCGATGTTCTTGCTGAAAATGCCGTAATCGATGGAAATGTGATCAACGGGATGCTTAATCGTAAGAAAGGCTTGGCCTGTCCGGTAGATATGTTGGTCCTTTAGAGCATCGGGCAAAGCGTCGTATGAGCCAACGCGTGCACTTATTTGTGCCACTGCATCGCGCACTAACCGGCTAACGAGTTGCTCAAATGCTCCGGAAATGATTACTAGTAATCCCCGGTACAGTGTAGCGGGATCGGCGAGTCGCTGACCAATAAAGTCCGTGACCAACGTTTGGGCGTCGCCCACAGCGGCATCCCACACTATCAGTCTACCGAGTCGAGGCCGAAGACGCGTTGCCGCACGAACAAAGGCGATACTACTGCGCACGTCCTCCAGGGATGCGGCAAACTCGCGCAGTCCATCGTCAGGAAAATTCGGCATCAAGCGTGGCGCCTGAGAAGCTTCGTAAGAATGCTAATTCGCTGCTTCACTGCCCTGGCTGTGTTTGGCTTGCCCACGACAATCTCGTAAGTGCGCTTATGCTTCAACTCACGCACGAGATCGGCCATAATGTCCCGTCGATGCTTGATTAGGGTCGTTCGGCTGCCGATCAAAGAATCGACAGAAACCATCACCGCGTCGAACAACGGTTCCGATAACCGCCATTCTCCTTTTTCGCTACGCACTTGAAATGTTTTCGGCGCGAAAACCTTGTTCGCTGTATCTAGCGCTTCCGAGAAAATCTTTCGAAAGTTTGATGTTGCCTGTGCGGTCGCGTCTCGGTTTCGAGCCATGCAATCGTCAAGGATCCTCCGGACGGATCCTCGGATTTGACCCGTGTCTCGAAACGCGAAAAAGCGAAGAACAATTTGGCAATCAAGCATTCGGCGAAATAGCTTGTTCCCGGATGGCTCTTCGGTCGCCAACGGGTCGGAATGCAATTCGGGGGTTGTTGGTGGTGACGTCGAGTGGCTTTGAATACCCCATATTCGACGGAACAAACTGTTGCCAGCCAACTCAATCAGCAAGTCATTGAATGGACCGGCATACAGCGAGTTCCGGAGCTCTTGGGCATTGAGAGATTGTCCACCAGTGTTGAGGCGTTCGAAAACGGTTCTGCGCAGAAAGTCGGCGTCATCCTTAATACTCTCTGTCAGAAGAATGTTTGCCGAAATTTTTCGACGGTCTAATCCACTCTGAATTCGCGGCGGACACTGACCATATGTTAGGCCACTTAGCGCGTGCCAGTATTCTAGACCACTTAGAGGCAATGTATTTTCGTAGAATTCCAAAATCGCATTCAGTCTTTGCTGCCCGTCCATCACCTCGTACCGGTTCAAGTCCGTTTCGTACAAAAATACCGGTGGGACCGGTATATTCATGAGTAACGATTCGATGAAGCGCGACTTCTTTTTCTGGTCCCAGACCAAGCGCCTTTGGTATTCCGGTCGGAGATTGAGCCATTTCTTTTCTCGAACAAAATCACAGATTTGCGGCAGCATAAAATCGTTGCGTTCTTGAGTTACCCTGTTCTCGCCCGAGTCGTACATTCGTTCGATTTCCGCAGCCGTTGGTTTCCGATGAGCTGGCATAATGCGAGTATTTACCGCTAAGTCTATCTCGGCAAGGTTTAGTGGATGATGCTCGGCGCGTGATTCATCTGCGATTAAGTGTGCGTTCGCGGCTTCGAATGAAATCCTCGTATGACGTGATCAGTGGACTGTTTGCGGGGAGAGAATGGGGTCGCATCTAAACTCCGAAAGACTTCGCGAGCAGGCTATTCAACATTTATTCCGAAAACTTATGCAGCATAGCTTTCGTCGCTGATCGCGGCCAACAACTGGCCTGTCACTGCTTCGAAATCGCGGGCTTGCCGCGAAGGACATACTTCTGGACCTTGCCGGTGGCTGTTTTCGGCAGCTCGGACACAAATTGAATTCCTTGGGGGCACTTGAAGTGCGCCAGATGATCACGAGCGTAATTACGCGGATCGGGATGGAGAAATGGGGTCGCATCTGTTGAAGGACGATGAAAGGCAGCGGAATCTATGAATTAAAAGGGATGAATTATGAAGTACGAAGGAAAATTCATGCATAGTGATGTGACACGGAGAACTTTTTTGGGGGCGATTTCTGCCGGTGCAGCTGGCGTTCTAACCGGAGGATTACCGAAACTTCTAGCGGCGATCCCGGAGGCGCGCGATTCCACATTCCAACTGGGCGGGGATCTATTGGTCAACCGGCTCGGTTTTGGAGCGATGCGATTGACGGGCGAGGGGATCTGGGGTTGGCCGCCTGATCGCGAGAACGCGAGGAAAGTTTTGCGGCGCGCAGTCGAGCTGGGCGTCAATTTCATCGACACCGCCGATGCTTACGGTCCGGAAACGAACGAACTCCTCATTGCCGAAGCGTTGTATCCTCATCCGAAAGGATTGGTGATCGCGACGAAAGGCGGTAATACCCGGCCCAGTCCGGGACAATGGGTGCCGGACGGGCGTCCGGAATATTTAGCACAATGCGTCGATAAAAGTCTCAAGCGATTGAGAAAGAAAGCGCGGGTCGGATCTCAACGTTTGACATTAGCCCTGAGGCCCGAGCCGTTGAATCGCTAAAGCGTTAAGTCGGGAGGCATTTCGGCTTCGCGCAAGCTACCGCGCGACGGTTGAAGCGATGGTTTCCGTTCGACACTGTTAACGGATCGTCTTCGGCTCCGGTAGTCAACTTGTCCCTGAGCGAGCATGAATGGAGAGGCGATTGAAACGCCTGGACAGGTGAACCCCGTTAGAGTAAAAAATAGTTGCTAACCCTTACGAAGACCATCCTCCCTATGAAAAATAAAGATCTAATGCGGTTTCGTCTATTCGGACTCTCGATGTTGTTGTTTTGTCTTTCCTGGTCTGAACCTGTTTTAGCCGGGGATAACACGAGCCTTGTCGTCTTTTCGCGGCATACTTTTCGGGGCATTTCCAAGAATGTAGGACCGCAAAAGATCTCCCTCGGCCAATACGGGATCGACAACCTTAAAATTCCCACTCTCAGCTACGGTGAAGATGCGACGCCTCAAGGCCTGATCATCGCCGAGCATTTCGCTGCCCCCGGTCTGCAAGAGGCCGCGGCGCTCGCTGTGGGGGCCATCGCTGAATACAAAGTTTTCGACGGTCACTGGGATGAAGTTCGGGCCGAGCTCGCCGCCGAGCGCACCTTTTGGACAGGCCTCTATTTAATAAAAGGCATCGAAGAGAAAGACGCGGAGCACAACCCGGCGATCAAGTTCACCGGATGCAAGACTGTTTCGGGCAACGCTGTCGACGCGGTGAGCAGCGATCATCCAGTCAAAGCGTGCGTCAACGCGGACGATTACTCCAAGAGCGTTTATCTTCAGCTCCTTAGATCCTCGCCGGATCTACCGAAGCTGAAAGCGACCTTTCAAGATTTTTTGAATACGGTGCGCGCGGCCATCGGCCTGGGCCCCCCAGTGATGATTCCAAACCCGGTTTACTCAGAGGACGGCTCGTTGTTGCCTAAGGATTACGGCGAGATCGCGGCCCTTGCGTCCATCATTGAAATGATCGCGGATCTGGGGTCTCCTTTGCCGCAAATCTTTCCGTCTTCCTCCGGTCCTAGTCCTCTCGCGCAATTGGGAAAAGTCGCCCTCCAACGGGGGGTGGATAGCTTGGGAATCCGTTTCTTCACAAGCGAGCCGTCTCCGCTTTCTGATGCGGTCAGCGTGTTTCCCGTCAATTACATGATGTCTCGACCCAGGGGCAGCCATACCATCGTCGTTTCGCACGACAATATGATGTCGGCGCTGATGAGTTCCTTGGGAATTATCTCCAGCAATAGCGCCCCGGACGATTGGGCCTTTTTTCCCATCGAGAGTTACGTGTTCGCCTTCGGCAAGTCTAACGTTAGCGTAGTGCGCATGCGGGTCCAGATTAGGGACCCTGATGGTGCCATCCCGGGAGACTATGCGAGCCAGGTCGTTTGGAAGGGCAGCCTCGACCAGTGGAATGAAAAAGTGCGCGCCTTGAATCAACGCGCAAAGACCTTGAACCTCGGCGGCAAAGGGAATGCCTGCGTCAATGACGTCAAGGAATGTAAGGCGGACGAGATCAACGTGGTTTTTCATACGCGTGGAGGGCAAAGTGATCACCTAGAAAACCCCCGCAGATCACATCGTCGCGTGTTCGATGACCACGGACGCGAGTTCAGAGAGCCATAAAATTCGCCTCTTACGGTTCTAACAGAGGTCAGAGCTTCCTATCGACACAGGGCAAAGCTGAAACGCTGAAAAACTGAAAATTCGAAACTCAAATTTTGGAGCAGGATAAGTTCGCGGCCATCTCGTGCTGCTTGCGAATTGTTTTCGGCTCGGATCCCGGCGAGGATCTCGGAAAGTACGAAGTAAGAAGTAAGAATTAGGAAAGTCGCGGAACAGCGACGCAACATCCGGGGAAGAACCTCGCGGGCAGCGGAAAAAGCGGCTATCGCCAAGGCAGAAGTGGCTTAACAATTTCGAGAAGGGAATTCAGGTCACATCAGTGCGACTTACTCGGGCATTGATGGATACGTTGGAAACACGCCGTTAATTCGACTGCGGCGGCTCTCCGAACTGACGGGTTGTAAGATTCCGGGAAAGGCGGAAGGATCATTCATCATCACGGGTTAGCAGATTCTATCACGTAAAGCTACAAGCCCTTTTCATCTACCTTCAAGATTGCTTGCATCAAAACGCTGGCGCCGTTGGCCATATCCGAAGCTGTAGTAAATTCCTTTGGAGAATGGCTGATTCCACCGACGCTTGGAACGAAGATCATTCCGATTGGAACGATTCGCGCAAGATCCTGAGCATCGTGCCCTGCGCCGCTTGGCATCAGCTTCGTTGTCAAACCCAGACGTGTCGCTGCTTCTTGAATGATCTTACGAAGCCTTTGATCTGTGGGCGCTGGAACCGCAGTTACATCGAGCGCAGCGAAAGAAATTGTCGTGCCTGTATCCGCGGCGATTTTTTCCGAAGACTCTTTTATTTTTTCAAATACCAGATCGATTTTCGATTTCTCCAGATCTCGAATCTCCAAACTCATCACTACTTTCCCAGGAATTACGTTCGGAGCGCCCGGCTCAGCTTGAATCGTTCCGACGGTAGCAAC
>Ga0137374_10005566_pt1 | contig 14963 bp, 15 predicted proteins | sample SagtaG_20_FD_104811 | JGI IMG/M metagenome (GOLD analysis project Ga0137374, IMG submission 104811) | Vadose zone soil microbial communities from Sagehorn Ranch, Mendocino, California, USA - Sage1_R_100_16 metaG | ecosystem: Environmental > Terrestrial > Soil > Vadose zone | place: USA...
GAGGCGCTCAAGGCAGAAGAGAAAAAGAAGCGGTTGGAAGCGGGCGGTGGCAAGTCGGCCCAGTCGTCCAACACGGAATCTGCGGAATCGGTGCTCGCGGGCGTTTCGTCCGCAATGCCTGCATTGCTTGAGGCCCACAAGCTCAGCTCACGGGCTGCGCATGTCGGCTTTGATTGGCCAGAGATCGATGGACTCTTTGAAAAGCTCGAAGAAGAAGTTGACGAATTGAAGGATGAATTGCGGCATCTGCCCTCGCCCGCAAAGGCGGCTGAGAGAGGAGTCGCGGGATCAGGCAAGTCGCACGTTGCTGAAGAATTCAGGCAGCGGTTGGAAGAAGAAGTTGGGGACATGTTCTTCGTGCTGGTAAACATTGCGCGCTATCTTTCGCTTGATCCTGAATCGGCGCTGAAGAAAACTAATCGCAAATTCAAGCGCCGTTTTCAGTGGATGGAAGAACAATTGCGCGCCGCGGGCCGAAGTCCGCAACAAGCATCTATGGATGAACTCGAATCGCTTTGGCAGAGTTCGAAGGAGAAAGAAAGGTTGGGCCAGACATGAACGATTGGAGATGCGCATTACCTCCGCGGCCTCGATCGATTTTGCCGGCCAAAACGCAGGACTCGGAGGGTGGGAATTTGTGTCATCCCACCGGGACTCGGGTCCGATTCCGCGCGGTATCCAGCGCTCGAAGCGCTGGGCTAAGTTGTACCACCCCTCCAGGACTCGGTTTGTATTTGTACCTCTACCCAGGACTTACGTCCTGGGCTAACGTATTCCGCCCCTACGGGGCCGCTTTCTCACTTTGCGCCTACCGGGCTGCTTTCTTCGTGATTTCTGCCCACATAACTTTGGCCCAGATGACAAAGAACTTATTGGCGCAAGGCTGGGGGTGCGGAAAAGCTCACGTTGGTCCGGCATGGTTCACACACGCACACAAGTTCACGCCGTCTCGCGTTGTCAGCTTCAGCCGGAGCGAGTATGAAAGTTGAAGCCATCACGCTTCGCGAGTTGCGCATGCCGCTGCGGCATTTTTTTGAAACCAGCTTCGGGCGAATTGAAAGCCGGCGGGTGTTGCTGGTGACTGCGCTTTGCGATGGAGTCGAGGGGTGGAGCGAGTGCGTGGCTAGCGACGGTCCATTCTTCAGCTACGAATGGATTGAGACTGCATGGGCAACCATCCGTGATTTTCTGACTGCGTCTTTAATAGGGACGAATCTCACCCGGGCCAAAGACAGCGCTTCACTGATGTCGCGCGTTCGTGGTCACAGCATGGCGAAGGCCGCTCTTGAAAACGCGCTTTGGGACGCGGAGGCTAAGCAGAGGCAGCAGCCACTGTGGAAGCTACTTGGGGGAACGCTGAGGGAAATTGCCTGCGGCGTATCGATTGGCATCCAGAACTCTCATGAGCAGCTACTGGAGAAAATCGAGACCGAGCTTGCGGCCGGCTATCAACGAATTAAGGTGAAGGTGAAACCCGGATGGGACGTGGAAGTGCTCGCTAAAATCCGGCAACGCTGGCCGCAGATCCTGTTAAGTTGCGATGCCAACTCCGCCTATCGCCCGAATGATCTTGACCATTTGCGGAAGTTCGACGACTTTAATCTGCTCATGATTGAACAGCCGCTTTGGGATGACGATATTTACCAACATGCCGCACTTCAGCGCGAGTTGAAAACGTCGATTTGCCTGGATGAATCCATTCGCCAAGCGCGAGACGCCGAAGAAGCAATTGAGCTGGGCGCTTGTCGGATTATCAATATCAAGGTGGGACGTTTGGGTGGATTCAGCGAAGCTATCGCCGTCCACGATCTTTGCCAGCAGCGCGGAGTTCCAGTGTGGTGCGGCGGCATGCTCGAAACCGGCATCGGACGAGGGCACAATGTGGCGCTTTCCACGTTGCCCAATTTCAGGCTGCCTGGCGATGTGTCGGCATCCAAGCGTTACTGGTACGAAGATTTGGTCGAGCCGGAAATTGAGGTTTCACCGCATGGGACGATTGCGGTGAGCGATTCTCCCGGCACTGGGTACACGATTAAGAGTGATCTGATTCAGAAGCTCACGGTAAGAACGGAGACGATTCGCGGGCGCGCGGCGGTAGTTTAGCGGGTCGCGGAAAAGCCATCAGCTGCTGGGTAAGCCGCGAAGCGGCGGAACATTCCCGAGTCCCACACCCCAAATCGACAAAAGATGTACGGGTTGATAACTGTGCCTGACTTAAAATGTTTATGCGACGCTTTCACCCATCACGTGGAACGTGGGCAATTCTGGGGACTGGCCGAGGTGCCCCTCTTCCATGGCATCGCACTATTTCGGTGTTCCGCGCATCATTTCCAGCGATCACAACAGTGGTTATCTTCAGTTCCGTGGCGACGTTCTCTGAGCGACGGGTCCGTCGTGTTCCTGGGGCTTGCGTGTGCTTGTCGGCGCCATCTGTGCAACTTCCTTCTTGAGAAGGTCAACGCCTTGTGCGAAGGTCAGGTCCCGAGGAACCTGGTGGAAATCTGAAAATGTATCGCTGGATCGAATGGTCAGACTCTTAAAAAAGAGCATCTTGCCGGTAAAGGAAAGCTCCATCCGCGTTAGTTGCCAGTGATGCCCATCAATGTCCGCTTGGCGCACAACGAATCGGCCGCCACGATCTAAATGGCCGAGAATTCCCCAACCAAAACTGACATCTTTTTCCAGAGTGCCGTCAATTTCCGCAAGGCGTACAGCGTTCGAATCAATCAGCAAATGACCGCGCATGCCGGTCAGGACTTGTTCCACTCGGGAAGGCGGCTCGTAATCGGGATTGGGGCGGAAGTTCAAGCGGACCAACTGGTCGCCAGGCCGGCCAACGTCAGCTGTGCCCGGTTGAGTGCCGTCTGCTTCGTACAAGAAAGCGTCAGGAAGAGCTTTCAGAATTCGCGTGGTCCGCTCGTTGTCCTCTTTCTCCTGTTTGTGCTTCTTCTTCAATTCCTCGGGATTGTGGATGTAGTTTTGCAGGCGAGCATCCTCGGCCCGCATCTGCTGCGGAGTTAACGAATGTCCATCCTGCGCAATTAACATACCGGCGGTGGCCTCGCTGGTCTCGACCAACAGCTTGGTCTGCCACAGGTGGGCGGTTTTCCTTTCGTCCTTGAACATGAAACGCTGGTTGGAACCGGCAGTCTCGCTGATTTCGTTCCGCATCGCCCTGCGCACCAGCTCTGCGGGCGGAACTGAAGAACGCTGTCCGGCCAAGGCAACGGAGGAGACCAGTAGCGTTGCGATACACCATCCTTCAAAGAAGGTACTCTTACCAACGCGCATGAAATGCATTTTAATCACTGCACTTGAGTATTAGAAGGACAAGGGGTCTCCGGTGTTGTACCGGCTGGAAAGCAGCCCAATCGTACTGATTTCTTGGCCAGATGATTTACAATCCAGTTTTCCCCCAGTCCGGCCACGGAGGTGGTTTTCATGGGCACACCGGCAGCAGCAGTGGGATTTGCTCACATCGGCAAGTCCGTAAGTATTAAGGGAGAACTCTCCGGCAGCGAAGACATTTACGTGGACGGTGAGATAGAAGGCAGCATTCAACTAAGCGGGAATAGCCTGACAATAGGTCCCAATGGGCGGGTGCATGCCAATGTCTCGGCCAAGAGTGTCACGGTGGGAGGTTCCCTCGAGGGCAACATTCAGGCCACCGAGCGGACGGAGTTGCGCAAAACCGCGGTGGTCAACGGAGATGTGCAGACCCAGCGAATCGCCATCGAGGAGGGCGCGTATTTCAAGGGGAAGTTAGAAATAACGGCTGCGGGTAAGCCGGGAGCTGCCAGCGGTTCGGCGGTTGCAGCTTCGGGCGCAGCCCCTAGTCCAAAGGCCTAAGCCACGGCCAGGCAACTGGCATCCGGGACACTCGCCGGGTTATAGTGAGCAGCAAAGACGAGGGATTCGTGCCGGGTTTGCACGAATATCCGGAGTCGCTGGGATTTCAAGAACAACAATGAGATTCTTTCGCAGCACACCGGAGTCGTCTCCGCCACCAAAAGCCCAGGAACGGCTCACCCGCCGATCGAGCGCCATGGCGGAACTTTCGCGAATCTTGAAGTCGGAAGAACCGTTGTGCGTTCTCGATATCGGCGCGACCTCAGCTTCAAATATCCGCTTCTTCACCGGGCGTGGCCATCGAATCTACAGCCAAGATCTGCTCGAAGCCTCCACTGATCCGGACCTGATTACCCGCGACGATCAAGGGCAGCTGGTACTCGATAACAAGAAATTTCTTGAAGAGAACCTTGCCTATCCCAATGCGCAGTTCGATTTGGTGTTCTGCTGGAACCTGGCTGACTACATGGACGAGAGCCTGGTAAAACCCGTGGTGGCGCGGCTATGGTCGGTGATGAAACCTGGCGGAATGCTGCTGGCGTTCTTTCATACGCGCGAGGCTGGACCGGACGCGCCTTATTTCCGTTATCACTTGGCAGGCACAGACTCGCTGGAGATGCACGCCCTGAACGCGAAACCGCCACGCGGCAAAGAGTCCACAAGAGCTGCGGAGACGAAGACTTTCACCTTGCGGCGCGTCTTTAATAATCGCCACATCGAGAACCTGTTTCGAGACTTTGCCTCGATCAAGTTCTTTCTCTCGCGCGACAACATTCGCGAAGTTCTGGTTCTACGGTAAGAAGAGACTCAACAACAAGAAATGCAAGGGTGGCCGCAAGTTGCGCCGCCACCCCGCCACGACACACCTACTTTTGCGGGCTTTGCGAGTCGCTCGGAGGCGCGCTCTGGTTCTGGCGTTGCTGTTTTGCCTGGTCCTGCAGCTCGGCGAGTTTCTTTAACTGTTCGGGAGTGAGGATGGCTTTGATCTTCGGCGACGCAGACTCCCTTATCTGATTTGCTTTCTGCATCTTTTGTTCCTGCGACATCGACGTGTCACTACGCAGCGCTTCGAGCTGCTGATTTTCATCGGCGACAATCGGACGCAGCTTCTCTTTTTGCTCGTCGGTCAAATTCAACGGGTTGTCCGGGTCGGCTTGCGTCTGGGGCCGTGCCGCGGGGGCATCTCCGCTTGGGTTTGGCTGGGCTTGAGGCGCAGCTTGCGCCGGCTGGTTAGCCGGAGCCTGCGGCTCAGGGCTTGAGGTAGAGGTCTGGGCAGTGGCAGACAAGGCGATCGCTAGCACCGCAACCAGCACCGATCCTGTGATGTAGGAATTTCGCATTTCGCTCCTTTACTGACGAGTGGGGAAATTTTTGGAACTAGTGCAACGCGGCGGCGATCTGCCACTGCACAAGTGAGGTCAGATGAGCTTCACCGCTCCCTAGGTTGGCCTGGGTAGCTTGGTCTTTCTGCTACGAAGGACTGCCTCTGGTCCATATGAGAAACAGCGACCCTGGGTAGTTGCCTTTTGAAGCTGCAGGAGTCGTGCTGGTGAAAGAAACGGGTCAGCTTTTGTTCGTAAGTGCATTAACGCCGGGAAGTTGCTTCCCTTCTAGGAATTCGAGCGATGCACCGCCTCCGGTCGAGATATGCGAAATCTGGTCTGCAACTCCAGCGGCGCGGACTGCGGCAACTGAATCGCCGCCGCCCACAATTGAAGTGGCGCCTGCGTTGTCGGCAACGGCACGCGCGATTTTGAAAGTGCCCTTGGAAAAAGGGGAGATCTCGAATACCCCCATCGGTCCATTCCATACGATGGTGGCGGCGCGGGAAATTTCTTCGGAAAAGAGTTCAATGGACTCAGGTCCAATATCGAGTCCCATCAAGTTCTCTGGGATCGTCTTTACCACCTGAGCGCGCGCATTCTGATCAATGCGGTCTGCGGCGACATGATCAACTGGAAGCAGGAAGCTCACTTTTCGCGCTTTGGCGTCCTGCAAAATCTGGCGGGCTAAGTCGAGTTTGTCTTCTTCCACACGCGATTTACCGACGGGCTGACCTTGCGCCTTGAGGAAGGTATAGGCCATGGCGCCGCCGATGATGAGAGTATCCACTTTAGTCAGCAGGTGTTGGATCACGCCAATCTTGTCACTCACTTTAGCGCCGCCCAGGATGGCGATGAACGGCGTCTCCGGATGCGACATTGCCCGTCCAAGGTACTCGAGTTCCTTTTCCATCAGCAGCCCGGCGGCCGACTTCTGCACAAACTTTGTGATTCCTACTGTGGAGGCGTGTGCGCGATGCGCTGTACCGAAGGCATCATTAACGTAGTAGTCAGCCAAGCCTGCCAACTGCTTGGAAAATTTTGGATCGTTGGCTTCCTCTTCGGCATGAAAGCGCAAATTCTCGAGCAGCAGAGTCTGGCCTTTCTCGAGCTTCCCTGCCATTTCTTCGGCTTCCACTCCAACGCACTCCGGACAAAATCCGACGTTCTCACCTCGGGCCAGTTCTTTATCGAGCGCCATGCGCAGCCGTTCTGCTACCGGCTTCAAGCTCATCTTTGGGTTGGGCTTGCCTTTCGGTCGTCCCAGATGAGACGCCAGAATCAAACGCGCGCCGTGCCGGAGGGCATATTCGATGCTTGGCAGCGTCTCACGTATTCGGGTGTCGTCCATGACACGGCCATCGTCGAGCGGAACGTTGAAATCAACCCGCATGAAAATGCGGTGGTCATTCACCGGCAAATCGCGAATGGAGAGCTTTGACATATGGTATTCCTTGTACGCTCGGAGCGATGTGCTTGAAAGCTACTAGCCTCTAGCTACTAGCTTCTAGCAATCTCCAGGCCAGGTTCGCTAGAAGCTGGAGCTACAAGCTAGCAGCTGATTTCTTACAATCCTTTGCTTCCCAGGAAATTAACCAGATCGCGCACGCGGCACGAATATCCCCACTCGTTGTCATACCAGGAGACGACTTTTACCAGGTTGCCGACTACGAGGGTCAAGAGCGAATCTACGATGGATGAACGTGCGTCTCCACGAAAGTCCGACGAGACCAGTTCGTTCTGTTCGTATCCCAGATAACCCTTCAGCGGCCCACTTTCAGATGCCTTCTTCATCGCTGCGTTCACTTCGTCTTTGGTAGCCTTCTTCTCGACCAGTGCGACCAAGTCCACAACAGAAACATTTGGCGTAGGGACGCGGATGGCAAACCCGTCCAACTTCCCTGCCATGTCGGGAATCACCAACTTCAACGCCTTCGCCGCACCTGTCGATGTGGGAATCATGGACAACGCTGCCGCCCGCGCGCGCCGCAAGTCTTTGTGCGGGAAATCCAGAATGACCTGATCGTTAGTGTAGGAGTGGATCGTCGTCATGGTTCCGCTGACGATCTTGAATTCGTCGTGCACAACCTTGACGATGGGCGCCAAACAATTTGTGGTGCACGATGCATTTGAAATCACGTGATGCTTCGCGGGATCATACTTATCGTGATTAACTCCCAGCACCAGCGTGACATCTTCATTCTTTGCCGGCGCGGAGATAATCACTTTCTTCATCGGTCCGCGCAGGTGCTTCTTCGCATCCCCGGCATCGGTGAAGCGCCCAGTCGATTCAATGACAACCTGCGCTCCGACGCTTTCCCAGGGCAGCGCTGCCGGGTCTTTCTCTTTGAAAACCTTGATGGTCTTCCCGTCAACCGTGATACTGTCGGCGCCGGCGGTGACTTGGTTCGGCAGATTTCCCAGGACTGAGTCGTATTTCAGCAAATGAGCGAGAGTTTTAGGATCGGTCAAATCATTGACTGCAACGAATTCCAGGTTTGAATCCTTGAGCGATGCGCGCAGCACGTTCCGGCCAATGCGGCCAAATCCATTAATGCCTACTTTTATAGCCATGTCGCCTCCGAATAAGAGATGATCCACCTACTTAAATATTGAGCTTTGGGGAAACAGAAAATGGTAACAGGCGCGACGGACACCAGCAAATTAGTGCCTGATTAATATTTTCGATAACGTTGAATCAATTTATCAGCTCATAACTGCTGAACGGCACCGCCCAGGCAAGAGCTCTTAACCGCAAAGTGCGAAAAGATCACGCGAAGGTCGCAAAGACGGACAAACCGATCATTTACAGGCAACTTCTACGCCGCAATTTCAATTTCCAAAAACTCGTTCTTCTTGCTCCAGAATGGCAATCGTGCCAGCCAATATTTTCGATTGATCGCTTCTTGTGCCTGTCCCCACTGCTCGGCCGGAAGCACGCGTGCGATCCCGGCAAATTCTGGGCCAGTGACTTTGCCGCGCATCGTGCAAGGCGCGACTCTGACGCTAGGATTGTTTCGGATACGTTTAAATTTTCCCGAATCATTCCGCGTCTTGACGTAAAGTTTGCCGTCCCGCTCTGCGAACCATAGCGGCGTAGGAACCGCCACACCGCTGCGGCGGAATGTCGTTAATAAAATGTACGGACGTTCATGAATTTCGTTTGGTATCATTTCCTTTCCGTTCCCCGAGCTCTGTTTGCTTGACCCGGTGACCGCCGGATCGAATGCCCCGGATGCCAATACGCGCCCGCTGTCATCCAGCGTTGCTCGCAAGCACGCCATTGTGTTACAAGCCCTACATGCGTAAATGGATGCGCGATAAGTTGAGAGGACGTAAAAAAAAGGAAGAGGACCCGTCGAGCGCGAAACCGGCTCCCCTGCAGCCCGCCTATTTCGAATCGGAGCCAGGAGAGACTCAACCGGAACGGCCATCGCCAGAGGCCGTGCGCCAGACAAAAACGGTGACCGCCATGGTGCCCCGTGATGCAGAACCTCGGGTTGCTGAATCTCGCAACGCCGAAGCTGCTGCCGAAGGTAGTGGCGCAGAAACTAATGACGCGGCGCCCGGTGGCTCGACTTCGCAGGCAGGGACTCGGCCTTCTAGCGGTACACTTCGCCCGCGCCGCCGTCGTGGGCGCGGAGGACGTGGCCGAAAACGCCCGGCGCAGCCTATTGGAGCGGCAGGAGCAGATTCGCCTTCTGCGCCGGCAAACGCGGTCGCCGCAACTGCGAATCAGGCCGCAGCGGCTCCCGCAGCCCTGCGAGTGTCTAAAGGAGTGGTCGTACTGGCCGTGGGCCTTCCGGGATCGGGCAAGAGTTCGTGGTTCAAGCGTCACAATGTAAGTCCGCTTTCAAGCGACCTGTTGCGAACCCTGCTCTTTGACGATCCCGCCGAGCAGCGTTTTCAGGATCTGGTTTTTTCCAATCTTCGCTCTATGCTAAAAGCCAGGCTGATCGCTCGCCGGCCCATGAACTACGTGGACGCTACTAACCTTACGCCGCAAGAGCGCCACAACTGGATCAAACTGGCGAAAGACTTCGGCTATGAAGTGCATGGCGTGTTTTTCGACGTGCCGCTTGAGGTGTGTATCGAGCGCCATCAACGCCGCGACCGCATTGTGCCAGAGGACGTGATGCGAAAGATGGCGGCGAAACTGAAAGCCCCAACCTTCGATGAAGGGTTCGCGAAAATTACAGTTGTAAGAGTGAAGCAAAAACCAGACTAGCCGTCGTTATGCAGATGCACTCCGCCCGCCCGCTGCAATTGACCCGCAGCTGTGAAGCCCCATAGAATCAGGATGCGGACGCACCCGCGTTCGCTCCAATTACTGCCCCCTCGTTCAACGGCAGGACAGCTGACTCTGGATCAGCATATCGGGGTTCGAATCCCTGGGGGGCAGCCAACTCATAGCAAGAGACTTAAGCCCAGTAGCACGAGACCCACAAAACCCAAAACGTGACGTAAACGTGACGTTAGCCATTTTTCGCGTTTCGCAGGTCAATGATCTCCGCCAACTGCGTTGAGGCTGGATGGAGATACTTCTCTGTGGTCTTGATATCGCGGTGTCCGAGCACATCCCGCACCAGAGCAAGATTTCCAGTTTGAGCCAGAAGATCAGTTGCAAAGGTGTGGCGAGCGCAGTACAGCACCAACGTGACGGGAAGATCAGCATCTCTGCGAGCCTGTTCGAACTGCTTGGCCACGGAAACAATCTGGACGCTTCGTGAGCAGCTTTGTGCCAAGGCCGCTGCCTGTAACACCAAGGCTCCCAACCTTCACTCAATGGTACGAATCGTGGCTTGAACGATTAGAGGCTGATCTCGACGATTACACGAACTTCAAACTAGGCAAGCGGCTTTTCTGAACGTCTTTTGCTGTGCTGAACCCCCTCTTGATGGTCGACGTAATATCGCGATATCACTCGAAATGATGCCCTGCTGTGGCGAACAAATAGCGCAAGCTTGAGGTAAGTACAAAAAGAGCTTTGGGAGTACGCTCCCATGCAACTCAAAACGAGCACAGGTTTCGTGCCGCTGTCAGCACGGCTCCAGGTGGGAAGAGCTTTTCAGTCAGACGATGACATCGACAAAAACGACCGTCGCACAGAACTGTCCAGGATTGAAATCAACGAGCACGGTTTCGTCGAGTGGGAATCGTATGAATTGATCGTCGCAGAAATCAATCGTGAATGGAACGCCGTCTTGCAGGAACGTGACGGATGTGATTTGAATAATTGCACCCGCTTGATCTATTACGTTACCAAGCTGCACGATATCGACTGAGCCTTGCAATGCGGAGGTCCGAACGGTGCCGCGAACGAAGAAGCCACCGCATGCAGCAAAGGACAACAGCAATGAGAGGACCAGAAGGGCCGAGAGGAGGCGCGTCACAAATCACCCCGCAACTGAAAGTTTACACCCGGCTTCAGACTCCCGGTTCACGGTAGCAAAGTTTTGACAGATCGGACTTCCGCCGCGCACAAAATTGCGGTCGGAGTTAATCGCCCACCCACACGTTAATTTTGTCAGTTGGCGTAACATCGCCATACTACTCGCAACCCGATCGTGAGCGCTATTGGGCTGACTTCCTCAACTATGTTGAGACGGCTATTCTACAGTTGTCTTCACGCGCCAAAACGTGACGTAAACGTGACGTTGGTGCTCAAATCTCATCAGATTTATCAAGCTTTTCCAACGCTCGTGCGCTTCCACCCGTGCGGGCATTCGGTTAAGTAAGTTATTTGTTTATAGCTGCTTGTGCCACAGCGAAACGAAATCACCCCAATAACTCTGGATCAGCATATCGGGGTTCGAATCCCTGGGGGGCAGCCAAATCTTTTCAATCACTTGCTAGTTGATGGTTCCCCCGGTGTGCCGTGAATTGATGGCATCCCGCACAATTTCCAGCTCCGGGTGCTGATAGGTTTTTCCCGCCGAGAAGCTGAACACGTAGGGGAAGGTGCCCCCACCTGCTCCTGGCGCCCGAGCCCCGGCAGGTGAGGGCCCCTGCCCCAACATGTACAATTTCTCGTTCTGGTTAGGGGCTGAACTTCTACTGCTGCTTACGCGTATCTTTGACCGAGACGGTTTTGGGGCTGGTCTCAAAGGCAACTATCAGCCGTCAGCGTTTCAGGCTAAAACCGGTCTTAAACTTGGTTACTTATAGCTGAGAGCTGATGGCTGACGGCTAAGATAGCGCTGTCCCATTCCGTAAGAATCCCGGGGAGTGAAACTTGGAAGACGCCCATGTGGCTGCTTTGCTGGTCCGTCGCTGTATTTCGGGCGACGCAGCCGCATGGGAGGAGATCGTCCAGCGATATCACCGGCGCATCTACAACATCTGCTACCGGTTCGCTGGGTCGAGCAATGATGCCGATGATTTGACCCAGGAGGTCTTCATCAAGATGTATCGCACGCTGAACTCGTATGACGTGGACCGCGGCGCTTTCATGACCTGGGTGACAACCGTCACCCGCAATCTGCTGGTGGACCACTTCCGCAAGACCCGGCAGGAACGCATGACCGACTCGCTGGATACCACATCTTCTGATCACGAGGATGCCATGGCCCTTAGCGAACGCATTCCCGATCGCAGCCCCGCCCCTGATTCGCGAGTCCAGACCCGCGAGGCCAAAGAAGCCGTTCACCAGGCGTTACAGAAGTTGTCCCCTGAGCTGCGCGAGTCAGTGATTCTGCGGGACTTACAGGATATGGACTACCGCGAAATCGCTACGGTACTAAAGGTTCCCGAAGGTACTGTGAAATCAAGGATTAACCGGGGGCGAGCGGAACTTGCGCGCCTTCTCCAACGTACATATAGGCAGGTAATGTGATGGCAGGCAAAGAGAACAACCGGATGCAGTGCTCAGAGTTCGACGCGCTGTTAAGCCAGGCGATCGACGGCACTCTAGCAGGTGAGAAGCTGACAGCCTTTGAGGAGCATGGACGCGAGTGTCAGCTATGCGGCCCATTGCTACAAGAGGCTGAGGCGGGCCGAAGCTGGCTGAAGTCTTTGGAGGAGGTAGAGCCTCCGTCAGATCTGGTCATGAACGTTCTGCTGCGCACGACCGGCGTGAGTACGGTCCGTCTGCACGGCGGACCGAGCCGAGCTTCGTGGATGGATCGCGTTAGTGAATGGGCGAGAGTAATTGCTTCCCCGGTGATCAACGTTGCCCGCCAGCCGCGCTTTGCCATGTCTTTCAGCATGGCCTTTTTCACCCTTTCTGTAACCCTCGGATTGTCCGGGGTGAAGCTCAGCGATTTGCGCCACGTTGACCTACGGCCCAGCGCTATTCGCCGCACTTACTACGAAACTCAAGGCCGCGTGGTGAAGTATTACGAAAACATCCGTATCGTGTATGAATTCGAGTCGCGGGTGCGCCAGTTCAAGCAGGCTACAACTCCTGCCCAACCGCCGCCCGAACAACAGAACAACAACGACAGGAAAGATAAGACCAAAGACAATACCAGTGGGCAACCCGAACAGAAACAGCAACGCAACTACAGCCAGGAGGGGAACCAGCCGGTGTTTGCTTCTCTTCCTAATGATCCACCTGTAGTGAATGGGGCCACGTACAGGAGGTTCGTATGAACTGCGCAAACCATCAGCAAACTGCCGCAGCGGCTTATTGCCGCACTTGCGGCAAACCACTCTGCACCAACTGCACTCGCCCGGTGATGGGCGTGATTTACTGCGAGACCTGTCTGGCGGAAAAAGTGGGTGGAACGGTCCCGCCACAGACTTCCTATCAGCCGGCCATGGGTCAGAGTTATGGAACAAGAGTTTCCCAGCCAATCGGCTCGGGTCCGCATCCGCCAATCGCCGGAATTCTTGCCGGATTCTTTCCTTTTGGCGTGGGCGCAGTTTACTGCGGTCAGTATGCCAAGGGATTAGCGCACCTAATCGTCTTTATCCTGCTGGTCGTAGGCGCCAGTCACGCTAGTTCCGACGCGGCAGGCACCATCTTCGGCTTAAGCATCGCGGCGTTCTATTTTTATCAGCTTATTGACGCCATTAAGTCGGCCAAAGCGATTCAGGCCGGCCAACCTGCACCAGATCCCCTGGGTTTAGGAACGATGTTCAGTCCGGGAGAACGGCCCGATTTCGCCCGAGGGATACCCACCGGCGCCGTAGTCCTGATCGGGCTTGGAGTGCTGTTTCTATTGCACAATTTAGGAGTCTGGTTCCTGGAAGTGGATAGGATTTGGCCGGTTTTCCTGATCGCTCTCGGGGTATGGTTGTCTGCCAAAAGAAGGCTTGCACCTGAAGGCCGCTACCGCAGCATGACTGGCCCAATTGTTCTAATCACAGTTGGCGCGCTCTCTTTACTTGATAATTTGCACGGCCCTGGGTGGGACCGCACGTGGCCCGTAATTCTGCTCGTGATTGGTCTTCTGAAACTGATGGAACGCAGTGGCCACCTTGGCGGGCCGTCCGCGCCATTGCCTGGTCCACCCGATGCCGGAACACCCGCGCAGCAAGCTTCGACCGAGGTCAACAGCGAGGTGAAAAATGGCTAGCACTGTTCAGGCTCCGCCTCCCGCGCCTCCATTACCTCCACTTCGGCCCAGGCGGTCGTTCGCAGGACCGGTGGTGCTGATTGTCCTCGGAGTTTGCTTCCTGCTCAGCAACATGGGAGTGATCTCCTGGAGCCGTTTCGGCTATTGGTTCTCGCACTTCTGGCCGGTGTTGCTGATTCTCTGGGGAATCATCAAGCTGGTGGAATACCAGCAAGCGAACCGCGCCGGAATGCGCGCCCCCGGCATTGGGGCCGGAGGCGTAATACTGGTCGTCTTTCTTGTCGTCGCTGGCCTCATCGCGACCCAAGCCTACCGCATGAACTGGCAAGAGATCCGCGACGAGATGCACATTGAAGGCACCGACATCCCGTGGTGGGGACATACCTACAATTACACCGACGATATGCAACAAGCCTTCCCCGCAGGCGGCAGTCTGCGTGTGAGCAGTGAGCGCGGGGCCATTAACGTGACCGCGTCCAATGACAATCAAATCCATGTGACCGTCCACAAGCGCATCAACGCAGACCGGCAGGAACAAGCAGACAACTGGAATAAATCTACCCAGCCGAAAATCACCAGCAGTGGCGAGGCTCTTACTCTCGACGCGAACACACGCGGCGCCGGCGAGCATTGGGTTAGCAGCGACTTGGATATTGCCATTCCTCGCAAGGCCTCGGTAGTCCTATCAACTCGGCACGGTGACATCAGCATCATGGGCCGCGACGGAAATGCAGATGTTACAAACCAGAACGGTGACGTTTCTGTAACCGACTTGAATGGCAATGTCACGCTGAACCTCAACAGCAGTTCGGCGCGAGTTTCACAGGTCTCCTCCGACGTAACGGTTCAAGGACGCGCCAAGAGCGTTTCTATTGAAGATGTGAAGGGCGCCGTGCGCCTGGACGGCGATTTTATGGAGAGCGTAAGACTGGCGCGCATCGCTCGCGCCGTGAGCTTCAAAACCAGCCGCACGGATATGGACTTCACTCGGCTGAATGGCGATCTGAATCTTGATTCCGGCGACTTGGAAGCCACTAGCGTTGTAGGACCAATGAACCTGCGTACCCGGTCGAAGGACATCCGGCTGAACGGGGTTTCCAGCAATTTGCAGCTTAGAAACGAAAACGGAGCTGTTGAAATTGATATAGACAAGCTGGGAAATCTGGACATACAAAACAGCCGCGGAGACATTCGCATCTCCCTCCCGGCGAAGTCAGGGTTCGAGATCAATGCCCAAGCTCCCGATGGAGAGATCGAGTCTGACTTCAGC
>Ga0137374_10005589_pt1 | contig 14939 bp, 14 predicted proteins | sample SagtaG_20_FD_104811 | JGI IMG/M metagenome (GOLD analysis project Ga0137374, IMG submission 104811) | Vadose zone soil microbial communities from Sagehorn Ranch, Mendocino, California, USA - Sage1_R_100_16 metaG | ecosystem: Environmental > Terrestrial > Soil > Vadose zone | place: USA...
AGTGTTGAAAAGAAGGTGGAGAGAGCCTTGGTCTGGTCCTGCCGCTCTGATAGTCCTGTTGATAAACGCGGCGACACTTGCCACAACGATATTGTTGAGTCCCGTGAGCTGAGAGTCCGCCTTTGAATTGCCGCTTGGTCGCGTGGCAGTGAGGGCAAAAGCCGAGATATTCCTTTCTCTTAATCAGTCCCGCGCGCCGCGCTCGCGTGCAGACGCCTGGTGAAATGAACGGCCGCAGTGCTTCCGTCGCAGGCTGATCGCCTCCATTGCGCACGTAGTTGACGATCGAAATGATCTCTTCATCTGAGACCTTGTGCGCGCTCTTGTTTAGATGTTCGCGCACAACTCGCAGGTACCAAAACGGCAAGTCTTTCTTGTGGTCGCCGATTAGGAAGTGGCTGGCGAGATTGTTGGCCTGGCAAAACTCTACGAAGTTAGCGGGCCAGTTTCGGAGCAGGCGATTAACCGCCTGCAACAAGCTGCGTCGCTGAGGCATATTGAGGTGCTCAAAAATAACAGCCTTATCAGGCAGGTAATCAATCGGCAGATCAATCCAGTAGCTTCGATACAGCGCCGCTTTGAGCGGTTGGGCCATTCTGCCGTAGGTCAGACGACGCATTATCTGATGGAGCCCAGTGAAGAACAGGTGCGAGTAGATAACGCCGTTTTGTGGCATCTCAATCCAACCCCGCTGCAAAGCGGTTTGGAGCAAGACTGCGAACTCAAGTTCGGCGGAATCCACCGGTGTGCGATAGCGAGGCGCGGCAAACTTTCGTAGATCGGTTCTACACCTATAGCATTGCGTCAACCGCCAACGCGTGCCGGGTTCTTTGGCGGTTTGTCTTTCATAACAGACCGCCATACGGCAGCTCTGGCAACGATCAAGCAGCAGCGTACGATGTAGCGGGCACAGAACCACGAAGGCCAGCCGCCACTGACGCCGAAAGTATGGTTCCTTGTCTGCGGCTAAACACCACGGGCAGAACTGCAGACCGAAGGGTCGGTGCGGACTGATGTTCAAATAGCGCGGTAGCGCCCAAGGCAAGTGACACTTACGTGGTTTGTCAAAGAGCCAGCCTTCGTACGAAGCCATCGTGGCAGCAAACACTCTAGCGGGCGGCGTCCCGGTCTTGATGGACAGTGTCTCAAACATCTCTGGATCGTTCCAGAGGTCTACATCGCGAGCTACCAGGATGCGTCCTGGGCCAGACCTGTGAAGTAAATGTGGCCACAGTTTGCCCGTGGGCCAATGCCAGCCGCGCGAGCCAGGAGGACAGCAGCTCGTCTTCCTGCGGCTTCAGATGGACGGGCCACAGCGTGCGGGTGAAACTGGTTTCCTCAGTTTCGATCATATCGCCGCCGGCGCATCGGCCCGCCACTTCCGGTCAGATGGCGGCGTGAATTGAATCTCTTCGAGCAGCCGGAGATCGATGTGCTCTTTACCTGAAGCGATCGCCTTCACCGCTGCTTTGGTAAGAATCGCCGAGACTTCCCCGATCAATCCTTCGCTCAGAGAGAGAATCTTAAGAGCCAGCGTTGGCCGAGTGAGGTTCGACGGTCTATTCAATGGCAGCATGCATTCAAAGCTGGCCAGTAGCTGCAAGTAAGGATCAGCCTCAGGCTTGAGGCGGTCGCCGACGGTCCATCGCGGCAAGAAGACCGGCTCGAAACGGTTGGCTAGCTGCGGATCGGTTTGGATCGCATTGAAGGCTTCTCTGGTGCCGACTCCCACGATCGGAATCTGCAGTTCGTTGCTCAGGTGCTTAATCGTATTGAGGAAGTTGTGCTGTTGCAGCAGACTGCCGGCCAGGACATGGTGAATCTCGTCAATGATAAGCAAACGCAGGCCGACTCGGCGTAGAACTGTGATGACTTGAAATTGCTTCCTGCCGGGCGAGTCGTTGTGCCTGAAAGGGCAGGCGACTTTCTCCATAATGGTGTCGTAGAGCCGGCCTTCGGACGGCGTCGGCGGGGCTTGGACAATCAAGACCGGCAACTCAATCGCTTCGCCGTCCGGGTTATCATGCGCCGGATGGAGCTGCCGGAATCGATTGATGATCATGGTCTTACCATTGTTAGTTTCACCCACCAGAAGCAACCCAGGCATGCGGTGCGTTCGCGGATAAGTTAGGAGGTCTTCAAGTCGATCCAGAACGCGCTTGGCTGTGGGATAGCCGATCCAGCGAGGACTGCGCGCCCGTTTGATGCGTTGTTCATCACTCAGCTCAAGCGCGGTTCTGACTGCGGGACTCAAATGATCGTTGTTCACAAGTTCACCTCCGAAGCTTGCGAGTGGTTAAAGTTCTTCCAACTCATCAAACGGCTGTACGATTGGAAGAATCTCGTCTCTAACACTCCGCTCTCTTTCACTGAGGGCATTCTCATTCTTCGTTTTCGGCTGATAAATCTGTTGGTTGTGTCGTCGCTGCTGGTCCTTTCGACGAACGTGCTTGGTCTCTTTTCTGGCGTGCTCTTCAATGGATCGCATCTGTTCATAAGATCGAAAGATCAGCTCTTCGTCAATCTCTTTGACCCCTTGCTTTTCGAGCGTTCGCCTAGCTTCGCGGAACTCCCAGATGCTCATTGGTGAACGGGCGGTGTCACGGTAAGGAATGCGGAAATAATCTTTCACGTCCGGGTCATAGAAATAGAGCGTGCTGATGTCGCGCGGGTCTCGCCTGAAGGTGAACTTGCGCTTCTTGCGCGTCTGGCCCGGTTCCTTTGCGTTGACGAAGCGACGCAGCACATCGCTGTAATAGTGGACCTCGTCCACAACCACGCCGTAGGACTGGACCGAGCGTTCAAAGAACGGCATCAGATCCAATCGCAATCGGTCTTCATCAACAATGCGTCGTGGCAGGCCGCGCCCAAGCGTCTCATTCGTTCCCAGAATCCCTTTCTCATACTGTTGAATGGGAGAGGTCATTAGACTGCAATGCTCGCGTTGGTGATAAACGCCGGTAATGTAAGTGACAATCCACTTCTCGAACTCAGCCATAGTCATTACCGCCTGACCTTCCGAGTCATACTCACCGCGTTTGGTCGGGGAAGAAAAAGTAGTGCCGGGCAGCGAATGGATCTCTTCGTTGAAAGTGCCCAGCAATCTTTCAATGTGGGCGCCGTAGTGCGGCGTCTTCACCGGACGCCATTCAAGATCGATGCTGTATTCCTTACAAGCGCGCTGCAGCATGTTCCCGCGAAACTCTCTGCCATTATCAGCGTGGATGCGTTGCATCACGCCCCAGCAAGGCCAACTGGTCGAATGGCCCAACCTGGCCAGCCACTGCTCCTTTGGCAGGATCGCATGCGCGATGCACAGACCAACCGACATACTGTTCGGTGGGTCCAGAGAGATGTAAATGCCGACCACCATCCGGCTGAAGACATCGATCGCCAGAGTTACCCACGGCCGACCGATACACAGTCGATGAATGTCGTCGACCAACATGATGTCGAACTTCGTGTGATCGATCTGAACCACAGCCAGCGGCCAGTCGGCTCCTGGGAAATGACCGAGAAAGGCAGCGTGCTTTTCATTGGCAACTTTAGCGCTCAACCGTTTCTTGTCCCTTTCCTCTTCCGAGACAGCAAGAATGCGATTGCGAACGGTAAGGTAATGAGGCGGTTTGAGGTCCGCGTTTGCGAAGCTTCTTTTTATCTCATCATTCGTCTTCTTGATGGAGCGCTTTTGCCGGTTCAAGTAAACCTCTTTCACCAAACTACCGACGATCGCTTCTACTTCCGGCGCCAGCCGGCTCTGTCCCTTGCCGCCGTTGGGCTTTGTAGGAGTGAGATCAGAAACCCTGCCGCTTTGCTCGTAAAGCGCAATCTTGCGATAAACCGTTGCCGGATGTACGCCGGCTTCCTGGGCCACAGCTCTAACCATCTCGTCAGTTCGTCGCCCCGTGAGCAAAGGATGAATCCTGCTGAACCACAGCTCCGCCGTGGTCCAATCTTTCTGCTCAATCAAAGCCAGGTCCTTGGTTGCTGTATTGTCCGGAACGGAGAGTTGTATCGGCGGGGCAATGTCGCAGAGCTTCAACTCGAGGCTTCTGCCTGTTTCCAGATCTTTGGCCAGAAGGGCTTCAAGACTCAGAATGTGGGTAATAACGTAGCGCCTGCCACCGCATCCGATGGCTCCTCCCGGCGCTAACCCTAGCAGTTGATTCATCGTGCTCGCGCCTCTCTTTGGATCGTCTCAACCAGATCGGAATACTCATCGTTAACCGTTGCTCCAGGTCCGCTCCGATGCGGCCGTTCGCTACCAGTTGCCACAGCGTTGGGAGCAAAGTTGCTTTCTGCGTTGCATCGTTGGATAGAAAAGTAAGCAAGCTTGCGGGAGTGGCCAGGTCCATGCCTGTCATGGCCTCAAGCAATAATCTGGTCCGCACCCCCTCGACCGGATGCTTTCTGAACTCGAGTAGGAAAGTGATGTTCGTGAGATATGACGTTCGCAGCTCTTGCTCAGTGACGACCGCGAAGTCCCAACTCCGTTCTCTTGCATAAGCCCTGGCCGCGCGAAACTTTGGCTTCAGTTCAGCCCAGTGCTGGAACAGATCGCGTCTGTACTTGACTTCCGCCAAAAGCGGTTGCCAGTCTTTTGTCATCGCAACGTCTTTTCGGTAGGAGATGAGCACGTCAGGTGTGTAGCGTCGCGGCTTACCGCTGCTGTCTGTGAAATCTATTGTTAGCGGCTGCTCGTCGTGCTCAAGAACATTCTTGTTGAAGAGGAGATGCTTGATGAAGTCGCGTTCCAAACTCGATTCATAAGCAGTGCTGCGCGCCGATTGATCATCGGCTACGAGGCCGGTAACGCTCCGATAGTTTGCCCGGATCTTCCTAACAGCCATCCGCTTCGGTTCCGATTAAGTGGTTGCGGCCTTTTGAGCCCACGCGGCTCTCATTCAGCTCCCGAAATCTGATCGGCCAGCGTTAACATACCCGAAGCTTGACCATTTGTCCAGCCAAATCCTTTTCACGCTTCCACCGCCGTCGCCGTCTAACTTCAAACGATCTTGTCGCTCCCGTACAAAACTAGTCGCATCCTCTTCTGTATGCAGTCGCATCCTCTTATGTGAAAAATCGCTATTTGTCCCCTCTCAGTCGCATCGTCTTCTAAAACTCACACGTCTCGGCTCGGCTTGAATGAAATTGAAGGAATAAAGCGGAGTCCGATGTGAGTGTCTTTTGGTCAGTCAGCTGCCATGGAGCAATTCATTTTCTTTTGAAGTGTTGGGACCTGTCCTTGAAGCTACTGCGATGTCTTTGGCAGGGCGATTTAATGAAGCGTGCGGATATTGCGTATTGCGTAGTTCTCAAACCATGGCAGGTAATATTCGAAATAGCGTAGTCATCCGGCCATCGGCGGTTAATATGTAGTCATGCGCTCTTTTTGAATCCTTGGAGGATTACCCATGTCGAACAAGAGAACAGCCACACGAGCGGCAAAAACCTGCCTCCGAGGCAGCCTTCTTATCGCCGTCCTCGTTTTGCCAATTGCAGTCAATGCGCAAGGACCCACACCCCAATTCCCCGGCGGTTCAAATGTGAGGCCTCCGATAACTAAGGCCGATTTACAGATCGTGAAGCGCGCGCGTGAGATACTTAACTCAGAAGCGAAATGGAATCGCGCCGATAACCGCATCTGTCCAGCGAAAGCAAAGACCGTCAGCTTGTATTGCGCGCTGCAAATGGCAACCGTTGAACTGGGCGGCAAAGCTGAACATCGTGGTGCGGCTCTCCAGGAAGCGAGGTTCGTCATCGATGAAATCGCCATAGACCGCAATTACGAACACCGGCTAATGAACTACAACAACGATACAACGACGACGTTCTCCGATATTCAGGAAGTGCTTCGCATTACAGAAAGTCTCATCACGTTGAGCCTGAAAGCGAACGGGATTAAGCAGTAGGCGCGCATGACAAGCGCTTGAAGCGGACTCGCAGGTGAGTAGCCATTGATAATTGCGCGTGCGAGCCGCTGAAGCGCAAGCTCGTCACATAAGATGGAGAACGAAAGCAAACAACTGAACGAGCAGGCTCAAGAGTTAATGCAGGAAGAGCTATGGGTTGACGCGATCAAATTAATCGAATCACAGCCATCTCTTCTTGAGCGGCATGCCGAACTTTCGTGGAATCTCGGATGGGCATATTTCAAGCTTGAGAACTGGAAGGCAGCGCAAGTGCATTTGTCTCGCGCTCGCGGTCTGAACCCGAAGTTAGCGGCAGCTTGGGGGCGCTCGGTGCAGCTCAGATGGAGGACGGTCTTCTGGATGAAGCCGAAAGCAATGTTAAAGAGGCTTTGCGGATACAGGACTCGTCAAATGCGCGAAGAACGTTAGCTCTAATTCTCATGCAGCGCGGAAAGTTGGGCGAAGCGGAGCAGATTCATCTCCGTGGTATAGACCTCAAGCCTGAATCTCCTGATCGTTGGGAATCATACGCATGCTTTCTCGAGGATGTCGGAAGGCAAGGTGAAGCGCAGGCCGCGTACAAGAAGGCCCGGTTATATCGCGGTAATTGATCTTATCGCCGCGCTGCCGTACAAACGCTTGCAGCTGATGGCGCGATAGCATGGTTCTCAAGTAATCCTTTTTCTTCGTGGCTTGAATGCCGATCGCGCGCCGCAGCTGAAGGCTCCTTTGCCGGCGATAATTTCGGCTCAATCATCAGCTTGCTTTTCATTCTGATTCTCAAACCCAAAACGGATTGCCGCTTCAAGCACATCAGTGTTTATATCTTTTAGAGTTTTGAACCTAATGCAATACCCGGTCACGTTCGCCTTGCCGAGTTCTTTTCCATAAACTTCGGCTAAGTATTTCTTATCTTCGATACCGAGGATATAGACAGAGATACCAGTTTTGTTGGCGCTCAAACCAATTTGATAAAACTCTCTGGTTGTTCCATCAGCATATATTATGGTGTCAAGTCCATATCCAATATTAGGATTAGAAACAGTTTTACCTTCGCTGTTCTTACCATTCAGGAACCATAACTTGCATGCTGGCATTACTTGCAGAATGATGTCGTGCAACGCTTGCATCTCACCGCGTTTTGGTTCAGGTTGGCTCGCAAGATACTCTTTGATTTGTTCTTGTACGTTCATATAAATATAAAATTTAGGGTTGCTTACTTATGGCTTGGCATCGAGAAAGTCGTTAATCATCGGAACGATCGTTGTCATGCGGTTTATCAGCGTGACGTGTGTTGTGTCAGGCAATATGGCCAATCTCGATGCTGAGCGCTTCCCCAGGTCGCCAGAGATCCCGCCGCCCTTCAGGCTGAACATTTCCGAAATGTGATCGAGCCGCACGCCGTCGGCATCGCCGTGGATGAAGAACAGGGGCGCTTTGGTGGCCTTGAGTTTGTCGGCGCCGAAGTCGAACGGTCTCGAAGCCATCGCTTTGATGTGATTTACAAGATCGGCGAATTTGTCGGGCGTCGGGCTCAGCTTCTTGTATTCGATTTCGATGGGCGAGCCTTTGAACGCTTCGGGCGTCAGCTTCGGGAACGCGTCGAGCCCTTCCTTGACCAAGCCGTCCTGGCGGAACCGGGCTGAAATGCTTACAACCTTGCGAACCTTCTCCGGATGGCGGATCGCACACTGCATCGCGACGCCGCCGCCCAAGCTGTAACCGATGATGTCCGCGCTTGGGATCTTAAGGTAATCGAGCAGCGCAGCCACATCGTCGGCGAGGTTTTCATAGCTGGAATCGCGTTTGATGTCGGCCGTGCGCCCGTGGCCCTGCATTTCGACGGCGATCACTTTCCGCGTTTTGGAAAGCTCGCCGATCCAGTCCGTCGCTCCGTTACCCCATGGAGTTGTCCAGTTGTTGGTGATGGTCATGAACGCCCCGTGCAGCAACACTACGGGCTCGCCGCTCCCGTGAATTTCGTAATACATCTTGAGCCCATTAACCGGCGCGTAGCCCGTCGTCGGTTTCTGCTGCCCCGACACGATCCCCGACGGGAGCATTGTCATAAGCATCGAAACGAAAAAAGCTGTCGTCTTCATGTTTGGATTCCAATTCATTATTTTTATCATTGTTTTGTCTCCTTTGCCCGCAATAACTTCGCCAGCAGTTCTTCCAAATTTTTCAACTGCATCTTCGTTCCTTCAACGAAGCCCATTTCGACCATCCTCTCTAAGCGTTCCAGCGACTCGTTGTAAATAGAGATGCTGACCCTCGTCGTTCCGTCTTGCTCGCTGAAAGTCAGGTCCCAATCGGAACCCGGCAATTCAGGATTCTCATCTTTGTCGGCAAAGGCGTTAAAGAGCTTGAAATTGGTTTTTGGCGTAATGGAGGTATATTTCTGAACGGCCCAGCGCTCGTCACCTTCGGGGCTTACCATTGCATAAAATCTCCGTCCTCCGACCTTGAAGTCCATAACCTTTGTTCGTGACGTCCAGGGTTTAGGTGCCCACCACTGGTCAAGAAGTTCCGGTTTGGTATATGCGTCCCAAACCAATGAAAGGTTGTACGCAAATTCTTTGGTTATGGAGACCGTCTTCGTCTGTTTGTCGACAATAAAATCCATTTGCATGTTTATTTTTCGTCTTTCTGTTTTTTGATTGTCGCCAGTACGTCGTCAAGTTGACTGAATCGGGTCTCCCAGATCTTTCTGTACTGCTCTAACCATTTGTCGATCTCTTTCATTTTTTCGATCTCCAGTTGATAGTAAATTTCTCTGCCTTGATGTTCTTGTTTTACGAGTTCGCATTCGGTCAGTATTCTCAGGTGTTTGGATACTGCCTGCCGCGTCGTGTCAAAATGCTCGGCAAGTGCGTTTGGCGTCATTGCCTGCAAGGCAAGCAGAGCTATAATTGCTCGTCTTGTCGGGTCGGCGATGGCTTGGAAAACATCTCTTCTCATTTTTTGCCAGTCAGTTTATGAAACCGATTGGTTGCAAGTATATGCGCAACTGTTCGGTTTCGCAAGTTCTTTTTTTAGTTTTTTGAAAAGTCAAAAATTACGTAGGAATTTTCAGGCTTGGCGGGCGGTCGGCTCGAATGACTTGTTCGACGCAGCTTGGCTCTTAGAAGCCGACGTAGGGTTCCTTCATCTAGGCTACGATGACTTTAGCGGAGCAAATTTTAGCGGCGGGAGTGTAATTTTTATCGTTGATAACAGAGTGCCGCGCATAAACTCCAACATTACGTCCTTAATCTTCAGGGACGAAAGGAACAAAGGATCGCTGTGCCACGCCCCTTCGATAATAAGGTGCTTACTGTTGCGAAAGCCTTTTCGGACTTCTTCCGCGCTACTGACGGGCGTTCGTCCGTCCAATGTGCCGCTAATGAATAAAACCGGAATGTTTGATTTGACTGGCGCGCGGAAACTTCTGCCAAGATCGGGATTACCCCATGAGTTACAGACGTCTGGAAACACAATGTCGGCGGCATTCTCTAAAAGCGTTTCTCTCGCTTCACGCTGGATTCTTCACGTCGCTCAACTGACGCACCTGACGAGCAATCCGTCATAAACGCCATCGCCGAGCCTATACTCGATCTTGATAAGTTCAGCCATTGTGGTGCGATCTCTGAAAAATCACCTTTCGATGCGGCAAGGTAGAGCCGGGGAAAGGCAACGATAGCATCCGTCCCGATAGCTGAAGCTGTCAGGAGTTGCATCACATATTTATTGATGGTGACTTTAACTGTCTGTTTGGTTCTCGGGTCTGTTGCCTCAACCGTAACCGGCTCTTTCTCCAAATGGTCAAGAACTGTCCGCATCAAGCCGAGGAAATCTGGAATCTGTTTATTGAGATTTGGGTCTGCTTGTACGAGTAGAGCAATGTCAACGAGATGTTGCTGCACCTCGCGCGGCGGTTTCAGCATACTGTCTAAGCCTTCAACTCCGGCGAGGATGGCTCGGTCGATGTTTGGTCCGTGCCTTTTGATTGTCGCCAAAGCGAGAGTCGTACCGAAGCTGATACCCCAGAGGCTTACTTTCTTCGCACCAAGTGCTTTTCGTAACGCTTCGATATCGTGGGCACTTTCATTCGTAGCCCGATAGATCAACTCCCTGACCGCGCCAAGTCTCGGCGCAGGAGCGCGAACGCTCTCTCGTAACTCTAATAGCCTCTTCGCGGGTTAGCGATTTATCAAGCGGTAGGTCGTAGGACTCACGACAGACAAGATTTGGTTTTGACTGTCCGACGCCGCGTTGGTCAAGCGCAATCACATCGCCGAACTCGCGCATCGCCATGAACAAGGGGAACCGGCTGCCTCTAGCCGAAGCAATGCCAGAGCCGCCCGGGCCACCTGCCAGATAAATGATCGGTGAACCCCGGATTAGGTGCGGTACTTTTGAATCTAACAAACGCAAGTTCAATAAGCCGGCTTCGCGGATCATTACGGTTTTCCGGCACAAACAATCGCCCAAATTCGGCATCAACCTTCTCTTTCTTCGAGTTCTCGAAAACGTATGACTCGATTTTCAAGTCGCCCGCTTTTTCCTGCGCCGGACAAACCCCAAACGGCACCAGGACAATCACGGCCGCGAACAAAAGTTTTACGCCGTTAAGAAAGTTCACTTTTCTTATGCTCCAAAGTTTTGGAATTACATACGAGGGGAATACACCGCACGCATCACTTTTATGACAAACAATTTCGCGTTCCTAAGCCGTCAAGAACATGAAGCATCGAAACATCTTAAGTAGCTATCAAAAGTGCTCGATAATACTCAGAGAAGCAGTCTTATGCATCACCTAGCTGAAGAGGCTGGTGATTCAGTAGTCCACTTAATTAGAACAGCAAGCATTAACCATTACGCCTCTCCCCTCGGGAACCAGCGCGGGCGCTGAGTTTCGGCGAGTCGGTCCTGCGCATTGCGACAGAGAGGATAAATGTAGAGTACGCTTGACCGCGCCCGTGAGCCTCGTGGTGCTGGTCCATCCGGCAAAGTGCGCGTGTCGCCTAAATAGGCCACCGTCGCTTTCAAACTTCAATCGATCCTGTCGGTCCTGTACAAAACCGGTCGCACCGACTTTTGTAAATTCAAGAACTGATCGCATCGACTTCTGTACACAGTCGCATCCACTTCTGTGAAAAAATGCTGATTTGGCCCCTCTCAGTCGCATCCTAAAAACTCACACTCTGTGAGTTCTAGAAGTTGATGCGAATATACAAAAGAAATGTGCTCGAGCACATTTCTTTTGTTATGTGGCGTTTTTGGTTATGTGGCGCTCAGCTTCTCTCCTCAGCGCGCGCGCGGATACGGCCTGCCCGAACGCCACATAACCTCAAGGCTCAAAGCGTTCGCAAGAATGTCATTAGGCCTTTGTCTTTGCCCCACGGCTTGATGCGTTTGGTCTCCTTGATTTCGCAATTGGCCAATGCTTTAGCCTTCATCAACTCGGTTTCCGCCGAGAAGACGCCACGAAGCTTGCGCGAAGGCGGAGGCGGTTGCATTACTTTGCTGTGAAGCGCTGGAGTTAGATGGCGCCGATTACGCTCGGGGATACATTCAAAATTGGATGTACCAAGGCATAGGCTTTGATGCGAATCCGATTCCTGAGAAGAGCGCGCAAAAGATCTTCCGCGCGGCTGATCAAATCCTTCGCGCCGGATGCCGATCCAATGAGAGATCAGCCGAATACGCGAACTGAGAATGCGCCCGCGAAAAACGGTCAGGGGACCGGACAATGCTCCCCTGACCAATCTTCGCTTTTCTGGCGCCGCGCTTCAGCGAGAGCTTCCGTGCAATCAGCAACGGCCCGATCAACTTAACGGCCATGGCTTATGCAAAGAACGATCCGGCTTGCTGTCCTACGTTGAAGGGAAAGCCTTGGTAAAAGCTGGCGCTCGAAAAGTTAATTCCGGTGAAGTCGCGGAGGCAGCAGACGCCGGCGCGCGTGCTTACGTGATCCACTGGTTCGTTAGCCGAACCGCACGCCATTTACCGTCGACCTTCTCAAGCACGACCGTGGCGCCTGAATAACCGATCGTGACGTGGGCATTTGCTTTGGTCCGCTCGGCATTGACGAATTCGATTTGGGTCACCTGCGGATACGTCTCGAGTTCCCAGCCGCCCCAGTGGCCGGGTCTCGCCTCGAAGAACCGCCCGAATAGCGAAAGGATTTGCATCGAATCGCCGACTGGCTGATTAGGCGTCTCCATGATTTGGGTCGGCGCGCGGCACTTCGTTCCGCCGATCGTTGGCAACAGCCGCGCCAGGAGCGATAGCTCATCGGACTTGAGTAACAGCACGTGATCGAGATCAGGGAACCTCTGATACACGGTGTGCCGACCAACTTGGCCATCCGAAGTCTTCACTTGGACATCGGCGCGGAGCACGATGAAGCGAGGCAGCGCCGCCGGAAAGTTGAAGGCATTCCAACCGCTGCCGACGTAGATCGGCAAATCGCCGAGCGGCCGAAACACTACTTGCCGAATCTCCGCGACGTCAGCGTCGATACCCGATATGGGCGGTTGCCGGTTGAGATCGCGCCGAGTTGTTACCCACGAGTCCAGTGTCTTCCCCATTAGTGCTTCGGCTTCGCTTGACTGTCCTTGTGTCAGCTTCAGCGCAGCTTTTGCCAGTGCAGCAGTCGCGACGAAGGAATCAAACGGCTCGTTGTTGATTCGGTCCAAAGCAGCTAGTGCTTTCGCCGGGTCATAGTGCGCGCCTTCCACGGCAGCCAGATCAAGGGCTGACTCGAGTTGCGCGCGATGGAGTAGTGACCGCGCCTCAGTCAGCGCTGGCGGTCCGGGTTCCTGCTTGAGGAACGTAGTCAGCGTATTAATCGCTTCGGTGAATTGGTTCTGATCGAGCTGCCAGCGTCCGCGCGCCAGCAGCCGGCCGCCGGATTGACGGAGATCATGATCGAGAGTGGCTACCCGCGCCGCCAGATCGTCGCGAGTGACGCGTAGCGTGTCAACAACCGGCCCGGTGGTCACGCCCGACCGCGGCGCCTGAGACGAACGGATCGAATACTCGAATCCGTAGTCTGCGTCCCAACTATTCAGTGCAGTATTGGCGGCAGACAGGGAATCGTCGAATCGGTCTTGCGCATCGAGCGTGCGCGAGGCAAATGCTCCGCCGAGCACGCGGGCGTACGCGTCATTAGCGAAGGAGGTGGCGGCCTGCTCGTAAGCAACGGAGGCTTTCGGCCAATCTTTCATCTGTTCGTAGCACTCGCCGATGCGAAGCGCAGCGATCGTCGCCCATGAACTCGACGGATACCGCGAGACAAATTGCTGATACTCCGGGAGCGCACGAGCGTAGTCACGTCGGTAGTAGTCAAACGCAGCCGCGAATGCGAGCGCGTGACGAGATGCATCGCCGCGATTGGCAGACGCGAGAGCGTCCAGCGAAGCACGTGCTTTGGCCGCCATCGACGACCGATCGGCTTCGGGCCCTGCAGACGATTGGCGCGCATAATACTGCGCGCGGAACAGTTGCACAGAACCGGGATCTGACGCCGTCTTTTCAATATCGTTGAGGAACCGTTCGATGCCTCCGACCCGGTCGCCCTGCAACTGGAACAGACTGTCCATCTTGCTAGCGATAACGTAGCCGAGACTGTTATCGATCGATAGCAATGCGTTCGGCATTTGCAGATGCGTTCGTACGAAGTCGGCGTATGTGTCGATGGCCCTATCAATGTTCGCAGGTGAATATGCTGGTGGCGGCGTATCTGACACGAAGAAACCGACCAATAACTCCGGTGCCTTTTCCACCCATTCGCTCCGCGGGAACTTGCCACTCTCCAGTTCCTTGACGATGGCCGCTACGCGCAAGAGGCGCTCGGTCGGATCGGAGCCGCGTGGCTCGACTCCAGTGATCGCGACGTTGGTTTGGAATTGGAAGCCTTCCTGGAAGAGCGCCTTCGCGCCTGCGTTCGTGCCGGCATGGTCCTTGGCGAATTGATCGAGATCGGCGATCTCCTTCAACAATTCCCTTGGATTCGACATGAGCATGTCGACCTGGGTCAATAGCGCTGCCTGAGTGCCGTCATAGTCGCGCAGAAACTGCCTTAGTCGCTCGGGCCCGTTTTGGCTGCGAGCCCGGTCGAGGGACCCGTCCATCCGTAGCATCTCCCACGCCAGCCGAGCCGCGTCTTCACGTGGTAGCTGCGCGATGCGGGCACGCGCAGATTCGAGCAGTTGCCGGATCGTTTCCGCATACGAGCGGGTTCCATCCTGCTGGAAGCTGAATATGGTCTCGTTAAGCGCATGCAGTGCCGCGATCGTTTGCTGGGCACCGGCTGTTTGGAGTATTCGGCTCGGTACCAGCAACGCATCGTCACGCCGTTCAGCAGCGACTAGCCGCCTAAAGGTCTCGACCGATGTGGAGTTCTGCGCCAGCAGTCGTTTGCTCTCCTTGGCATCAGCAGCTCGGCGCAGGTACCACACAAGCGTTTGGTCGTATGAGGGAAAGTCGAGCCAGGGATCACGCCTGGACGACTGGCCGAAGAGCGACGGCACACTGAGAACCGTAAGGAATAAAGCGCCAACGATCTGCATTCGCCTAGCGGTCAAGAAACCGATCCTTTGATATTCTGACACCGGTTGATGATACGCTTACGAGCGTAATTGGCAAGAACCTAAATGTCAGCACCACTAGCGACGGATTTAGAGTCCGGTGATTCGCAGCCTGGCTCCACGAAGGACTCAGCGGCCATTCCGGGTACGGCGCGCCAATTGAGCATCACGTAATCGATTCAATTCCTTAATCCGCGCACGCAACGTCCGCACATTGCAGAGCATTTTTTGGGGTTCAAAGCGTTCGCAAGAACGTCATTAGGCCTTTGTCTTTGCCCCACCGCTTGATGCGTTTGGTCTCCTTGACTTCGCAATTGGCCAATGCTTTAGCCTTCATCTCCAGGTCGGTTTCCGCATAAATGTTGGTTGTGTTGATCGAGACGTGACCCAGCCAGGCGCGAATGGTGTTGATGTCTACTCCAGATCGCAGAAGGTGAGTGGCCGTCGTGTG
>Ga0137374_10005591_pt1 | contig 14939 bp, 9 predicted proteins | sample SagtaG_20_FD_104811 | JGI IMG/M metagenome (GOLD analysis project Ga0137374, IMG submission 104811) | Vadose zone soil microbial communities from Sagehorn Ranch, Mendocino, California, USA - Sage1_R_100_16 metaG | ecosystem: Environmental > Terrestrial > Soil > Vadose zone | place: USA...
CCGAGCGGCGCAACACGCCGGTGCGGGTGCGCCTCGATCTGCAGCGCCGTGCTTCCACGAATATCCGCCGCCATCTGCTGCGGGCGATCCAGCGTTTCCTCGTGCTCCTGGTCGCCGATCTCGGGTCGTTCTACGTGATGCGCGCGCTCGTGCGCCTCGTCCGGGACCACGCCGTGCTGGGCGACGGGCTCGCCGGCGGGGTCCGGGCCGTGCTTCCGGGGGGGATCCTGAACGGGTGGCAATATGCGGCCGCACTGTTCGTGGGATTGTTGGTGACGGGCAACTACGGGCCGGGGGACCGGCGGCGCAACCCGCGGCGGCTGTTCCTCGCGTGCGCGCTCGCGACCGCGCTCCCCTTGTGGATGACGATTTGGACGCGCGGGGTCGAGCCGGTGCTGGTGCAGTACGGGCTCGTGACCGTGCTGGTGTGGGCGGGGCTGGTGGCGCAGCGTCTCACGGTGGATCGGATCGGAGAGTGGATCCGGCCGCCCAAGCGCGATCGGCTCGAGACCCTGTTCGTGGGTCCAGGCGCGGAGTGCCTCGAGGCGATCGGCAGCCAGGCATTCGCGTCGGGCGCGGAGTACCGTCCCATCGGGTTCGTGGACAGTCGGGTGCCGCAGACCCTGGGTGCGATGGGTCACATCGGCGACTTTCCGCTGCTCCTCGCCGCCTCGGGTGCGCAGGTGGTGGTGGTCTGCGGGTATCTGACCGACAAGCAATTTCAGGGAATCGTGGATACCGCCCTGGCGGCGGGATGCCAGGTCCTCTCCCTGCCGCGCTCGGTCAAGATCGCGGGCGTGCACCCGACGACGGTGTGGCGGCGGGGGCAGCCACTCGTGGAGCTGACGGCGCCGAGTCTGAAGGGCTGGCAGCTCGCGATCAAGCGGGTCGTGGATCTGACCGGCTCAGTCGGTGGACTCGTCGTCCTGAGTCCGCTGCTCGCGGTGATCGCAGCGCTCGTGAAGCTCGAGTCTCGTGGACCTGCGTTCTTCACCCAGGAACGTGTGGGCCGCGGCGGCCGGTGGTTTCGGATCATCAAGTTCCGGACGATGGTGGACGGGGCCGAGGGGCATCGGGACGAGCTACTCTCGCAGAGCCTGTACCGCGATGCGCGGCTGTTCAAATTGTCGAGCGATCCTCGGACGACGCGCCTCGGGCGCTGGCTGCGGGGCACGAGTCTGGACGAGCTGCCGCAGCTGGTGAACGTGCTGCGGGGCGAGATGTCGCTGGTCGGCCCGCGCCCGCCGCTGCCGTCGGAGGTTGATCTCTATGAGGCGCATCACTACGCGCGGTTCGACGTGAAGCCCGGGATGACGGGGCCGTGGCAAGTGGCGGGGCGCAACGAGATCAAGGACTTCGAGCAGGTTGTGGCGCTCGAGACGGCGTACGTGCGCGACTGGTCGCTGTTCCAGGATCTGGCGATCCTCGGGCGCACCGTCCCTGCGGTACTCAAGGCACGGGGGGCGCACTGATGGCACGGCGCTCCGGGGCGCCCGGTCACGTCGCCATCGTGACCTCGAACTTTCGCCCCGAGCAGACGGGGATCAGCTGTCCTGTGACGGAGTTCGCGGAGTATCTGGCCGCCGCGGGGATCGCCGTGAAGGTCGTGACGGCGCTACCGTATTACCCGGAGTGGCGCATAGCATCCGAGTACCGCGGGCGGCTGTGGAAGACGGAGCGCGACGGCAACATACAAGTACTCCGGTCGTGGCACTACGTCCGGCCGCGGCCGTCCTCAATGACGCGCTTACTCCACGAGATCACGCTCTCGTTGTTCGCGCTGCCGCGCCTGATCGGGGCGCTGCGGGGCGCCACGGCCGCCTACGTCGTCAGTCCGGACCTCGGCTTCGCCTTCGTGGGAATGTTCGTCGCCCTGCTGCTGCGCGTTCGCCGCGTGCTGGTGGTCGAGGACGTCATGCCCGACGCGGCGGTCGAGCTCGGCATGGTGCGCAACCGCTGGTTGATCGCCGCAGCGCGGGCGCTCGCGCGCCTCATGTATCGCTGGGCGGACGAGATTCACACGCTCGGTGAGGGGATGCGCCACCGTATCGCTCGCGAGACGACGAAGCCGGCGAAGATCAGGATCGTTCCGATCACGATCGACGCAGCGGAGCTTCACCCTGTTCCGGTTGCGGAGAATGCGTTTCGCCGGCGGTTCGTCCCCGAAGGAACGTTGGCGGTCTTGCATACCGGCAACATGGGTCAGAAGCAAGACCTCCAACTCCTGCTGCGGGCGGCGAGACGGCTACAGGGGGACAGCGCCGTACACTTTTACGTGTTCGGTGACGGCGCCGCAAAGGATGACTTTCTGCGCGTGCGGGACGGGTGGGGTCTGCGGAATGTCTCCCACCATCCGCTGCAGGAGCGGTGGATGCTCCGCCACATGCTTTCGGGTGCGGACCTGGTGCTCGTGAGCCAGCTGGCGGAAGTGGTCGACATCGTCGTGCCGTCGAAGTTGATCACGGCGCTGGGCGCTGGCGCGATGATCGTGGCCGCGTGCGCGCCAGACAGCGAAACGGCGGGGCTCATCCGAGGGAGCGAAAGCGGCCTAGTGATTCCGCCAGGGGACGACGCGGCCCTCGTCGATGTGATCGAGCGGGTGCGCGCGCGCGCGGTGGACACGGATGCTTTCCGTCGGCGGGCGCGCGAGTTCGCGCTGCAGAATTTTCTCCGAGCGAAGGTGTACAGCCCGCTTGTCAGGGCGCTAGCGAGCAACTCTGTCGTGACGGACCGTTGGCTCGAGGCTACTGGTTCCGTTCCCCGCCGAGGAGCCGTGCGGTGAGCGAGTGCTGGCTTCGTAAGCGGTGACCGAAGGAGGTTTGAAGGCGCGCTAGTGGATTCATGAACTATCCCTCACGAGGATACGTGCAACTCCAGAGGTTCAAGAAGAGCAAACTGCGCCTAGCCGTTGCGATCGACTGGGTGGCGCGGTCTGTCTTTAGGCTCTGGGGAGGCTTCCGGAGGTTTCGGCGACTTGACGGTGCGCGCCAGGGCCGTCGAGATACAATCCTGATTCTCCAAACAGGAGCTGTGGGCGATGTCGTAATGTCGCTGCCGGCTCTCAAAGCTATTAGGGAGAGATTCCCGCGCTCGATAATCACGTTGGTAGCGGGTCCGTGGGCACGTGACCTGCTCAAGGAAGAGAACGCTGTCGACGACATCGTTGGTCTGCAGCCCCCGTGGCTGGGTCGCAGGGGCCTAAAGGACACAAGTCGCTTCTGGCGGGCAGCGCTTTCCCTGCGGCGCGTCCGCTACGACATGGGCCTGGATCTCCGAGGCGACCCCAGGTCGCTGCTGTTCCTCTACCTCACCGGCGCGGTTCAGCGGGTCAGCTATGCATGGCACGGAGCCCGTCTTGGAGAATACCTCCTAACTCATGTGGTGCCGGGTCCCGCACCCGATGCACATCTGATAGATCGTTTCGCGACGGTTGCCGCCGCCGTCGGATGTAAGCAGGAGTCGCGACTACCAAGACTGCATCTCACCGATTCGGAGCGGGTCGCCGCTTCTGCATGGCGGCACGGCGTGCAAGCCGAGGTTGGCAACCGTCCCCTCTTGGGGATCCACCCGGGCGCAGGTAATCCCCTCCGGCGCTGGAATCCGGACCGGTTTGCGGCGGTTATCACACGCGTGCGTGCTGCCGCACGGGCCGATGTGGTGGTCTTCGCTGGTCCGGGAGAAGAGACGATTGCGGCCGACATCGTCGGACAGTCGCAGAGTGGCAGTGTGGTGGCGCGCGTTCCGCTGCGAGAGTTCATCACTCGAGTGTCAGCTTTGGACGGTCTGCTGGCTCTCGACAGTTCACCGGCGCACATTGCGACTGCTCTGGGAGTCCCGGTGGTCTGCTTGTTCGGACCGGCACTGGCGGAATTCTGCGGGCCTATTGGTTCTGATGTTCGGACTGTTCAAGAAGGCGTCTTCGAATGCCGGCCGTGCACGCAGGAGCGCTGTGTGCACCCCGGAGCTTCATGCATGGATGCTATCAGCGTTAACGTAGTGGTGAAGTTGACCACGGAGATGCTCCTTGACGGTAGGGTGCGTGAGAACAGCGGTTCATGGGCCGCTAACAGTCTCTAGTAGGATCGCCGGCGGCGCTGTCTCGGGCCACGGATCTTTCGTTTGGCGCGGCGAGTGATGGACGTGACCTTCTACGAGAAGCGTCTAAAACCGACCATCCGCCGGCTGATGCCCAGATCCGTCAAACCTCATCGGATTCTGGCGGGGCCGTTGCGCGGCCGAATCATCGTGACCTCTTGGCATGACTATCCTGGCGCGATCCTGGGGCGAACGGAGCGGGCGCTTCTGGAGTGGTTTGGCCGGAACGTCCGTGAAGGCGAGACCTGGCTGGATGTCGGTGCTCACTATGGCTATACGGCGATTGCGTTGAGCGAGCTCGTCGGCTCTCAGGGAAGAGTGTTTGCCTTTGAGCCGGTCCTCTCCACGGCGGGATACTTGGGTCGGACGCGTGCTATCAATCACCTCGCCCAGCTTAGGGTCCTGCCCCTTGGCTTGGGTGATTCTGATGTTCTTGAGGTGCGGCGCGTGCCGGTGGTTCGCGGGATGGCAGACAGCACACTGCACCCGCCCGACGCATGGATTGAGCCTTGCCTTGTGGTAGGTCTTGACTCGCTGTGGAGAGGCATCTGCGATGATCAACCCCGAGTCGACGGCGTGAAGATCGATGTGCAGGGCATGGAACTACAAGCCATGCGAGGGATGGCCGCAATACTTAGGGAGTTCACGCCCAAATTAGTTGTGGAGTTGCACCATGGCGTTGATCGCGTCGAGTTCCTCGACTGCTTGGTCTCTCTTGGGTACTCACGACTTGGTTCGCCCATCGAGCCGGCTTCCAGCGAGGCGGATCCTGCGTACCTCAATGACCGAAGCTATTACTTCAAACCTGTTCCAGTGCCTGAGTCTCGCCGGGTGACATCACCATCCACTGCCACCTAACTGGGCTGCGGAGACAAGCGACCAACCCGTGCTCGAGGCACCTTCAGGGAGGCTTTCGCACACTCTCATTGAGTCGCGGTATTCGTGGAACGTGGTTCGGCAGAGGTGGCTTCAGACCTATAAATCGATCGCTTGAGACGACGGTGTAGTCGAACCATTGCACAGAGAATTACTAGAGACTGTTAGCTTGGACGAGGTGCTCACACACTGCCCGCGGGTTCTGTGTCTGCAGGTCTTCTCCCATGCCACAAAGGTGCACGCTCTTGGAACCGTGTATTGGGCTGATAGTCCTGCTCTTGAGCTGGGTGGGCGTGTGACAAGACCGTCAGCTTGGCTGCGAGGCGTGCGCCCGACGCGGCACCATCGACGCGTATCTCCGGATGCAAGGCGCGACCGCGGGGCTGCGCGATGCGGTCGAGCCTCGTGAGGCCCAAGCGTTCGATCAGGATCTCCTCGTCACCAGCGCCTGTACGATCCGCTCGAAGTGCTCCGCCCACAGATCCGGAGTGCGGCCCTTGATTCTTTCACCGGATCTCCCGCCCATCTGCCCGCGTAGGGCAGGGTCTTCTGCCAACTCAAGCATCTTCGTGGCCAAGGCGGCGCTGTCTTCTGGTGGCACGATGTAGCCGTTGACGCCGTTCTCGACGCGGTCGCGGATTTCACCCGCTGCGCTGGTGCTAATCACGGGGAGCGAGCAGGCCATGGCCTCATCCACGACCAGTCCGTAGGGATCGCCCAGCGTGGGGAAAACGAACACGTCCGCCAGCGCGTAGTAACGTGGCAATTCCGGCTTTTGCTTGAAGCCGGCGAAAACTACGTTGCGGATGCCGCGTTCCGCGCAACTCTGCCTGAGCTCGGCTTCGTTCGGGCCGTCGCCGACCAGCAGCAGGCTGACCTCGTGGGTGCTATGGCGCTGCACAGTCTCGAAGGCCTCCAGGAGGTAGTTGATCCCCTTTCCCCACCAGAGGCGGCCGACATAGACAAACGTAGTACCCTTGAGGCCCATCACCTCGCGGGATGCAACTCGTCTCATCCGTGCTGAAGCGGAGCCGGCCTCGAAATGAGGGACATCTACCGTATGCCTCGCGAAGAAGATGCGCTCAGCTCGAGCGCCGTATCGTAAAGCAAATTGCTTACCCTCTTCACCTGGCGTCTCGATCGCGTCTGCGTGGCTAAACAGAAACCGTTTCATCGCGTCCTTGACTGGGTGGCGGGAGACCCAGCGATCGTAGGTCCTCAGCACCCGGAAACCCGTCTTGGCGCCGCGCAACTTGGCGAGCCCCCAACCCACTACGAATGCCGGCTCGGCGTACAAGCTCACCAGGACATCAGGCCGCCGCCCCAAGAGCGGTAGCGGCCAATGCAAGGCCAGCCCGAACAGCCGCGTGGTGGGCAGGTAACGATACGGAAAGCGCCAATCCAGTTCGTTCACATCCCAACTGCGGCCCGGCTCAGTCCGCTCGTTGAACCAGGCCTCGAACTCGAAGGTGCCGCGATCAGCCACCGCATTGAAGCGCTCGACCATGTAGGGTGAGGGGATATTGTTCCAGTAAACGACGTAGGGCTTGCGCGCAATGTCACGCATCTTGGCGTTGGTCTTTCGCCCGGACAGTCGTCTCCGATCCGTGGACGACTTGGGGGCTGGCCACGACGCGTTCGGCCTCGCCGCCGCCCTGAGCACAAGGCCCACGGCACGCTCAAATACGCGAGCTCCAACGGCTGCATCGTAGCGGCGGGCACGAATCACGCAGTCTTGCTTCATTTGCAGGCGTCGTCCTCTAGGCAGCGTTGCCGCCTCAAGCATGGCGGCGCACAGAGCGTGAGGATCACCGGACTTTACCCGCCACCCAGTGATGCCGTCTCGAACGAGATCAAGTGTCGCTCCAGCGTCAATTGATCCCAGCACAGGTAGGCCGCTGGCCATGGCCTCGGGAATCACCAAGCCCCAGCCGTCGTACCGACTCGGCATCACCAAGTAGTCCCCTCGGCGGTATAGCTCTGGAAGGCGGTCCCACGGCACGAAGCCGCAGCGAACGACCCGCTCGGAGGCGGCTGCTGACAGGTGCTCATCAAAGAGCTGACGCGTATCACCGTCTCCAGCAACCAGCAGCCGAACATTGCGTAGACTCTCCACTAGCTTGCTAAACGCGTGAGCGAGAAGATCAACGCCCTTGCGATGAATGAACGAGCCGACGAAAAGAAAACGGGTTTCACAGCCATCTGTCACAGAATCGTCGGCCGTCTGGAAGCGAGTAAGGTCGCTGAAGTAGGGTACTTTGAGAATCGGGCGATCAGGGCAAAGGACTGCCCGGAAGTTATCGACCGCCTTCTGTCCCACTGCGAAGAAGCCCGCTGCCCAACGACGCACAGGTAGCAGTGCCAGGCGTCTTCCAATCCGACGGAGCGAAGCGTTGCCCCCCGATGCCACAGCCTCTCCCCAGTACACCCACGGCAACCTCGCCAGGCTTGCACACCACATACCCAGTTGAACGGTAGGCATCGGGTAGACGGAGAAAACCGCCAAGTCAGGGCTCCAACGGAGCAGCTCGAGAGCCGGCCGGGGGTCAAGGTACCAATGCTCCCGTGGCGTCTCGATTCGCCGACCAGATCCGATCCGGTGCCAATGCGCTTTCGGGAGTCGCTCCCAAAGCCTTCGCGTATCACGGTCGGCACAGTACCACACCCTCAAATCGAGGCGTCCCCGTTCAGTTATCGCGTCAAACAGCTCGACCTGGTAAGGGCTCGGGACGTTCGTGAGAACGCCGACTGTAGCCTTCACTCGCTGGCTCCTTTGGGATGCTCCTGCCTCGACGCGATATCAGGACGGAGGTGCCTCTCGTGACCGCATCAAGCCATGGGCGTTGTAACTAGACAGCGCCCACCCCTCCGTAATATGCGTGAATCTCTCGCGCAAAGTGGAAAGGATCGATGATGTGCTCGACAACCTGGTTCGCAATGACAGCATCGGCAGATCCATCTGCTAAAGGAAAGGGTTGATTCAAATCCGACTCACAAAACTGCCATCCCTGGCAGAGGCCTCTAGCCATTTCATGCAGTCGTCGATGAGAAACGTCCCGCCCAACACGCTGCTCGAACTGACCAGTAAGAGCGCTCAGGATCTCACCTGAGCCACAGCCAAGGTCCACCACAGCCAAGGTCGACCACGCATCTACCGGTACCCACGGCACACATCATACTGAGATCCACGCGCGCCGCCCCTTACTGTTCACTCCCTATTTGGTACGAGGACTTGAGGACGGGCTCTTGATTTGCGACTGCGCCCCGCATAGGTCAGCGATGCTCCAGCCACAACACTGAGGATGACACCCGTGTAGCGCTCGTGAAAAAGATTTGCGGTAAAGCTCTGACCCAGGTAGGCCAGCAAAACGGCGAACGCCAAAACGGCATCCGACGATCCTCCTCGAGCAACAGAAGTCGATGCCGCCGCGAAGCCGCGAATCAACACCCCAAGGAGGACGAGTGGGACAAACGCGCCCAAAACAATTCCGCTCGCAAAAAACGGATAGACCCAGGTAGAGTGGCCCGCAAACCATTGAGGTGCATTAGGGACGTCGAGAGAAAGCACCTGCAGAACACCAGCGTCCCCTGTGTAGTTCGCCCCGATCCCGTTACCCACGAGCAGCGTCGCCGCGCTGTGCGTCAGCGCACTGATCTGGCCACGGTATTCGGCGAGGCGCGTTACCAGCGTAATATCCAGACCGTCCTGCGGTTTGAGGTGAGACATTCTATGTACCCACACGTCAAAGAAGTCCGGTCGCACAGCGCCCGTAACAGCAGCAGCCACGAGTACAGCCAGCACAAGCATCGTGAGCAGCTTGCTCCCAGAACGCACTGCTCCCAGAACCGACCGCCTTCTTGCGTCTACGATCAGCAACCCCACAAGCACCAGTGCCGTAGTGGCGATGTATGATCTGGTGATGGACAGCAGTGCAGTGATCAACCCGGTCACCAGCGCTATCGCCGCCAGCGTGCGGTGCCTTCGCAAGTAGAGACAGCCAAGGCCGTAGCCGATCAGAAACGGGACCCCCGGCCCAAGGACTTGCCAGCGAATCGTTTCGACGGAAAGCCCACCTATCGCAGTGGCATAGATGGCACGCCAGATCGTTGAGACCAACGCGGCCCATACCAGCTTGTCGAGTACGGCTGACGGATCCACTCGGCGGCGTTCCGCAGCAGCCATAACGACCAGGCCGGTGCCGAATAGAATGAACGGAAGCAGCACCTTGAGGTAGTGTACGGGGTCGCCTTCCCAGAGCAGGACCGGCAACGGAGAAAAGACGATGTAAATCCACCAAACAGCGGCGTAAGTTCTGAGTCTCGAACCGGCATTACGTATGTCGGGAGAAAACAGCTCGAGGAGGAGATAAAGGCCTGCACTTGCGAGCGACATAATTACTAGAACTACTTGAAATGTGCTGTCGCCTTGATCACCAAACTTCTTTACATCAAATGCGAGCGGCAGCAGGAAGCCAACCAGCAGCACGCTCCGATCCACGCGCGGCTGTCTGAATGCAAGCGTCAATGGTAAGTATTGGTGGTCAGGCTTAACGACTGGAAACTCCTCTCTCGTAGCCCACGTATCCGGCCAAAGCCCGGTCCAAAACGTCTAAGGCATGCGACATCTTCCCACCCACTGGGGAAGGTCCTGCCACCCCCTCAGCCGCTCGGGCCCCATTGTGCCGAAGCAGCGCACGAACCGCCGCAATCAGTGCTACGGGATTTGCAGGATCGAACACCTCACCCAGATTATGCCGCTTTGCCTGCCAGCCTATGACGCCTTCCTCGCACGCGAGGACGGGGCGACCCGCACTTGCGGCCTGTGCCAGGACACCGCTCGGCGTGTAGTGTCCGCGATAGCCCAGCCAGACCATGTCGGCTGCGGCGAACAGAGTGGGCTCTTCTTCGCTTTCGATAAAGCGATCCATCGGGCGCACCCGACCCTGAGCCACCAGCGGTGCCGTAACGGACGACGCCAACGCTTCATGGACTTCCGGCGAAATCTCGCCAGCCAAGAGCACATCGACTGACGATGGAAAAACGGGGTCGGCAAGCGCTTGTAAAAGTTCGAGCACGCCCTTGCGCGACGTGATTGCCCCGTAGACGAGGATGAGCCGGCGGTCCGAGGGCACGCCAAACCGCTGCTTCGCATCTACAGGATCCGGCAAATCCCTCAGTTCCACCGGCTCCGGGAAGAAGGCCGTCTTACGTTTAAGCGCCGGCCAGCCGGCAAGATATTCGGAGAGAGCCTCGTCAATGGTCAGTAAGCATCGGAGATGCGTGTTTCTTAGAAGGCGGAAAAACAGCGCCTCTTTGACGCTAGCTAGCGCCGGACGGGGCGCGATAACCCCCACGCGCCGATAGTGGAAAGATGGCCGCATGGCAAGGCCCACCCACGCGCAGTCACCGAACGGGGAGCCAAGCAATCCGATCGCGTAAAGGCAGTAATCCAAGTAGGGCAAGAACACAACGTCGGGTCGAAAACGATGGGCATAGACTCGATACCACGTCCTGAACATGCGCCAATAGGCAGACTCCCGTGCGACCAGCCCTCCGATCCCACGCTTGGTGTTGTGAAGGGCGAGAGGGCTGTGAGCTGGAATAAGCTGTGGTGCATCTTGCTGTCGGATCTCCGCTGAGTGCGCGATCGCTATCATCGACGGATGTTTCATCGACTCCGGCAGCGTGACGATCGTGAGGCAAAGCCCGCGTGAAGCCAACCCTCTCGCCATCAACTCCAGATAAGGACCGTGGTGTCCGCTGGCGTGTGGTTCCAAAATCAGTACTCGTAGTCTATGCGGATCCACAGGCGTCACTTTCCGTGTGTGCGCATTGTTGACCAATTTCTGGCTACCGCCCCTCGTTGGCGGCGTGCTTTTCGAGAGACTCTGATCTACGCGTTCCTGGCTTACACGCTGTACTGATCATCAATTCATGATCGGAGCACTATCTTCCGTTTCGAATGAAAACCGCGTCTAAGAAAAGCACCGTTCCGTGCTCATCATAGATCTGATCCAGATTCCCGGCGTACGTCAGTCCTGCCGATGCCAATTCCTCAGAGATTTCCAGAAACGTCGCCTGTCCTTCATACAATGAAACGACAGAATACTCGGTGATCACGATGTCTACATAGTTTAAGAGCTTTCGACCGCCGCGAAGCACCCGATCCTCATAGCCCTGCACGTCTAGTTTCAGAAGAACTTGTCGTATCAAGTCCTCGGGCTTGGGAAACTGCTCGTCCAGGGTAGAAATTTCGACCTCGGTTTCCTGTTGTCGGCTGGTTTGAGGGAAAAGGCGTCGCGATTCTGGCGTCGCAGATAACAGTGATGACGAAGGAGTGTGATCCACATGTTCATGGAAGATCGCAGCACCAGGTCTGTCGCCCAAGGCCAATTGGCGCACATGCATATTCGGATGTGTATCAGCGAGCTTTCGTAGCTCCCGGCAGGCCGATGGCAATGGTTCGAAAGAGTACAAGGCTGCAGCAGGGAACAAGGGAAGGACCTTGCGGGCGAACTGACCCCGGTTCGCGCCGACATCGACGATGGTTCGGACCGGCCGCAACGGAAGGCCGAGCATAGTAAAGGTCGGTACGTTCTTCGTCCGGCGAATGTCCAATCCTAGCACGTTAAGGTACCGACGAATGGTTTCTTCAATCTGCACAATCAAGGCTCCGCTATAGTTGGGTAGGGCGGTCGGCATGTGTAGTCGGGGGCGGGAAGATGCTGAACTCCCTCATGAGTCTCCTCGCCTGGGGTGCAAACGCGAAAAAACAGACCCACCCAGCCAGCCCGACACCCACAGTCGCTGCGGAAACCAAAAGGAGCCCGTGCCTTGGTAACAGCAGTAGGTAGATGCACAAACCGCCTGCCGACACCGCCCCTGCCACCAACGCCGCAGCCGCTGAAGTGGATCCAAAGGTGTGGCGGACAGTAACGCGCTCACGGCGCGTATGGGCGGTCAGAATCAGCGCGGTTCCGGCGGTTAGCCCAATCGGCCATGCCAACGCCGCTCCAACTGCGCCCCATAACGACCCTGCAACGGCACCAGCCAGGAGCATCACAGCGCTTTGGACGAGCTGGTGTGCCAGATTGGTGCCGAGCCGCCCTATCCCGGCGTTGAAGAAAAAGCCGGGGACCGCCAGCAGATTCACATACCAGCCAAAACACATCAGCAAAGCGAATATCCAGAACCCCGGCTCGTCGCGCCCCAACCAAAGCAATCCAATTACCGGTAGCCCGGCGGCGAGGAAGGAAAACAGAATACTGCTCGCCACCGTGATCATCCTAACATTTTGGATGTAGGCACGGCTCAAAGCGTCGTCGGCCGTTTCAGCCAAACCTGCGTAATGCGGCACTAGCACCTGGTTCGCAGAGACCAACAGCATCCGCACTTGGCTGACGAGGCGATTGGCCATTTCAAACACGCCTAATAGGGAAAGATTGCCGAAGCGTGCCATAAGCATCTTTGCGAGCGGTTCCCCGAGGAGCGCTGCCATCGAAATGAATTGCTGCGTGACGCCATAGCGCCACATCTCCATGAAGCGCTTGCGCGACCACGTTGGCATCCAAAGGCCGGAACCCCGGAGCTCCCGGCCCAACAGCAACCAGCCTGCTACAGTCGTGACTAGGTACTGAATGACCTGTCCAAGTGCGAGCCCCTCGAGACCCATGTGAGGCACCAGTAACAAGGCAGCTGCCAGCCACAGAAACTGCCCGGTCATTCCCACTAAGCTGCTCAGATCGGCGCGATGGCACCCGACCAGTGCAGTTGTAATGCTGTTACTAACCGCGGCAAGCCAAAGTGAGGCAAGCGCGTAAGGCATGAGCGCATGCGCATCTGCCAGTTGACCGGCGGAATGGACAAAAAGCCCCAAGACCCAATACAGAAAGGGCCAGACTATCACGCATAGCGCAAGCACGAATGCCGCCACGCTCAAGGTTGCCGTAGAGGCGGCGGCCGCTGCTTCTTGCACGGCGCCGCGAGCCAGCTGCTTGGGCACGAAACGAATGCTGCCTGCGCCAAGCCCCAGTTCACCCAGGCGAATCGCGGCGGTAACAGCCATCACCAACGACCACAAGCCGATTGCCTCGGTGCCCAGCACGCGAACAATGAAGCGAAACAGCACGAACAGCACAGCAGCGCCCACCACTACCTGCGTCGCCGCCAGCACGGCATTGATCTGCAGACGCCGCGGGCCTGGCAGAAGAGTTTTATCGGGCGCTGTGATCGCCGGCTGCTTCAACTAGCTCTCCCCCTCTTGGGCAGCCGCCGCAGTGACGCCCTGGTGACTGCAGCGTATCGCGACTCAAAAGCCCCCGTTATGCCGATTCACCTGCTACGCCTCGCGCTCAGCCGCAGGCGCCCAGCGAGGGTTCGCGGGCCCAGAGCCGCTTCAGCCACGTCCTTCTCGGCGGCTTCGCCCGCGGACGAGCGACCGGAGGTCTGACCGGAGACCCTTGAGAAGCTCGCGGGACTCCCGGTACACATGCTCATTATGGCGTCGGACCCGCTCGACGTATTCAGCACCAAACGCCCAGAACGCGCCGAACATGCCGCCGAGCAGAAGCGCTACGAAAGCCCAGAGGGTCCTCTTTGGACTCGACTTCCGCTGCGGCACGACAGCCGCATCTATCACAGTGATCACCGGCGTGTCGTTTACCTCCTGGATGCGCGCAGTCTCGTACTCGCGCCGCAGGGTTACATACAGCTCTTGGCGCAACTCGACTTGTCGTCGGAGCCGGCCTTCCTCGAACATGAGCTGCGGCGATTGCTGCCACGAGCGGTTCGCCTGGTAGAACCGCTTCAGCGCCTCTTCCGCGTCCCTCAGGTCCTGCTCGCCGGCGGCGACTCGCTCCTCGGTGAACTTGCGGCGCTCGCGCGCCTGGGACTGCCGGGCCTGGGCGTTGAACTCGTTCAGGAAGGCCACCAACCTGTTCGGGACAGCGGCCGCCAGCTCTGGATACCGCGACTCTACCCTCACCGTTACGATGTTGGTCTGGGCATCGACGCCAACCGACAGGAGGCCGGCGAGCTTCCTGGCACCCCGCTCCAGACTGTCCGCGGCGTTCCTGCCGCCCGGCTGCAGGATGGTCAACAGCGTGGTCGAGTCCTGCGGCTCCTGCGTCGCTCGAGGGTCAGCGTAACGTGCGAGGAGTAAGCGGTCGAGAATCTCCCGGCTCTTCGCTACGTCGGCGTAGAATTGCGGGGATTGACTGGCGTCGGCGGCGAGGGCGATGCCGAGCTGGCCGGCGATACCCGCCAGGCCTGTGGGCAGCCGGCTCTGGGAACGGACTTCAGGAGCGAATGAAGTGACGGCAGTGTAGGTGGGCGGCACCAGAAAGGATATCCCGACGACGACGAAGGCTGTCGTTATGGGAAGCCCGATCACCGTCCGCCATCTCTTGAGGAGGACGTTCACGATCTCGAGGACGCTGATCTCCTCCTCGAACGGCGGCGCCTGAGGCTGAGGAGTCGCGCCCATTCGTTAAACCAACGCCCCCTGCTTCCGCCGCGCCTCGTACCACTCGACCGTCCGCCGCAGCCCGTCGCGAAACTCCACCTTGGCCCGGAATCCGAACTCCTTCTCCGCCCGGCTCGTGTCGAGCTTGCGACGCGGCTGGCCGTTGGGCCGCGAGGTGTCCCACCGCACGCGGCCCCGGTAGCCCGTCAACTCCGCGATCAACGCGACCAGCTCCCGGATGCTGATCTCGAACGACGCGCCCAGGTTCACCGGCTCGGCCTTGTCGTAGCGCTCCGCGGCCAGCACGATCCCCTCCGCCGCGTCCTCCACATACAGGAACTCGCGCGTCGGCGTGCCGTCCCCCCACACGACGACCTCCGTGGCACCTGCGTCCCGTGCATCGAGACACTTCTTGATGAGCGCCGGAATGACGTGCGATACCCTGGGATCGAAGTTGTCGCGCGGCCCGTACAGGTTCGCCGGCAACAGAAAGATCGAGTGAAAC
>Ga0137374_10005597_pt1 | contig 14931 bp, 14 predicted proteins | sample SagtaG_20_FD_104811 | JGI IMG/M metagenome (GOLD analysis project Ga0137374, IMG submission 104811) | Vadose zone soil microbial communities from Sagehorn Ranch, Mendocino, California, USA - Sage1_R_100_16 metaG | ecosystem: Environmental > Terrestrial > Soil > Vadose zone | place: USA...
CCGCGCAACTCGGCGAGCTGCTCGGCGCTCCGGCGCTCGGCAGGAAACTGCGGGACGAGTCGGCTGCTGCCGGAGGGCCTGAGCTGGTGAACGACGGACCGTCTACCGCTCCGTCGAAACGCCTGCAGGCTCACTGCCCGGGCTACAGCAAGCCGGTTGACGGCCCGCTGGCGATCTGCGAGTTGGGGCTGCAGGAGTTGCGTCGGCAGTGCCCGCACCTGGATGCATGGCTCACGAGGCTGGGGAACCTCGCCCTTCCCGAGGACTGACGCCCCAAAGCCGTCAGGGGTGGCCGGCTGCGGGCGTGGTGACTTGCGCGGTGCCGGCGGCGTGCCGGCGGGCCAGCTCGGCGTAGATCGACGGGTTGCTGTGCACCCACACCTTGGCGCCCTCGGTCAGCGGCCCCTTCTCCCGGGCCGGTACGCCCATCGCCACCACATCGGGTGGGATCACCGCGCCGGGCGGCACCAGCGAGCCGGCGCCCACCAGCGCGCGGGCCCCGACCCGGGCGCCGTCCTGGACGGTGGCGCCGTTCCCGATCAGCGCCTCCTCGCCGAGGGTCGCGCTGTGCACCACGCAGAGGTGGCCCACGGTGGCGCCGGCACCGATCACGGTGCCCTCCGGGCCGCTGTGGATCACCGAGTTGTCCTGCACGTTGGCGCCCCGGCCGACCAGCACAGGCCCGAAGTCGCCGCGCAGCACGGCGCCGTACCACACCGAGGCGTCGGCCTCCACGGTCACGTCGCCGATCAGGGTCGCCGTCGGGGCGATCCACGCGGTCGGGTGCACGGTCGGGCTGGCGCCCTCGAAGGAGTACAGCGGCATGCCGCCCATCCTCGCGCAGCCGGTTTCCGGTACGCCGCCCGGTGGCCTGACACCCCGGCGGCGGGCATTTGCTGCGCTGTCCGGCGTAGCGGAGGCCGCGATGCTTGCCACAGTTAGCGGCAGTGCCCACATTTGTCCGTTACCGAGCCGGCGGGATGCCGTGTCATGGAGGCGGCAAGTCAGGGAAGCGGCAAGTCATGGAAGCGGCAACGAAAGGGGTTACGGCATGTCTAGTGATGGCAACAGTCGACGCCACATCCGTCACAGCCTGGTCGGTCGCCTGCTGAACAACCTGCCGCACGGGCGGTCCGACGAGCCGCAGGACCGCCTGCTGCGCAACTGTCCCGAGTGCGCCGAGTCGGTGTACGTCCTCGCCGACCGCTGCCGCCACTGCGGCAGCCCGCTGTCCGTACCTGCCCGGGTCGCCTGACCCGCACTACCCCGGTTACGGCGATCGTCCGCGATCGCCGCGGAGGGTGGGAGGGGATGGCTCAGTCGCCCGCCTGCCCGGCCGGCACCGCCGCAAGGCGCTGCGCGCAGATCCGCGCCAGCGCGAGCGCCACGTCCGCGGTGGTGTACCCGTCGAGGACCACCACGATCCGGCCGCGCCGCTGCAGGATCCGGGTGGCACGGCGCGTCTGGCCGTCGGCCGGCGACATGGTCTCGGTCACCGCGAACGCGCCGGCCAGCCCGGAGATCGCCGGGGCGGGCAGCACGACGTAGCCGAACGACGCGTCCGGCTGGTCGCCGGTGGTACTCGGCCGCGGCACTCCGGGCCGGCAGCCGGACACCGCCTGTCGCGCCTCGGTGATCGCCTGCTGGGCGGCCGTCGCGCTGTCGTAGACCACCACGTCGTTGCGCCCCAACTCGGCGCCCTCGATCTGGCTCACCGAGTACAGCCGCCGGGCCCGCCGGTGAGCCTCCGAGCCGAACCGCCCGTAGCACAGGTCCAGCGTCGGCTGCGCCCCGGTGACCTGCGTGGACAGTGCACCGACCTCGGTGTCCGCCCCCGCGTCGGCCGGCCGGATCCGGATCGACTCGATGATCGCCACCGGGTCGCCGGTCGGAGCGGTGCCGCCGGTCGGGCCGCTCGCGGGGCTGCTCGCCGGAGCACTCGGCGAGCCGGTCGCCGGGCTGGTCGCGGTCGCCGTCCGATCCGGCGCGGGCCCGGCCGGCGAGCAAGCCGCGGCAACGACGGCGAGTGCGGCGGCGAGCACCGCGGCGAGTGCTGCGGCGAGTGCTGCGCCGGGTACCGCGACAGGTAGGCCGAAGGGGCGGAGGCTCACGGCTGCTCACGGTACGTGCCGCGCGGGCCGGACCCGGTGAGCACCCTCACACGGCGCCCGGGCGGCGCCCGCGGGATACTGCGCGGTAACCCGCCCGACGTAGTCGAGGAGCGCCGTCATGGCCCGGCTCGCCCAGACCGCCGGTCTCACCGAGACCCAGCAGGAGATCGTGAACGCCGTCCGGGAGTTCGTGGACAAGGAGATCATCCCGACCGCGACCGAACTGGAGCACAGGGACGAGTACCCCGAGGCGATCGTCGACCAGATGAAGGAGATGGGCCTGTTCGGGCTCACCATCCCGGAGGAGTACGGCGGCCTCGGCGAGTCGCTGCTCACCTACGCGTTGGTGGTGGAGCAGATAGCGCGCGGCTGGATGAGCGTGTCCGGAGTGATCAACACGCACTTCATCGTGGCGTACATGATCGCCCAGCACGGCACCGATGAGCAGAAGCGGCACTTCCTGCCGCAGATGGCGGCCGGCGAGATCCGCGGCGGCTTCTCCATGTCCGAGCCGGGGTGCGGCTCCGACGTGGCGGCGATCAAGTCGAAGGCGGTCGCGGACGGCGACGACTTCGTGCTGAACGGCTCCAAGATGTGGCTCACCAACGGCGCCCGGGCCGGCGTCGTGGCCACCCTGGTGCGCACCGAGGAGGGCGCCGACTCGGTCTACCGGAACATGACCACGTTCCTGGTGGAGAAGGAGCCCGGTTTCGGCCAGCCGGCGCCCGGGCTGACCATCCCCGGCAAGATCGACAAGATGGGCTACAAGGGCGTCGAGACCACCGAGATGGTGATGGACGGCCTGCGGGTGCCGGCAACTTCGGTGCTCGGTGGCGCGGACGGCCGGGGCCGCGGCTTCTACCAGATGATGGACGGCGTCGAGGTCGGCCGGGTGAACGTGGCCGCCCGCGGCTGCGGGGTGATGCTGCGCGCGTTCGAGCTCGCGATCTCCTACGCCCAGCAGCGGCAGACGTTCGGCAAGCGGATCGCCGACCACCAGGCCATCGCGTTCAAGCTGGCCGAGATGGCAACCAAGATCGAGGCGGCCCACCTGATGATGGTCAACGCCGCCCGGTTGAAGGACTCCGGCCAGCGCAACGACGTCGAGGCCGGCATGGCGAAGTACCTCGCGTCCGAGTACTGCTTCGAGGTGACCCAGGAGGCGTTCCGCATCCACGGCGGATACGGCTACTCCAAGGAGTACGAGATCGAGCGCCTCATGCGGGAGGCCCCGTTCCTGCTCATCGGCGAGGGCACCAGCGAGATCCAGAAGACCATCATCAGCCGCGGCCTGCTGCGCGAGTACAAGCTGCACGGCTGACCGCGTCTGTCCCGCCGGCGCCGCGGCCACCCACCACCCTCCGATGGTCCCAGGGGAACTCGTCCACTATGGAGGGACGACCCTCCCGTGTGGACAGTCAACACCACTCCGGTGCGGCGTCCACTCTGGACAGACCCGCTGGCGGTGCCGGCAAGATCGTGGGAACGTCTCAGATGTGAGTACTTCGTTGAATTCCACCGCCGCCGCGCTGCTGGGCCTGCTGCACGACGGGCCGATGACCGGCGGTGAGCTGGTCGCCGCCGCGGAGCAACGGTTCGGCGCGTTCTGGAGCCTCACCCGCAGCCAGGTCTACCGCGAGCTGCCGGTGCTGGCCGGTGCCGGGTACGTGAAGGCGGGCCGGGCCGGCCCGCGCGCGTCCCAGCCGTACGCGATCACTGCCGCCGGCCGCAGGGCGTTCTCCGGGTGGCTGTCGGAGCCGGCCGGCGGCGACCACCCGCGCAACCCGGTACTGCTGCGGCTGGGTTTCGGCGGCCGGCACAACAAGACGCAGCTGCGCAGGCTGGTCGAGGAGGCCCGCGCCGAGCACGAGGCCAAGCTGGCCGCGCACCGGGCCGCCGCCAGCGCGGCGAAGAAGGACGGCGACCCGTTCGCGACGGCCGCCGCCGACTTCGCGGTGGCGTACGAGCGCGCGTTCCTCAAGTGCCTGGACAGCCTGCCCACCGCCTGACCCGGCCCGGACGCGTACCCTCGCTGGTCGTGACCGTCGACTTTCCCGCCGCCCTCAAGGAGCTGTCCGCCACGCTGTCCTCCGTCGAGGCCGTCCTCGACCTGGGCAAGCTGCGGAAGGAGGCGGCCGACCTGGAGCAGCAGGCCGGCCGGCCGGACCTGTGGGACGACCAGGAGGCTGCGCAGCGGGTGAACAGCCGGCTGTCCGCGGTCCAGGGCGACCTGCGCCGGGTGGAGGACCTGCGCCGCCGGCTGGACGACCTCGCCGTGCTGCACGAGCTGGCCGAGGACGAGGACGACGCCGAGACCCGGGCCGAGACCGAGACCGAGCTGGCCGACCTGAAGCGGGCCATCGACGAGCTCGAGGTCCGTACTCTGCTGTCCGGCGAGTACGACCAGCGGGACGCGCTGGTGACCATCCGGTCCGAGGCGGGCGGGGTGGACGCCGCCGACTTCGCCCAGATGCTGCTGCGGATGTACCTGCGCTGGGCGGAGCGGCACGGCTTCCCGACGCAGGTGTACGACACGTCCTACGCCGAGGAGGCCGGCATCAAGTCGGCCACGTTCGTGGTGAAGGCGCCGTACGCGTACGGCACGCTCTCGGTCGAACAGGGCACCCACCGGCTGGTGCGGATCTCGCCGTTCGACAACCAGGGCCGCCGGCAGACCTCGTTCTCCGGCGTCGAGGTGCTGCCGGTGGTGGAGCAGACCGACCACATCAACATCCCGGAGGACGAGATCCGGGTGGACGTGTTCCGGTCCTCCGGCCCGGGCGGCCAGGGCGTGAACACCACCGACTCCGCGGTGCGCATCACCCACCTGCCCACCGGCATTGTGGTCACCTGCCAGAACGAGCGCTCCCAGCTGCAGAACCGGGCCACCGCGATGGCCGTGCTGCAGGCCAAGCTGCTGGAGAGGCGCCGGCAGGAGGAGCAGGCCCGGATGGACGCCCTGAAGGGGGACAGCGGCGGCTCGTGGGGCAACCAGATGCGGTCCTACGTGCTGCACCCGTACCAGATGGTCAAGGACCTGCGCACCGAACACGAGACCGGCAACACCGCCGCGGTACTGGACGGCGACATCGACGACTTCATCGAGGCCGGGATCCGCTGGAAGCGCCAGCGGGAGAGGGGCCGGGGCTAGGGCGTGTCCCAGCGGTGGCGTTGTCCTTGTGGTTTCTGACCGCGGCCGAGCGCGGCAACCCGGCGACCCGGCTGGACGCCCGGCACCCCGATGGCGCGGCCTGGTCGGAGCGCAACGACGTCCGGCCGCTGGTGCACGGCGCCACCTACTTCACCGAGTTGCTGGCCTGCGTGCGGGCGCTGCGCCGCGGCGACCTGCTGCTGTTCACCGACTGGCGGGGTGACCCGGACGAGCGGCTGGACGGGCCGGGCACCGAGGTGGCCCGGGTGTTCAGTGCGGCGGCCGAACGCGGGGTACTGGTCAAGGGCCTGGTATGGCGGTCGCACTGGGACCGGCTGGCCTTCAGCGCGACGGAGAACCGGCACCTCGGCGAGGCGATCGAGCGGGCCGGCGGCGAGTGCCTGCTGGACATGCGGGTGCGGCCCGGCGGCTCGCACCACCAGAAGCTGGTGGTGGCGCGGTACCGTGGGCGGCCGGAGCTGGACGTGGCCTTCGTCGGCGGCATCGACCTGTGCCATAGCCGGCGCGACGACGGGCGGCACGAGGGCGACCCGCAGCGGCAGCCGATGGCCGCGGTGTACGGCGCCCAGCCGCCGTGGCACGACATACAGGTCGCCGTCCGGGGTCCCGCGGTGGCCGATGTCGAGGCGGTGTTCCGCGAGCGCTGGGAGGACCCGCGGCCACTGGCCCGCAGCCCGTTCCGCCGGCTGGCCGACGCGGTCCGCGGCGAGGACCGGCGGCCCGGCCCGCTGCCGCCGTCGGCCGTCGACCCGCCGCCGGCCGGCCCGTGCGCGGTCCAGTTGCTGCGGACCTACCCGTACCGCCGGCCCGGCTACGGGTTCGCACCGGAGGGGGAACGCAGCGTCGCCCGCGGCTACACCAAGGCGCTGCGCCGCGCCCGCGCCCTGGTCTACCTGGAGGACCAGTACCTCTGGTCGGCGCAGATCGTGGCGCCGCTGGCGCAGGCGCTGCGGGACCAGCCCGGGCTGCGCCTACTCGCGGTGATCCCGCTGTACCCCGACCAGGACGGCCGGGTCTCGATGCCGCCGAACCTGGTCGGCCGCGAGGAGGCGCTGGCGGTGCTGCGCCGGGCCGGCGGGGACCGGGTGGCGGTGTACGGCATCGAGAACCACGCCGGCACGCCGGTGTACGTGCACGCCAAGGTGTGCGTGATCGACGACGTGTGGGCCGCGGTCGGGTCGGACAACCTGAACCGGCGGTCCTGGACGCACGACTCCGAGCTGTGCTGCGCGGTGCTGGACGCCACCCCGGACGGCCGCCCGCCGGCCGATCCCGGCGGCCTGGGCGACCAGGCCCGGCGGTACGCCCGCGAGCTGCGGCTGGTCCTGGCGCGCGAGCACCTGGACCGGGCCGGCGGCGACGACGCCGACCTGGTCGACCCGGTCTCCGCGGCCGCCGCGTTCGGTCGGGCGGCCGCGGCGCTGGACTCCTGGCACGCGGCCGGCCGGCATGGGCCGCGCCCGCCCGGCCGGCTCCGCGCGTACCGCGTGCCGCGGCTGCCCCGCCGCACCAGGGGCTGGGCGTCGGTGTTGTACCGCACGGTGTACGACCCGGACGGCCGGCCGGCCCGGATGCGCCGCCGCGGCGAGTTCTAGGCCGTCGAATCCGCCAGCCCGTTCGGCAGCTCGGCGTGGAACGGCAGCAGGCGGGCAACCTCCTCCGCCAGCGCCGCCTCGCCGGCCGGGTCCAGCGTCCCGGCGACGAACCGGTCCACCAGCCTGGGGTCCAGCTCGAACGCGGTCATCGGACCTCCGTTCACGAGTCACAGCAGCAGGTCGAAGATCCGGAACGCACCCACAGCAGCAGCCCGGTCCAGAACAGCCGCAGCCATGCGCGTGGCCGCCGGCGTGGAATCACGCGTCCAGTCACCGGCGCGTTGTTCCCGTACACGCGTTTCTAAACATGCCCGTCGGCGCCGGCCGGGCCCTCGGCCGGGCCCTCGGCCGGGCCCTCAGCTTGCCTTCGGCTCGGCCCTGTGTCGGGTGCGCCGGATGACCTTGTGGGCGGCGGTCTCGTCCACGCCGGTGGCTCGCAACAGGTCGAACGCGATCGACTGCGCCTGCGCCACCACGACCGAGCCGGAGAAGCCGACGCCGGCCGAGTACGCCAGCGCGGACCGCCGTACCGCCTCCACCACGAGGTCCCGGGTCTGCTCCGGTTCGGCGCCCCGCTCCAGCTCATGGTGCAGGCAGCGCACCGCGTCGGCCAGCGCGGACAGCGCCGCGGGCAGGTCGGCCGGGATGCGTTCCTGCGAACGCAGCGCGCGCCGGGCCCGGCGGGCCAGCACCCGGGTGTTGCGCGCCATGTTGTCGATGTGCGGCGCGGCCTCCGCGTACAGACCGAGCTGCCCCTTGGCCCGCCACCGGATCGGCGACACCGCCACGGTCTCGGTGGCCGTGGCCAGCGCCTCCCGGAACGCCTGCAGCGCCGGCTCGATCCCGCGCAGCCGGGCGAGCGCCGCGTCCGCCGCGGCGGCGTCCCCGGCGGCCAGCGCCGCGCCGATCTCGGTCAGCCCGTCGGCGAGCCTGGTAAGCACCGGCCCGGCCGCCTTGCGGATGGTGGACAGCGGGTCGATCGGCAGCAGCAGCGCGTGCACACCGAAGCCGATCACGCCGCCGATGAGCGCGTCGAACCAGCGCGTGTAGTACACCCCGTTGTCCGGCGGGTACAGGGTGGCGATCAGCACCGCGGACGAGCCGGCCTGCGTGATCAGCGGCCCGCCGCTGCCGACGAACAGCGCGGTGGCCATCGCCAGGGCCACCACGATGCCGAGCTGTACCGGCCCGACCCCGATCAGGCTGATCAGCAGGTCGCCGACGAAGATGCCGACCGCCACCCCGATGATCAGCTCGATGGTGCGGCGCAGCCGGTGGCCGCTGGACGCGCCGAGCACGATCACCGCGGCGATCGGCGCGAAGAACGGCACGTGGTGGTGCACCAGCCGGGTGGCGACGAACCACGCCAGCCCGGACGCCAGCCCGCACTGCGCGACGAGCACCGCGTTGCTCCGCACCCGGGCCAGCCGGTCGCGGACCGAGCGGCCCGGCCGGCGGACCACCCCGTCGAGCGCGGTCCGCGCCCGCTGCACATCCATGCGCCGCAGTTCCATGCCCCCTAGTAAAGGGGCCTGGTAAAGGGGTCGACCGGCGGTCGCCGGCACCGGGACACTGCTGCTCGTGGGACATGTGGAGGTCGCCGGGCTGCGCTACCAGCTACCGGACGGGAGGCCGCTGTTCGACGACGTCTCGTTCCGGGTCGGCGACGGCGCCACGGTGGCCCTGGTCGGGGCGAACGGCGCGGGCAAGACCACGCTGCTGCGCATCATCAGCGGCGACGCGACGGCGCAGGCCGGCGCGGTGACCACCAGCGGCGGGCTGGGCGTGATGCGGCAGTTCGTCGGCTCGCTGCGGGACAGGTCAACGGTGCGCGACCTGCTGCTGTCGGTGGCGGCGCCCGCGGTGCGCGAGGCCGGCCGTGTGCTGGCCGCGGCCGAGCACGCGATGCACCGGCGCGACGACGAGGCCAGCCAGCTCCGCTACGCCCAGGCGCTGGCCGACTGGGGCGAGCTCGGCGGCTACGACGCCGAGGTGTTGTGGGACACCTGCACCACCTCCGCGATGCGCCTGCCGCTGGACGAGGCGGGGCGCCGTCCGGTGCGCACCCTGTCCGGAGGCGAGCAGAAGCGGCTGGTGCTCGAGGCGCTGCTGCGCGGCACCGACCAGGTGCTGCTGCTGGACGAGCCGGACAACTACCTGGACGTGCCCGGCAAGCAGTGGCTGGAGGGCCAGCTCCGGCAGACGGCCAAGACCGTGCTGTACGTCAGCCACGACCGTGAGCTGCTGGCCAACACCGCGACCCATGTGGTGACCGTCGAGGCCGGCGGCGCCTGGGTGCACGGCGGCGGCTTCGCGTCGTACCACGAGGCGCGGCAGGCCCGGCACGACCGGTTGGACGAGCTGCGCCGCCGCTGGGACGAGGAGCACGCCAAGCTGCGCGCGCTGATGCTGATGTACAAGCAGAAGGCTGCGTACAACGACGCCATGGCCAGCCGCTACCAGGCGGCGGTGACCCGGCTGCGGAAGTTCACCGAGGCCGGTCCGCCGCCGAGCCGGCCGAAGGCGCAGCGGGTGCGGATGCGGCTGTCCGGCGGCCGTACCGGCCTGCGTGCGGTCACCTGCGCCGCGCTCGGGCTGGCCGGGCTCACCGACCCGTTCGACCTGGAGGTGTTCTACGGCGAGCGGGTGGCGGTGCTGGGCGGCAACGGCTCGGGCAAGTCGCACTTCCTGCGGCTGCTCGCCGGGGACCCGGTCGCGCACGAGGGGACAGCGAAGCTGGGCGCCCGGGTGGTGCCGGGCCACTTCGCGCAGACGCACGAGCGACCGGAGCTCGCCGGCCGGACGCTGCAGCAGATCCTCTGGGAGGACTGTGCGCTGGACCCGAACGCGGCCGCCGGTGCGCTGTCCCGGTACGAGCTGGCGCCGGCCCGCGAGCAGCGCTTCGACACCCTGTCCGGCGGCCAGCAGGCGCGGCTGCAGATCCTGCTGCTGGAGCTGTCCGGGGCCACCCTGCTGCTGCTCGACGAGCCGACCGACAACCTGGACGTGGCCTCCGCGGAGGCGCTGGAGGAGGGCCTGGCCGCGTACCAGGGCACGGTGGTGGCGGTCACTCACGACCGGTGGTTCGCGCGGTCCTTCGACCGGTACGTGGTCTTCCGGGGGGACGGCACCGTAGGCGAGTCGGCCGAGCCGGTATGGGACGAACGGCCCTCCGACCGTGTCAGGCAGATCGCCCGGTAGAACGCCCGATTCGCCTGACAGGTCACGGATGACGGGGCAGGCCGCGGCCCAGGGTAGAGTGGCTAGCCGTGATCAGGCTGCACCACGTCTTCAAGATGTACGCGTCCAGCGCCCGCCCGGCGTTGGACGACGTCACGGTCGACATCGAGAAGGGCGAGTTCGTCTTCCTGATCGGGCCGTCCGGCTCCGGCAAGTCAACGTTCCTCCGGCTGCTGCTGAAGGAGGAGAACCCGACCCGCGGTGCCGTGCACGTGTCCGGCAAGGACCTCAACAGGCTCTCGAAGTGGAAGATCCCGGCGCTGCGCCGCACCATCGGCTGCGTCTTCCAGGACTTCCGCCTGTTGCAGAACAAGACCGTGGCGGAGAACGTCGGCTTCGCCCTGGAGGTGATCGGCAAGCCGCGGCACACCATCCGCAAGGTGGTGCCCGAGGTTCTCGAACTGGTCGGCCTGGACGGCAAGGCGGCCCGGATGCCGACCGAGCTGTCCGGCGGCGAGCAGCAGCGGGTGGCGATCGCCCGCGCGTTCGTCAACCGGCCGCTGGTGCTGCTGGCCGACGAGCCGACCGGGAACCTCGACCCGGACACCAGCCAGGACATCATGATGCTGCTGGAGCGGATCAACCGCACCGGCACCACGGTGCTGATGGCCACCCACGACAACAACATCGTTGACTCGATGCGCCGCAGGGTGGTCGAGCTCGACGACGGCCGGGTGGTCCGTGACCAGGCCCGCGGCGTTTACGGCGTCGGTCGCTAGCCCTTCGGGTACCGGCCTCCTGATCCCCCAACCTGTGAGCTAAGGACGATGCGCGCGAACTTCATCTTCTCGGAGGTGCTGACCGGGCTCCGGCGGAATCTCACCATGACCGTCGCCATGATCATCACCACGGCGATCTCGCTCGGCTTCTTCGGCGCCGGCCTGCTGGTCCGTACCGAGGTCGATAAGATGAAGGACATCTACTTCGACAAGCTGCAGGTCTCGGTCTACCTGAAGGACAACATCAAGCCGGCGGAGCGGGACAAGCTCCAGCAGCAGCTGTCCGACTCGCCCGAGGTCAAGGGCGTGGAGTACCTGACGCAGCAGCAGGCGTACGAGCGGTACAAGCGGTTGTTCGCGGCGAACCAGGGGCTCATCTCGATCGCCGACCCCAAGTACCTGCCTGCCTCGTTCGTGGTCACGCTGAACCACCCCGAGCGGTACGCGGTGATCCAGCAGGGGTTCTCCGGGTCGCCCGGCGTCGATGAGGTGTCCAGCCAGAACGTCATCCTGGACCGGATCTTCAACCTGTTCAGCAAGGTGCGCATCGCCGCCCTGGTGATCGCGCTGATCCAGTTGTTCGCCGCGTTGCTGCTGATCTCGAACACCATCCAGGTGGCCGCGTTCCATCGGCGCACCGAGACCTCGATCATGCGGCTGGTCGGCGCGTCCCGGTGGTACACCCAGCTCCCGTTCATCCTGGAGGCGGCGGTGGCCGGCCTGATCGGCGGCCTCCTGGCCACGATGGGTCTGCTGTTGGCGAAGGTCATGTTCGTGGACCGCGCGCTGGCCGAGCCGATCAGGTCGGGCACCATCGCGGCGCTGAGCTACGGCGACATCATGTGGCCGACCGCGCCGCTGGTGCTGGGCATCGGCGTGGTGATGGCCAGCGTCGCCGCGTACGTGACGCTCCGCCTGTACGTCCGGCTCTGATGTCCAGGGAGCTCTGATGCCCAGGGAGACCGGCCGCCGGGCGATCGCGTCGAACCGCAAGGCGCGGCACGACTACTCGATCATGGACACGTACGAGGCCGGCATCGTGCTGACCGGCACCGAGGTGAAGTCCCTGCGTGCGGGGCGCGCGTCGCTGGCCGACGCGTACGCCACCATCGACAACGGCGAGATCTTCCTGCGCAACGTGCACATCCCCGAGTACACCCAGGGCACGTGGACCAACCACGAGCCGCGGCGTACCCGGAAGCTGCTGATGCACCGGGCCGAGATCGCCAAGCTGATCGGCAAGACGCAGGAGAGCGGGCTCACCCTGGTGCCGCTCCAGCTCTACTTCTCCGAGGGCAAGGTGAAGGTGGAGCTCGCGCTGGCTCGTGGCAAGCGGGACTACGACAAGCGGCAGGACCTCGCCAAGCGGGACGCGCAGCGGGAGATCGCCCGCGCCGCCGGCCGGCGCCGGTAGGTGGACCGGCGGGGCTTCCTCGGCGCGGCGGCCGCCGCGGGGGTGGTCGCCGCGGGGGTGGCTGCTGCCTGCTCGCGGCAGGCGCCGCCGCCCGCGCCGTCACCGTCCGCGCCGTCACCGTCGGCGTCGCCCCCGTCCTACCGGGTGCCGACCCCGACGGCTACCCGGCCGGTGGGGCCGCCGGACTGGGCGGCGCTGGCCCGCGGGCTGTCCGGGTCGCTGCTTCGGCCGGGGCAGGGCGGGTACGACGGGGCCCGGCAGCTCTTCGACCCGCGCCACGACGCGATCCGGCCGGCGGCGGTGGCGGTGGTGCGCACGCCCGCGGACGTGGCTGAGTGCGTCCGGTTCGCGGCGCGGTACCGGGTGCCGGTCACCGCCCGCAGCGGCGGCCACTCCTACGCCGGCTGGTCCACCGGGCCCGGGCTGGTGGTGAACCTGTCGCGGCTGTCCACTGTGGACATCTCCGGTGCGGCCGGGGCGGGTGTCTCGGGTGGTGCCGCGGTGGTGGGCGCGGGAACGAAGCTGATCGACGTGTACGCCCGGCTGGCCGCGCGCGGGCTGGGCGTGCCGGGCGGCTCGTGCCCGACGGTGGGCATCTCGGGGCTGACCCTCGGCGGCGGCATCGGCGTGGTGGCGCGGGCGTTCGGGCTGACCTGCGACAACCTGGTGGGTGCCGAGGTGGTCACCGCGGACGGCGCGGTGCGGTCGGTGGACGGGTCCCGGGACGCCGACCTGTTCTGGGCGCTGCGCGGCGGTGGCGGCGGCAATTTCGGGATCGTCACGTCCTTCCGGCTGCGGACCCGGTCGGTCGGCGCGGTGGCACACCGGTTCCTGCGCTGGCCGTGGTCGGCCGCCTCGCGGGTCGTGCCGGCGTGGCTGGCATGGGTGGCCGGCGGGCCGGAGGAGCTGTGGTCGAACCTGCATCTGGACGCCGGTCCCGGCGGGGCGCCGTCGCTGCGTGCCACCGTGACGTACCTGGGCGACGGCGTTGCCGCGGACCGGCTGGTGGACCGGCTGGCCGCGGGCGCCGGCGAGCCGAGCGGCCGCAGCGGCGGCACGCTGGGCTGGCTGGACACGATGAAGCTGATGGCCGGCTGCTCGGGGCAGACGGTGGCGTCCTGCGGCCGGTACGAGCGGCAGAGTTGGGCGGGGTCGTCGGACGTGATCGCCACCCCGCTGCCCGCGGCCGGGGCGCGGGCGCTGGTCGGCGGGGTGGAGCGGTTCGCGGCGTCCGGCGGTGCGCTGTCGGTGATCATGGATGGGCTACGCGGTGCGGTCGGCCGGGTGGGGCGGGGCGAGACCGCGTTCTGGCACCGGGACGCCCTGTGTACGGTGCAGTACTACGCCGCGCTGCCGGCCGGTGCCTCGCGGTCCACAGTGGACGCCCGGTACGCCGGCCTGCACGCGCTGCGCGCCACGATGCGGCCGTACACCTCCGGTGGCGCGTACGTGAACTACCTCGATCCGGGGCTGGCCGGGTGGCAGCGGGCGTACTACGGCGGCAACTACCCACGGTTGCAGCGGATCAAGGCGACCTACGACCCGGGGCGGGTCTTCGACTTCCCCCAGGCGGTGCGGTGAACGACGCCGAGGTGCCGGGGTTCTGGCGCGGGTTGGGGCTGCCGGGGTTGGTGGACGCGCACGTGCATTTCCTGCCGGAACGGGTCATGCGCAAGGTGTGGGCGTACTTCGACGAAGGGCTGGAGCACTACGGCGCGCCGTGGCCGGTGGCGTACCGCGGCACCGACGAGGAGCGGCTTGCGGTGCTGCGGGGCTTCGGCGTGCGGGCGTTCCCGGCGCTGGTGTACCCGCACAAGCCCGGCATGGCGCAGTGGCTGACCGAGTGGGCCCTCGCATTCGCGGCGCAGGCGCCCGACTGCGTGCCGAGCGGAACGTTCTACCCGGAGCCGGGCGCGGCCGGGTACGTCCGGAAGGCGTTGGAGGCCGGGGCGCGGATCTTCAAGGTGCACGTGCAGGTCGGTCGGTACGACCCGCGTGATCCGCTGCTGGAGGGGGTGTGGGGGATGCTCGCCGAGGCGGGGGTGCCGGTGGTCACGCACTGCGGTTCGGGCCCGCGGCCCGGGCAGTTCACCGGGCCGGAGATCGTCGAGGCGGTGCTGCGCCGGCATCCCGCGCTGGCGATCGTGATCGCGCACATGGGGTCCACGGAGTACGCCCCGCACCTGGACCTGGCCGCGCGCTACACCAACGTCCGACTGGACACCACGATGGCGTTCACCGATTTCACCGAGGCACGCTCGCCTTACCCCAAGGAGTTGCCGCCCCGGCTCGCCGACCTCGGGGACAAGATCCTGCTCGGCACCGATTTCCCGAACATCCCCTATCCGTACGCGCACCAGATCGAGGCACTTGCCCGGCTCGATCTCGGGGACGACTGGCTGCGCGCGGTGCTGTACCACAACGGCGCCGCGCTGCTCGGCATCGACTAGCCGCCGCCATTCATTCTCAGAATGGTGGTGGTTCATCGGTGGGGTCGTGCCGTTGTAGTTGTGGTTCGGGTGGGGGTTGGGGTTTGGGTGGTGGTTGTGGTTCGGCGATGGGTTCCGGTTCGCGTATGTATTGCTGGCCGTCGGGGCTGGTCCAGATGTGTCGGCCGTTGCGGTGTTCCACACTCCATCCGCCTTCGTGTTTGAGCCGGTGGTGGTGTCGGCATAGGCAG
>Ga0137374_10005602_pt1 | contig 14927 bp, 12 predicted proteins | sample SagtaG_20_FD_104811 | JGI IMG/M metagenome (GOLD analysis project Ga0137374, IMG submission 104811) | Vadose zone soil microbial communities from Sagehorn Ranch, Mendocino, California, USA - Sage1_R_100_16 metaG | ecosystem: Environmental > Terrestrial > Soil > Vadose zone | place: USA...
CAACACCGCGGGGTCAAGGGCCGACGTTCCTCGAGTCGGTCCGAAAGACCTGGCACCCAAGGCGCACTCATCAGGATAGCCAGCCCCGGATCGGCTCCCGTCATCACAAGGGAGTCAACAGATGAGTACGCCTGCCCTCGAAGCGGTCGACCTGGTCAAGACGTACCCGGCCGGCCGCAAGAACCCACCCCTGCGAGCGCTCGACGGATTGACCTTCAGCGTCCCGGAGGGCGTCGTACTCGGCCTGCTCGGCCCGAACGGCGCCGGCAAGTCCACCACCGTCAAGATCCTCACCACCTTGTCCCGGGCCGACGCCGGTACGGCGCGAGTCGCCGGCTACGACGTCAACCGTTCGCAGGATCAGGTACGACGCTCGATCGGCTACGTGCCACAGAAGTCGAGCTCCGACCCGATGGCGACCGGAGTCGAGAACCTGGTGTTGAGTGGACGGATCTACGGTCTGTCCCGTAGGGAAGCGGTACGACGTGCCACCGAGCTGCTCGAGCGGTTCGATCTGACCGACGCCGGTGGTCGGCAGGTGAAGACGTACTCCGGCGGTATGCAGCGCAAGCTCGATGTCGCGCTCGGGCTCGTGCATCGTCCGCAGGTCCTGTTCCTCGACGAGCCGACCACCGGGCTCGACCCGGAGGCCCGCGCCGATCTGTGGAGCGAGGTCGGTCGGCTGTCCGGCGACGAAGGCCTGACCGTGCTGCTCACCACGCATTACCTGGAGGAGGCGGATCGGTTGGCCGACCAGTTGGCGATTGTCGACCACGGCAAGATCGTTGCCGAAGGCACCCCTGAAGCGCTGAAGGCGGAGCTGCGCGGCGACTCCGTTCATGTCGAGCTGGTCGATCCGGACATTGACGGTTCGGTGCGGACGCTGCTGGCCGGTCTGTCTGGCGTCGGTGAGATCGTTGTCGAGGGCAATGTTTTGCGAGCCCGGGTCGATCACGGTGCGACCGCGGTTCCCGCCGTGCTGGGAGCCCTTGAGGACAAGGCGATTCCAGTCACCGCGGTGACGGTGTCGCGGCCGTCGCTGGACGACGTGTACCTGCGCTACACCGGCCGCTCGTTCCGCGAGGCATCGCTTGAAGGGGAGGCCGCGTGATGGCGACCGTGATCCAGCGTCGTACCGGCTTCTTGGGCCACACTCTGTTCATCACGGGTCGTTGGCTGCGAGCGCAATACCGGCAACCGGCGTTGATTGCTTTCACCTTGATTCAGCCCGCGATCTGGCTGCTGCTGTTCGGCCAGCTGTTCAAGGGCGTGGTGAACATCCCGGGCTTCAGTGACCCGTCGTACATCGCCTTCCTGACGCCGGGCATCGTGATGATGACCGCGCTGATGAACAGCGGCTGGAGCGGTACGACGTTCATTGCCGACATGGAGCGCGGGGTGATGGACCGCCTGCTCGCGTCGCCGGTCAGCCGCGGCGGGCTTATGGCTGGGCAGCTGGTCAGCAACGCGACCACGACGCTGATCCAGACCATCTTGGTGTTCGCGATCGGGGTGGCCGCCGGCGCGCGGTACGACGGCGGTGTCGCCGGCTACGCCGTCACGGTCGTCGCGTCGATGCTGGTCGGTACGGCGTTCGGATCGCTGTCCAACGCGGTGGCGCTGCTGACCCGGCAACAGGAGGCGCTGATCGGCATCTTCCAGTTCGTCTCACTGCCGCTGACCTTCATGTCCTCGATCATGATCGACCCGAAGGTGGCGCCGCACTGGGTGAACGTCGCAGCCCGCTTCAACCCGGTCGACTGGGCCACGATCGCCGCCCGCGAAGCCCTCTCCGCCACCCCGGACTGGTCCTCAGTAACCCGCCACTCCACCTACCTACTGGCCTTCACCCTGTTCGTAGCCTGGCTCTCCACCCGAGCCTTCCACACCTACCAACGCTCAGTCTGACCCCAACCGCCCGCACCCCGACCGCGGGCCCAACCCCAACCGCTCGACATCGCGGCGGCTGCGGCAGCGGCACCTTCTACCTCCGGATCAAGAGCGTCCGGCGGCGAGGGCCTCGGCGTACCAGGGTTTGATGATGTTGTCGATCAGGGCGAGGCGTTCGTCGAAGGGGGCGAAGGCGGACTTCATCGCGTTGATGGCGAACCAGCGGAAGTCCGCCAGGCCGTAGCCGAACGCCTCCGCGAGCAGGGTCAGTTCGCGGCTCATCGACGTACCGCTCATCAAGCGGTTGTCGGTGTTGACCGTGACCCGGAAGCGCAGCTTGGCGAGCAGGCCGATCGGGTGCTCCGCGATGGACGCGGCCGCGCCGGTCTGCAGGTTGGAGCTCGGGCACATCTCGAGCGGGATCCGCCGGTCCCGCACGTACGCCGCCAGTCGGCCGAGCTCGACTATGTCTTCATCGGCGCCCGCTGCAGGGTGGCACGTGATGTCGTCGATGATCCGGACGCCGTGCCCGAGCCGGTCGGCGCCGCACCACTGGATCGCCTGCCAGATCGACGGCAGGCCGAACGCCTCGCCGGCGTGGATGGTGAAGTGGGCGTTCTCGCGCTGCAGGTACTCGAACGCGTCCAGGTGCCGGGTGGGCGGGTAGCCGGCCTCCGCGCCGGCGATGTCGAACCCGACCACCCCGGCGTCGCGATAGGCAACTGCAAGCTGGGCGATCTCCATCGAACGAGCCTTGTGCCGCATCGCGGTCAGCAACTGGCGGGCGACGATCGGGCGCTCCGCGGTCGCCATTCCGTGCTCGAAGCCTTCCCGGACCGCGTCGACCACTTGCTCCAGGGTGAGGCCGCGGGTCAGGTGCTGCTCCGGCGCGTACCGCACTTCGGCGTACACCACACCATCCGCGGCCAGATCCTGCACGCACTCACTGGCCACCCGGCGGATCGCGTCGGCGTTCTGCATCACCGCGACCGTGTGCTCGAACGTCTCCAGGTACCGCTCCAGCGACCCCGAATCCGCCGACTCGACGAACCACTCACCCAACTCGCCGGCATCGGTTCGCGGCAACGTGTGCCCGATCTCCCGCGCCAGCTCCACAACCGTCCCCGGCCGCAACCCGCCGTCCAGATGGTCATGCAACAAAACCTTGGGCGCCGCCCTCAACTCCTCCGGCCGAATCATGCCGCCATCCTCTCAGCCGAACGCGGCATCTGCCCCGGACTGCCCCGCGATGCCCCGCAAAGGCCCTCGGTTTTCGGGGTGTCGCCGCGAAAGCCTTGTCGGCATGAACGACAAGACCCCGCGCTTCGAGAGCGCACCTGCCCGATCGTCACTTCCCGACTGGTACCCGGCCCTACTCGACAGCGTCTCGGCGCACATCGCGACCGGCCATCGGCGTGCGGTCACGGCCGCCAATAAGGAGATGCTGACGAGCTACTGGTCGATCGGCCAGGAGATTCTGAACCGACAGCACGAAGAAGGGTGGGGCAGCAGGGTCATCGACCGGCTCGCCACCGACCTCAAGTCACGCTTCCCGGGCGCAACCGGCTACTCGCCACGAAACCTCAAATACATGCGCGCGTTCGCGGCTGCCTGGCCGGACCCGGCAATTGTGCAACGCAGCGTTGCACAATTGCCGTGGCGCCATCACGTCGCACTGCTGGAGAAGCTCGATGATGCCCGACTGCGGCTTTGGTACGCCGCCAGGGCCGTTGAGCGTGGCTGGAGCCGCGACATTCTCGTACTGCAGATCGAAGGCCGGTTCCACGAACGCGCCGGCAAGGCGGTGACCAACTTCGTATCGGCGATGCCACCCGAGCAGTCCGATCTCGCTCAGCAGGCGACTCGTGATCCGTACCTCTTCGACTTCATCGGGACGACAGACGGCTGGCGGGAGCGGGAGGTGGAGGAGAAGCTCGTCGAACATGTCGGAAAGTTCCTGCTGGAGCTCGGGCAGGGTTTCGCGTTCATCGGGCGGCAGGTTCGGCTCGAGTTGGAAGGTGAAGAGTTCTTCTGCGACCTGCTCTTCTACCACCTCGAACTCAGGTGCTATGTCGTCATCGAATTGAAGGCGGTGAAGTTCGACGCCTCGTTCCTGGGGCAGCTTGGCCTCTACATGGCCGTGGTCGACGATGTCCTGGCGAAGGACGGCGACAAGCCGACCATCGGTCTACTGCTGTGCCGGAACAAGAAGGAAGTGGTCGCCGAGTACGCTCTGCGGGGCTTCAAGGCGCCGATCGGAGTGGCGGAGTGGACGACCGCGATCAACCACTCCCTGCCTGAGGAGTTCGAGTCCGCACTCCCAAGCGTCGCCGAGTTGGAGGCCGAGTTGGCCTCCGCGGCGGACGACGACTGATCGGGGCGACGGGCTCGTCAGACCGTGTGGATTTTGAAGACGGGGACGCCGGGGGCTACGTGGAGGAGGGTTTCGAGGGGGGAGTCGGCGCGGACGTCGCCGTTGAAGAAGGTGCCGACCTCCCAGGACCACTTCTTCAGGTAGAAGCGGATGACGTCGGGCTTGTCGGCGTCGGCGAGCTCCTCGGCCCGGAAGGTCTCGACCTTGCGGCCGAGCTGGAGCCGGCCCTCGGGGTTCGCGCGCAGGTTGCGGACCCATTGAGTGTGACCACGCGGCGCGACCAGGTAGCGCTGACCGTCGAGAATCATCAGGTTGACCGGAGTGCTCCGCCAGTCGCCGCTCTTGCGTCCGCGGACCGACAGTACCCTGCTGCCCATCAGGCTGATGCCGAGCTTGGTGAGGCGCGCGACGATCTTGTTGAAGATCCGCATGCTGCCCTCGGCGGCGGTGACCAGGCGCTTGTCGTCGTACTGCTGGCTGTACTCCATGGCGGGTTGCCTCCTGATTTGCGAGAGCGGTGCTCTCTGTTGTGATCAGTGAACACGAGACTGGCGATCTCTGTCAAGAGCGCTGCTCTCGATTTTGATCGGTGATCATGGCAGACTGACCCGCATGAACGCCGGACGCACCGCACGGGATCGGGCCCGCACCGAACTGACCCGCGAAATCAAGGAGGCCGCCCGCCGCCAACTCGCGACAGAGGGCGCCGAGCGGCTCTCGCTACGCGCGATCGCCCGGGAGCTGGGCATGGTGTCGTCTGCGTTGTACCGCTACTTTCCGAGCCGCGACGACCTGCTGACCGCGCTCATCATCGACGCGTACGACGCTCTGGGCGCAGCGGCGGAGTCGGCGGCCGCGACCCACGACCATCCGTCGAAGACGTGGCTGGCTGTGTGCGCCGCCGTACGCGAGTGGGCTCGGGCGAATCCGCACGAGTACGCGCTGATCTACGGCTCGCCGGTGCCCGGGTACGAGGCGCCGCAGACGACCGTCCAACCCGCGAGCCGGGTACCGATCTTGATGCTCGATCTGTTGAGCAGGGCTCACGCTGAAGGCTGGTTGTCCCCCCTCGGCGATGCGCCCGAGGTTTCCGGCGTGCTGGCTGATCAGGTGGACGTCCTGGCCGAGCTGGCGCCGGGCGTGCCACGGAAGGCATTGCTGCGGACGGCGATCGCGTGGACGCAGTTGTTCGGGATGATCAGCTTCGAACTGTTCGGTCAGCTGGTCGGCACGATGGATCCGGCCGACGAGTTCTTCACTGCGGCGAGCACGCAGATGGCAGAGTTCATCGGCCTGCGAAAGCACGCGCCAGTCGGAGCCTGACCGGACGCTCACCAGACAACTCGGCCAGCGCCGCGCAGACGGCGGAACTCACCCGGCTGCGAAGGCGGGTGGGAGGGGGAGGGTGAGGGCGCGGTTGACTCGGTGGATGTATTCGTCGCGGGGGATTGAGATCGCGCCGAGGGTGGCGAGGTGATCGGTTACCCATTGGATGTCGAAGACACGGTGCTCGGCGTACTCGTCGTTGAGGAGCTCGATCAGGCCGGCGACAGCTGCCTTCGATCCGTCGGTTTTGTGGTGGAACATCGACTCACCGGCGAACAGCCCGCCGATCGCGACGCCGTACAGGCCGCCTGCGAGCTCGTCTCCGTCCCAGGCCTCGACCGAGTGGACCCAGCCGAGGCGGTGCAGTTCGGTGTACGACGCGATGATGTCCTTGTCGATCCAGGATCCCGGGCGATGCGGGTCGGCGCAGGCTCGGATGACCTGGTCGAAAGCTGTGTTCACCCGGATGTCGAACTTGCTCCGGGCGCGCCGCACCGACCGCGACGGGCGGTACCCGGCGAGCTCGATCACGCCGCGGTCGACCGGCGACCACCACAGCAGCGAACCGCGGTGGTCGGGCATCGGAAAGAGCCCTCGCCGGTACGCCGCCAGGACGGTGCCCGGCTGCAGATCCGCCCCACCCGCGACCACGTCACTGGCCCCGGCAACCGCCACCGGCGGAAAGTCCCACACAGAAGCAGCTGGCTCGACAGGCACACCCCAATCCTGAACCACGGACTCCCGCCTGGTGCGTCGGCCCACCACACAACCCCGTCCAGCGCCCGACCAGCACGTCGGCGCACCGCGCAGTCGCCGCACAGCTCAACGTCTCTCCCTCAACCACGCCCCGCGTGTCGACCAGCCCCGCCGGCCCAGAGGCCATCACGTCCGGGGACACCGGGGGATTGTCCCGAGTGGCGGGTGGCTGGGAGCCACGTAGAGTTGAAGCACGCCCAGCCTCCGACGCGGAGGAGGGTCGGGAGGGAGCACCGTGGCCGGAGTAGCCAGGTTCGTCGCCAGCAGTCTCGCGCCCGCCGCGCAGCGGTTCGCTCCGCAGGCCGCGGCGGGTGTGCTGCGTCAGATTCTCGAGATCGCGATCGACGGATACCAACGGTTCCCCGGCGCCGAGCAGGTCGCCGAAAGCAAGCTGGCCAAGGCTGGCGGCGATGCGCAACTCGCGATCGACGCGGTGGTCGACCAGCACATCCGGCTGGCCGGCGTGCAGGGATTCGTCACCAGCATCGGCGGCCTCGTGACGCTCCCGGTCTCCATGCCGGCGAACCTCACCGGCATCGCCATCGTCCAGGCGCGGATGGTCGCCGGGATCGCGCACCTGCGCGGGTACGACCTCGACGATCCGCGCGTCCGCACCGCGGTAATCACCTGCCTGCTCGGCGAGGACGGCGTCACGGACCGGCTGAAGAAGTCGAGCCTGCCGACGTCTCCGCTGGCGATCGCGACCGCACCGGTGTTCGACCCGGAGCTGGACCGCCAGGTGGCGGGCGAGGTGGTCGCCGAACTGATCGCCCGCATCAGCGGCAAGCGGATGGCCCTCACCGTCACCCGTAGGATCCCGCTGCTCGGCGGCGCGGTCGGCGCGGGCGTCGACGGCTGGTCGACGTACCGCATCGGGCAGTACGCCGACAAGAGCCTCGTTCGCCGCATCCGGCGCCCGATCGAGCCGTGACGACGGTACGACGTCCGCCCGGTGGCAACCGGATGTCGTAGTCGCGCTGATCGGGCCCGGTCGGAAATGTCGGTGGGGTTTGTCAGGATGGTTCGGTGAGTACTCGCCGGGCTGAGCTCGGGGAATTCCTGTAGGCGCGTCGTGCCCGGGTGTCCCCCGAGGAAGTCGGCCTGCCCGCCGGCGGAAGACGTCGTACGCCGGGACTACGCCGCGAGGAGCTTGCCCAGCTCGCAGGCGTCGGCGTCACCTGGTACACGTGGCTCGAGCAGGGCCGTCCGATCAACGTCAGCGGCCAGGTCCTCGACGCGGTCGCAGCCACGCTTCGACTGAGCTCGATCGAGCGCGAACACCTCTACCGGCTCGCCGAGGCGACCCCGGTCCGGCCGCCGCGGGTGAGCGTCTGCGCGAACGAGGGCGTCTTCACCGAGATCCTTGCCGCGCTCGACCCACTGCCGGCGGTGATCACGAACACCCGGTTCGACATCATCCAGCCGAACCAGGCGTTCAGCGATCTCTTCCACGACTGGCACACGCTGCCCTGCATCCACAAGAACCTGCTCTGGTGCCTCATCACCGAGCCGCGCGCCCGGGAGCAGTTGCTCAACTACGACACTGAGGTTCCGTACCTGGTGGCCCGACTGAGATCGGCGTACGGCGAGCACATCGGCGACCCCGACTGGGAAACGGACCTGGAGCGGTTGCGCAAGCTCAGCCCGGAGTTCGCCCAACTCTGGTCCCGGCACGAGGTCGCCGCCTGCACCCCGCGCCCGCGCCACGTCCTTCACCCCGCCGCAGGCGAACTCCATTTCACCGTCACCGAACTAACCGTCCCCGCGCACCCCGACCTCGTCCTGTTCGTCGAAACCCCCGCCGACCAGCAAACCCGCGAGCGCCTCCCGCTAACCCGCCGAACCCCCGAACCAGCCCAAGCCTGACCACCGCGCCCAGCCCAAGAGGGCCGGGCGAGTCAGCCGGCGAGGGCTTGGACTACTCGGCTGGGCGACGGTTTGCCTAGTTGTTCGGACATCCACACGCTCGTCGCCACCAACTTCTCCAGGTTGACGCCGGTCTGGATGCCTAGGCCGTCGAGTTGCCAGAGGAGGTCTTCGGTGGCGAGGTTGCCGGTCGCGCTCTCGGCGTACGGGCAACCGCCGAGGCCGCCGGCCGAGCTGTCGACCGTGGTGACGCCTGCCCGGAGCGCGGTGAGGGTGTTCGCGAGCGCCTGCCCATAGGTGTCGTGGAAGTGGACCGCCAACTTGTCCACGCCGACCCCGGCTGCGGCGAAGGCCTCGATCAGCGCACTCACCTGACCCGGCGTCGCCACGCCGATCGTGTCGCCGAGGGACAGCTCGTGACAGCCGAGCTCGACCAGGCGGGCGCCGACCTTGACCACCTGATCGATCGGTACGTCGCCCTCCCACGGATCGCCGTAACACATCGAGACGTAGCCGCGAACCGCCAGCCCCGAGCCCAGCGCCCGCTGGATTGTCGGCGTGAACATCGCGAACTGGTCGTCCAGCGTCGAGTTCAGGTTCTTCGCCGCGAAGGTCTGGGTGGCTGAAGCGAAGATGGCGATCTCGCGGACACCGGCAGCCAGCGCGCGGTCCAGCCCGCGCTCGTTCGGCACCAGGACAGGCGTCCGTACGGCGTCCGGAAGGTCCAGCGCGGCGAGCAACTCCGCGGCATCGGCCAACTGTGGCACCCACTTCGGGTGGACGAAACTCGTCGTCTCGACGGTCGTCAGCCCGGCATCGACCAGCCGGCGGATGAACTCCGCCTTCACCGTCACGTCGACGATCGCGGACTCGTTCTGCAGGCCGTCGCGGGCACCGACCTCGTAGATCGTGACCCGGTCGGGTAGCCCGTCGGACTTCACCACCTGCGGCTTCCGCATCTGTCGCCTCCAAGGGGTTCGAGCCGGGGAAGGGATCTCCTTCACAATGGCTCGTGATGACAACTCTGGCTGACATTCTGCGCGGCATCGAAGCCGGCGTCTTCCCCGCCCCGGACCTTCGCGTCACCGTCGTACCGGCGCCCTCGGACCGCGAGTCGTGCGTCGTCGCGTTGACCGGGCACATCGTGGTCGCCGCCGATGTCGACGCCGCGTGGCGCATCGACCGAGCCTGGCGCTACAGCGTCGATGCGGACGTTCCTTGCCGCAGGCTACAAACCCGCCGGTGCCGAAGCCCTCTTGGTGCGTTGAGCAACGAATCCTTTCCGTCTGACCATCGACCGCGTAGCGTGTGAGCCAAACTACGAAGCGTAGTGACCTACGTGCCGTTCTGGAGCAGACATGGTCGTGCGGGGGTTGTCTGAGTGGAAGGTTTTTCGCCACACCGCCATCGGGTGCGCCGTGGCCGCGACGGTACTGATCGTGGTGAACGTCGGCCACCTGGCCGGCGATCGCGGCACCCGGGCCGTGAGCGACGGCGGTCTGGTTGTCGCCTCCGCGCTGGCGGCGGTTGCCTGTTTCTGGGCCGCCAGGTCCAGGAAGCCTGACCAGCGGTCGTCGTGGCTTCTGCTGGCCGTGGCCGCGAGTTGCTACACGGTGGGCAACACGATCTGGTTCTACTACCAGGTACTCGGGCCTGAAAGGCAGACCTTCCCCGGTCCGGCCGACATCTTCTACGTGGCGCTGGTGCCGTTCGTCGTCGTCGGAATGCTCACGCTGCCGACCCGGAGGCTGTCGGGGCCGGGGCGGGCGCGTGCGGTGGCAGACGCACTGATCATTGCGGCGGCGTTGCTGTTCGTCAGCTGGATCCTGCTGGTCGGGCCGCTGTTCGACCAACTCGGTGAGGCGAGCCCGGTCTATCTGTTCGTCTATCTGTACTACCCGCTCGGCGACATCGTGGTCATCGCGATCGCGGGTGTCTTGACCCTGCGCGCCACGGGCGCGGAACGGTGGCCGATGCTGCTCGTGGCCGTCGCGTTCATCGCGATCGGCTGCGCCGACACCGGCATCGGGTACCTGGCGTTGAAGGGCCAGGAGGCCGCCGGTAGCGGTTTCGACACCGGTTGGGCCGTCGGCTACATGCTGCTCGCGCTGGCGGCGCTGGCGCCGGTCGCGCGAGGGACGCGCGAGGATGCCGTCGCGGATCCGCGGGCAATGAGCCGCGAGTTGCTCCCGTATGTGCCGGTGACCGTCGTACTCGTCATCATCGCCACCTCCCCGGATCGGCTGACCGACCGCTGGCTGGTCACCATCCTGGTCAGCCTCGGGATGCTGGTAGTGGTGCGCCATCTGCTGACTTTGGCCGACAACATCGGGCTCACCCGTGACCTGGAGAACCGGGTCCAGCAGCGGACGCGCGAGCTCGAACGGCTGACCGGCCAACACCAGTCGATTCTCGACAGCGCCGGTGAGGGCATCATCGGACTCGACCGGAACAGCTCTGTCACGTTCGCGAACCCGACGGCTGGGGAGATCCTCGGCCGGCCGGCCGAGGAGCTCGTCGGGTCGGCGCTCCCGCAGGTCTTGCGCTTGTACGACAGCGAGGGCGCGAGGGTGCCGGAGACCGACCACCCGGCGACCGCGGCGATGGCTGAGGGCCGGGTCCAGACGCTGACCGACGCGGTTGCCCGGCGACTCGATGGTGCCGATGTCCCGATCGAGCTCACGGTGACACCGCGACGGGACGCAGACGAGGTCACGGGCGCGGTGTTGCTGTTCCGCGACGTGACCGAGCAGCGGGCGCTCGACAAGATGAAGAGCGAGTTCGTCTCGGTGGTCAGCCACGAGCTGCGGACGCCCCTCACCTCGGTGCGCGGCGCTCTCGGCCTGCTCCAGGGCGGCCTGCTGGCCGACGCTCCGCCGAAGGCGCAGCGGATGATCGCCATCGCTTTGGAGTCGACCGACCGGCTGATCCGGCTGATCAACGACATCCTCGACGTCGAGCGCATCACCACCGGCAACATGGCGGCGAACAAGCGCGAGTGCTCCGCCGACGAGCTGGTCGCTCGCGCCGTCAGGGAGATGCGTGGGTTGGCGCTCGAGGCCGACGTGACGCTGACGCTGGACAAGCTCACTCGGAGCGGTCGGCTCCACGCCGACCCCGACCGGATCGTGCAGACCTTGACCAACCTGATCGGTAATGCGATCAAGTTCTCGCCGCCCGGTGGCACAGTCCGCACCTCCGTGGCGAAGCAGGACGGTTGGCTGCTGTTCAGCGTCGCCGATGAAGGTCGTGGCATCCCAGCCGATCAGCTCGAGGCTGTCTTCGACAGGTTCACCCAGATCGACTCGGCCGACACCCGGGACCGAGGCGGTACGGGACTCGGGTTGGCGATCTGCCGTGGCATCGTCGAGCTGCACGGCGGCCGGATCTGGGCCGAGAGCGCGCTCGGTCAGGGCGCCATCTTCAAGTTCATGCTCCCCGCCGTACCGAGCGACGCCGATTCACAGATCGGACCTGACGACGGTGTCGCGAAGGAGACCGTGCTGGTGTATGAAGACGACGCCCGGGCCCGCACAGTGATCTGCCGGGTCCTCACCAACGACGGATACCGGGTGATCGTCGCCGACTCCGCCGAACTGGCCGTGTCGGAGGCTACGACGCACACGCCTGCCGCCATCGTCATGGACCTCGGCCAGTTGGGTGCCGACGCCTGGACCGCGTTCGGCTCACTGCGAGCCGACAAGCGGACCCGCGACATGCCCATCGTGGTTCTCGGCGGGAGTGAGAAGGACGACCCACCCGTCGACGCCACCGCATGGCTCAGCGGACCACTCGAGGTCGCGACGCTGCTCGCGACGGTTGATCGCATTGTGCACGGCCTCGACGACCGGCCTCGCATCCTGCTGGTGGAGGACGACGAGAGCCTCGGGGAGGTCATGCGAGCCCTGTTCGACCGGCACGGTGTCCGTGCTCGCCAGGCTTTCACCGGACGCCAGGCGCTGGAGATGAGCCGCGACGTCCCACCGGACCTGATCCTGCTCGACCTGCTGCTCCCGGACGTCGACGGGTTCGCACTGGCGAAGTACCTGCACAACGGCCCCCACCTCAAGAGCGTGCCCCTCGTTGTCTACAGCGCCCTCGAGCTCGACGACGACGACCGAGCCAAGCTCGGCATCGATGCCGACCACTGCTTCAGCAAGGCGAGCACGCAGCCCGAAGAGGTCGAACGCCGGGTGCTCGACCTGCTCGACCACCTGATCACCGGCGCTGCTCGATGACGTGGGCAGAAGGGACGAAGGGACAGAGATGACGGCCCGAATTCTGATCGTCGACGACGACGACGCGATCCGTGAGGTCGCACAGACCAGCCTGGAGCTTGTCGGCGGCTGGGAGGTCGACTGTGCGGCCAGCGGTGTCGACGCGCTGACCATCGCCGCCGAGAATCCCCCCGACGCGATCCTTCTCGACGTGATGATGCCGGCGATGGACGGGCCAACCACGTTCAGCCACCTGCAGGCCGATCCTCGCACTCGGTCCATACCGGTGGTGCTGCTCACCGCCAAGGTCCAGGGCGCGGAGCGACGGCAGTGGGAGAGCCTCGGCGTTGCAGGCGTTCTCGCCAAGCCCTTCGACCCGATGACGTTGCCGAACGAGGTGGCCGAGCTGCTGGGTTGGGACCGATGAGCCGGCCGCCCGAGGCCGACGTACGGCGCCGGCTCGTAGCTGTCACCGAGCGAGCCCGCACCGCCTTCGCCGACAGCGTGGCGACCTTGGAGGGCGCCGTCGGAGCCCTTGCCCACGGCACCCTTCTGGAGGCCCAACGCCGGGATGCCGAGCACGCGGCGCATCGTCTCGTCGGCTCCGCGGGGACGTTCGGATTCCCTGATGCCACTGTGCTGGCCCGCGAGCTCGAGGAGTCGTTCGCCGCAGATCCGAGCCCCGCGGTCGCACGCGTGCTCGCCGTACGGGTGGCAGCTCTGCGTCGAAGCCTTCTCGACGAGTCGGCAGCGGAGACGCGAGAACAGACTCAGCAACCCAAGTCGGTCATCGCCCTGCACGTCGATCCGCAGATCGAGTCCCCGATTCGGGAAGCCGCTCGGGCACGCGGTGTGGAGGTGACGGACGATCCGCTCGACGGCGGCGCCGATGCCGCCATCGTCGACCTCGAACGCGTCGAGGCGGCGAGCATCGTCCGCAGCTACGCCGAACGGATACCGCCGGTGCCGGTGGTCGCGCTCGGCGACGCGACGTCGTTGTCCGATCGACTGCTCGCGACCGATGCCGGCGCTTCCGTGGTCGTGCCACGCGCGCAGTCAGGGCTGGCGCTGATCGACACGGCCGAATCCCTGGCCGAGCGTCGCCGGCGCGACAAGTTCCGGATCCTCGCCGTCGACGACGACGAGGCGATCCTGGACGTGGTCTCCGAGCTGCTGGCCGTCGACGGCTACGAGGTCTCGACACTCGCCGACGCGCGCAGCTTCTGGGACGCGCTGGAGCAGACCAGGCCGGATCTCGTCGTACTCGATCTGGACATGCCGCACGTGAACGGGGCCGAGCTGTGCCGCGTCGTGCGTACTGACCCGCGTTGGTCGGGGCTGCCGGTACTTTTCCTCACCGCGCACACCGACACGTCGGCTGTCGAGGACGTGTTCGCAGCCGGCGCCGACGACTACCTGGCCAAGCCGTTCGGCAGGGCCGAGCTCCGGGCCCGCATTCGCAACCGGCTGGAGCGCGTGCGTCTCTTCCGCGAGCTCGCCGACACCGACCCTTTGACCGGGCTCGCCAACCGGCGCAGGATGGAGGCGGAGTTCGAGCGCCTGCGCAACCTGGCCCAGCAGCACCGGCAGCCCCTCTCGCTCGCGCTCCTCGACCTCGACCACTTCAAGCGTGTCAACGACGAGCACGGCCACAGCGCGGGCGACCTTGTGCTGCGGCGACTCGCGCGTCATCTCACCGGTGAGTTCCGCGGCGAGGACATCGTCGCTCGCTGGGGTGGTGAGGAGATCGCCGTACTGGTTTTCGGTATGTCCCGTTCCGATGGCGTACGACGTATGCGAGACACCCTCGAGCGGTTCAGGTCCACGCCCATCGACATCGCCGACCAAGGTGGCGCCGCGACGTTGCACGTGAGCTTCAGCGCCGGTGTCGCCGAGCTCGGCATGGACGGCAACGACCTGAGCGGACTGGTGCGCTCGGCCGACGCCGCGCTCTATCGCGCGAAGCACGCCGGAAGAGCTCGCGTGGCACCCGCAGCCGCCACGGCCGATTGGGAATCCCGCGACCAGCCGGATGGCGCCGATCGTCCGGTCGAGGCCGACATTCGCTCGTACTACAGCACGATGACCGAGACCGACCGGCTGATCGCCACCGGGCACGGCCAACTGGAGCACCTGCGTACGACGGAACTGCTCACCGCGTGCCTTCCGTCGCCGCCGGCCAGGGTGCTTGACGTCGGCGGCGGCACCGGTGTGTACGCCCGCTGGCTGTTGGCACTCGACTACCAAGTCCACCTGATCGACCTGATCCCCGAGCACGTTGCCACAGCCAAGTCCCTGTCCCAGTCCGCCAAGCTGACGGCGGCGATCGGTGACGCCCGGCACCTCCACGAGCCGGACAACAGCGCCGACGCGGTCCTGCTCCTCGGGCCGCTCTACCACCTGCTTCAGCACAAGGACCGCATCAAGGCGCTCGAGGAGGCGCGGCGCGTACTCCGCCCGGGCGGGACCGTGGCGGCCGCAGTCATCAGCCGGCACGC
>Ga0137374_10005613_pt1 | contig 14918 bp, 12 predicted proteins | sample SagtaG_20_FD_104811 | JGI IMG/M metagenome (GOLD analysis project Ga0137374, IMG submission 104811) | Vadose zone soil microbial communities from Sagehorn Ranch, Mendocino, California, USA - Sage1_R_100_16 metaG | ecosystem: Environmental > Terrestrial > Soil > Vadose zone | place: USA...
GACCTCTTTCAGGGATCGATCGGCGACCGGCTCCGCTCTCTGTTTCGTCTGGGGGGCGCGGTTTCCTCCGCGAATCAGGGTCATTTCGTCATCCAGCATCGGCCATCTCGGGTGGACGACTGAGTGGCCTCCGCCGTCCCGACCTACAAGAGGGGACTCTTGGTGAGGACATTGCCCCGCCCGTGCCTACGACCAAGGACCGATGCATATCCCCGAGGCAAAACCCGAGCCGGGACCGATGTACCTGATGTCGGGTTCGGGGGACGACTGGAGGATCGAGCGATGAGGACCGCGACGGCAACCCGTGGCACCAGGACAGCCAGGTTTGCGGCTGCGGCCATTCTGGGAATCCTGTACACGTTCCTGCGTCTTCGCCCGGGAAGCAAGGGCGTGTTATCTCCCGACGAGAGTGCCCTTCGAGGGGTGAATCCGGCAGGTCTGAGTTGTTTTGACAGAACCTTGGGCGAGGCTTTAGGTCGTCGTTGCTGAACGCCAGGAGTCCGCGAAGTGAAGCGCCAGGAGTCCGCGAAGGCGGGGTTAAACTCCCGTCTGATCCAAAGCCCGGAATGGAAGAGAGCCCTTTCAAGCATGTTGAGGCCGCTCCCGAGCACCGACCGAGTTCCCGCCATGCCTGGCCGGCGCCTTCGGATTGCGCCGAATGGCCTAGGTGGAACCCCCCACTGTCTTCTGACCCGATGCAATGGGGGACTGCCAAATTCATCGGATCCGGGGGTGAGCCCAGCCCTTCCAGGGGCCGACGCCTCATGAGAAGCGGCCGGCTAGGGAGTCGTGTTTTCGCCTCCGCGCATGATGCTCCGGTTATGGACACCCCGGACGGCTCGTCGACCTGCGTCGTCGGAAACGGCTATGTAGGCACGGTCGTCGCTGCTTGCCTGGCCAGCCTCGGGCGAACGGTCATCGGTCTCGAAACCGACGCCGTCAGGCTCCGCACTCTTCGCTCCGGTCGCGTGCCGTTCCACGAGCCCGGCCTGGAGCGGCTCCTCTCCGCCGCCCTCCGGGGAGGCAGGCTGACCTTCACCGATGATCCACACCTGGCTGCGGCCGATTCTGGCGTCGTGTTCCTCTGTGTGGGTTCGCCGTCCCGAGATGACGGGTCGGCGGACCTGCGCCCGATCGAGGCGGCCGGCCGGTCCCTCGGCCGGTGGGCCCGCCCGGGCCAGGTGTTCGTGGTCAAGACCACGGCCCCAGTCGGGACGAGTCAGTGGCTGGCCTCGCTCGTGGCCGAGGCCGGGGACCTGGGGAGCGCCGCAAACGTCCGAGTGGTCTCGAACCCGGAGTTCCTCCGCCAGGGCAGCGCGATCGAGGACTTCCTCCACCCTCCCCGGATCGTGCTGGGTGGCTACGACGACCGCGCGATCGATGCCGTGGTTGATATCTATCGCCCCGTCCTCGACCAACGCTTCCCCGGGGGCGACGAGTCCCACCGGCCGGTCCTGATTCGAACCACCCCTACCGTGGCCGAGGCGGCCAAGTATGCCTCGAACGCTTTCCTCGCGGCCAAGGTCAGCTTCGTCAACGAGATCTCCAACATCTGCGACCGGATCGGCGTCGACGTCACCGAGGTGGCCAGGGTCATGGGACTGGACCCGCGAATCGGGGCCGAGTTCCTCAAGGCGGGACTGGGATGGGGCGGGTCGTGCTTCGCCAAGGACCTGGACGCACTGATCCTCACGGCCCGTGAGGCCGGGCACCGGCCGGAGCTGCTGCAGGCCGTCCGAGAGGTCAACGAGCGGCAGCGCGACGTGGTTGTGGCAAAGCTCTGTGAGCACCTGGCCCTGGCCGGCGCGCACATAACCCTGTTCGGGCTGGCGTTCAAGCCGGGGACGGACGACCTTCGGGGCGCAACGTCGGTGCTGCTGGCCCGCCGCCTCATGAGCCGAGGAGCGCGCGTGACCACGTACGACCCGGTGGTCCGATCGATCCCCGGGCTGCCCCAGGTGACCGTGGCCGCGGATCCGTACGAGGCGGCCGAGGAAGCCGACGCCGTGGTCCTCGTCACGGATTGGCCCGAGCTTCGACGCCTGGACTTCGGCGCGCTGCGGGCCCGGATGCGGGGCCACCTGCTGGTGGACGGACGAAATGCCTTCGACCCGCACGCCGCCGCCCAGGCGGGCTTCCTCTATGAGGGGATGGGCCGCGGAAACGGTGCCGAGCGGGCCCGGACGTCGGCCACGGCTGAAGCCTTCGTTCGCCAGGCACCGTAACCATCATGGCCAGCTACCTGTTCTTCTCGCACGACGGATACGGCCTGGGGCACGTCCGGCGCAACTGCGTCATCGCCGAGGCCGTCCGGCGGGTCGAACCGAACGCCTCCGTGACGCTGGTGACCGGGATCCCCAGTCATCCACGGTGGCTGGAGCGGTGGCAGCCCAACGTGGTCCGGGTGCCCCCGCTGCTCAAGGATCGAGACGGCCGCTACCATCCGCTTGAGATGTCCCTCGGGGAAGCACTCGGCCGGCGGGCGGCCATCTTCGCGCAGACGGTCGAGCGGGTGCGCCCCGAGGTCGTCGTGGTGGATCGACACCCGTTCGGAACGGCCGGCGAACTTCGCGAGGTGTTGGAGACGGCGGCCGGCCGCCGAGCCGCACTGGTGCTGGGGCTTCGCGACATCCTCGACGTCCCCGCGGTCATTCGCCAAGAGATGCGACGGGAAGGGTGGGCCGCCGTCCCACGGCTGTTCGCCGAGGTGCTGGTGTACGGCGCGCGGGAGTTCTGCGACCACCAGGAGGAATACGGCCTCCCTGTCGAACCGACGTACTGCGGCTGGGTGGTGGAACGGCCCGTTCAAACCACGCGCGACCCGAACCTCCTGGCCGCGGCGGCGGGCGGGGGCGGGGACGGGGCCGCCGTGTTCCGCCTGGCCACCGAGGCGCTCAGGCGCCGGCCCTCGTGGCGGGGCGAGCTCGCGGCCGGGCCCTTCGGCGACGCGCAGTCCGTCGGGCGAGTCGCCCGCCGTCTGGAGGGACGGCTGAAGATCCACAAGGGTATGAGCGAGTGCCGGGATCTGTTCGCCCGCGCCGGAGCGGTGATCCAGATGGCCGGTTACAACTCGACGTTCGAGGCGCTCGCCGCGGGACACGCCTCCGTACTCGTCCCCCGGCGCCATCCGCGCAGGGAGCAGGCCATCCGGGCAGAGCGGTTGGCGGCCCTGGGGCTGGCGGACGTCATCGAGCCCGAGGCAGGCCACGAAGATCTGATGCGGCTGCTCGACCGCCCGCGAAGCATCGACCCTGGAACCCTTGTGCGGGCGGGCGTGGATCTCGGGGGTGCGGAGCGAGCGGCGGCGCACATCCGCCATGCGGCTCAGGGGGCGAAGGCCGCATGATCCGAGTGTTCGTCACATTCCGAAAGCACCTTCGTCCGTATCGACGGGCCCTGGCGCTGGGTGCGGTGCTCGAGATCGTGACCACCGGCCTGAGCGTGGCCCAACCCTGGCCACTCAAGGTGATCGTCGACAACGTGCTGAAGGCCCCCGGGCATCAGGCCAACGTGGGCGTGCCCCTCCTGGATCGGTTCGCCGGCTCGCCGAAGTCACTGTTGGCCGCAGCCGTGGTGCTGCTGATCGTGATCGTGGGGGTGTCCGCGCTGACCGACTACTGGTCGACGACGCTCATGGCGGGTACGGGAGAACGGCTGGGCAACGACATCCGGGAGTCGCTGTTCGCCCACCTGCAGATCCTGTCGCTCCGCTACCACGGCGAACACCGGGTCGGCGACCTGGCCTCTCGGGTCAGCGGCGACGTCGATCGGATCCAGGACATGATGGTCCAGACGCTCGCCATCCTCTTTCCGAACATCCTGCTGATCGCCGGCATGGTCGTGGTGATGTTCGTCGTCGATCCGGTGTTCGCCGCGCTGTCGCTGGCTGCGTTCCCCTTCCTCGCGTACACCGTCTACCGGTCCACGGTGCTGCTGAAGCAAGCGACGCGCCGGGCAAGGCGGTTGGGGGGCGAGGTCGCCGCCACCACCACCGAGACCCTGGGGGCGATCCAGGTGGTGCAGGCGTTCTCGCTGGAGCAGAAATCGCAGGAGCAGTTCCGGGACCTCAACCGGGCCAGCCTGGACGCCACCCTCGAGGCCGTCCGCCACCAGGCTCGGCTCAGCCCGGCCGTCGACGTGGCCTCGGTCCTGTCCATCGCCGTGGTGTTCTGGGTGGGCGCCACCAGGGTCCTGTCGGGGGAACTGAGCCTGGGGTTACTGCTGGTGTTCATGTCCTATGTCTCATCTCTGTACAAGCCGGTGCGCAACCTGGCGAAGCTCGGGTACGTGACCAGTCGGGGCGTGATCGCCGCCGAGCGAGTGGAGGGGATCCTGGGCGAGTCTCCCGAGGTCCAAGACGCCCAGCACGCAGTGCACGCGCCGACGCTCCGCGGCCAGATCGAGTTCGACGGTGTGTGGTTCTCGTACGGGCGCGAGCCGGTGCTCAAAGGCGTCGATCTGGTGATGGAGCCGGGGGAAACGGTCGCGCTCGTGGGCCAGACCGGCGCCGGCAAGAGCACGATGGCCTCGCTGATCCCTCGGTTCTATGACCCGCAGCGAGGCGCGGTGCGAATCGATGGACGCGACATCCGAGGCTACATGCTGGCGTCGCTTCGAGGGCAGATCGCGCTGGTGCTGCAGGACACCATCCTGTTCCGCGGGACGCTGTGGGACAACGTTGCCTGCGGCCGGGCAGACGCAACGCCCGAGGAGATCGAACGAGCCATCGAGCTCGCCCTCGTGGAGGAGTTCGCGGAACGACTCCCCGAGAGCCACGAGACCATGCTCGGCGAACGTGGCGTCAACCTCTCCGGTGGGCAGCGGCAGCGGATCGCCATCGCCCGAGCCATCGTTCGCGACGCCCCGATCCTCATTCTTGACGAGCCGACCAGCGCGCTGGATGCCGGGTCCGAGCAGCTGGTGGTCGACGCGCTTCGGAACCTGATGCGTGACCGCACCACGGTGGTCATCGCCCACCGACTCTCCACCATCCGGCGCGCCGATCGCGTCGTGGTACTGAAGGACGGCGCGATCGTGGAGGAGGGGTCGCACGGCGCGCTGATGAAGGCAGACGGCGAGTACGCGCGGGTTGCGGCCTTGCAGGGCCTGGTTGCCGACACGCCGAAGGGGAGCAAGCGATCGAGGTGGACTGCCCGCCCCCGGCGGGGAGCGGCCGGATGAGCGCCGGGGCCAGCTCGGGACCCCCGGTTCCTTCGGGGCCGATTCTGTACGTGCTGAAGCGCTTTCCCCGACTCTCCGAGACATTCGTCCTGCGCGAGATGCTCACACTGGAAAGCCTGGGCGAGCGGATCCTGGTCGACTCGCTCCTGCCGCCTGAGGAGGGGCAGCGCCATCCCGATCTCGCTCGGCTGCGGGCGTCCGTTCGGTACGTCCCGAAGCACCCTCGCCTTCGCGACGGCCACGTTCTTCGAAGGCATCTGCATCTGGCAACCCGCGCGCCCAGACTTTGGGCGCGGCTCGCCCTTCGGGCTCGGCGACGGGGTGGGTGGCGGCGGTTCCTCCAGGCCGGCCTGGTGGCCGAGCGGGCGCGGCAGGAAGGGGTGCGCCACATCCATGCTCACTTCCTCACCGCGGCCGGCGAGGTGGCCCGGGACGCCTCGATGCTCACAGGGATCCCCGCTTCGGTCACGGCCCACGCGAAGGACATCTTCCAGGCGGACAACGTCCCGCTGGTGCGGTGGCGGGCGAAGGGCGTGACGACACTGGTCACGGTTTCGGAGTACAACGCCCGCTACCTGCACGGGCTGATCGGGAACGGGCCCCCGGTCCACACCGTCCCGAACGGGGTCGAGCTGGCCCCCCCCATGCCGGATCGGCCGGACGGGCCGGTGCTGTGCGTGGCCCGGCTGGTGCCGAAGAAGGGTGTCGACGTCCTGATCCGGGCCGCGGCCCAGATCCATGCGCGCACGCCCGACCTGCGAGTCGAGATCATCGGCGGCGGGCCGCTTCGCGGTGACCTGGAGCGGCAGGCGCACCGGCTCGGCATCGGTGACCGGGTCGTGTTCCGCGGTCCTCAACCGTGGGGGGAGGTGGAGTCGGCGTTCGGGCGGTGCTCCCTGATCGTTATGGCTTGCCGGGTGGCCAAAGACGGTGATCGGGACGGCATGCCCACGGTGCTCACCGAGGCGCTCGCCCGTGGACTCCCGGTGATCTCCACCGACGTGGCCGGGATCCCCGAGCTGGTCCGGGATCACGAGACGGGGTTGTTGGTCCCACCGGAGGATCCGGCGGCGCTGGCCGACGCCATCGAGATGCTGCTCCGGGATCGCGAGCTGGCGCGGCGGCTCGGGCTGGCCGGGCGCGATCTGGTCGCCGAGCGGTTCGATCCAGGGCAGAGCGCCGCTCTGCTCCGGGCGGCGTTCGAGGGAGCCGCGGCGTGAGGATCGCAGTGCTTTGCTCCGATACGGGGATCCGCATCCCGGACACCAAGGGGGCCTCCCTGCACGTGCAGGCCATCTCCTCGGCGCTGGCGGCGATGGGGAACGACGTGATGCTCATCGGGGTCGCCGGGCACGGCGGGCCGCCGGGGGGGATGGACGCCGTCCTGGTGCAGCACCCCGGTTGGTCCAAAGGGATTCGTCGCGAGCTGCGGAAGCTGTCGACCGTCGAGCGCGTGGTCCACGAGGCTCGAGAGCCCCTTGCCCGATTCGCCCCGGAGGTCGTGTACGAGCGCCTGGCGCTGTTCGGCACCGCCGGCCAGCGCCTGGCGGCGGCCACCCGCGCGGTGCACGTCGTCGAGGTCAATGCGCTCTTGGCCGAGGAGGAGGCCCAGTGGCGTGGGCTGAAGCTGACGGGGCTGGCCCGGCGCCGGGAACGATTCGTGCTGAAGGGGGCCCACCTTCGAGTGGTGGTCAGCGACGAGGCCGCCGCGGCCGTGGACGCAGCGGCTCCCGACGGGCCGACGGCGGTCCTGCCGAACGGCTTCGATGGCAGCATGTTCGAGAGCCTTCCGTCACGCCACGAGGCCCGGAAGTTCCTCGGCCTCCCGACCGACCGTCCCCTGGTCGGCTTCGCTGGAAGCCTTCGCCCCTGGCATGGCCTGGAGGCCGCGGTAGATGCGCTGGCTGAGCTCCCCACGGTCTTCCTCGCGGTGGCGGGGGAGGGCGAGGTCCGAACGGGACTGGAGAAGCGGGCCCAGCGCCTCGGTGTGGCAGAGCGCGTGCTGTGGGTGGGGCAGCTCCCCCACCGGCTCATCCCCGGTTTCCTGGCAGCCGTCGACGCCGCCCTCCTTCCGTACCCCGCGCTGCCCGGCTTCGCCTTCTCGCCGCTCAAGCTCTACGAATACCTGGCCGCGGGCACCCCCGTGGTGGCGAGCGATCTGGGGCAGATCCGCACGGCGCTCGAGGGCGGGCGTTGGGGTGGGCTGGTGCGAGCGGGGGACCCCGCCGCCCTGGCCGCCGGCATTCGCCGGGTCCTGGACGATCCCGTGCAGGCCGGACAGATAGCCGCCGACGCGCGCCGGATGGCCTTCCGGGAGCACACCTGGGAGCGACGGGCCCGAACCCTTACCGAACTGCTGGAGGGAAGCCACGTCCATGCGGTGGCCGGATGATCACCCTGCGGTCACCGACCCCGCGCTGACCGAGTGGGCGGGGGAGGTCGACCGGCTCTGCCCAGACGCTGAAGTGGTACGGGTGCTTCGACATCTCCCGGGCCGGCGCGTGACCACCCTCCTCCAGACGCCGAGCGGCCTCGCGGTGTTGAAGCTCTTCGCGACGTCGCGAGCCCGGGGCGGCCATCGCCGGCTCGCCGCGTTCGCCGAAAGCCCAGCAGCACCGTTCCTCCCTCGTTCTTTGGGGAACCGGAAGGGGCATCTGCTGCTGGTCGATTTCGTCCCCGGCGTCCCGTTCACCGACCTCGGCGACGACGCGTTGGCCGAGGCCTCCCGGATGGCCGGGCGGGCGCTTCGCTCGGTGCACGACAGCGGCGTTGTGCTGGGCCGCACGTGGGGTGTGACCGATGAGATCGCCCAGCTCCGGCGAACGGCGGGACCCGCCACCCGTGCCGTCGTGGAGCGCGCCATCGCGCGATGGACGCCGTCCGAGGGTGAGCCGCCGGTGCCGTCCCACCGGGACTGCCACCCGGCTCAGGTCATCCGGACCGAGAACGGCGTTCTGTTGGTCGATCTCGATGACTCCGCGATGGCTCCTCGGGGGATCGACGCGGGGAACTTCGTGGCCCACCTCGAGATGGATGCGCACGTCGGCCGCCGCACCAGCGAGGGCGCCTCGGAGGCCATCGACGCCTTCCTCGGCGGCTACGGCTTCGAGCCTCCCTCGCTGGACTCGTGGACCCGGCTGAGCCTCGCCCGCCTGGCCGCCCTGGCGGAGACCCGCCACCGGTCGGTTGGGCAGGCCCAGGTCTTGGCGGCCGCAGTCGACAGGATCCTGTCTGTGGGCCACGGGAGACCGGCGTGAACGGGACGACGACCGGCAACGAACGCAAGGCCCCGTACGTCCTCGCCGTGGGGTGTCCACGATCGGGCACCACGCTGCTGCAGCGGATGCTCGATCACCACCCCATGCTGGCGATCGCCAACGATACGCACTTCATCGCCAAGGTCATCGATCCGGAGGGGGGCGATGTTCCGCTTTCGCCGGAGATCGTCGACCGCGTGCTCGCCTACCATCGGTTCCCGCGTCTGGGGCTCCCCGAGGACTCGGTCCGCCTCGCCGCGGCCCGAAGCGAGACCTACGCCCAGTTCGTGGGCCTCCTGTACGCTGAGTTCGCCGCCCGCCGAGGAAAGCCCCTGGCCGGCGAGAAGACGCCAGATTACGTCCGCTACCTGCCCCTGCTCGGCCGGCTGTTTCCATGGGCGCGGTTCATTCACCTCATTCGCGACGGGCGAGACGTGGCGCTATCGACGATGCAGTGGGCTCGGCCGCACAAGGGCCCCGGCCGGTTCGCGATGTGGGAAGAGGAGCCGGTCGCGGTGTGCGCGTTGTGGTGGCGCTGGCAGGTGTCAGCCGGCCGCTCGAAAGGCCTCGAGCTGCGGTCACGGTACTGTGAAGTCCACTACGAGCAACTCGTCGTCGACCCCGCAGGGACAACGTCCCGCCTGTGCGGGTTCCTGGATCTGCCGTTCTCTCAGGAAATGTTGGCCTTCCACGTCGGCAAGACCAGGAGCGACCCCGGTCTGTCCGCGAAGAACGCATGGCTTCCGCCCACTCGAGGTCTTCGCGATTGGAGGACCCAGATGATCGAGCGAGACGTCGCGCTGTTCGAGGCCCTGGCCGGCGATCTCCTATCGTCGTTCGGTTACGAGCGCGCCACCGCCGGCCCGTCCCGGGCCGTCGCTTCACTCGCCGATCGGTGCCGGCGCCGGTGGGACGCCGAGATTCAGCAGCGCCAGGCAAGGCACGGGGCCGCCGCGCGGTCATGACCGTCCCGCCGGATCCGGCTCTCCAGCACCTGCCGTTGGCGCTCGATCCTGTGGCCATGCTGCCCGTGCTTCGGTGCAGCCTCTCGGGGGTGGAGGACGTGGAGTTCGACCGATGCACGGTGGACCGGGTCCGGTACCGGCCCGGCGCTCGGGCCTTCGTCCAGTACACGGCGCGGACGGTCGATCGATCGACCGGGAAGGAACGCGACCGGTGGATCACGGCGTTGCTGTATCCGCGAGAGCGGACACGACTGGTTTGGGAGAAGCTGTCGAGGGCGGTCCCTGCGACAGCAGCTGTGGGTGACTGCCTGTCGCCGGCTACCCTGGTGCCGGATCGCGACATTATCTTGCAGGTCTTCCCCTTCGACCGGCGACTGCGCTCCCTGTCCGTGTTGATGGAGCCCGAACGGCTGGCCGGCCAGGTGGCGACTTCCGGGGGCCACGGTCCCTGGACCGCAGAGCCCATCCGGTACCGCGCCGGACTGGGATGTGCGCTGCGCTGGGACCAGGACTCGAACGGCGGGGTGACTCGGTACGTGAAGGCGTATCGCGACCAGCAGGGTGCCCTCACCAATGAGGTACTCATCTCGTTGCGAGCAGCGCGAGAGGCGGGAAGACCTGGCACAGACGCGTTCGACGTTCCCGAGCCGGTCGCCTATCTGAAGGACCACCTCGCGCTCGTACAGAAAGCGGTCCCCGGGCGGTCGCTGGCGGATCTCCTGTTCGAGACAAACGACCCTCGTCCGATGATGCGCCGGGTGGCCGGCGCCCTTGCAGTGTGGCATTCGCTGCCGCCGCCGACCTCTCGCCGACGCCCGGCCAGCGCCGAGCTCGACGACGTGGGCCGAGCTGCGGCCCTGGTTTCAACGGTGCGACCGTCGCTCACCGAGGCTGTACGCGAGGTTGTGGCTCTGGTGGCGGGCCGGCTCAACGACGTGGAGCCGGCTCCGACGCACGGCGACCTCAAGCCCGACCACGTGTTGATCGACGATGACCGCACGGCGCTCTTGGATCTCGATCTGTTCGCCGGGGCCGACCCGGTCTTGGACGTCGGGTCCATGCTGGCCAAGCTTGCCGGCATGCGCGTACGCCGGGGAGCCGAACCGGCGCGGCTCGCTGCTTCGGCGAACGCATTCGCTGAGGCCTACTTCGAAGCGGTGCCGGCTCGTTGGCGGAATCGGCTTCCGTGCCATCACGCCGCAGCGCTCCTGCAGGAAGCATCCGGGTGCTTTCGCAATCAGCTGCCCGGGTGGCCAGCTCTCATGTGCGCGCTCGTGGAAGAGGCCCTCCTGGCAGCGGGGGATTGAACCCACGATCTCGCGGTGAGCCGCCCCTTCCCTCTCGGTGGGTCCTCCCTACGTCTCGTCTCGGGCCGCCGACGCGCGCCCTTTCTTCACAATCAGCTCGTGCACATGGCGGGATCCGAGTGGGAGGCGGCCCGGCCTACGATTGCTCCATAGGGGAACCGACAACCGAGCGGTGGGCTTTGAATCGCGGGGCCGGCGGCTTGGTCCTCCCGTTGGCTACGACGCGGCCCGACGGGCGCCCGCACATCGCCGGAGTGGGAGCGATGTGGGTGGAGGGCACGCTGTACTTCGTGAGCGGCCCCGGCGCCCGCAAGAGCCGGAACCTCGAGCAGACCCCCGATGCGCTGTCTCGGTGTCGCTTCCGGGCCTCGACCTCGTCCTCGAGGGCACCGCGGTCAAGGTGAGGGACCACGAGACCCTGGTACACCTGGCCGAGCGCTACGCCTCGTAGGGTTGGCCGGCGGAAGTCCGAGACGGAGCCATCACCGCTCCGTACAGCGCGCCGAGCGCCGGGCCGCCGCCGTGGGACCTCTACGCGATGACGCCGGTGACGGCGTTCGGTGTGGCCACCGCCGAGCCGAACGGTGCCACACGCTGGCGCTTCGATTGAACATCGAGTGCTGTTCGGCGTCCTTGCAGACGTCCCGGCCCGACTTCAAGATCGTTCGGTAAGCCGCTTGGTTCGCAATCGATCAGCGAACGACTGCGCCCCCCTTCACTTCGTCGCCATCGCGATGGAGCTCTTCTCTGCACGAAGGACACAGTCCATACACGTCGAACCGGTGGGAAAGGAGCTCGTAGCCGACCTCGTCGGCCACCCGGCTCGCCGTTTCGTGCAAGGACGGGCTCATGACCTCGTCGATCCGCCCGCACCGGGTGCACACGAGATGAGGGTGCGGCTCGGGCATGTTGCCGTCGTAGCGGTTCGCCGCGTCCCGGAACTCGAGCTCCAGCACCTGCCCGAGGTCCTTGAGGAGCCTGATGGTGTTGTACACGGTGGCCTTGCCGGCCATGGGGAACCGCCGCTGGACCCGTCTGAGGATCTGATTCGCCGTGGGGTGCCCCTCGCTCTTGGCCAGGACCTCGAGGATGGCCAGACGCTGCGGGGTCACCCGGTGGCCCCGGGAGGCCAGGGCCTCCACCATTTGCTCGAGGCGGCTGCGCGCACGATCCGTCTGCACCGGGACAGGGTACGATATCGAGATTGAGTCTCGATATAGGCGCGGTCTCGAACAGGAGGAGCGACGTGAACGAGGGTGGAGTATCCACCGTCCCGAGCTCATCCCGCCACCCCAAGCCTACGAGCGCTTGGAGGGACTGCCCGAGCTGATCAGGCGGATCGTGCGTGAGGAGCTGCGCCCTATCCACCTGCTGCTCGAGGAGCTGGGGGATCGGTCGGGAGGTCCCGCTGGTGGCGGGAGGGCCTGAGAGGCAAGAAGGCGTCCACGGAAAGGAGAAGGACCGACGTGTCTGAGCGTGGTAGCGAAAGCGAAAACCCAGTCATCCCATCTCCGACTCCCACAGCGCATCGCCCCAGGACGAACAAGGACTGGTGGCCAGATCAGCTGGACCTCTCGGTTCTGCACCAGCACTCGCCTCGGTCCGATCCGATGGGCGAGGACTTCACCTACAAAGAGGAGTTCAAGACCCTCGACCTCGAGGCGCTGAAGCGGGACATCTTCGAGGTGATGACCACGTCGCAGGACTGGTGGCCGGCCGACTACGGTCACTACGGACCGCTGTTCATCCGGATGTCGTGGCATGCCGCTGGCACGTACCGCATCGCCGACGGCCGGGGCGGTGGCGGCAGCGGCGCGCAGCGCTTCGCTCCCCTCAACAGTTGGCCCGACAACGCGAGCCTCGACAAGGCGCGCCGGTTGCTCTGGCCGATCAAGCAGAAGTACGGCCGGAAGCTCTCGTGGGCCGATCTGATCATCTTCGCCGGCAACGTCGCGATGGAATCGATGGGGTTCCAGACGTTCGGCTTCGGCTTCGGGCGAGAGGACATCTTCGAGCCCGAAGAGATCTTCTGGGGCCCCGAGGACACCTGGCTGGGAGACGAGCGCCACGCCGGCGAAGGGGAGATCCAGGGACCCTTCGGCGCCGATCACATGGGCCTGATCTACGTGAACCCGGAGGGGCCGGGAGGCAACCCGGATCCGGTCCTTGCAGCGAGCTACATCCGACAGACGTTCGGCCGCATGGCGATGAACGACGAGGAGACGGTTGCCCTCATCGTCGGTGGACACACGTTCGGCAAGACGCATGGCGCCGCCCCCGCGGCCGACTACGTCGGTCCGGAACCCGAGGGTGCTTCCCTCGAAGAGCAGGGCCTCGGCTGGAAGAACACGTTCGGCAGCGGCAAGGGCCCCGACACGATCACCAGCGGGCTGGAGGGCGCCTGGACCAACGAACCGACGAAGTGGGACAACGGGTTCCTCGACAACCTGTTCAAGTACGACTGGGAGCTGACGAAGAGCCCCGCCGGGGCGAACCAGTGGACTCCCAAGGATCCCGAGGCTCAGAGCACCGTGCCGGATGCCCGTGATCCGTCGAAGCGGCACGCCCCGATGATGCTGACGACGGACCTGGCGCTGAAGGTGGACCCGATCTACGGGCCGATCTCGAAGCGCTTCCACGAGAATCCGGACCAGCTCGCCGATGCGTTCGCCAGGGCGTGGTACAAGCTCATTCACCGCGACATGGGGCCCGTCTCGCGGCTCCTCGGCCCGTGGGTTCCGGAGCCGCAGCTGTGGCAGGACCCCATCCCCGAGGTCGATCATGAACTGATCGGGGAGGAGGACATCGCTGCCCTCAAGGGCAAGCTCCTCGCCTCGGGACTGTCGATCTCTCAGTTGGTCTTCACGGCGTGGGCGTCGGCGGCCAGCTTCCGCGGCACCGACAAGCGGGGCGGGGCCAACGGGGCTCGGATTCGCCTCGCGCCACAACGGGACTGGGAGGTCAACGACCCCACCGAACTGGCCAAGGCGCTGCAGACCCTCGAGGCGATCCAGCAGGACTTCAACAGCTCACAGTCGGGCGGGAAGAAGGTCTCGCTCGCCGACCTGATCGTTCTGGGCGGGTGCGCGGCCGTCGAGCAAGCGGCGAAGAACGCCGGGCACGACGTGACAGTTCCGTTCGCCCCGGGGCGCACGGACGCCTCGCAGGAGCAGACCGACGTGGAGTCGTTCGCCGTGCTCGAACCGACCGCCGACGGGTTCCGCAACTACCTCCGACCTAAAGAGAAGTTGCCGCCGGAGCAGCTGCTGCTGGATCGGGCCAACCTGTTGACGCTGACCGCTAACGAGATGACGGTTCTGGTCGGCGGCATGCGTGCCCTGAACGCCAACTTCGGGCAGTCCGCCCACGGCGTCTTCACCGCCCGGCCCGAGACGTTGACCAACGACTTCTTCGTGAACCTGCTCGACATGGGCACGGAGTGGAAAGCATCCGCCTCGGCCGAGAACGAGTACGAAGGTCGCGATCGCGCGACGGGGGAGGTCAAGTGGACCGCCACCGCCGTCGACCTCGTCTTCGGTTCCAACTCCCAGCTCCGAGCCATCTCCGAGGTCTACGCATGCGACGACTCGAAGGAGAAGTTCGTGCGTGACTTCGTGACTGCATGGGACAAGGTCATGAACCTCGATCGCTTCGACCTCGCCTGATCGCATCCCCGGTCTGGAGCGCCCGCTGCTGAGACGATCCGCCCATGTCCGGGGGAGCCACAGGGGGGATCTGACCCGAGGCTGGGACGCGCTCAAGGCCGGCGACCGGGAGCTGCCTTCGTCCGGGCGGTTGGGGTCACTCCGATCGTCGCCCGGTGACGTACACGATGGGGTCGCGACGGACGAGCTCGTCGGGGGTGAATCTCGACAACCGCTCGTGCAGCGAGCCCTTGAGACTCTCTCTCGTTGACCCATCGAGCGTGTCGAACAGCCGTCGCTCGTCCAAGTGCTCCTTCCATCCCAGGAAGAACCCGGGCTCGAAGCGGTATCCGAGCGGGTCCATATGGCTCTCGACATCAAGGAAGCCGGCCGTCCTCAATTCGGCGGCCGCCGAGGAGTGAGATCGCAGCCCGCCCGGATGCGAGCTGCCGCTGCCACTCGCCAGGCCGAATTCGGCCAGCGTGCGATCGAAGACTGCCTGGGGGCGAAAGGGCGGCGTGTCACCCCGCCACGAGACGACGGCCACGATGCCTCCCGACCGCA
>Ga0137374_10005628_pt1 | contig 14897 bp, 15 predicted proteins | sample SagtaG_20_FD_104811 | JGI IMG/M metagenome (GOLD analysis project Ga0137374, IMG submission 104811) | Vadose zone soil microbial communities from Sagehorn Ranch, Mendocino, California, USA - Sage1_R_100_16 metaG | ecosystem: Environmental > Terrestrial > Soil > Vadose zone | place: USA...
CTTTTCGCTATCGCTTATGGCGTTTTGCAAAACCGCGAGGAAGCCGAGGACGTAGTGCAAGACTCGTTGGTCAAAGCGTGGAAGACACGCTGGCGCGTGCGTGACGCGGGAAAATTTCCCGCCTGGCTGGCGACGATCGCGCGGCACAGGGCGCATGACATTTTTCGCAAACGCCGCGCTGTTTCGCTTTCGAACGAAACAATCGAAGCGACCGAATCGCACCCTGCTGACACAATGGCGATAGATCAGCAATTGCATTCAGCGCTTGCAGCGTTGCCAGAGCTTCATCGCACCGCGCTTACTCTGCGTTACTTCGAAGAGATGGATTATCGCACCATCGAAAATACGTTAGGTCTGACCAATGGCGCGCTGCGTGGGATTCTCGGCCGCGCTCTAGCCTCGATGCGCAAACAACTTCGTCCCGCGCTCGCTTCACCCGACTAAAGACATGGCAACTATTCACAACGAAATCGAAAACTGGCTTGCCGCCGATCTGCATGGCGAACTGTCTGAAAGCGAACAAAGTGCGCTTCACGCACATCTCGTCGATTGCGCAGCTTGCCGAAAAGCTCATCACGAAACCAAAACTATGAACAAAATCCTCGAAGAAACTCTCGCTCATGAAAAACCCGACCCGGCTTTCGAACGACGGATGCTGGCCGGTTTTCGCAATCGCATCCCGGAAAGAACAGGGGTCTCAAAGGTGCTTGCCAATTTGATGCGCCTGCGGGCGACGCAGATCACCGCGGTTGCTGCAGTGTTGCTCGGGCTTGTGCAAATCGGACGAATGCTCACGGGTGAGAACGCGGCTCCCCTACCCAGCCGCGAAAACTACGTCCGCGAAGGCTTCGTCGCGCAACCGCCACAAGCAGGGGCAACCGGAGCAGATCAATCCACTTCCTTGGCTAAATCGGATGAACTCACCAGGGGGCGGTCACAAGACCTAGCACTTAACGAACCGCCACCGCCCGCATCACCTGCAAGTCGATCAGAATTAGACAAAGAAACCGCGGCGATGGGGCTTGCTGCGGCGAAAGTAGCTGCCGCAACGCCACAGAATCTTGCCCGCGCAGAACAGGCTGAGGCCAAGCCGGGAGAAACGCCTGCTCCGGTGCAAGCGAATCGCAAACTGATTCGCAACGCCACTGTTCAGCTCGAGATCGTCAGTTTTGACGACTCGGTGCAAAAGATCACAGCGTTGGCGAACGAAGAACGCGGCTACGTCGCGACGACGAGTTCCGAGAAACAGGCAAATGGAAAATTGCGCGGCACGGTCGTCGTAAAGGTCTTGCCAGAAAATCTTGATCGCTTTCTGCAAAAAGTCCGCGGTCTTGGCGAGTTGAAGAACCAAACCCTTGGCACAGAAGACGTGACGAAAGCGTATCTCGACACTGATGCGCGGTTGAAGAACGCGCATGTGATAGAACAGCGCTTGGTCGACATGTTGAAAACGAAGACAGGCAAAGTTTCCGATTTGCTTCAGGTGGAGAAAGAGCTCGGCCGCGTCCGTGAAGATATCGAGAAGATGCAGGGTGAATTGAAGTATTGGGATTCACAGGTGCAGTTCGCCACGGTAACGGTTTCGCTCGCCGAGAAGGAAATGGAAGAACCGGCGGCGTTCCTGATTAAGGAGCGCTCGCAGCTCGCGCTTTACGCGCCCGATGTGGAGAAGATTTACAATGACATCAAAGCACTCGCGTCGCAGAAAGTGCAGGTAACAAATGCGCAGCTGAACCGCGATTATTCCGGACGCGTCTCCGCGACAATGAGCATGTTGATCGCGCCGGAAGAAAGTGATGCGGTGATTACGCGCGTAAAATCGTTGGGCCGCGTCGAGAATTTCCAAACCCAAACCGAACGCATCGCCCAAGGCGGCAGCGGCATGTCGGAAAATGCAAAAACCAAACGCGACAAGGTGGAACTCAACATCACCATCTCTCGCGAGGAACAGGAGCAGGCATTTCAGCAAACGAGTCTGCGGATTCGCACGTCGTCCGTGGACGAAAGGGCAAAGGACCTTCGGGCCGTCGCCGAGAAACAAGGCGGACGCGTTCGCAGCTCTACCTTTAGTCGCGACCCCAATGGACGCGAACTTGCAAACGTTTGGTTGCGCGTGCCGATGAAAAATTATCCGACGCTGATGCAATCGCTCGATTCGTTAGGCAAAGTGGAGAACGTGACTGTGCAACGCCAGGACCGCACAGGCACACAAATTGATGAAGCCAACGCGCCAGCTGATATCTCGATCCAGGTCTACAGCCAGGGTAATATCGTTTCGCACGAGAGCGGTTTGCTCGTCACGCTGCGACGCACCCTGGCTCAAAGCGCCGGCGCCATCATGTGGAGCTTGCGGATGATTGGCGTGGCGATCGCGTTTCTTGCTCCCTGGGTCATCGCGATTGTCGGCGTCATCTGGATCACGCAACGCGTGGTGCGCGCGAAGCGATAGGTGGAACGCGTTGTTAATCCACGCGGCGAAGCCGCAGTTTTTTCGCGATCGTCTTCGGAGAAGCCGATCCACCCACACGCGATCACGGAATCATTCTTGCCCGCGTCGCAAACGCGTCATACGTTTTGTTTTGTACGGAGGTGCCGATGAAATCTGAAGGCGGTATCAGCTATAGCAACGCGGCGGTCGCCGCAACACCGAAACATCTGCTCCAATTCGCAGTCGATCAGCGTTACGACGATTACACGCCCGTGGATCATGCGGTCTGGCGATTCATCATGCGCCAGAACACTTTTTTCCTCCGCGAGTATGCGCACAAAGTTTATTTCAAAGGGCTGCTCAATACCGGCATCTCCTTCGAGCGAATCCCGCGCATCGAAGAGATGAACAATATTCTGGCGAAAATCGACTGGGGCGCGGTTGCCGTAGACGGGTTCATTCCACCGGCCGCGTTCATGGAATTTCAAGCTTACAAAGTGCTGGTGATCGCGTGCGACATGCGCCAAATCCACCACATCGAATACACGCCGGCGCCGGACATCGTGCACGAGGCCGCCGGTCACGCGCCGATTATTGTCGATCACGAATATTCGAAATATTTACAGCGCTTCGGTGAAGTCGGTGCAAAAGCGATGTCATCGAAAAAAGATTTTGAGTTGTATCAAGCGATTCGCCATTTATCGATTTTGAAGGAGCGCCCGAACGCGGACCCCAAAGAAGTCGAGGAAGCAACAAAACTGGTGGAACACCGGCAAAAAACATTGGGCGAACCTTCTGAAATGGCGTTGTTGTCGCGCCTGCATTGGTGGACAGTTGAATACGGACTGATCGGTACACTTGAGAATCCGAAGATCTATGGCGCGGGATTGCTATCGTCGATCGGCGAATCGGTGTCGTGTCTCGAGCCGGCCGTGAAGAAAATCCCCTACTCCATCGATGCGCAGAATTACGCCTTCGATATTACGACCAGACAACCGCAGCTTTTTGTCTGTCGCGATTTTGAGCATCTCAAAGATGTGCTTGAAGAATTTGCCAGCAAGATGGCATATCAAGTGGGCGGACTGGAAGGAATCAACAAGGCCATCGAATGCAGGAACGTTGCGACCTGCGAGTATTCGTCGCGCCTGCAAGTGAGCGGAGTTTTCACTGAAGTTATTACAGATGAAAACGATTTTCCGATTTATCTGCGGACCACGGGTAAGACTGCGTTGGCATTTCGCAATAAGGAGCTCGAAGGCCACGGTATCGATTATCATAAGGATGGCTTTGGTTCGCCGGTCGGGAAATGGAAGCAAACATCGGCATCTCCTGAATTGTTCACTAACGATCAGTTGCACGCGCTCGGGATTGTCGAGGGCCGGAAGGCGAAGCTCGAGTTTGTCAGCGGCATTGTGGTTTCAGGCAAGGTCGAGAAAATCTTACGGCGCGACGAGAAATTACTGCTGATCACGTTTTCCAATTGCAGCGCAAAATATGGCGACCGCGTTTTGTTTGATCCCGATTGGGGCACATATGACATGGCGGTCGGCGAACGCATCAGTTCGGTCTTCAACGGCGCGGCGGACAAAGACGCCTACAATCAGGTGGCGCTCATTCCAAAGGAACGCACGATCAAAGTCCCATCGGACGCAAAACGAAAGCGCCTTGAAAATCTTTATGCGCAGGTGCGCAAGATTCGCGAAAGCAAGACCGGATACGAACGGCTCGGTGAAATTTGGGAGACGCAGCAGGCCGAACATCCCGAAGACTGGTTGTTGTCGATGGAAATCTTCGAAATCCTCGACACGACAGAACAACAGCCGGAGTTAAAAGCGAAAATCGAGCAGTTCCTGAACGAGAAGAAGGCCGGGACCAAGGATCTGTCCACGCTAATCAATTGGGGGTTTCGCCTGGTCGAATATCACAAGAAGCCAGAATACCAGGCGACGTTACAGGCCTCGCCAAAGTAACGAGCGCCGGTGAGGCTTGGTTACGACCGCTGACGTTGAAGCTACTATCGGCTCTTTGGCTCCCTCGCCTATCTATCCTGCATTGTCATGTCGAGCGAAGTCGAGACATCTCTGGACCACATTCTTTTCAATCAGAGATTCCTCGACTTCGCTCGGAATGACAAGGACGGCGTGCGTAAGGCGTTAAACAGCCTCTTCCTTGAAATGGCGTTTGCCCTTTAGCGCCTTTGCGTATTCGTCTTTGCTCAAAATGTTCTCATCCAGCTGCATGTCAGTGCGAAGGAAGTTTTGGAACCACGCTTCGATTCGTTGCCGGTCTTTCAGCACCTCCTCGTTGATGTAATTGGCGTCGATATTGATGCAGATCGCGCCGACGATCCCGAATTCCTTTCGGTTGATCGGGATGGTCGTGCATTTGAATTTTCGCACGCCGATGTTCAGCTCGTAATTCAATTTGTCTTCGTTGAGGAGCTGCCGGCGTTTGAGGTCAATGAGCAGGTTCGTTGTGCCATCACGCAAATGCCGTCCGGTAACATTGTTTTCGAGCGTGATGAGTGAGTGCGCAGGATCTGCCAGGTTGTGCAGCAAGATCTCGATCCCAGTATTTGGAAAGGATTTTCCGATCAGCCGTACAATGCGCTCGTAATTTTCCAGAAATTCGTGCGTGTCATCGGCGATTGTCTTGCCGTTATACTTCTCGAATAGCTGGGCGTATGCCTTTTGCTCGGCCGGTTCGAGTTGTGCCCGCACATTATTTTGCTCACCGATGAAAATGAGCTGTCGCGCGGCAGTATGATCTTCGTTTTTGAGGAAGTAATGCATGCCCAGCCGAAAATCCTTCAAACTAAACTCGCCAAAATTTTCGCGACTTACCGTAAACGGATAGAAATCGTACTCCTCGAGATTTCTTCCAAACTTGTGACGTCGTTCCTTGTATTTGCCCCAGAGAAAACCGAGGGCCAGAAAGAGCAGCGATACGATGATCGACGCGATGACATTGATCGTGAGCTCACTCTGCAAGGCATTAATCATGACTGCGCCTCAATTATCCACGCGCGCAGAATATATGATACTCAGCGACCGAAAGCGATGCGGAGACGTATCGCACTCCGAAAGCACTTCGTGCGAAATCTCCAGCGGACTTATTTGTTTCGCGAAGCTTTGGGAGTGCGTACGCGTCCTCGCGTCGCTTTTTGAGCTGCATCACAGATTTCCAACCAGACTGGAGAGCGTGATATTTTCCAGCGTTACGTCTGTGGGACGCGACAGCGCGTAGGCTACTGCACTCGCGACCTCTTCCGGTGAGATCATTTTGCCGCGCGGCCAATCGCCTTCGATGTGGTCCCAGATGTTGGTGTCAGTCGCCGCGGGGTAAACGTTGATCACCCGAATTTTGCGATCGCGTAATTCTTCCCGCACCGATTGCGAGAATCCTTCAACGGCAAACTTGCTCATGCAATACGCGCTCCAGTTGGGAAAGCCGGTCCTGGCCGCAATGGAAAGAATATTCACAACGCTGGACCCGGGCGGCATTCGCGGAGCGAAATGTTGCGTCAGCATAAACGGCGCGGTGATATTAACGCCGACGGTTTGTTCCCATTCGATTGTCGTAATTTCTGTGAACGGTTTCACCACTGCGACGCCCGCATTGTTCACGAGCAAATCAATTGGTTCCTTACCGGCCTCGGCGATCAGGTCAGAGACTGCGGAAGGCTTTGCCAGGTCATGAACCAGCAGGATCACTTTCGCGCAATGTGGCTCAACGGCTTTGCATGTTTGCGCCAGAGCTACGGTATCGCGCCCATGCAAGAGGAGCATCGCATCATCTGCGGCGAGCTTCTCAGCAATTGCACGACCGATTCCGCGGCTCGCGCCTGTGATGAGATAACGCTTCATCCTTCGAGCGAAATTATGGTCGGTAACACAAAAACACTCAAACGCACTGCGACCAGTCGCCTCTCCCTTGTGAAAGGGAGAGGGCAGGGTGAGGGCTGGCTGCTGCAACTAAACCTCCCCTCACCTTCATCCTCCTCTTCCCTAACACGGGGAGAGGCGCGATTGAATTCCATTGCCGTTAAGTGGTTCTGCGCAAGGTAAAGCGGTTATTCGTCGTCTCCCACAAACGCAATCGAACCAGTCGTTGGTTCACACGATTATCGATCTTCGGCCAAAGCGCGCGGACGATATTTTCGCCGGTCGAAGGCGCATCCCGGAAACCTTCCGTTTCCAAATCCAAATGCCGATCTCGCCACGGCTCAATCGATTCTTCGATCGCTTTCCGAAACGCAACGAAGTCGTAAAGGGTTCCGCTGCGCGCGTTGTATTCGCCTCCGATCATTGTTTCCGTCAGATACCGATGACCGTGACCGAGCGGATTATTGCACTTCCCATAGAGGCTCGTGTTCTGCGCATCGGAGAGGGTCGCTGCATGCAGTCGGTGCGCTGCGTGAAACGGCGCTCGCAATCCTAAAAAAATGCTCTCGCTCTCCCATGCTTCCGCAAAAAAATCGTCGCGTTCGTGCAAACGAACGCGTCGCAACGGGAACATTGTGTTCACACGTTCGTAGATGTATCCGGCCAAACTTTCTGTTGTGATGGGACGCTCCTTTAGCCCGTTGACCTCGTTCAGATAGCGGTGATCGAGTTCGGTTCGCAGGCCCCGGATACACGCGTCGATTGCATCGTAACGGACCATCGGATCTTTGTCGTCAGATCGTTCCGCTCGAAAGGTAAGACGAGCACGATAATTGTGCCCGTGTATTGAAACCGATTCGCCAAACAGGCGCGCGTTTTCTTCCGCGCTCAGATACGCCGACATCGTTTTGCGCGCCGCCGAGAATTCGAACCAGTAATTCGCCTCGCAAGCGCCACTGGAATAATAGGTCGCGCTACGCTCCGGCGACTCGGTAAGGTGACAAGCGCACAGCCTTGCTTCCACATCAGAAAACAGCGGCGCAACATCGAAGTAGAGTTGTCGCGCAATGTTCTCGGCAGTCGGCGCAACGTCCCGAAAAGAAGGATTATCTTCGTTAAGGAATTTGTGATCGAAGCGTTGGCGCACGATTTTGCCGGCCCGCTCTTTGATCTCGCTGATGTTAATTAGCATTCCTGTCGTTGAGTCCACCGGGCCTGTGAAGACGAAATAAGCGACGTAATTGCGACCGCTTCCGTAGCGCGCCTTTGTTTCCGGGCCGAAAGCGCTCAGGTTTTCAGCATCGCTCCAACCAGCAACGAACAGTCGGCGCGAAGCCGAAAACTCGAGACGCTTGCTGACCGTGAGGAGCATGGCGTCTCCCCCCTCAGCAAATAGCGATTGCCGAACACATCGTCAGCCGAGAATTAGTCAAACATTCTCTTGACTTACTCTGAATCCTCATGATCTTTGATTCAATGAAACATATAGGCTGGCGAGAGCGATTGTTCAAAACCACTCGGGGAAAAATCCTCAACCTCCTGCGGATGCGAGAATGCACAGTCAACGAGCTGGCGGAAGAGTTGCACCTGACTGACAACGCCGTGCGAGCCCACCTTGCTAACCTTGAGCGAGACAGGCTAGTGGCCCAGTCAGGCATGAAGCGTGGCACTCGCAAACCGCATACTACGTATGCTCTTGGTCCGGAAGCCGAACAACTATTTCCGAAGGCATACGGGCCACTGGTCTCGCTCCTGATGTCGATATTTTCCCGGCATATTGAGCCAAAAGATTTGCGCGCCGGAATGCGCGCCGCTGGCCGAACCATAGCTCAAGAACATTTGCGCGCCTTGAAAGGCAAAACCCGCCAGCAAAGGATTGATGCTGCAGTTGGCATTCTTAAGGAGCTGGGCGGCGCGGCCACTTTTCGCGAAGAAGACGGCAAGCACTTCATCTACGGCAACGGCTGTCCGATTGCTGCCGCTACGGCGAATCATCCCGAAGCATGCTTGTTGGCGGAGTCATTGCTCAGCGAGATAATTGGCTCGCCTGTGAAGGAACACTGCACCCACGGAACACTACCTTCCTGCCGCTTTGAAGTGAAATAAAACGCGCGGCACGGCGGGCAAAGACATCCAATGATCGCACGACTTTCGTATTGGTAATAAGGAGCTAATTAGTCAAATAATCTATTGACTTATTAAGACGAAACGAAAGAGTTGCTCACTATGAACACAACCATTGATCAAATGCACGGCGCGGCCACGGCCGCGGATAATATCGCGAGTTCGCCGGCTCATCAGGCATATCGAATCCTTCATTTCGGATTCGTAGTTGCCCCCATCCTCGCAGGGTTGGACAAGTTCCTGCACCTGCTGGTCAACTGGGACCAGTACGTCCCCGGAGTTGTGGCGAGACTTTCGCCCATACCCACACACACGCTGATGCTTGTCGTTGGCGTGATCGAGATTGTGGCTGGAATTGGGGTCGCACTGAAACCGCGGATTTTCGCTTACGTCGTCGCCGCCTGGTTGGCGGTGATAATAATAAACTTATTACTGATTCCCGGCTACTTTGATGTGGCGCTCCGCGATTTCGGGCTGCTGCTTGCAGCGCTTGCACTAGCTCGTTTGAGCCAGCAGTTCGCCCGCAGGTAAACGATTGTCGTCACCGGAGGGAAAAGTCCGTCATTACAAAATCGGTGTCTCTTTGGAGCGCGCGGACATGTCCGCGTTTTTGAAAGCGGCGACAGGTCGCCGCGCTCCAAACTTAATCCTTCAACAGCGAGAGGAATTCAGACCGTGTTCGTGCGTCCTCTTTGAAAACACCGAGCAAACACGATGTTTTCATCACCGAGTTTTGTTTTTCAACGCCGCGCATCATCATGCACAGATGTTTGGCTTCCACCACCACGGCCACTCCCGAGGGTTCCAGGCAATTCATGAGTGATTCGGCAATTTGGGTGGTAAGATTTTCCTGGATCTGCAAGCGCCGGGCAAAAACATCGACAATGCGCGCGACCTTTGAAAGCCCGATCACTTTCCCGTTCGGAATATAAGCAACGTGCGCGCGACCGATGAATGGAAGCAGGTGATGCTCGCAGAGGGAATAAAGCTCAATGTCTTTGACCAGAATGATCTCACTCGCGTCGGACGCGAAGACAGCATCGTTAATGATTTCATCGAGGTCTTGCCGATAACCTTGCGTGAGAAATTCCAACGCGCGTGCCGCCCGGTCCGGCGTTCGTCGCAGACCTTCTCGCTCGACATCCTCCCCAATGGCGCCAAGCATTTCGCAATAGGCCTCTGCGATTCGGTCGAGCTGCTTTCCTTCTAACCGATTGCTCTCACGCGTGAATTTTTCTTCAAGATCAAGATCGGAATTGCGGCGCTGAATCATAGGTGGTCTTTCAGGTTAGCTTAGCATCAAGGAGCGGCGGTCTCCAGACCGCGGGGCGATTTGGAGATCGCCGTCCTTGCTTCACTTACTCGAGCCAGCTCTGCGGATATTTATCGTCGTCGAGCGCGACAGCTTGCTCGGTGAGCTCAAGGGCGTGTTGCGTGTCGAACATCACTGCGAGCTCTTCGGTGCGCGTTGCGCTCCTGCTCGCCATGATCGTGCCCGGATGCGGCCCGTGCGGAATGCCACGCGGATGCAGCGTGATGGAAGCCGGCTCAATGCCGCGCCGCGATCCGAAATTGCCGCGCACATAAAACAAGACTTCGTCGGCTTCCACGTTGTCGTGCACCCACGGAATCTTTACGGCCTCCGGGTGAGTATCGAGCATCCGGGGAGCGAACGTGCACACGACATAACCGCGAATTTCAAAAGTCTGATGGATCGGTGGCGGTTGGTGGACCGTGCCGGTGATTGGCTCGAAATCCTGCGCGTTAAACGTGAACGGATAAACGTATCCGTCCCAGCCAACAACATCGAACGGACGATGCGCCATCGTCACAACCGTCCAACGGGGACCATCTTTGACCAAAATTTCCGTGTCGCCTTCCTTATCGGTGATATTCAGCTCGGTCGGTCCGTGCAGATCACGCTCCGAGTAAGGTGATCCCATTTTGATCTGGCCTTCTTTGTTGAGATACCGTTGCGGGATTCGCACCGGCCCGACCGATTCAAGAATGAGATAATCTTCTTCTTCGACTTTATCCGGCACCAGCTTGTAAGTGATTCCCCGCGGAATCACGATGTAATCTTCCGCGCGATATTTTTGTTTGCCGAAAATCGATTCAAGTGTACCGCCACCTCTAAACACGAAGATGATCTCATCCGCGCCGCCGTTCTTGTAGTACTCGAACTTGTCGTAAGCCTTTTCCGGACGTGCACGATAGGCGACCACGTCCTGGTTAAACAAAATCGGAACGCGGCCAGTGTAGAGATCTCCTTTGCGACGAATATTGGCGGTTTTGAGATGATGATGCCGCAGCGGACTATCAGTGACTTTCTGCAGCTCTTCGCATTTCAACAGCTTCACATTGCGCACGCGCGTGGGCGGCCGCAGATGGTACATGATCGAGTAGGCTTCGTTGAAACCTTCCGTTGTGATGACATGCTCATAAGCGATGCCCTCATTCTTATAGGTCGGTCCCTGACCATTGCGACTGAACCAAATATGGTGCTTCCTTGGCATTTCGCCTAGCTTTTGGTAATACGGCATTGTCGATCCTCCTTTTATTCGTTCGGGCAGGCGATCAACTCCTCACCCTGCCCTCTCCTCTTGTCTAAGAGGAGAGGCGAGAGACTCGCTCTGGCATTGCATTGGGCGTTCGCTTGCAAATTCCGAGGTGCGTCCCATCTTTCGCCTCTCCCCACTGAGGGGAGAGGATTGAGGTGAGGGGTTCGATCGCATTCTCCCAGGGATTGCATTTATAGATTTCCTCTTGCAGCCTGTTCGCGCTCGATCGCTTCGAACAGCGCTTTGAAATTGCCTTTGCCAAAGCTCTTCGCGCCTTTGCGCTGAATAATCTCGAAAAAGAGCGTCGGTCGATCCTCCACCGGTTTCGTGAAGATTTGCAGCAGATAACCTTCATCATCGCGATCCACGAGAATTCCGAGCAGCTTTAAAGCATTCAGTTCTTCATCAATGTGACCAACCCGATCGGGTAACGTTTCGTAGTAAGTAGAAGGAATCTGCAAGAACTCGACGCCGCGTTTCTGTAAATCAGTCACCGTTTCGATGATGTTGTTCGTGGCCATGGCGATGTGCTGGACGCCTTCGCCGTCATAAAAATCGAGATATTCCTCTACCTGCGATTTCTTTTTGCCTTCGGCGGGCTCGTTGATGGGAAATTTCACGAAGCCGTTGCCGTTGCTCATCACCTTGCTCATCAGCGCCGAGTATTCGGTGGAGATGTCCTTATCGTCGAAGGTAAGAATGTTACGGAAACCCATTACTCGCTCGTAGAACTCCACCCAAGGATTCATCTGGCCCAAGCCGACGTTGCCCACGCAATGATCGACATGCTGCAGGCCGGTCTGGGTCGGGCTGTAATTTGACTCCCATTTGCGGAATCCCGGCATGAACGGGCCATGATAATTTTGTCTTTCAATAAAGAGATGAACGACCTCGCCGTAAGTATGAATCCCGCTCATCACTACTTCGCCGTCGTCGTCCTCCAATGTCGTCGGCTTCATGAAACTCTTGCCGCCGCGCTTGGTCGTTTCCTCCCACGCTGAAGTTGCATCTTCAACGGTCAGTGCGAGCACTTTCACGCCGTCGCCGTGATTGTGATGGTGCTCTGCGACTGGATGATTCGACCGCATCGGCGTGGTCAGTACAAACGTGATCTTGTTCTGACATATCGCATAGCTGGCGCGATCTCTCACGCCAGTCTCCGGACCAGAGTATGCCAGGCTTTGAAATCCAAACGCCGTCTTGTAGAAGTGCGCCGCCTGCTTGGCGTTTCCGACGTAAAATTCGATGTGATCAGTTCCCTGTAGCGGCAAAAAATCCTTCTCCGCTGCCGGAGCAGTTTTCGTTTTTGGAGCAGCAATTGTCGTTGGCATAATGACCTCCTAACTCTCTCGCGCCGAGCGCGTCCTCTAAATATAAGATCGACAATCAAGCGTCGCAAGAGTAGCGGTCGTCGCGGCGACCTGGCGAGCGCGTCCTCGCGATCGCGAACTTTTGTGCCATTTGGCATGACTATCGATTCTCTGTAATGTTAGCCTTCAATCGGAACGGAACAGCGCTCCGATGCCAAAGCTCAGTGAATTTTTCGGAATACAGATTCGAATACAGCCGCGCGAACATCGGTTGCCCCATTTCCATGCTGCTTATGAAGGCCGAGTGGTCTCCATCGGCATCCGACCCATTATCTTGCTCGCAGGCAGTATTCGCCCACGCGCTCTTGGGCTGGTGCTGGAATGGGCGTCAGAGCATCAGGATGAATTGGAGACCGCATGGGACGCAGTGATGGCTGGCCGCGAGCCGGAGCAAATCGAACCACTCCACTAAACGAAGAAAACATGAACTACTACGAGCAAAGAGTAACTAAAGTTGAGCCTTTAGGCGGCTACCGGCTGCGCGTCACTTTCGCCGATCGTTTCACGGGTGAAGTTGATCTCGCCCCGCTTCTGAATTGCGGACCGATTTTTCAGCCGCTTGGCGACCCCGACTTTTTCGCGCGAGTGAGCGTGGAGAAAGACTTTGGCAGTTTGATCTGGCCGGGCGATCTTGATCTTTCGTCTGGAAGCCTGCGCGCCTGGTGCGAAGCCGGCCGTTTCATGGATTACGAAGAAACCGACGCCTGGGTTGAACAGCACACCGGAGAAAGTAGCGTAAATAAAAGACTCCAGACGAAGTGATTCATCTATTTTGGCGCGGGCGTGGCGACGAGTTTTTGAAACCGCGGATCGTTCCGCAGCGGATCGAACATCGGATCGAGCCGGAGCAATGCAGGCGTGAGCCGCATGTTCGGAGCCAGTGCGAAAGAATTTCCTAAATCGAGTGAGAGAAGATGCCCCAGCAATGAGAACAGAACCGGTCCACCGCGAGAAAATCATCGTGCAAGTAAAAGGCGGCGGAGTGAATCGCAGCGACGTCGCGACGCTGCTCGGCGACGTTGAAAACCAAAAAGCAGCCGCTGGAGTTCTGATCGTACTGAAAAACCGAGCAAACAGATGCGCGCTGAAGCCGCCGACGCCGGAAGTTACTCATCCAAGCTTTGGCACGACAAGGATTATCCGCGTATCCAAACTCTCACGATCGAGGGTTTGCTCAACGGCACCGAGCGCGTCGATGCGCCACCGCAAATAAATCCGTTTGCGATAGCTGCGCGCGAACCTGCGCGGGAGAAACAGACGGAGATGCTGTAGAATGGGCACTGAGAAGATAAAAAGTTCTTAGATGTTGTAGCCACGCTTCTGCGGGGCGTTCGGGTTATTCGAAGCTGCGCGTCGTGGCTACAGCAAGAACGCAGGCGATGAGCTGCAATCTGCCTACGAATCCACCGACGTCGAAGCGATACGCTTCCAAGTCAGGCGGTTGCTGCCCTTCCGGCCCTGCGTTAGCACGGGCGCCGTTGAAAGAGTCAACGTGTCTTTGCTTACGTCGAGTTGGGCGTGACGATGCTGATCGGTTCCTACCCAGTTCTCAAACGAACAGAGCTTTAGGTGATGGATGACTTCGTTCTGCGACACAATCGAGAACGGACCGCAATAAGAGAGATAGCCCTTGGCATCTAAGGCCAGGAGCTTTGGGTCGCCTGCAAAGGGATCATCAGTTGGGAGGCGAACGCGGTTGGGTGCAGAAATATTGACCGACATAAAGCGAATCGGATGATAGGCAATGAAACCAGATGCCTTTTCTCCCAACGGGTAGCCGATAACCCTGTCGTCGACGACGGTTTCCCAGATCTGCAGTTCCCAAACACCAATAATTTTTTCCGACAGCATGGAAATGCTCCTTTTCTGTTTATGAAATTGTAGTTTTTGTGGTTTGAAGCTCACAGCGTAGCGCAAACGAGTGGGCTGGCTTGATGCTTGAACCAAGGCGAGTGATCAGCCTCAGCCGATCTCGATCTACTCTTTCTCCCGCTTCCAGACCTGGAGGATGTTGCCACTCCCGGACTTCGAGGTGAATTCGCTGGGACGTGGCTTGCCGACCGGCGCGAAGCAGACCTTGTAACTGTCTCCTTCCAGTTCGTAGATGCCGAGCATGACCTCTTTCTCGGTGGAGACTGTGTCCATCTGCTTCGGCTTTTTCGTCGCGTCGAGCTTGAAGGTCCCCGCCTTACTAGTGGCGTCCTCTGCCAACTGGGGGAAGCGGAAGGTGTCGTCCTTGATGACGATGGTCGTCTGCTTCACTTTGTCCTCGGCCAAGGACTTGCCGTCCTCCATGGCAGAAACCAAGCTCCACGTGCCCTGTAGCCCTTCCAGGTCCTTCTTGGTTGCCGATTCCTCAGGGTTCATGACGACCTTCAATAAAACAGGTTCACGACTGGCGCACGAACTATTTCATAAGATCAGAGGCGACGCAACAAGCCACCAGCGGTTGACTCAAGAGGCTTCAGCACGGAACTACTCTGGGAATCGCGAGAGCCGCTTGCCGCCGGGCGGCATCGACATCCGCGTC
>Ga0137374_10005631_pt1 | contig 14896 bp, 9 predicted proteins | sample SagtaG_20_FD_104811 | JGI IMG/M metagenome (GOLD analysis project Ga0137374, IMG submission 104811) | Vadose zone soil microbial communities from Sagehorn Ranch, Mendocino, California, USA - Sage1_R_100_16 metaG | ecosystem: Environmental > Terrestrial > Soil > Vadose zone | place: USA...
CGTCCACCGGTCGCACGGCGCTCGCGAGGGCGGGTTTCGAGCTGCCGTGACCCCCGAGCGTCGGCGGGGAGCTCCCGGTTCGGGGTTGCGGGCACCGTGGGTGCTGGCGGTACCGGCCTTGTTAGCGGTGGCGTTCCTGGTCGGCCCGCTCGTCGCCCTGCTGGTGCGTACGCCGTGGCGCGACCTGCCCAGGCTGCTCGCGGAGCCGGTGGTCGGGCAGGCGCTGTGGCTGTCTCTGACGGCGGCGAGCCTCGCCACGGCGCTGTGCGTGGTGGTCGGGGTGCCGCTGGCCTGGCTGCTGGCCCAACCCGGGCTGCCTGGTCGTACGATGCTGCGCGCCCTGGTCACCGTGCCGCTGGTGCTGCCGCCCGTGGTGGGCGGCGTCGCGTTGCTGATGCTGCTCGGCCGGCGCGGTCTGGTGGGCGCTCCGCTGGCCGCGCTGACCGGCGTCACGATCCCGTTCACCCCCACCGCCGTGGTGCTGGCCGAGGCGTTCGTCGCGCTGCCGTTCCTGGTGCTGTCCGTCGAGGGTGCGCTCCGTACCGCCGACCGCCGGTACGAGGAGGCCGCGGCGACCCTGGGGGCCGACCGGCTGACGGTGTTCCGCCGGGTGACGGTGCCGCTGGTGCTGCCCGGCATCGGGGCGGGCGCGGTGCTCGCGTGGGCCCGCGCGCTCGGGGAGTTCGGCGCGACCGTGACGTTCGCGGGCAGCTTCCCGGGGCGTACCCAGACGATGCCCATCGCCGTGTACCTCGCGCTGGAGAGCGATCCGGACGCCGCGGTGGCGCTCAGCGTGGTGATGCTCGTCGCCTCGGTGGCCGTGCTGGCGCTGCTCCGTGACCGGTGGTGGCCCCAATGACCCCTGAGCGCGCGGGCCTCGCGGAAAGTGCCGTGCCGGGGCTGCGGGCGGAGTTGCGGGTCCGCTACCAGGGCGGCTTCGACCTCGACCTGCGGCTGGAGGTGGCGGCCGGCGAGGTGGTGGCGCTGCTGGGGCCCAACGGCGCCGGCAAGTCGACCGCGCTGCGTACGCTGGCGGGCCTCCGGCCGCTCGACGACGGGCAGCTGCGTCAGGACGGCGTGGTCTGGGACGATCCGGCGCGGCGGGTCTTCGTACCGCCGCATCGCCGGTCGGTCGGCGTGGTGTTCCAGGACTACCTGCTGTTCCCGCATCTGTCCACGGTGGACAACGTCGGGTTCGGCCTGCGGTGCCGCGGTGCGCCGAAGCGGGCCGCCCGGCTCGTCGCCGGCGCGTGGCTGGACCGGGTCGGCCTCACCGGGTACGCGGCGCGCAGGCCGCGGTCGCTGTCGGGTGGCCAGGCGCAGCGGGTGGCGTTGGCGCGGGCGCTCGCGGTCGAGCCCGAGTTGCTGCTGCTGGACGAGCCGCTGGCGGCGCTCGACGCCGAGACCCGGATCGAGGTACGCAGCGAGCTGCGCCACCACCTCGCCGACTTCCCGGGAGCTGCGCTGGTGGTGACCCATGACCCGCTGGACGCGATGCTGCTCGCGGACCGGCTGGTGGTGCTCGAGGCCGGTCGGCTGGTGCAACAGGGCGGACCGGCGGAGGTGGCCCGCCGCCCCCGTACCCGGTACGTCGCGAAGCTGGTCGGGTTGAACCTGCTCCACGGCCACGCCCACGGCGGGCGGATCAAGATCGTCGAGCCGCAGGGTTCGGGTGGCGCGGAGACGGTGCAGGCGATGGAGTCTCCGGTGCCGGACGGCGACGTACTGATCGCGTTCCGGCCGGCCGCCGTCTCGGTGTACCGCGAGGCCCCGTACGGCAGCCCGCGCAATGTCTGGCCCGCCACCGTGGCCAGCGTGGACCCGTACGGCAGCAGCGTACGGGTGACCGTCACCGGGCCGGTGCCGCTCACCGCCGAGGTCAGTACGGCGGCGGTCGCCGACCTGGCTCTGGTGCCCGGCGCCCCGGTCCACGTGGCGGTGAAGGCCGCCGAGATCGAGGTCTATCCGGCTTAGCTCGGCGTCGGCAAACGGCCGCGGGGCTGTGTGGGACTGGCAGATCAGGCAACATATCCCGCAATTTCCACCGGGTTCATCGCTGTGACCATTGACACTTTTCGCCACGACCGCTTTTCTTATGGGAAGAAATCTCCTGGCCACCTCACGCGACGCGCGATTCCTGGCCACTCGGGAGGAGGAGACCTGATGGCGCCGGACCGACCCGGACCCCCGACACCCCACTCGTCACCGTTGTCCCGGCGGCGCCTGCTCGGCGGCGCCGCGCTCGCCGCCGGCGGCGTCGTCCTCGGTGGAGCCGCCGACCTGGCCGCGCCACGGCGGGCCGACGCGGCGGTCACGCCACCGCGGATCTACACCCGCGCGGAGTGGAACGCCCGGCCGCCGAGCAGTCCGGTGACCGTACTCGACCGATGGCCGGACCACGTCATCGTGCACCACACCGCGAGCGACAACACCACGGACTACTCGCTGGCCCAGGCGTTCAACCTGTCGCACTGGATCCAGGACCTGCACATGGACACCAACGGCTGGATCGACGCCGGTCAGCAGCTGACCGTCAGCCGCGGCGGTTACCTGATGGAGGGTCGGGACCGCAGCCTGTGGGCGATCCAGAACGGACAACACGTACAGGGCGCACAGTGCGCCGGGCACAACGACCACACGATCGGCATCGAGAACGAGGGGCTCTACACCTCCGTCGACACCACCACGATGCTGTTCGACCAGCTCGTCGCGACCTGTGCCTGGCTGTGCGACGTGTATCGCCTGGACCCGCACCAGGCGATCGTCGGCCACCGCGACTACGTCGCCACCCAATGCCCCGGTGACGTGCTGTACGCACGTCTGCCTGAGCTGCGCGATCGCGTGGCCCAGGCGCTGGGGGCGTAGCCGCGGTTTTGGAGAACTGCCGCAACCCCGCGGCGCTCCGACTGCTCCTGATCAGGGAGGTTCGCAGTGACCCACCACCACCCCCGGTCGTTACGGCGCGTGCTGTTCGGCACCGTTTCGGCTCTCGCTCTCCTCGCCACCGTGGCAATGTCGCAGCCCGCGTCGGCCAACACCGGCTCGACCGTCAGATCCGGCGACGACATCGGCATCCAGACCCTGCTTCCCGGCATCGACGTCTCGCACTGGCAGGGCTCGATCAACTGGACCTCGGTCCGCAACGCGGGCATCAGGTTCGCGTACATCAAGGCGACGGAGGGTACGAGCTACAAGGACCCGAACTTCAACACGTACTACCCGGCGGCGTACTACGCGGGCGTGATCCGCGGGGCGTACCACTTCGCCCGGCCCTCGTACTCCGGCGGCGCCACCCAGGCGTCGTACTTCTTCAACAACGGCGGCCGCTGGTCGGCCGACCACCGTACGCTGCCCGGCGCCCTCGACCTCGAAGGCAGCTGCGCCGGCCTGAGCCAGAGCGCGATGCGTACCTGGATCTACGACTTCTGGGCCCGCTACAAGGCACTGTCCACCCGTGACGTCGTGATCTACACGACCGCCAGCTGGTGGAGCACCTGCACCGGCGGTTGGACCGCCCAGGCGGCCCGCAGCCCGCTGTGGGTGGCCCACTGGGGCGTCAGCTCGCCGACCAAGCCGGCCGGCTGGTCGTTCTACACCTTCTGGCAGTACACCAACTGCCGTTCGGTCTCCGGTATCTCCGGTTGTGTCGACGGCGACTACTTCAACGGCGACTCCTCGCGACTGCTGGCGCTCGCCGACAACACCCCGTAGACCAACCCCCAACCCCCACCCCGACGTGGCCGGTCCTCACAAGGGACCGGCCACGTTCCGGTCCGGAAACCCTGCTGTGGTACGCACAGCAGCGTGACAGCGCACCTGGTGACCGCCGCGGAGAGTCTGGCCGCGCAGCGCCGCGCCGCCGGCGGACTGCGGCGTGCCGGACTGGCAGCCGGCGACCGCGTGGCCGTGCTGGTGCCGCCGTCGGGCGACCTGCTGGCGGTGGTGCTGGGGGCGCTGCGTACCGGAGTGATCCCGGTGATCGGAGATCCGGCGCTGCCGGCCGCCGAGCGCGCGGAGCTGCTCGCCGACGCCGAGCCGCGGCTGGTGCTCGACACCCCAGCGGCACTCGGTGCGGTGCTCGAGGCGCCACCGGTCGAGCTGGCCGACGCGCCACTGGGCCGGCCGATGCACTACACCTCGGGCACCACCGGTCGCCGCAAGGGCGTGTGGTCGGGGGTGCTGAGCGAAGCCGAGGCACGCGCCCTGCTGGCCGAGGAGACCGAGCTGTGGTCGCTGGCCGCCGACGACATCCACCTGGTGCTCTCGCCGCTGCACCACTCCGCGCCGCTGCGGTTCTCGACGGCCACGCTGCTGGCCGGGGGATCGGTGCTGCTGGGCGGCAAGTTCGACGCGGCGACGGCGTACCGGTTGATTGCCGGGGAACGGCCGACGACCGCGTTCGGCGTACCCACTCAGCTACGGCGGCTACGGGCGACGGTGGGTGAGGGGCGGCCGGACCTGGCGTCGTTCCGGCTGTTGGCCCACGCCGGGGAGGCGTGCCCGCAGCCGTTGAAGCAGTGGGCGGTGGACGTGTTCCCGACCGACTCGGTGTACGAGTTCTACGGCTCCACCGAGGGCCAGTTCACGGTCTGCTCCACGGCGCAGTGGCGGGAGCATCCGGACAGCGTCGGCCGGGCCCGCCCGCACCGGCGGCTGTCCGTCGACGACAGCGGCGCGATCTGGTGCCGCGTCCCCGACTACGCCCGGTTCGGGTACTGGCGGGACCCGGACAAGACGGCGCGGGCGTGGCGCGGCGACGCGTTCACCGTCGGCGACGTGGGCCGGCTCGACGCCGACGGGTATCTCTACCTCGACGGACGCCGCGAGGACCTGGTGATCACCGGCGGCGTCAACGTCTACCCCCGCGAGGTGGAACGGGTGCTCGCGGAGTGTCCCGGCGTCGCGGAGGTCGCGGTGTTCGGCGTACCCGACGAGGAGTGGGGCCAGCGGTTGTGCGCGGCCGTCACCGGCTCTGCCACCCCTTCCAGCCTCTCCGAGTACGCCGAGCAGCGCCTCGCCCCGGCGAAGCGCCCGAAGACGTACCGCGTGGTGGCCGACCTGCCGCGCACGGCGACCGGGAAGATCCGCCGGGTCGACCTGGCCGGGCTGCTCGACCGGTGACGGCTACCGGTGCCGGGTGAAGCACACCACCTGCTGGAACGTCGACCGGTTCTGCCAGTCGATCGGCCGTACGCCGACCACCCCCGCGGCGACCGGCCGGGTGTAGTCCTGGCTCTTGTCGTACGTCAACGAGCCGGCGTCGGCCACGCCCTGCGCTGACCCGGCCCGCTTCACGGCGGCGGCCAACGAGGCGCGCAGCGTGTCCCGGCACGCGTCCAGGGAGCCGTCGCCGCAGTAGGTACGGGACCAGCCGCCCCGCACCGGCTCGCCGAGCAGCTGTCGCAGGTCCTTGTTGACCCAGCCGTACCAGGGCGGGCCTAGCCACGAGGACGCGTTGCCGACCCGCGGGTGGTCGTCGAGGCCGAACCGGAGATCGTCGGTGAGCCCGCCGAGCCCGCCGCGCAGCACGTCGCGGCCGACGGCGTACCGACCGCGGGGGGTGGAGTCGGTGGGGGCGGACTCCCACCACTCGTCGAAGATCGCGATCGCGGCCTGGTGGGAGTAGCTGCCGTCGCGGTCCCGGTCCTCGCGCAGCGCCCCGTCGGCCAGCCATCCTTTCAACTGGTCGGTCGCGCCCCTGGTCTGCGGGTCGTCACCGATCACCTTCAGCAGGTACGGCAGCGTCTTCGCCGCCCTGGTGTCGGCGAACCCGCCGTCCGCGACGGCGGCGAGCAGCGACTTCGGGGTCACGCCACCGTCCCGTACCAGCGGCGCGATCCGGTCGGACAGGGCGAGGCTGCGGTGCACCGAGCCGTTGTCCCAGGTGTCGTCGGCGACCACCGGCCCGGCGCCCGGCTTGTTGTTCCACGAGATCAGGTACCCGCTCGGCGGATCGATCTGGTGCAGGTGCTCGTCGAACGACAGCCAGCCGTTCCAGTCGTACCGGGAGTCACCCCAGCGGGGCAGGTCCAGGGTGGTCGCGGACGAGCGGTGGGGGAGCAGACCGGAGCCGAAGTACGCGATGTCGCGCGAGTCGGCGTACTGCCAGTTGAACGTGTACCCGATCTCGTTCACCGCGTGCTGGAACGACGCCGCGTCGGTCACGTAACCCGGGTCGTTCGCCCGCGCGAAGCCGACCAGCGAGTCCACCTCGTGGTGGTACGTGCTCCGCTGGCTCACCAGCGCCACCGGCTCTCCGTCCACAGTGGTACGCAACTGCACGATCCCGTGGCGCGTACGCAGCACCTGGAAGGTGTACCGCCGCGGCGGCTCGACCGAGCCGATGCTGGGCAGCGCGGTCTCGGTGTGGGTGCGCCGGTCCATCGCCACGCAGTCGCCGTCGCGCAGGTAGTGCACCGAGTTCACCGTCGGCTGCGAGCCGTCGGGTTCGCAGAGCCGCTCCGCCACGGTGTCCACGTTGTCGAAGCCGGCGCTGGTCGGGGACCACGCGTAGTCGGTGCCGCGCCCCACCTGCACCACGATGTTGGTGCCGGCGAAGGCGACGCCGCGGGCGTGGATGCCGGGGCCCTCGAGCGCCATCTCCGTCCACAGCTGCGGTGCGTACTGGCCGGTCTGGGGGCCGGCGACCATCACCGGGTGGCCGCTCGCGGTGTGGTCGCCGGAGACCAGCGCCGCGTTGCTCATCCCGCGCGCCGCGCCGGCCAGGTCGATGGTGCCGAACGGCGCGTCGAGCGTGCCGCCGTGCGAGGCGATGTCGCCGGTGAGCAGGTTGTCGATGCTCGGCCGGGCGCCGCCGGTGGCGCCGGTGCCGGGCGCCTGCGGGCCGCCCTCCGGGTCCGGCATCGCGACCCCGTCCAGCGTCGGGTCCACCGCCCCGCCCCCGTACGACCACCGGGTGCTGGCCGTCGTCGGCGCCTCTGGGTCGTCGCGGCCGCGCAGGTCTTCGTACACCGTGGTGCCTTCGGTGGAGCCGTACTTCTTCTGCAGCTGCTGCAGCAGCAGGGCGTTGCCGTACTCGGCGCCGCCGCCCTTGCCGAAGATGCCGCCGACCAGCCCCGCGACGTAGACCACGTCGGTGAGCTGCCACGCGGTCGGCAGCTTGCCGAGGGCGGCGTACTCGGCGGGGCATCCGGCGCCGGTCGGCAGCGCGAGCGGGCACATCGCGTTCTGCGCGGCGTTGATCCCGGCCACGTACGACTCGGCGGCGGACTTCAGCCGGGCGCCCTCGGCACCGTAGCGGGTCGCCACGTTGTCGATCTGCGCCTGCGCCTCCGCCTCGGTGTAGTACGAGCTGCGCAGCACGTCGGAGTCCATCGCGACGTTGGCGTCGGAGGCTCCCAGGAACTCCGCCGACCGGGCCTTGCCGGCGTGCCGCAGCACGTCCTGCAGGAACATCCGGTCCCTGGTCCCGGCGTACCCCGCCCCGTACGCCACCGCGTCGTAGCTGGTGCCCTTGATGTGCGGGACGCCGTACGTGTCCCAGGTGATCGTGACCCCCGGTTTCGGAGTCTCGACTTTCGCGACCTGGTCCGGCGGCACGTCGAAGCCCTCGGACTTGAAGTACTTCGTCAGGTCGGCGGACCTGATCTGGGACGGCGTCAGGCGGCCGAGGGCGTCGTACATCTCCCATTGGTTCGCGAAGTTGCGGGGCGCGTTCTTGCCGTCCACCGCTTCCCGGTCGACCGGGTCGCCGGCGAGTACGGACGCCAGATCGGTCGCGGTGACCGTGCCGGACTGGCCCGGCGGCATGACGTTGAGCACCTCGCCGTAGTCGTCGCCGGCGGCGAGGCTGGCGCGACCGGGCCCGGTCAGCACGAGCAGAGTCGCGGCCGTGACCACAGCGATGACCAGACGAGGCGTACGCATCCGAAGCTCCCTCTGTCGCGCCCGAAGGTCCGGATCGCAGCCGTCGTGGATGGTTCGGGACCGTATTAGAAGCCTTTTCACGTGTTTGTCGCTGTGGCAATTTCTGCCGTTACTGCCGGTTGTCATCTCACTATTCGTGCTGGCGCAGTGCACTGGCGGTGGCGATTCTTCACGGTTTGAAAAAATCGCCCGTAAAAAAGTAACGGTACGGTCTTGCGGCGGATTTGAGGTTGTGAAGAAATGTGCAGGTCATGCTCGGAAAGGGTTTGTCCGGCGTGCCGGGCCGACCCACAGCGGGGAGGTTCTATGGCGAACACTCATCGCCTGCACCCCCGACATGACGGCAAGGCTCGTACTCGTGGCCGGCGCACCTGGCGTACCGCCGGCGTGGCGCTGATCGCACTGTCGATCGCGAGCTTCGCATCCGTCGGGGGACTCACCATCACGTCGGCGAGCGCCGACGACAACCGGGTTCGCGGCATGGACGTCGCGTCCCACCAGGGCAACGTCGACTGGAACTACTGGTGGGGCCAGGGAATGCGCTTCGTGTACGCGAAGGCGACCGAAGGCACCTCCTACCAGAATCCGTACTTCGCGCAGCAGTACAACGGCTCCTACCAGGTGGGCATGATCCGCGGCGCCTACCACTTCGCGTTGCCCGACCGGTCCAGCGGACGCGACCAGGCCAACTACTTCGTCGACCACGGCGGTGGCTGGTCCGACGACGGCAGGACACTGCCCGGGGCGCTCGACATCGAGTACAACCCGTACGGCGCGACCTGCTACGGCAAGTCCGCGTCCGGCATGGCCGCGTGGATCCACGACTTCGCCGACACGTACCACTCCCGGACCGGGCGCTACCCCACGATCTACAGCACTACGAACTGGTGGCAGACCTGCACCGGCAACGCGGGCTCGTTCGGCGACACCAGTGCCCTGTGGCTGGCCAGGTACGGCCCCGAGCCCGGCGGCCTTCCGGCCGGCTGGGGCGTCCACACCATCTGGCAGTACTCCAGCGACCCGGTCGACCAGAACTGGTTCAACGGCTCGTACGAGCGGCTCAAGGTGTTCGCGAAGGGCTCGGAGAACCCGCCGCCGGCGACCACCGCGCCACCACCGCCCCCCACCACGACGGCTCCGCCACCACCGCCCCCGTCCGAATCGCCGACCACCTCGCCAAGCGACACCGCTGAGCCGTCCACGTCGGCTCCGGCGCCCGGAGGCGGCGGCGGGCTACCGGTCACCGGCTCGAGCATGCTCACGTTGGGCGGCATCGGCGCGCTGCTGCTGATCGCCGGTATCGCGATGCTCGTCCTCGGCCGTCCCGCCCGCACGGCCGGGCTGCACGAACGAAGCGGCTGAGGCCCGGGTCCACTCCCGGTCCGAGACAGTCGGGCTGCCGTACCTTTTCGGGTACGGCAGCCCTTCGTCGTTCCCCGTCCGGCTCGCCCCGGGCCGGCCTGATCGCTAGGCGGGTTCGCCGCTGAGCACAGGTGCCCGGTCGGCGGCGTGGCGTACCACCACCACGTTGCACGGCGCCTCGCTCAGCAACGTACGGGTGGCGCTCTCGTCGATCAGCGCGGCGAACCGGCCGTGGCTGGGGCCGCCGACCGCGATCGCCCGGGCGTTCACCGTCTCGGCGTACCGGGCGAGCGCCCGGCCGACCCCGCCGTGGTCCCCAACACTGCGCAGTACGTGTCCCGTAGCCGCGACCCCCGCCCCGGCGAGTACGCCCACGTGCCGTTCCACATCCGCGCGCGCCTGCTCGACCGACTCCCGGTCGACGGCGGCGTCCTCGAACACCTCGGTCTCCAACACCCGCAGCACGTCGACCGGACAGTCGGCCATACGCGCCATCCCGATGACCGCGTCGATCACCTCGTCCGCGGCGTCGCCGGCGGCGGGCGAACTGGCCACGGCGACCACGATCGGCCGCTCGCTCGGCGTGGCCGACGATTCAGTCCCCGCCGCAAGTTCAACCTGCACGGCGTCCCGTCCGCCGCGACCTGACTGGGCAGCCGCGAGACCGAGCTGGTCGGCAAGCAGGGGCTGGTCGGCAAGCAGGGGCTGGTCGGCAAGCAGGGGCTGGTCGGCAAGCAGGGGCTGGTCGGCAAGGTCGGGCTCGGCCGGTGCCGGCGGTGTCGCGGTGACGAGGTCCTCGGACTGCCGCCGCTCCGCCTCGGCGAGCAAGCGGTGGCCGGTCACCAGCACCAGAGCGGCGAGTACGAAGGCTCCCGCTCCGATCAGGAAAGGCAGACTCACCCCGTACGACTCGGCCAGCCTGGCCGCCACGTACGGTGCCAGCCCGCCACCGATGAACCGTACGAACCCGTACGCCGCCGAAGCCACCGGGCGGGGCACCGGAGACACGGTCATCACGGCCTGGGTGGTCAGGGTGTTGTTGACCCCGATGAACGCCCCGGAGACGATCACCGCCACCGCGATCGTGGTACGCGACCCCGGGTTCAGCCCGATCGCCAGCATGACGACGGCGAGCGCGGCGAAGTTGGCGTACAGCGACGCGGCGGTGCCGAACCGGGCCTGCAGCCGCGGGGCCACGAAGATGCTGAAGATCGCGACCAGGACACCCCAGCCGGTGAACACCAACCCGAGATGGTGCGCGTCGAGGTGCAGCGGGAAGGGGGCGTACCCCAGCATCGTGAAGAAACCCCAGTTGTAGCAGACCGCGGTGAGACTCATGATCAACAGCCCGCGGTGCCGCAGCGCCTTGATCGGATCGGCCAGCGACGTACGCCGCGCCGGCGCCGGAGTCGGCTCCAGCAGGACGACCGTCGCGATCAGTGCGATCGCCATCAGGACGGACACACCGTAGAACGGGCCCCGCCAGGAGATACTGCCAAGCTCGCCGCCGAGCAGGGGACCGGCCGCGATGCCGAGGCCGAGGGCGGTCTCGTACAAGATGATGCCGCCGACGAACCCGCCGCTCGCCGACGCGACGATGACCGCCAGGCTGGTGGCGATGAACAAGGCGTTGCCGAGCCCCCAGCCGGCGCGGAACCCGACGATCCCGGCGATGCTGTCGGTCGATCCCGCGGCGGCGGCGAAGATCACGATCAGCGCGAGCCCGCCGATCAGCGTCCGCTTGGCGCCGAGCCGGCTGGAGAACCACCCGGTGACCAGCATCGCCACGGCGGTCACGACGAGGTAGCTGGTGAACAGCAGGCTCACCTGGCTCGGCGAGGCGTGCAGGTCGTGGGCGAGCGCCGGCAGAATCGGGTCGACCAGGCCGATGCCCATGAACGAGATGACACAGGCGAACGCGACCGCGTACACGGCCTTGGGCTGACGGAACGGGTTTCCGATGGCGGGGGCTGACACGGTTGGCTGCTCCAGGTCTAGTGGGTCAGTGGGCGAGACTGATGAGCCGGTCGATGGCCGGCAGCGCGGCCGCGATCGCGGTCCGCTCGTCCCGCGTAAGCTGCGCGAGCAGCGCGGTCAACTGCTCAGCCCGAGCACTCCGGCGGCCGGCAACGAGCCGGCGACCCGCGTCCGTGACGTGCACCATCACGAGCCGCCGGTCGTCGGGATGCCCGCGCCGCTCCGCCAGACCGTCCCGCTCCAACCGACTGACCAGCTGCGTCATGGCAGGCTGCGTGACGTGCTCGGCGGCGGCCAGCTCGGTCAACCGCATCGCCCCGTCGTTGGTCAGCCGAGCCAGCGTCGCCGCCGTCGTAAGGCTGATGTCCCCGGGCGGCGACAGGCTGCGAATCAACCTGATCAGCCGCTCCAGGGCGGCCGCCATCTCCACCCGGTCGATCGTCGCGCTCGATGCACTCACACGAGCATTTCTATCACGTACGTATAGAAGACCCTTATACATGTACGCCGTGACCTGCCTCGCACCGCCGTACTCCCGTCCGGGCTGGCGGCGTGCGAACCCGCGTGTGCGACACGCAGCCGAACGTGTAAAGTTTCCGCTCGCGGCGGCCACACCGGTGCCCTCTCCAGACAGGGGCCACCGGGTAGAGTGGACAGGTCGCGAGTCCGAGTGGCGGAATGGCAGACGCGCTAGCTTGAGGTGCTAGTGCCCGGTATAGGGCGTGGGGGTTCAAGTCCCCCCTCGGACACATTCGTTTCGCCTACGGTTTCCGGGCATTCCGTGCAAACCGTCGCCAGCATGTGTGCCAGCGACGGTCAGCCCTCCCGCCGCCCGTTGCCGTCCTCGGGTCTCAGGACGGCGCGCATGACTTCCGAGAGGTCCCGCTTCTCGACCGGTACGGTGAGTTCGCCCTCGTAGACGTCATGGTGGCCACGAGCCGTCACGCGCCACCTCCCAGGCACATCACTAATCTCGGGATCCCGGACGACCAAGATGACATCGTCGTCGCTGTCGACAGGGTCCTGGGGGCGGACATCCCGCAGTCGTACGGTGAGGGTGACCGAGCCATCATTCTTGTGAGAGATGCTCCCGAACCGAGGTCCGGACAGCGTCGGCACCGTAGGCAGGTTGACGCCGTACATGCCACGGGTTATGTCGAAGGTGGGCCCACGCCGTGGGCCCCAGGCCCTGGGCGGCGACGGCAGAGCTTCGCTGGGGTCGAAGTTGTCGTCACAGATCTTGTCGATTGCGTAGATCTTGCCTTCGAGGTGGACCTTGACCTCGACGTCTTCCAGGAAGGTCTTGCTCCTAGCACGTACTAGAACGCCGGGACACGCCGCTGCAAGGGTGCTTTCGAGGGCACTAGGCCATGCGTCTCGAACGCGGGTTGCCCAATCATTGATCTGAGCTAGGTACCGCGAGTGTGTACGGCTCTCGGGTCGCTCGGCGAACAGCGAGGATGTCATCGCGAATGCCCGCGCGATTTCAGCTTGGGGGCCGGTCAGTCGGCGCTCCTGGACGCGGTACGCCTCGGTGAGCCGTAGCCTTTCACGACTCACATAGTCATCGAGGACGTCTGGGGCGCAGGCGTACGACAGTGCTGGGCCGACTACGGCTACGTCGATGTCTGCCTTGGGGCCCGCCCGCTGCATGCGCGCGCAGAGAAGGCGCACATCGTCGCCTTTGGCCTCGGTCGTCTCGCCCTCTTTCCGGATGTAGATGGCGCCGTTGCGCAGGTTTTCAGCCCCGTCGCTTAGGCACGGCCACGGGGGGTCGCCCCACCGGGGCGGATCGACAATGACGACAATCACGTCACCGCCTTCGGTGCGTACGCGCTCGAAATCCCACTTCGGGCCGTCGGCGCCGATGAATTTCTGCACGCCGCGTCCCAGGTCATACCCCTCGAAGAACGGCACGCCAGTCACCTTCCCCGCCGCGATACCGAGAACCAGGAGCGCGTGGCCCTCGAAGCGACGAACTGCGCGGTCAGGCATACGGTTGGCCGCGCCGAGGATGAACTTCGCGACCTTTGCCTGCCCCGGCTTCGCTCCGGGGTCTACGTCGGACTTCAGCTCAAGGAAGTAGCGCTCGTCGCGGTCATCCAATTCGCTGAGCCCCTCTACAAACGCCGACCACCCAAGCTGCCCTCGTGGAAGACGAGCAGAATCAATACCGGGCATGTGTGGATCCCTTCTTCGAGGAATACGCTAGCTCGCGGGTCCGACAACCTGGCCTGACCGGGACGTGTGGGATGCGGTCAGCCCTGGCCGATCGAGAGCGCGGACTTTGCACCAATGTCCGGGTAAGTGACCACGACCTCGCGTCGCTCGTGCGCGTATTCAAGGCGGATTCCGAGCGCGGCATAGATCCGCCGTTTCCGATCCCCGTCTGCGTGGCTCAGCAGCGAGACCATGTTGCCGGCGACGGTCACCAGCTCCACGACCTGGCGTCGGTCGAGCGGTGCCGTCTCGACGGGGGCACGCTCCAGAAGCCGCTCAGCGGCGGCGCGCTTCTGCTGAGTCTCCTGCATCCACCTCGCGACGATGGTCGGGTCAGCGCCGGCCTCAAGGGCCGCTCGGTGCTGCGACAGCACTCGGTCGCACTCATCGACCTGCCGACGAACAGCTGCGATCGCCTCCGATTGCCCAGTTCCCGCCTCCTGAGCACCAACCAGCACATCGACCGTGGCCTCGAGGCGATCCGGCGCGAAGAGACCGGCGAGCCAGCGGTCGAGCTGAGGCACGACGGCGTCCTCTCGCACGTACACGTTCTGCGGGTGTATGACCTTGTTGGCGAGCGCGTACTCCTGCGGGTATCGGCAGCGGTAGTAGACAACGTTGTGAAGCGCGCGCCGGGTGGTCTGAGCCTGCATCCGGCGGTTACATGCCTCGCAATGGAGCACGCCGCGCAGGAGGTACGGATTCGCGACCCGCTTCTGGCGGCGGCCAGTCTGGCGACCGCCACGTGACGCCAAGATGTGCTGTGCCTGTTGGAAGTCCTCGACGGAGACGATCGGCGGGTGTGCCACGGCGTCTGACCAGACCCAGGAGTCGCGGTCGTTCCATCGCAGTTTGGTGGTGTGGCCGGCGGATACGTCATTCACGTCGAGAAGTACCTCGTCCTTCCGCTGCCGGTTCCAGACCTGGTGCCCGGTGTACCGGGGATTCAGGATGATCGCGCGTACGGCGCTCTTGGCCCACGCGATGCCGCTGCGATGGGAGTTGCGTGCCCGGTCGTACGCCGACGGGCTCGGTACGCCGTCCTTGGTCAGACTCTCGGCGATCGCGAACAGTCCGTCGCCGTCGATGAACTCGGAGAAGATCCGAGCGACGACCGTAGATGTCACCGGGTCGAGTTCGAGCCGGTGGAGCCGGCGGCCGTCGGCGGCCTTGGCGGGGTTCGGGTGTGGTCCGGCGTCGGCGAGTCGGTATCCGTACGGTGGCCGGCCACCGAGGAAGCGGCCCTCCATCTTCGCCTGGGACGCCATCGCGGTCCGTACGCGAATCTTGATCCGGTTGCGCTCGCCCTTGCTCATACCGCCGAAGACGAGCATGACCAACTCATGCGCCTCGTTTCCAGGGTCGATCGGACCGCCGACCTCAGGTACCCAGAGCGGTACCCGATAGTGCTCGAACAGCGGGAACGTCATGCCGAACTGGTTGCCGTAGA
>Ga0137374_10005642_pt1 | contig 14877 bp, 10 predicted proteins | sample SagtaG_20_FD_104811 | JGI IMG/M metagenome (GOLD analysis project Ga0137374, IMG submission 104811) | Vadose zone soil microbial communities from Sagehorn Ranch, Mendocino, California, USA - Sage1_R_100_16 metaG | ecosystem: Environmental > Terrestrial > Soil > Vadose zone | place: USA...
GCGAACTGCACCTGCGCACCCGCGCACCGCACCTGCGCACCCGCGCACCGCACCGCACCCAGGCACCTGAGCGCACCTGTCGCACCCAAGCACCTGAAGGCACCTATCGCACCCCGCTCTTGAAGATGCTCTTCGGCAGCTTGACGTGCACACCCATCGTCCCGTCGACAAGCTGCGTGATCGAGACGTCGCCGGCCACGCTCGTCAATTGATACGCCGTATGTTTGTCCATGCCGCGGGTCGCCGCGAGAAAATCGATCATCTCCTGGATGGCGATGCGAGTGGCCTTCGTCAGATCGACGTCGGTTCCCATGCTGATGAAATGCGTGCTCGTTTCGGCGCGAGGCCACGAAAGTTTCATGCCCTTGCGAACGGTCAGCTGAACGCGTCCGTGCAGGGACGTCTCGATGGCCGTTTGATCGACTTCGCCGTCGCCTTGCGCGGCGTGCCCGTCGCCGATCTCGAAGAGCGCGCCGGGGACGTGGACGGGAATCCACAAGGTCGTTCCGGCGACGAGCTCCTTGTTATCGAGATTGCCGGCGTGAGTGCCTGGCGGGTTGCTGCTGACGCGTCCGCTCTCCGGCGGCGGCGCCACGCCCATGCTCCCGAAAAACGGCTTGAGCGGGATTTCAATGCCGGCGGCAAACTCGCCAATCATGCGCTTGCGGTCGAGGCGAATGATCGTCGGCCCGCGCCCTTGTGCGCAATTCTCGCGAACGAAGCCGCTGCAGCCGTTGTAGCCGTAGGCGATCGGCAGATCGATCGACAGCATTTTTACTTCGAGCGCGTCGCCGGGCGCTGCGCCTTCGACGTACACCGGTCCGGTGAGGATGTGACCGCCGGGTCCGCGGTCCTTCACCTGTTCAACGATCGCGCGGAGCGACGCTTGCACGTCAGCCGCCGGCACGCCCGCCTTCTCGAGTCGATCGGGCGTCGAGGTGAGCATCGTGTCCACCTCGATGATGTCGCCCGATGCGACGCGAAGCACCGGCTTTGCTTCCGACCAGTAGTACCCGTACGCGACGGTGGCCGGCGTCGCTTCGAGGCGGTGAGTCTTGGGCGACTGCGCGTCGAGCTGAACGACCGAACAGAGGACGAGGAGAGCGCGCGCGCGCTGGACCATGCGCGCATTGTAAAAGGGCCAGGCCCTTTTCAAAAATGGGCAGGCCCTTTTTCAGCTGAGTGCCTGAATTACATCCGACCGCGTGATGATGTACGTCTGATCGCTCTTGAAGTCTCTCACCAGCACCGCCGGATTCTCCGGCGTCAACATCAGCGCGAGCGAGTCGACGTTCGTCGAGATGTCGGCAAAGGGAAATGCGGGTTGCATGATGGCTTCCACCGGTCCACGCTTGATTTCCGGATTCTTGACGATCTCCGCGTACAACCGCGTTTCGCTGATGGATCCGATGATGCGTCCCGCGGCGGTGATGGGAATCTGCGAGAAGCCGTGCTCCGTCATGACGTGCGCCGCGCGCGCGACGGTCTCGGCGCGATCGACCGTCACCAGCGGCGCCTCCCGTTTCGTCGACACCAAATCGCGCGCCGTGAGGCCGGTGGGCTCGAGAAATCCTCTCACGCGCATCCACTCGTCGTTGAACATCTTCGCGAGATAGCGCGAGCCGTGATCGTGAAAGATCACGACGACCAACTCGCCCTGCTTGAACCGATTGGCAAGCTGCAGCAACCCCGCCATGGCCGCGCCGGCGGAGTTGCCGGCGAAGATGCCCTCCTCGCGCGTGAGGCGCCGCGTCATGAGGGCGGCGTCCTTATCGGTGACCTTCTCGAAGTGATCGATCAGCGAAAAGTCGACGTTCTTCGGGAGGAAGTCCTCGCCGATGCCTTCCGTGATGTACGGATAGATTTCGTTTTTGTCGAAGACGCCGGTCTCCTTGTACTTCTTGAACACGGAGCCGTAGGTGTCGATGCCCCACGCCTTGACCGTCGGCTTGCGCTCTTTGAGATACCTCGCGACGCCGCAAATCGTTCCGCCGGTGCCGACGCCCGAAACGAGATGATCGATGCGCCCGCTCGTCTGCTCCCAGATCTCCGGACCTGTCTGTTCGTAATGCGCCTGTGTGTTCGACAGGTTGTCGTATTGATTCGCCTTCCACGCGTTCGGGGTCTCGCGCTCCAGTCTCGACGACACCGAGTAGTACGAGCGCGGATCTTCGGGCTCGACGTTCGTCGGACAGACGATGACTTCCGCGCCAAATGCTTTGAGCGCATCGATCTTCTCTTTGGACTGTTTGTCCGTGGTCGTGAAGATGCACTTGTACCCCTTCACCACCGCCACGATGGCGAGGCCCATGCCCGTATTTCCGGATGTGCCTTCGATGATCGTTCCGCCAGGGCGCAGTGTGCCCGCGCGCTCCGCGTCCTCGATCATCTTGACCGCCATCCGATCCTTGATGGAGTTGCCCGGATTGAACGTTTCGAGCTTGGCGTACACGTCGGCGGCAACCGCTTTACGGGTGATCCGGTTGATCCGGACGAGCGGTGTGTTGCCGATCGTGTCGAGAATGGTTTCCGAAGGTTTCCTGAGCGTTGCCATCAGCAGGTCCACGCGCCGGGGACGAGGCTCATGGTACACAAAATTGCCGGGGCGCTGAGGGCCCCGGCAGATATCTCGACATCGCCAGCTCGCCTAGGTCATCACGTTCGCGAGTCGCTCTACTCCTGTCGCGCTCTCGTCGTACTCTGCGCACCGTGCTCGGACGAACGCTCGCTGCCGGCGCCCGAGCCTTCGCTGATTTCGATGCGGCGGCCGCGGGCGGCTTCGCGCGGCGGCGCAGGCATCGTGATTTCAAGCACGCCGTCCCGGAACGTGGCTTTTGCATCGTCGCCTATGGCGCCGTCGGGCAGCGGTATCTCGCGATAGAAGCTCCCGTAGCGCCGTTCCGAGCGATAGAATCCCTCGTGCTCGTCCTTGAATTCATCGCGTCGCTCGCCTTGGATCACGATCGAGTCGTCCCTCACTTCGACATTCACATCGTCTTTCGATAACCCCGGGAGATCGGCGCGCACGACGAGCTCGTTGCCGCGCTGGAACGTTTCAACCTGCGGGCTCCATAGGTCCCAGTCGCCCACGCGGTTGCCCGCGGCCCCAAGGCCGAAGCTGTTGAAGAAGCGTTCCATTTGATCCGTCCAGCTGCGCCAGGGGCTGAGCGGCGTGAGTGCCCACCCGGGTCCCCAATCACGATCGCGCGACGCTGGATAATCGCGGTCGCTCGCGCGTCGGGTCATCGACGACGAGCGTCCGGCGTCGGTCGCTGTGTTGCGCGTCGATGTACCGCTCGGCGCACGGGAGTCGCGGTTCTTCTGCTGTGTTGCCATGCTTCCTCCTTGAACCGGTTGACAAACTGATGCAACGGAGGTTCCAAATAGCAGGCGGTTCGGCGCTCCGGGAGTCGCACGCTGGCGAGCCGCTGGGCTTCCGTGGCAGAATCGGGCGGATATCGGGACGGAGGAATTGAGTAATGGGCCACCGAATTGTGTCGAGAGGCATTCCTTTCATTGCTGCGGTGCTTCTGCCGCTGATGGCATTTGCCCAACAACAACCAACGCAGCAACAGCCGCAGGGTCGCGGGCAGCCGCCCGCCCAACCGGCGGCCGCCGGCACGGCTCAAAAGCCGGCCGAGCAGAAGCCCGCGGAACAAAAGCCTGGGGAACAAAAGCCTGGGGAACAAAAGCCTGCGGAACCAAAGCCCGGGCAAAAGCCCGGGGAACAAAAGCCCGCGGAGCAGAAGCCGCCGGTCAACACGAAATTCGTCACGGCAAAAGACGGGACGAAGATTGCGTACGAAGTGAGCGGCTCCGGGCCCGCCATCATGCTGCTGCATGGCGCGGGTCAGACGCGCCAGGAATGGCAGCGCACGGACTACGTCAAGCGACTCTCGCCGCAGTTCACCGTCATCACGGTTGATTGGAGAGGCAACGGAGAGAGCGACAAACCCACAAAAGTCGAGGCGTACGCGATCGATCGGCTGACGGAGGATCTTCTTGCCGTTGCAGATGCGGCCGGCGCGCAGCGATTCCATGTGTGGGGATTTGCATACGGCGCCGTGGTGGGACGCTATCTCGCGGCCCGATCGGATCGCGTCCGCGCCATGGTGTACATCGGCATGCCGATGGGACCTGCGGCAAGCGGTGCGTATAAGGACGCCATCACGGGGTTTCGCGCGCGCTGGCAGCCGGTAATTGCGGCGCAGGAAGCGGGGAAGCTGGATCGATCGACGCTCTCGCCAGGTGATTACGAGGCGTTGACGAAAGGCGGGATCAAACTCGCCGTCGCGTGGCAGAGCGCCCTCATCGACTATCCGGCCATGGAGCCGGCGGAATTCAAGGTGCCCACGCTCTGGGTCGTCGCTACGGGAGACGCCGACGCGATGGCGAGCGTGAAGGCTTACGAAGGCAAGTTGAAGAATACCAAGGTGACGCTGGCGCTCATCGACGGGCCCAGTCATTCCGAGACGTTGCAGCGCATCGATCTGATGTTCGACAAGCTCGTGGAGTTTACGAAAAAGGCGGAGACCGGATCGAACTAACAACCCACGTTCACGTACACGCCACCGAGACACAGAGCCACAGAGAATCTGTTGGAAGAGCTCGCTGTCGCCAAGTGAGGTTCGGGTTTAGGCTTCTCGGTGTTTCTGCGCCTCTGTGGCCCGTACGTGTGTTCACGGCGCCAGCTTCGCCACCTCGCCCTTCAGTGTTTCGAGCTCTTTGATCAAATCGTTGAATCGATCGATGGCGTCTTTACCGACCTTCTGATCCGCCTGACCGACCATGCGCTGCACGTTCTGCAGCTGATTGATCAGCATCGGTTGCGGATAGGGCCCGGGCATGTCAACGAGTTGGGCCCACGCGCGCTGCAGCGGATGATCGAACTTGAGATCGAGTGGCCGCACTCCAGGAGGCGCCGCCGGCGGCAGTTTCACGTCGGCCTTTTTCATCGCGTCCTCGACGCGCTGCTGCAGCCGGCGCGCATCCGCCAATGCGTCTCGCAGCTTGATGAGAAACGCGAACTGCTCGTCGAGATCTGCCTGGGTGACGCCATCCTTCAGCACGCGAGGGTCCGCTTTCAGCTCGAAATTGCGTGTCGCCGTGTAGGAGCCGCTCGTGAGGCGCACGGCGTACTTGGCGGGAGGCGCCATGGGGCCGCCGGCGCCGTTATTCGGTCCCGGATAACGCAAGTCCCACACGAAGCGTTGCATGCCTGTTTCGTTCCGCAGGGATGACGCGCCGCCTCCACGCCCGCCGCGTCCTTCCTGAACGCCTGTCGCCGCACGGGCTGCGCCGACGCCGAAGTTGCGGATCGGTTGCCCCTTCGCGTCGAGCAGTTCGAGCTTGGTATCCGGTGCAGGCGGCGAGGCAAACCAGACATCGATGTGGGCCGCAGCCGCCGGATACTCGGGATCACCATTGCCACCGGAGCTCGGCGCATAACGGTACCGAATAGTGTCGCGCGGTTGGAAGAGATAGATCGGTGGCAATCCGCGTGGCGCGTCCTGTCCGTCGGGGAGCGGTGAGCCGTTGAGGCGTAGCACGGCGACGTTTGCCTGCGCGAACGTTGCGGGCGCCGGCCTAACTGGCGGCGCATGAGAAGGTTCGGCTGAAGCCTTCTCCTGGAGGCTTGTCGGTGCGGCACCGCCGAGTATCGCCGCCAGCTGCTGCAGCGGCGTGATGTCATCCATGATCCACAACGATCGACCCATCGTCGACAGCACCAGATCGTTGCGATGCACCTTGATGTCCGTCATCTGGGTGACGGGAAGGTTCTGCTGCAGCGGCTGCCAGTTTTTCCCGCCATTGAACGACACGAACATCCCGAACTCAGTGCCCGCGTAGAGGAGCCCTTCGCGCGCGGGATCTTCGCGGACGACGTGCACCGGATGATCGATGGGAATTCCGTTCTTGCCGTCGGTGAGCAGCGTCCAGCTCTCGCCGTAGTTGGTGGTCTTGTAGACGTACGGCCTCAGATCGTGCTCGCGCATGTAGCGATAGATGGACACGAACGCAGTGCCGCGATGGTGCGGCGAGTCTTCGATCGTTTGCACACGGCCGCCGGGTCCGAGGCCTTTCGGCGTCACGTTCTTCCACGTCTTGCCGTTGTCTCGCGTCACGTGCACCGGTCCGTCGTTGGCGCCGACCCAGATGACGCCTCTTTCGAGTCGCGACTCGACCATCGCGTAGATCGAGGAGTACACCTCTTCGCCCGTGATGTCGCGCGTGATCGGTCCGCCGGGGATGACTTGATACTGCCGCTCGTGCGCCGTGAGATCGGGGCTGATCGTCTCCCACGTCACACCTTCATCGGTCGATCGATGCAGCACGTGTGACGCCTGGTAGACGATGCGATCGTCGTGAGGCGAGAGATAGACGACAGTCTGACGCGGGAAGCGGTATTTGATCTCGTCCGGGTCATGACCGTACCGGTTCTGCGGGTAGATCCAGTAGTGCTTCTCCTGTCCGGTGTCGATGTTGTAGCGGCCGACTTCGCCTTTGCACGCGCCCCACACGACGCTGCCGTCTTTGCGGGCCCAGATTTGACCGGTTTCGCAGCCGGATGCCTGTTGCCAGACTTCCGCGGGATGATCGAGCCCCCATGAGTACGGCGAGTTGCTTGGAACGATGAGCGTCGAGTTGTCCTGCTGTGGCACGTACAGCCGATACGGATACCGCTCGTCGACAGCCACCATGTAGTACTCGCCGGTCGGCTGATTGAGTTGAGTCGACCAGCTCTTGCCGCCGTTCAGCGTGACGTTCGCGCCGCCGTCGTTGACTTCGAGCATGATGTCGGGGTCATCCGGATTGATCCAGACGCCGTGGTTGTCGCCGTGCGGCGTCTCAATTGCCGTAAACGTCTTGCCGCCGTCGGTAGATTTATGGAATCCGAGCTCGCTGACGAACAGTTCGTTTTCGTTCTTCGGATTGACGCTGACGTAATGGAAGTAGAACGGACGCGCACGCAGACGCTGCTGGTTGTTGACGAGCGACCAGCTTTCACCGGCGTCGACTGACTTGTACAGTCCGCCTTGATCGCCAAGGCCTTCCACCATCGCGTAGAGCACTTTCGGATTGCTGCGCGCGATGTCGAGATCGATCTTTCCGATCAGTTTCTCCGGAAGTCCGGCAGTGAGGTGCTTCCAGGTTTCACCGCCGTCGGTGGACTTGTAGATGCCGCCCTTGTCCGCTGGTCCGCCGCTGATGATGTCCCAGCCTTTGCGGAATCCGCGGTAGATGACCGCGTACAGCACGTTCGGGTTTTGCCAGTCGACTTCGATGTCGCGGCCGCCGTGCTCGTTGTCGACAAACAGCACCTTGCGCCACGACTTGCCGCCGTCGGTGGTTTTGAAGATGCCGCGATCCTCGTTCGGGCCGTACGGAGATCCAAGCGCGGCGAGCCACACGATATCCGGATTAGTCGGGTGAATTCGGAGGCCGCCAATCTGTCCCGATTCTTTCAGTCCCATGAACTGAAACGTGCGGCCGGCATCCGTCGACTTGTACACGCCGCGCCCGATGATCACGTTGGATCTGATCGCGGCGCTGCCAGTGCCGACCCAGACGTGATTGGGATTCGAGGGCGCGACATCGATCGATCCAATCGAGCCCGTCGCCAGGTCGTGCGCGCCGAGCGGAGTCCAGGTAATGCCGGCGTCTTCGGTTTTCCACACGCCGCCGCCGGTGGCACCCATATAAAAGGTGTGCGGCTGCCGTCGCACGCCGGTGAAAGCGGTGACGCGTCCGCCGCGCGAGGCGCCCACGCTGCGCCACTTGAGATCCTTGTACGCGGCGAGCGGCACAATCTGATTGGGGTCGCCTTGCGCGTGTAGAGCCGGTTGGCGTGCAGGGGCAACGCTGACGAGCAGTGCCGTCACCGCCGCCGCGCTCAGTAGTCGCAAGCTCCGAAAACGTGTGGTGTTCATGACCTGACCTCGAAGGCAGAAAGTGCAACAGACCCGTACAAACTGCGGCAAAACGCCTGATGAAAATGGGGCAGGCCCTTTTCACAGAAAGGGGCAGGCCCTTTGTCAGTATCCGCGAAGCCTCACAGAAAAGGGGCAGGCCCCTTTCTATGCGCCGCGCGTCGCGGGTACGGGCACCGGTGCTGCTGCGACCGCGCCTTTCTTCGGCAGCTGTACAACCCGAAGCACAATCGCCATGATTGCGGCGATGAACGCGAGTGCGGCGGCGCCATAAAACACTGCGGCCCAGCTGCCAAAGCGCTGGTACAGAAGTGCGCCCACACCCCCGCCAAATATCGATGCCACGCCCTTTGCGGTATACAAAAACGCGTAATTCGACGTCGAGTGTTTGGTCCCGAACCAATCGCCCGAAATCGACGGGAACAGCGAATAAATCTCTCCCCACGTGAAGAAAGTCAGAACCATCGTGATCGTGAAGAGCGTGCTCGACGTCGTGCCGAACGTCACAACGCTCACAAGCGAGATGGCCTGCAGGAAGAACGCGATCACCATGCAGTTCTCGCGGCCAAGCCGATCTGACACGCCGCCCCAGAAGATTCGGCTCGTCCCATTTGCGACCGGACTCAACGTTGTCGCCGCTGTGAGCGCCGCGAGCGGCAGCCCGAACGCCTGCACCAGGGGTCCGGCCTGGGCAGTCGCGAGCAAGCCGCCAATTGACATCATCACGAACATCACATAGAGCATGTAGAACTGCGGCGTGCGCAGCATCTCGAGCGTCGTGAACTGTTCCGTGTTGCGCCGGCTCGTCGTGGTCTTGACGACTGCCTTGGGTGCCGCTGACGTTGCGTCTGCTTTCGGATGACGGAGGAACTGCGCGACGATGACGATCACTGTGCCCTGGAAGATTCCCGTCCAGAGAAACGCCGTCTGATACCCACGCGTATCAATCAGGTGGCGAATCACCGGCACAAACAACGCTGTGCCGCCGCCGAACCCGGCGGCAATGATGCCGGCCGCGAGACCTCTCCGATCGCTGAACCACTTCAGCGCCGAGCCCACGCAGCCGCTGTAGACGAGCGCGGCTCCGACGCCTGCAATCGCGTAAAAGAGATAAAGCTGCGGAAGCGACGAGGCCACTGACAGCGCCCCCCACCCGAACCCCGCGAAAACACCGGCGAGCGTGATGAAGAGCCGAGGGCCCAGGCGATCGATGAGCCATCCGTCAAGCGGCTGCACCCAGGTCTGACAGAGGATGAACAAGGTAAACGCGAATTGAATCTGCGGAAGCAACCAGCCGGTGCTCTTCTGCATTGGGACGACGAACAGCGTCCACGCGTATTGCAGGTTGGCGATCATGATCATCGCCACGAGCGAGGCGACCAACTGGAACCATCGATTGTTCATGACCTCTCCTTCTCACGTACTCGCGCGCGGTGCCGATCGAGCAGCTTCGCGCACGCGTAGACGGCTCGTGTCGACGGCATCGGGACGCCCACGCGCTCGCCGAGCTCGAGGACTCCGCCCACGACGGCATCGAGCTCCATCGGGCGTCCCGCCTCGATATCCTGCAGCATGGATGTCTTGTGCTCGCCGACTTTCTCGGCGCCGGCCATGCGTTGATCGATCGACACAGGCAACTCGATCCCGAGCCGCGCAGCAACACGATCGGCTTCGATCATCATCTGCCGCACCAGCGGTCCAGCGTCGGGATCGCGCACGAGCTCGACGAGCGTTGCGCCGGTGAGCGCGCTCACGGGATTCAGCGAGACATTGCCGAGCAGCTTCACCCAGATCTCGTGTCGAATTCTCGTCGTGATGGGCGCCCGGAGTCCAGCCGCCACCAGCATCTCCGCCAATTGCCGCACGCGATCCGATCGCGACCCGTCAGGCTCGCCAAGCGAGATGCGGTTGCCCTCGATGTGGCGGATCACACCGGGACACACAATCTCCGTCGAGAAATAGACGATCGATCCAACGACACGCTCGCTTTCTATCGCTCCGGCGATAACGCCGCCGGGGTCGACGGTTTCGAGGCGCAGCCCGTCCAACTCCCCGCCAAGACGCTGAAAATACCACCATGGAATGCCGTTTTGAGTGCTCACGACGATGGTGCCGGATCCGAGCAGCGGCCGCAGGCGTGGCGCCAGATCGGTCAACTGATGGGCCTTCACCCCGAGGAAAATGACGTCTACCGCGCCGATGGAGGCGAGGTCTCCGGACACTTTCGGATGAGCTTCCTGCTCATCGCCGATCGCGCTGACAATGCGCACTCCGCGGTCGCGCATTGCGTCGAGATGCGCACCGCGAGCAAAAAGCGTCACGTCCTGTCCCGTCAGCGCGAGGCGCGCGCCCACATACGCGCCAATTGCGCCTGCACCGGCGACGAGGATCCTCATGCGGACTTGGCGTACGCCGCGGCGACGATGCGACGCTGAATCTTGCCGGTGGCCGTGCGCGGAATGGCGTGGGTGATGTGAATCTTCTTCGGGCACTTGAATTCCGCGAGGCGCTCGCGGCAATACGCCATGATGGCGGCCTCGTCGGCGTTGGCGCCTTCCCGCAGAACGATAGCCGCCGCCACTTCTTCGCCCCACATCGTGTGTGGCACGCCAAAGGCGACGGCTTCAGCCACCGAAGGGTGTGTCATCAGGACTTCGTCGATCTCACGCGGCGAGATCTTCTCGCCGCCCCGATTAATGAGCTCCTTGATGCGCGCGACGAGGGTGAGGTAGCCCGGCTCGTCCAGGATGCCTTGATCGCCTGTGCGGAACCAGCCGTTGATAAACGACAGTTTGTTGGCTTCGGGATTGTTCTCGTATCCATCGATGACGTTCGGTCCCTGGATCACAATCTCGCCGGCTTCGCCGCCCTCGAGCAAATTACCGTTGGGACTCATGATGCCGATGCGCACGCCGGTACCGGTGCCCACTGAGCCGGGTTTTCGCGCGCCAGGCGGCAGCGGGTTCGATGTCATCTGATGCGACGCTTCGGTCATTCCGTACGCCTCGAGCACCGGCACACCAAACGCCTGCTCCATCGTCTGCATTGTTTCCGGCGATAGCGCAGCGCTGCACGATCGAATGAATCGCAGCCGTCCCGTATGCGTGTGTTCCCCCTTTTTGAGACGAGCGACCAGCAGTTGGTGCATGGTCGGCACGGCCGAGAACCACGTGACGTGATGTTCGCGAACGGTGCGCCAAAAACTCAGCGGATTGAAGCGCGAAGGCACGATCGCCGTGCCGCCGCTCGCCAGCGTCGAGAGCATCGACGCCACGAGACCGTGAACGTGAAACAGCGGCATCACGCACAACGACACGTCTTCCGGTGTCAGTTGGTAGGTGCGGAGGACGTTCTCCACGGACGCGGCAAGATTGCGATGCTTGAGCGGAACACGTTTTGGGCGTCCTGTGCTCCCGCTCGTATGCAGCACCAGCGCGACATCCTCGGAATCCGGCGGCGCGGCGTTGCGCGTGCCGGCGGAAAGTGAGAGTTGCACAGCATCCTTGACGGCTGCGCTGACGGTCACCACGGGCACTCGGTCAGAAGCGGCGCGGCGCGCTTCCGCTGCGCCGACGTCGGGTAGAACGAGAAGCCGAGCGTTCGTGTCATCGAGGTAAAAGCGGAATTCGTCTTCCCGATAGCCCGGATTGAGTGGGGCAGCGGTTCCCGCAATCGAAGCCCCGAGAAAGCAGACGATTGCCGGGAGCCCGTTGGACAGCGACATCGCGACGCGATCGCCGCGACCGATGCCGGCGCTCGCAAACGAGTCAGCGACGGCGCGTACCTGGCGGCGCAGCGACTCGTAAGTGACGGTGACGTGTTCTTCCGGGAGGACGATCGCGGTCCGATCGCCAGGCGGGCGCTCAATGAGATCGAGAAGGGTCATGACGAACCTTCAATTCTATCGACAGCGGCGGCGTTCATTCCTAGACCACGTTCGCTTCGCCTTCCAGCGCGCGCGTGGCAAAGCGATCCGCCGCAAAGGGCGAGACGTCGAACTTCGGATCGCGACCGACGATGAGATCCGCGAGGATGCGGCCGGCGGCGGGCGAGTGCTGGAATCCATGACCGCTGAAGCCCGCAATCGTGTAGAAGCCACGCACGTCGGAAGAAGGTCCGATGATTGGATTGTGATCCGGGGTCATTTCATACAGCCCCGCCCACGCGTGAGAGACGGCAGCCTCGCCGAGTGCCGGCAGGCGTCGCACTGCGACGTCGATCACTTTCGGCAGGAAATCCCACCGTACGGTCGTGTCGAAACCGGGCCGCTCGTCAGGATCGCCCATCCCAAACAGGAGGCCAGCCCCTTCGCGATGGAAATAGAACGTCGATTCGAAATCGATCACCAGAATTCGCGACGAGGGCACGCTGCCGCGAAACGGTTCGTCATCCCAGCTGTGTGGCGTTTCACCGGGAGGCTGCGCGATGAAGATGTGTCTTCGCTCGGGAACGACCGGCACAACCATGCCCGCCATCCGTCCCACTTCGCCGGACCACGGGCCAGCGGCGTTGACGACGATATCCGTTGCGATAGAGCCGCTGGTGGTGCGCACCGCGCTCACCTTCGCATCGTGCACATCGATGGCGACCACTTCAGTGTCGCGCTGAATCTCCACGCCGCGGCTCTGCGCTGCGCGCGCAAATCCCATGGTTACGCCATTGGGATCGGCAACGCCGTCAATGCCGCAGAAGGTAGCGGCGAGGACGCCGTCTGCCGAGATGCCCGGCGCGAGACGCGTGGCTTCGTCTGGGGTCAGCCACTCGACGGGTATGCCGTGCGCGCGTTGCAGCTCCAGATTCCGCTGGAAGGCGGCAACACTTTCGTCGGTGCACAGGAGGAACAAGTAACCGTGCTGCCAGAAGTCAATCGGAGAACCGACAACGTGTTCGAACTCTGCGAACAGCGCAACCGATTCCTTGGATAATTCAATGTTGGCGGCATTGGAAAACTGATGGCGAAAGCCACCGGCGTTGCGACCGGTCGAGCCGGTCGCGAGCTGCGCTTCGCGCTCGATGAGCACAACGTTTGTCATCCCTCGTGCGGCCAGGTGGTACGCGACGCTCGCGCCCATGCAGCCGCCGCCGACGATCACCACGTCTGCCGTTGTTTTCATAAGTCCGCGAACGCATTCGCGATCTGGCAATATAGCAGCCGCGGAAACGGCCGCAGATAGCCGCAGATGGACACAGATGGCCGCAGATAGACGCAGATAGACGCAGATAGACGCAGATAGACGCAGATAGACACAGATGGATCTGGAGGCCCTATGACGCGCACTGCGTGTCTCACGGCAATCGCACTACTTGCATTCGCATTCGGGCATGCGCACGCGCAGGGCCCGCCGGACGCGGCGCCGCTGGCGCTTGTCGCCGATCGCGTGTTCGACGGCCAGAATATGCAAACGGGCTGGGTCGTCGTCGTTCGTGGCCAGCGCATTGAAGGTGCCGGACCCGCTGCGAGCACGTCTCCAGCGGGCGCGCGGACCATCAAGCTCGCGGGCATGACGCTCATGCCGGGTCTCATCGAAGGCCACTCGCATCTCTTGCTCCACCCGTATAACGAGACGCCGTGGAACGATCAGGTCGCACGCGAGCCGCTTGCGCTACGCGTCGCCCGCGCCGTGGGGCATGCGGAACGAACGTTGATGGCGGGGATTACGACGGTGCGCGATCTCGGGACCGAAGGCGCAGGTTATGCGGACGTCGGATTGAAGCGGGCAATCGACGAAGGCATCGTTCCCGGTCCGCGAATGATCGTGGCCGGGCCTGCGATGGTGGCGACAGGCAGTTACGGGCCGAAGGGGTTTGCGTCCGAGTGGACGGTGCCGCAAGGCGCGCAGGAGGCGAGCGGCCTCGATGACGTCACGCGCGTCGCACGCGAGCAGATTGGCCACGGCGTCGATTTCATCAAGGTCTACGCGGACTACCGCTGGGGCCCGAACGGAGAAACACGACCAACGTTCACGCTCGACGAGCTCCGTCGGATCGTTGAAGTCGCGCGCAGCAGCGGGCGTCCGGTCGCGGCGCATGCGTCGACGCCGGAAGGGATGCGCCGCGCCATTGAAGCGGGTGTTGAAACAATCGAGCACGGCGACAACGGTACGCCTGAGATGTGGAAGATGATGGTCGACAAGCACGTCGGCTATTGCCCGACGGTCGCCGCCGGTGACGCGACGGCCCAGTACGCGGGATGGAAGAAGGGCGTCGATCCCGAGCCCGCACGGATCGCAGCCAAGCGACAGACGTTCAAGGCGGCGCTCGCCGCCGGCGTTGCCATGTGCTTTGGCGGTGATGTGGGTGTGTTCGCGCATGGCGATAACGTGCGCGAGCTGGAAATCATGGTCGACTACGGTTTGCCGCTCGGCGATGCCGTGCGGATCGCGACGTCAGGCAATGCGCGGCTGTTTCATCTGGATGATCGGCTCGGATCAGTCAAGCAGGGGCTGCTTGCGGACTTGATCGGTGTGGAGGGCGATCCCACACGCGATATCAAAGCGCTCAGACGCGTGAAGATGGTGATGAAAGGCGGACACCTTTATCGCGCGCCGGAGCAATCGAATTGAATCACGGCGAGATTGTCAGTTTCTTTGGGGTGTCGCAGATCTGATTCGCGACACATTCAAGCGCGGCAAGTATCAGGACGTGATTCTGCCGCTCACCGTGTTGCGCCGCCTCGGTTGCGTGCTCGCCCATTCGAAAGAGAAGGTGCTCAGGCGGCTAGCGGAGCTTCGAGGCAAGGGACTGCAGGATCCGGATGCGCAGCTTCGCAAGGCTTCCGGGTTTGCGTGCGAGCGCCGCGGCAAGGTGCAGTTGATCGACGCGACGTCGTTCTGGGTGCCGATGCGCAAGAGCCTGGCGACAAACGCCGCGAGATCCCGCGCGAACGCGCCCTGGACATCCTCAACATCCTCAGCGCTTTCAAGGACGGCGAGACGCGCATGGTTAC
>Ga0137374_10005668_pt1 | contig 14848 bp, 12 predicted proteins | sample SagtaG_20_FD_104811 | JGI IMG/M metagenome (GOLD analysis project Ga0137374, IMG submission 104811) | Vadose zone soil microbial communities from Sagehorn Ranch, Mendocino, California, USA - Sage1_R_100_16 metaG | ecosystem: Environmental > Terrestrial > Soil > Vadose zone | place: USA...
CAAAGATCTGTAGACTGTGCCGAGATTCAGGATACCACAATCGTCGAAAAATCGCTCTGAGTCCATGCGTCGGCTGGATGCGGTGTTAGGCGCGACATCACGTGTGGAAGCTGGCCTTGAACGCATCCAACTGCTCCAACGCTGCCATCCATTCGGCATGGTGACGGGTTATCAACCCAACCGGTGTCCGCTCAAAGATAAACGTATACCGGTCGAGCGTGTGTTTGTGTGCGTTTGGCTCGTCCGCACAGCAATCCTCAACGAGCGCCGCCAAAAACCCTTTCTGCATCGCGGAAGCAGTCGTCAAGAGCACGCAGGTCGACGTGAGTAATCCGGCTGTCAAGACAAACCGCTTGCCTCGTTGGTGGAGATACTGCTCAAGCTCCGAGTTCTGAAAGCCGTCAAAGGTGTGCTTGAGCATGATCGTTTCACCGACGTTCTCACTGGCAAAAGGGAGTGGTTCTATTCCTGCGGTTCCCTGAACGCAGGGGGTACGCCCACGCAACAGATATTTGGGCATCCAGTCCGACCTATCTGCGCTGAAGCTCGCCCGCAGGTGGATGACTTCAATGCCTTCAAGTCGGCACAAGGTCAACCGGGCGGCGATATTGGCTGGGAAGTCGGGATGCACGTGTGCAGCTCGTTCTGACCAGAAGTCACGTTGAACATCAATGAGCAGCAAGGCGAACTGTTCCCAATTGTGCGGTGTAGTGATCATTGAAAGAGGTGCTCCTTCTGACACGACGCGAGCGCCTAACATCCTTCTTCCAACCATCGCTGTGGCGGAACAACAGTTTGCATCCCCTGCTTCGCTTGCGCATGCGCGTATCGGGTTGCTCGGTTGCTATTGTACTGCTTGTGTGGCATCAATGGAACGAACGGCTTTTCGACCACACGAGCCTGCCGCTCGACGCGTCGCATATGATCGGGCTACGAGGGCCATCGCATGAGCTGGCCGAGCCAAAGCGCTTTTCGCATTGGAGAGTTCACTGACGTTCAAGAGCGCACATTATGGAGTGTGATACCAAAATGAGTGTGATTTGTCTGCTGCGCCGCACCTCGGTGGTACAATGCATCTAGGCAGCTGCACGGCCTCCAAGGAAGCTCCAAACTGTCATTTGCTTGATAATCGTGCTGGGGTACTGACGACATCAGAGGAAAACGATCCAACAGGTGGTCGTGAACGGTGTGCGCCAAGCTGCACTGGTGGAAACCACCAATCTCCTGCCGGTGGAGAACTGGGTTGTGGTGAAGGTACACGCCGCGCCGATGTATACCGAATATAAAACCTTCCTCGCTGGGACGCCAAACCCCGTGATCGGCCACGAGGCGGCAGGTGAGGTCGTTGCCGTGGCACAGCCTGGGCTCGTGAACGTGGGCGACCGGGTCGTTGCGATGCCGCTGTATGGCTGTGGCAGCTGCCCTGTGTGCCGCAGCGGCGACTATATCCATTGCCAGCAGCAGCCCGATTTCACCGCAGCAACTGGACAAGTCAATGGGCGCTCGACGATGGCACAATACCTTCTCAAGCAGGATTGGCTGCTGATGCCCATCCCCGACGGTGTTTCGTATGAGCGGGCCGCGCTGGCTTGCTGTGGTATTGGCCCTTCCTTCGGTGCGATGCAAAGCCTGAGCGTGTCGGCCTTCGACACAATCTTGATCACTGGGCTTGGGCCAGTCGGTCTCGGCGCAATCATCAATGCACACTTCCGTGGCGTACGGATAATCGCTGTTGAATCCGTGCCGTGGCGGGCCGAGCGAGCGCGTACAATGGGTGCAGCGGCAGTAGTCGACCCGCGCGACAAGTCCGCGCTTGCGCAGATCATGCAGCTGACGGATGGCCAGGGCGTGGATTGCGCGCTGGATTGCTCTGGCAACGTACAGGCGGAACGTCTCTGTATGGATGCGACGCGACGTAAGGGCACGGTGGCCTTCATTGGCGAGTGCAACGACGAACTTACCGTGCGCATCAGCCCAGATATGATCCGCAAAGGGCTGACCCTAGTGGGGTCGTGGCACTACAACTTGAACGACTACCCGAAGATTATGCAAGTGATTCAGGAGTCACCGCTGATCGACCTACTCATCAGCCATGTGTTGCCGATGCGTGAGATCCAGGCAGCATTTGAGCTTTCGGCGTCGCATGAGACGGCGAAGATTATTCTTCAGCCATGGCCCTAACCGTCTCAGTCCTCGCTTGAACTCAATGCGGGAAACGCTTTACACCCGGGTAAATTATTGGTGAGGCCATGCGGCTGCCTCACCATGGGTGTCATATGGCGCTGCATGACGATACGCAAACCTCCCGCTATAATTCACTTCTGGCTGTGATCTACATGCCTGCCCAGGATTACGTGCGCGAGCTTCGGCCACCACGAGAGCACCGTCGGTATCAATCGCCAGGCCGCGCAGCTGATTCAGCCCGGTTACGGATGGGCTCGACGATTGGGGGCTATACACGCCGATACAAGCCATAGGCCGGCCAGCAGCAGTATCCGACTGTACCATCGATGCACGATCTGTGTGTAATAGGCAGGAAAATACGCGCAGCTGGAGATTTGATGTGGTCGGAATATGCCCAGGATTGTCAGCGTCGTACCGCTTCCTGCTCCAATGCAGTGAGCTTTCGCACTCTACGTCTGAACTCCTCTTCTGTGCTAAACTCAGCAGCCAGAAATGCTCGCAGCACCTCCTCGACAACGCGGATGCCGACAATCCATGCGCCGACACACAGCACGTTTACGTCGTCGTGCTCAACGCACTGATGTGCCGAGTACGTGTCGTGGCATAGTGCGGCGCGGATGCCAGGGATTTTGTTCGCCGCTATACAGGCACCAACGCCGGTTCCACACACCATAATGCCGCGCTCAGCCGCACCGCTCACCACAGCGTCACAGACGAGCCGGGCGATATCTGGAAAATCAACCGGTGTGGGACTATGCGTGCCGAAATCCGCCACTTCATGCCCTTGGCCGCGCAGGAAATCGATCACTGGGCCTTTGAGTGGAAAGCCGGCGTGATCGCCGCCAATGGCTAGTTTCATTGTACGCTCCTTAGAACGTGTACAGCTGAGTCTGGCACTGATGAAGGTATGCCTGCATTGGGCGGGTGAATAGGTTTTACACATCCAAAGCCATGACCTACGGCAAGACCAGGGCGGTTATGGGCTGCCATCACCACGCGATTGCCTCGTGCGTTCTTCGACAGCTTGGAGCACCAGCCGGATGCAGGCTTCCTCACTCCAAAGCGCGGTGTTCAGGATCACGTGGAACGGATCCGGCGCGTCCCAATCGGATTGGTAAAACTGGCGGATGCCGTTCGCTCGGCGCTGGTCTTCCTCCCGCACCCGGCGCTCGGCCTCGGCACGGCTGATGTTCTCGCGTTGCCTGACCTTCTCGACCCGGTATGCCAAGGGTGCAATAAAACGGACGTGCAGCACCCCCGGCTGCTCAGCGAGAATAAACTGAGCCCCGTGGCCGAAGATTACCGCATTGCCTGTGCGCGCGGCCTCACGCACCAGTTGGCGCGTCACCTCCACGAACGCCTGGGTAGTGGACTCGAAAGGGAGTGGGGACGCCGGACTGCTGATCGGCGCCAGCGCAGGATTCGAGAGCCACAGCACCCGCGCCAGGCGCTCAATAAAGGCTTCCGCCCGCTCGTTGTACTCGGCCGCAGTGGCCTCCGAGATGCCCAGCCGATGTGCGACCTCGCGGATGACTTGAGTATTGAGATAGCTGGCGCCCAGATGCTCCGCGAGCCGCTGGCCAATTGTGGCCCCACCACTCCCGGTGAGCCGCGAAACGGTGATAACCGGCATAGCTCCCTCCCTCGCTTCTGCGGCGTGCGGGTTGCCTCCGCCCACCTGGCCTGCTCACATCAGCCGGCGCACTTGCGGCATAAGAATCCACAACAGTATCGCGCAGCCCAAGACGATCACGGCACCCACCACGATCGCCAGGGGTGCGCCAATGCTGTTGCCCAACGCACCCGACCACAGCGCCCCCAGCGGCATGCCGCCGAAAAAGGTCAAGGAGTAGATACTCATCACCCGGCCGCGCAGTTCGTCCGACACGTGGCTCTGCACCAGTGTATTGGCCATGTTGAACACCAGCATGCCGCCCCACCCTACGCCGACGAGCACTACTACCGACAGTGGCACCGTCCGCACGGCCGCAAAGACGAGCAAGACCAGCGGGTACACGAACGTGCCGATCGTCAACCAGCGCCCACGGTGGCCGGCATACCCCACGGCGGCGATCATCAACGCGCCCAGGAGCGAGCCGGCGCCACGCGCCGACTGGAGCAACCCATTGGTGGCCGCATCGCCGCCCAGCACTTCCACTGCCCAGGCGGGCAGGAGTGTCGCGTAGGCGGTGCCAAACAGGGCCGCCACCGCCGGGACGGCAATCAAGGTTCGCAGCAGCGGCTGCGCGAGCGTATAGCGCACGCCCTCTTGTAATTGCTCCAGCGCCGACTGGGTACGCGGGCTTACTGTATGGGTGGGCAGCCGCATCCGCAAGAGTGCCACAATCATCGCAAGAAACGACAAGCCATTGAGGGTGAAACACCATGCCGGCCCAACGGCTGCATACGTCAGCCCGGCCACGGTTGGTCCAACCACCGTGGCCAGATTGAATAAGGTTGCGTTGAGGGCAATCGCATTGGTCAAATCCTGGCGCTCGACCAATTCGAGGACAAAGGCTTGCGCAGCCGGCGCATCAAAGGCATTCGCCGTGCCAAGCGCCAGGGCCAGCAGGACAATCTGCCAGGGTTGGACTAGCTGGGCAAAGCTCAAGCCGGCCAGCAGAAAGGCCAGCAGCATCATGGTGCTCTGGGTAATCAGTAAGAGCTTGCGCCGTGCTATGCGGTCGGCGATTACGCCGCCAAACAGCATAAACAGCAGCGACGGAACGCCGGCGGCAAAGCCCACGTACCCCAAATAGGCCGTCGAATGGGTCAACTGGAAGACCAGGAAGCCTTGGGCAGTGACCTGCATCCAGGTGCCGACCATTGACACCAATTGCCCCTGAAACCACAGGCGGTAGTTGCGGTGTTGCAGGGCAGCGAAGGTACGCTGCCAGAAGCTAGACGGCGGTGGCGCCTGCGCGCGAGGAGTAGCCGCTTCCTGCATCGCCTCGACCGGCTCGGTCGCAGGCACGCTGCGATCGCCCATACATCCTCCATCAGCGGTTCAGTGACCGCGCTGCTCGCGAGCTTGCGTGGGTGAGAACGTAACGACTCGGTGGACTGATTCGTGAGCAGCTTGTGCGCTCAGAATCATATGTGGCTACAGCGGTGGCGCATCGCGGGTAGTATGCAGTTGGATACCCACGTTGTCAAGCGAACCATCGAAGAATATGAACGATGAGGGCGCATCCTGAATGGTTCGTGGTACCTATCGGTGCATGTCAATCAGCGTTCGCTCATGCGAGCACACACGTCCTCTTCCTGGGAGCAGTACAGCTGTTGTTCGTAGGCAATCTGCCGGCTGAATGGGTGCGCCTGAACCGTCCAGTGATGTATCAACAGCTTTTCTAGATCTCCATACCGCACATTACAGAACGTGAGCCAGGGTCAGTCTTCCGTGCAATCAATAAGACCTTCGCTTAGCGTTCATGCCAGCGAAGGCAGACGCCATCACGTTCGCCTGATATTGGACCAGGATGGTCTGCAGTCACACTACTCCGCGATGGATCGAGCGTGCATCAATGATTTGCAATGGGCCAAAGAACGGCAGCCGAAAGCCGAAGCAGCTGCGCACCGCTTCGTCATCCGCTTCCGGTGAGGCGAGGCCTTCTTCGACACAGGCGAGCGCTTCGCGAAAGAGTGCCATCTGGATGCGGTTGGCCACAAAACCTGGGCCGCTCCCGACCACAATTGGCTGTTTGCCGATCGCCTGCAGAAAGATGTGTGCCTGCGAGATTGTCTGGGGGTCGGTGATCTGCGCTGGGATGAGTTCGATGCCCGGCGTCCATTCCGGTGGGTTGAACCAATGCATCCCAAAGAAGCGTTCTGGGCGCTGCAGCGATGCGGCAAGTCCGTCGATCGGTAGCGATGACGTGTTTGAGGCGATGAGGGCTGTGGAAGGGGCAGTTGTCTCGATCGTTTCGAAGACGCGGCGCTTGACGTCAATGCGCTCAAACACGGCCTCGAAGATCAAGTCCGCCCGGCTCACAGCGCTCGCAATATCGTCCGCCAAGGGCATTTTGACGACTCGCGAGCTCAGTGCCGGGTCAGCTAAGCCCATCTCCACATGTTTCTGCACCCGTTCTGCCAACCTTGTCAATGCTAGGTGTGTCTGTTTAGGTGTCGCATCAATCAGTGTCACCTCTACCCCGGCGGCGATCCAGCACTCTGCATCATCGTTTCATCCTGCCATAACTACAAAAGACATTTTGCAGCTCCGGCTCGTGCAACTCGCTTACCGGAGCGTTACCGGCGTGAAGGCCGCAAGTTTGATCTCTTTCCCGGCGATCATCGCCTTCGCGGGCCGGTCGGCTTCTATTGCTGTGACCCGACCATTTCGGAGTTGGAGGACAAAAGCGCAGGTGTGATCGAAGGTCACGTCATTCTTGCCGTCGTTATCGAGATCGATGGCAGTTCCTTCGCCTCCCGCAGACGTGCGACCGACATAGAGCTTGCCCTTCACTCGTCCCAACACCGAAGAAAAATCCTGGCCGTTGCGGGCGAAACTGGCTCGTACGCTGGCCGCATCGGGATCGCCGGCGTTGCGCGGATACACAAACGTCTGCACCGGCCCGCCTTTCGTATCGATCACGCGGACAGGGCGAAACTCGCCGTAACCGCCACGCACTGCAGGACTTGAGGCATCGAGTTGATGGCTGTCCTTGAGGGCGATGAAATTCTGCTGGTCTGGCTCCGGCGCCGCCGCGACAGCCCCATGGACGTGCAACTCGTCGATGGTGGCGCTATCCGGCGCGTCGGCGGATTCGATGCGGATGATGTTCTGCGTGCCGCGAGCGAGCGTGACTGGCACGTACAGCTGATGCCAATCGTTCCAGGCTCCGGTGCTGAGAAAGATCAAATCGGGCTGCGCGACGCCGTTGACGATCAGCTTCGCCCGCTTCGTGGACTGGCTGTCGAGGCCGAGCGCGTAGCGGAACCCAACGGCCGTGGCACCGCCGTCGCCCCCGTCTACGCCGCGCCACTCCAACGCTCCACCGGGCATGGAAAACTGAGCATAGCCCGCACCGTGAAAGCCTGTATGCTCGGCGGCAACAGCGGCGCCGCCCGACGTCGTTGCCGCTTCAGCTTGCAGAACCTTCGCCGTGCCTGCCGTGCATGCGTAAGCTGTCGAAGCTATGACAGTACCGACGTTTCGGTTCAAGACGTTCCTGCCGTCGAACTCGAACAGTGGCCACAACACGCCGAACTGTTCTGTGCCGGAGGTGCGTGCAGTGTCCACTAGCGCACCATCCGGCGTGAGCGTCAGGTGCATGGCGAAGGTTGGGCCGGTCTGCCCCGGCAACGGTGCGATGGTGTATATGCCGCGCACCAGCAGCGGATGCACGAACTCCGCCTGGAAATTGCCGCCAAAACGCTGCGGCTGACAGCACACGCGCGTCCATTGGCCGTTTTCCAAAAACACCGGCGAAAAGCTCACCCCGTCGCTGAAGTTGGGGTTGACGTGGCCCGCGCCCGGCCCCAGCCGCGACTCCCAACCCGTGCGACTGAAGCGCGTGATGCCCAGTGTGTGCCACTGCACGCCACCATACGCGTCCGTTTCGCCGCGCATGCACATCTGCGCCTGCATGCCCCCGGCGTTGACCAAGACATTGCTGAAGGACGGGTCGAGCGTGACGGCGTAGCCGCCGATTTCGCTTGGCGTCGCTTCTTCCGCGATTTCGGTTTTGCGGGCGAGGAGCGCCTCCGCCACACACGTCAGCGTGAAACCTTCGTAGTTCGCCATGCCGCTCCAGGTCGCGTAGCGATGCATCAGGCTGGCGTGGAACTGATTCTTGGTGATGGAAAACCAGCCTCGCTCCTGCTGAAAGCGCGCGTGGCTCTGCATCAGCAATTGGGCGGCGCGCCGAAATTGTCCCGCGCGACGAAGATCGCCGTTGCGCTTTGAAATCTCGGCCATCATCTCAAAGCCTACCGCGTAGATACTGTCGTTCCAAATGTGCTCGCCGGTGCGCCCGCCGGCCGGCGCCTCGCCCGAGCCGCCCAGTAAGAGCAGCGACGAGCGGAGCGTGTGCTCGACGATCTCGCGCATCTCTTGGGCGGAAGGGCCGTTATAGCCGTTCTCCAACGCATCGAGCAGATTGGCCGCGCTTGCGCCGATGACATCCTCACGTCAATCTATGCGGAGCGGTTGTCGTCGATTTCATCGGTCGCGCTGTCCGCGCCACAGCTCACGCAAGCGGTGCGCGGCGAGCTTTGGGCGGCGGTCACGGGTGAACACACCTTTGAGATTCATGCTCGCGGTCCGGTGAACCCCTTGCCCGGTCTTGAAGTCGCACATATTCCAGACATGCTGCCCCACAACAAAGGGCTTGCTGTTTAACATCTTGATGTACCCCGTCAACATCTCAGCCTGGTACTCCTCACTGAACATCTCGGGCGGCTGGGCGTGCCAGCCGGGGATTGTGTCGGCACCGAATTCGGCGAGGATGAACGGCTTGGGGTATTGCACATACAGCGCATCCAACTCCGCAGAGAGCTGCGCGACCCCTTCCTCCAGGCGGCCAGAGTTGACGTACCAACCGTTGTAGCGGTTGAGGCACACGACATCGTAGAACGCGAACGACTCATCGTGGACGCCCTGGAGATTAACCAACGTGATCGGCCGGGTCGAGTCGAGTGACTTCGCCAGATTGTATAGTTCGCGGAAGAACGGTACGGCAGGCGGGCGCTTGGAGTGCGGCTCATTCGCCAGGCTCCACATGATCACGCTAGGATGATTCTTATCACGGGCAATCAAGTTCTCGGTATACTGCTTGCAGAGGGCGAGTCGACGCTCCAGCCCCTCTTCCTGAAAGAATAGACTCACGGCGGGTGTTTCGTCGATCACCAGAAAGCCTAGACGGTCGGCCATATCCATCATCTGTTCCGAGTAGGGATAATGGCTGGTTCGAAACGAGTTGGCGCCCATCCACTCCATCAGCGCATAATCCTTCACGATCACCGCTGGAACCAAGCCGCGGCCCGTGATCGGGAAGTCCTCATGGCGACCGAAGCCCGTCAAGGTGATCGGCTGACCATTCAACAGTAGGCGGTCGCCGTCGACAGCGATGGTACGGATGCCGATGGCGAGCGAATAGCGGTCAATGGTCGCATCGCCGCGCCTCAATTCAACCGTCAGGTCGTATAGGTTGGGCGACCCGGGCGCCCAGAGGGCCGCATCGGGAACCGTCAGTACCGTCTCGGTCGCGTCCCCCGTGAAGGCCACCTCGTTGGTGATCTCGGCGCCGTGGCCGCGCAGACTCAGCAGCGCCATGGTGGCATCGGCGCTCGCTCGGTTGAGCCGGACCTGGACGCGTCCAGTGCCGCCGTCAATTTCAGTGACAACGGTCACATCCGTTATCGCTTCGTGCGGCGTGGCATACAACAGGACAGGTCGCTGGACACCACAGAAGGGGAAGAAGTCGAACGAGGTTGCCGGATAGTTCGACGTCACGAAGGTATCGAGGGGATGCTGCGGAACGTTGCCGGGCGGCACGCGGTCGGGAGCGAGCTCGCCGTCGACGCGCACGACCAGATGGTTTCCCTCGGGCCGAAGCTGCGCCGTCACATCAAACTCGAAGGGCAGGTGGCCCCCCTCATGCTGGCCCAGCTTGGCGCCATTCAGCCAGACATCGGCGAGGTAGTTGACCGAGCCGAAACGCAGGAAGACGCGCCGTTCCTCCCATCCCCAGGGCCGGTCGAAGCGGGTCTGATACCAGGCTGGGCCTAAATACTCGCGGTGGTCCTCAAACTGGTCGTTCCAACTCGCCGGAACGGCAATCGGGCGGCCAACGAACCCATCGGCCCAGTCGGCTGCCTCACCCACCCCCGCATCATCGAAACGAAAATCCCAGAAGCCCGACAAATCGATATACTGACGCCAGGGGTTCGACTGTGGATACAGCATAGAGTTTCTCCATAGAGCATTTCTCAAGGGCGCGACGATTGAGCCAACAATGATATCAAAATTCAGGGGTGTGCCGCGATCGGTATCGGCGGCCGCCCTGCGGAAGGGGGCCAGAGACGCCCCACGCTATGACCGTTGAAGAAGGCCGTCACCTTAGCATTCCGTCCAACATAGTGCAGAGTCCAGCTATCGCCCGTGGCGGCAAGCTGGTCGACCTCGGCTGGCGGATTGGCCGGCTGGAATCGGCATTACCCCCCTAAGCACCTGATTGATCGTCGACGGAAACAGGCTCGCCCGTCGCGGTCAGATCGATCAGGTTTGCGGCGATCTTACGACTGAACGACAGGACATGCAAGCATTTGCCCGAGGCGAGCTGGATAGTCGCCGTTGCCTGCTGGTGCGCATCAAAACACACCTACTAATCTCCCCGAGAATTACGTCAGGAATTGTCGTATTCCTCTGGTAGCATGCGTGTGTCGCACAAATGTGAAATGACTGAGGGAGTAGCCGATGGCCAATACCGCAACCCGATTAATTACCCTGATCATGCTGCTCCAACGCCAGCCCAACCAGACCGCAACCCAACTGGCACAGGAGCTTGCTGTCTCGGTACGGACAGTGCAGCGCTACATCACGATGCTCGACGAGCTCGGCATTCCCGTCTACGCTGAGCGCGGTCCCTACGGCGGATACGCACTCGTGCGCGGCTACAAAATGCCGCCCCTGATCTTCACGCCTGAGGAAGCGGTCGCCGTGTCTCTGGGCACCAGCCTGCTTGAGGAGATCTGGGGGCGCTTGTATCAGGCGGGCGCGCGCGGCGCGCTGGCCAAGCTCGATAACGTGCTTCCCGATGAGCAGCGCCGCGAGGTCGCCTGGGCGCGCCAGAATGTGCTGTCGATCGGCACCAATTGGACCGATCCCAATCTGGCGATGCCTTTTGTAGAGCAGTTACACGATGCCATATACGAGCGGCGCCGGGTTCGGATGCGTTATCGGGGCCGCAGCCAGGCTGCACCTGCGCCGCGCGAGCTTGATCCCTACAAGCTGGTGTCGCGCTGGGGTCGGCAGTACTGTATCGGCTACTGTCATCAGCGGCAAGCCGTCCGCACCTTCCGCCTGGATCGCATCGTCGAGCTGACGATGCTGGGTCAGACATTTCCCCTTCCGGTCGATTTCAACCTCCAGGCCTACCTCGCAAGCGATCCGTTTTTTCAGCCCACGGTCCAAGTGCGGCTGCGCTTCGGGCCGGAAGCGGCGCTGGTTGCGCAGGATAACCGGGCATATTGGAAGAGCATCGAAGAGCAGCCCGATGGCACCGTCGTTGTCACATTTGAGGCAGCCGATCGAGAAGCAGCGGCTGGCATGGTCTTGAGAGTCGGCTTCCCAGCGGCGATTCTGGAGCCGGTGGGGTTGCTTGAGCTGGTACGCCAGCAGGCCAGGGCGCTCTGCGCCCACTTTGACTCAATCGATGAGCTGAACAAAGGAGTAGTGACATGACCATTCAACCATGGACGATCGCGGTTCCCCAGGCCACTCTGGACGACTTACGTGAGCGCTTGGCTCGCGCCCGCTGGATCGATGCGGCGCAGGATGATGGCTGGATGTATGGAATCGACGTGGGGTATATGCGGGAGCTGGTGGACTACTGGCAGCATCACTATGATTGGCGCACCCACGAGGCTGGGCTCAATCGGTTTGCGCACTTCAAAGCGAACGTCGACGGCATAGGCATTCATTTCATCCACGAACGCGGCAAAGGACCTAACCCCATGCCGCTGCTGCTGATCCACGGCTTTCCGGACTCGTTCTATCGCTACCACAAGGTCATCGATCGGCTCACCGACCCCGCGAAATATGGCGGCGACCCAAGCGCCACGTTTGACGTGATTGTGCCGTCCATCCCCGGCACCGGTTTTTCCGATCGTGTCACTATGGATGATGAGGTCAATGCTGATCGCTTCGCTAAACTGATGACCGAGGTGCTCGGCTACGAGCGATTCATCTCTGCCGGCGGCGATCATGGGGCAATCATCACCCAGGCGCTGGCGCGGAAGTACCCCGAGCTGCTGATTGGCATCCACCTCACCGACGTTGGCTATCCCGATCAGACTACCGACTTCTCAACGCTCTCCCCAGCCGAACTGGAGATGGCGCAGTGGGTGCAGCAGTGGTTTATGGAAGAAGGGATCGGCGTGAATATGATCATGGCGACCAAGCCGCAGACCCTGGCCTATGGCCTCAACGATTCGCCCATCGGACTCGCCGCCTGGATTATCAGCTACAGCAGCAGCGGGCAGAAGGGGAAAGCGGAGTTTAAGACCCGCTTTAGCGCCGATGAGCTGTTGACCAACGTCATGATCTACTGGGTCACACAGACAATTCACACAGCGGCGCGCGCATACCATGCCAATGCGCGCATAGCGCGCGGGGGAACGATCGAAAACAGTACATTGGTGCCGGCAGCGGTGGCGCATTGTCCCTACGATCCGCCGCTACCGCGCGAATGGGCCGCGCGTCAGGTCAACCTGGTTCACTTTACCGACTTTCCGCGTGGTGGTCACTTCATGGCCTGGGAAGAGCCGGAGCTCTACGCCGCCGATCTCCAGGACTTCATGCGTGCGCTACGCCCATGATCATCGCTTTTGTCCCTGCACGTTGTATCTATCGTGAGTCGTGTTTGGCTGTGCAACGCTCGCCGTGCTGTACGTAGGCACTCACTCGTCATTCGGCACAGATCTGCTTGCTAATACATCGACATGTTCGCTCACATTGAGGCGCACCTGGCCGGACATAAGCGGTCAGTAGGAAAGCGACAGCTCAGAGGGCATTTGGAAATTCCTAGGCAACTGATGGTCATGTCACTACTGTCGCAGTTTTGCGCACGTAGGGTCGTTCTTGGTTCGGCGCTGGCGCGACGTAGCGCAGCATGCGTTGAATTGAGGCCCAATAGATCCACGCCACGCTATTCTTGGCAAGGTGCTCGAAATCTTTGCTCAATCGTCGGCAGCGGTTAATCCAGGCAATCGTGCGCTCGACCACCCATCTGCGCGGCTGCACTCGGAAGCCAACCTGATCGGCAGACCGCTTCACAATTTCAATCGTAATACCGAGCGCTGTGGCGGCCCATTCCACCAAATCACCGCTGTAGCTCTGATCCGCCCAGCCGTGCGTGACATCTGGACATAGATCGTGAGTTTCGTTCAGGACAGGCTCAGCTGCCACGCGATCCTGAATGTTGGCTGAGTGGACGGCGGCGGTCAAGAGATTGCCTTCGGTGTCAACTACTATTTGGCGTTTGCGGCCTTTCACCTGTTTGCCGCCATCGAAGCCACGCTCGCCGCCAGCTTCGGTGGTCTTGACCGACTGGCTATCGATCACGATCGCCGTTGGTTCAGGATCGCGCACCTGCTCGGCACGAACAGCACGACGTAAGCGGTCGTGGATCTCCAGCATGGTACCATCGTCGTTCCATTTGTCGAAATAGTAGCGGACCGTCCCAGACGGCGGGAAGTCGAGCGGAATCAAGCGCCACTGACATGCTACGTGCTGATGCCGCGCCATGGAACGATCAGTTGTTGAGCGAACCGATATATTTTTGCGACTACGATAGGAAGTGCCATGTTTGTGCGATAATGGCCACGAAGTGAAACGTTTTATTTATACAGCCTCTATATCCACGCTTCTGCCTAGATTAGGTGCTGGCATGATATACTTTTGTCAATGCGATTACTGGAGAAGTGGGTCGAGGAACACCATGCAGATTGATCACCTTGACCATCTGATCCTGACAGTCCAAAACCTTCAAGCCACATGCGACTTTTATAGTCGCGTGCTTGGCATGCAAGTAAGAACCTTTGGGGCCAATCGAAGGGCATTAACGTTTGGTGCACAGAAAATCAATCTCCACGAGTATGGGCACGAATATGAGCCGAAGGCGGCCCATCCACTGCCAGGTTCTGCCGACTTATGTTTTGTTACGGATACACCTCTCACAGATGTCATCACATATCTGGAGGCATGTGGTGTTGCGCTCGTTGAAGGTCCAGTGAAGCGCACCGGTGCAATCGGAGCGATTCTATCGGTGTATATTCGTGATCCCGATTTGAACCTGATTGAACTATGCTATATGAGGAGAGCACGCGCTAGCGAGGGCTGCGGCCCAACAGGCGCTTGCAGCGGACGGCGCTTCGCGCCCACGAGATCGCGGCTATTTTGAAACCAAGAATCACGCCGGAAGTCTTCGCGATCTATTGGTGCGCCGCCGCTGAAGCGCAACACGTTAGCCCGCTTTCCTATCTTCAACGCAGAAACCGCTAGCACAGATTATATCTTCCTCTATCATCTGCATATCACTCCTGTGTCATCTGATCGTTGACCCTGTTTGTGGCACACTGTGCTCATCGTATGGGGCTGTTTGTGCATCTGTATTTGCCTCACTCGGAGAACATTATGGCAATTCAGGCGATTGTGTTTGATATTGGGGGCGTGTTGGAATTCACACCGCGTACCGGCTGGATTGAACGATGGGAGGCGCAACTCCAACTTCAACCCGGAGGTTTCCAAGAGCGCCTCGGAGAGGTGTGGGCCGCAGGCAGTTTGGGAACGATATCGCTCGAAGATGTGGAACGGCGGATTAGTAAGATCCTGAAGCTGGATCCGGTACAGGTCGCGGCCTTGATGCAGGACAGCTGGCACGAGTATGTTGGCACCCTGAACGTCGAATTGACAGCCTACTTTGCCAGGCTGCGCCCACGC